>ENA-OYZW01000826-OYZW01000826.1-human-gut-metagenome-genome-assembly--contig:-NODE-826-length-13263-cov-5.757950_pt1 | contig 13263 bp, 10 predicted proteins | sample MGYA00244075_ERZ653474 | MGnify/ENA primary metagenome ERZ653474 (study PRJEB26926, sample SAMN06164949) | human gut metagenome | biome: ENVO:00009003; feature: ENVO:2100002; material: ENVO:00002003...
GAGATCTGCGCATGTCTCGTGGGCTCGGAGATGTGTATAAGAGACAGGGTCAGGCGGTCAATGGCCGGGGCGGTCTGCCCCGGATAGGTAAAGCTCAGGTTTTCGACGGTGAACAGCGCCATGCGCGGGCCTCCCTTCGGTCCAGGATCACCGGCGTCAGGCACAGGGCCAGATACGCCAGATAAAAGCTGATGGAAAACGGCTGGGTCATGACCCCCTGCAGCAGGGGGAAGTACCACCATTTCAGTCCCCCGGCCAGGCATCCGCACAGCAGATACAGCCCGCAGAAGCCCAGCCACGCCAGGGCGTACCGGTCCCGGCTCTCCATGCGATAGATGGAGAAGGCCGTCCGGCCCCGGAGGCCGTAGCCCCGGCTTTTCATGCTGTCGGCGGTTTCGATGGCGTTTTCCAGGGCCCAGGTGACCATGATGGAAAAGATGGTCACGGCCCGGCGGACCCGCTGCCATACGCTGCCGCAGGAGGCGTCCCGGCCGATGCAGAACTGGGCCTGGCGCACCACCTCCAGCTGCCGCCGGAACAGGGGCACGAACCGCAGTGTCATGCTCAGCACCAGGGACAGGGCCGGGATGACCCGGCCGAACAGATACACGAACTTGTCCGATGTGATCACGGCGTTGAAGCACACGAACCACAGCACCACGGCGCACAGCATGGCCCCCGCCGCCAGGCCGTAGAGGATGCTCTCCAGGGTCAGGGGATTGCCGGAGGGCAGATACGTCAGAATGGTGACTCCGGCGTGGTTGAAGGCCGGGTTCACGATGGCCGCCAGCAGAAGCACCGGCAGGGCGAATTTCAGGTGCCCCGCCAGGGCCCGGCGGCCCCCCAGCTCACCGGCGTACACCAGCGCCCCCGTCAGGGACAGCGCCAGGCACACCGGGTGCATCAGCACCATGGAATAGGCCAGCACCAGGGCGAAAAACAGGAAATTCACCAGGGGATGATAGCGGGAAAAGGCGTCGCCCACGGCTCCGGCCTCCTTTCGTCATACGGTTCTGCGCAGGGCGGGGCGCACAGCCCCCGCCCTGCGGGTTTTTTGCGGTTTTCAGGGCCTTACCCGGCGGCGTAGCCGCCGCCTACGTCATACCCCAGGTCGCAGGTATAGACCCAGCAGATCACGTCCCCCTGCTGCACCTGATACCGGGAGCAGCCGTAGTTGGGGAACCAGTCGTTGACCTTGTACATCCAGCCGGAGCCGTCGCCTACGTCGAACTCATACAGGTTATAGATCCCCTCGATATAGGCGGAGTTATAGATGGGCGTGAAGCTGAACTCCATGGGGATCTTCCGCTCCCGGCACACCCGCTGCAGCACGTCGAACACGCTCTCCCCCGGGGAGAACGTCACCGTGGAAGCCGCCAGAATGGTGCCGTCGGCTGGGATCAGCGCCCGCTTGGCCTCCTCGCATTTGTCCATATTGTTCAGGATGGTGGCGCAGGAGATGGAGATGGTGCAGGTGGCTTGCTGAGAGGTGTCGGGCTTGGTCTCCTCCGGCTCCACCGGCTGGGGCTTCCCCTGGGGCACCGGGTCCGTGTGGTATTGATCCTGGCCGGACGGCTCGGACGTGTCCGGGGTGTCCGGCTCGTCGGGGGTATCCGGGGTATCCGGCGTCTCGGGCTTGTCCTGGGGATCCGTCTGCTCCGTGCCGGGGTTCACCGGCGTTACCGGCGTGTCCGGGGTCTGGCTGCCGCACCCCGCCATCAGCAATGTCAGGGCCAGCACCAGGGCCAGCAGGAATTTTCCGTATCTTTTCCGCATAGGGGAACACCTCCATTTATAGCACCGAAGCTGCGTCAGGTTTTGTATAAGACGTCACAGCGTGTTTTCACACGCTCAGCTTGTCAAAAAAAAGCCTCGCAGAGTTTGCCGCCCGCAGGCGGCAAAGCAAGTTTAATCCGTTTTTTGCGGCGGCGTGTACGTCGCAAAAAACACTTCTCAGTCTGCAAGTGTGGAATTTGTTCGCTTCCAGCGAACAAATTATGCGCGCGGCAGACTGCAAGCCTTTTGTCAAAAAAGGACTTCGCCCTTTTTTGACACGCACAGGATTCCTGATTGAATTGATCAATCAGGAATCAGTATTATAGCACCATGCGCAGGGACGCCCGAAGACGCCCCTGCGCGGGTGTATTTGCGGCGGTTTACGCGCGCTTTTTCTTGTTCTGCATCAGCAGCACGGCCGCACCGGCCAGAGCCGCCATGCCCATCCACACCAGCACCGGGCTTTCATCGCCGGTACGGGGGGCGTCGGGCTTTGCGGGCTGATCGGGAGTCACAGGCTGATCGGGCGTCACGGTGATGGTGACGTCGCTCATGTCATACAGGCTGGTCTTGCCGGCAGTCAGGCGATAGTAGGCCGCCAGGGCGTAGTAGCCCTGCTCGGTGGCCATGCCGTCCACGGTCTTGTCGGCCATCAGGTGGCGGAAACCGCCGCCGGTGACATAGAAGCCGCACAGTGCGTCCACGACGCTGACGCCGCTCTTTACGAACCGGCTGTCGGCGGTGGGATCAATGCCCAGGGCCGTCAGGGCCACGATGACCTGGGCGGTGGACTCGGCGGAGGCATCGGTGCCGGGGATCTCGCTGAAGGTGCCGTCGGCGTTCTGCACACCGGCCAGGAAGGTCAGGGCCGCGTCCACAGCCGCCTTCACCTGGGCGTTTTCATAGTAGGGGGCCAGGGCCTGGATGGCCATGGCGGTCATGTCCACATCGGGAACCTGGGAGGAGGCGATGACAGGCCAGCTGCCGTCCTCCCGCTGGGTATCCAGGATGGCCCGGACCAGCTTCTCCCGGGTCACGTCGCCGGAGACGGGATAGTCATGGCTGTCCAGAGCCAGCAGGGCCCACACGGGACCGTTGACGCTCTGCTTGGTGATGAAGCTCATGGAATCCAGGCCGTCCAGCAGGTTCCGCCCGGCCACATGGGTCACGTCCTTACCCATAGCCGTCAGGGCCAGGATCAGACGGGAATTCTCGGTGGAGCGGGAGCGGTTCAGGCGGCCGTCCTCGTCCATGGCCTTGCGCACATACTCCTCCACGGAGGCGTAGTAGTCGTCGGCGCCGGGGATGTCCCGGCCGGAACGTGCCAGGCCCAGAACCGCCCACTCGCCGCCGATGGAGCCGGTGACGGGGGTACCCTTGGCGGCGATATAGTCGCCGGTGGTCTTATAGATGTTCTCGGCGTTCAGCTCCGCCAGCCGGGCCTCGGCGGCCAGGAGCACGTCATAGTTGCCCACGCGCTCCTGGAGCTTCTGGGGCAGGGCGTCGTAAGCGGCCCGGGCGGCCTCCACGGCGGCGCGGGAGGCGGGGGTCACAGGCTGGCCGATGGCGTTGATGAGGGTCTCCACGTTGGCCACGGCCTCGTCCTGAAGCTCCGCCAGCCGGGCCTCGGCGGCCACCAGCACATCATAATTGCTGACCTGCTCCTTGCGCTCCTGGCGCAGGGCATCGTAGGCGGTCCGGGCGGCCTGGATGGCCTCCTCGGAGTCCAGGGTCACTTCGCCGATGGCGGCGATCTTCTGCTCCACATCGTGGACGTACCAGCCGGTCAGAGGCAGCACCAGCTCAGGCAGACGGGTCAGGACTGCGGCGGTGGTGGAACCGTACTGGCGGTCCATGCCGGAGCGGTAGGACACGCCGCGGTGGGTGGGAATGCCGCCAAAGCCGCCCACCCGGATGGTGCCGGTCAGGTCATAGCTATAGCCTTCGGCGCTCTCGGGGATGGTGACGCTCAGCAGCTGGCGAACGGGATTGCTGCTGAAGTCATACTGGCCGAAGGGGGTGCCGGGGTTGGTCTGATACTTGCTGCCCTGGGCATCCAGGTACAGCAGGGAGAAATTGAAGTTGTAAACGCCGGAGATCTTCTCCTTGGGGCTTACCAGGTCGTGGAACTGGACCTTTACGGCCTGGCCGGGGACCAGCTCCGCATCCTGGGGCAGGACATTGCCGTCGGCGTCGATGAGGTCATAGCTGACGCCCCGGGCGGTGATGACCTGGTAGGCGGCCATGCCGTCCTTCTCGATGCGGAGAATGTGGCGGCCGGTGGTCAGGCCCGTAACGGTGACCTGGCCGTTTTCATCCACGGAAACGCCCTGGCTGGTGAAGCCGTTGAAGGTCATCTTATCGGTGACGGTGGAGCGGGCCACGGTAACGGTGCAGCCCTCCTGGGGAGTGAAGCTGTAGCTGGCGCCCTGGGTACCCACATAGAACAGGATGTCGTGCTCGGCGTCCAGATACTTCTGCTCGTCCTTGGTGATGTTCACGGTAGGACGGTCGATGAAGGTGTTGGTCTGGATAGAGGAGCCATCAGCGCCCACGGACACCACGAACACGCCGGTGAACTCCGGCCAGATGGCGCTGAAGTCCTTGCCGCCCATACCCTGAACGAAGGTCATGGCGTCATAGGTCACCTGGACGATGGCGGTGCCCGGGCGGTTGGCGGTCATGGTGGCCAGGCAGGAGTTGTTGGCATCGGGGGTGATGGTCACCACGTCGCTGTCGCCGCCGTCCAGGCTCAGCACCCGATAGTGCGCGTCGGGCAGGGCGATCTGGCCGTTCATGAAGCTCTCGATGGCCTGCCAGTTACGCAGCACGTTCAGCTCGTAGGTCTGGCCGGCATCCATGTTCAGGTAGCCCTGGCGGTTGATGTTCAGGTAGATGTTGCCCAGGTCATACACATTCTTGTCGAAGCGGTTGACGGAGGCGGCGGTGACATCGTCATCCAGGTGCAGGTCGTCCCGGGTCACAGCCAGCTCCTGGCCGCCGGTGAATTTGCCGAAGGTCCAGTAGGTGACGCCGTCGGGATTCTGGGCCCGCAGGAACTGCTGACTGCCGGTCTCCGGCAGGCGGAAGGAGGCGGTCATGGTGTCGCCCTTGGTCTCCTGGGAAACGGGCTCCAGGAAGGTATAGCTATAGTAGCTGCTGAAGGTGCCCATCCGCAGGGTAGAGCCGGCGGGGGCGGTGACGGTGATGTCCAGGGCCTTGGGAATGGTCAGAGAGAAGCTCTTGGCGCCGCAGCCCACGGTCTGCTTGTTGGTCATGGTGGTGGTGACAGGCAGATAGCCCGCCGCCTTGTCGCCGATGGGGGTCAGGGTGATCTTCAGGCTGCCGCCCTCCACAAACAGGCAGGCGGTGTGGGTGCTGCCATAGGTGGTGGAGACGCCGGTCTTGGCCTGCAGGTCCGTGCCGTCGGGGCCGGTAACGGTGACGTCGATGGTGTAATCCTTGCCCTCCACCCAGCTGCTGCTGTCGTTGGTGGCATAGATGGCGTAGGCCCGGACCAGGGTAAACACGTTCTCCTGATTGGCCTTCACGGTCAGCACCAGGGTGCCGTTGCACTGGCCCTCGGTGTTGTAGCCCTCCACCAGATAGTCGCCCACGGGCAGCTTGGTATTGTACATCAGGCCGTAGCCATTGGGCTCAATGTCCACGCCCTCCAGCAGGTTTTTGTCACCCTTCACGCCATCGGTATAGGAGTAGACCTTGATGTCCGACAGCTGTGCATTGTGCAGGCCCTTGAAGGAGACGTCCATGTCGCCCTGGGGCGCGTCACCCTCCTGGGACACGGTGACGGTGTAGGTGGTGGGGGTGATGGCGGGGGACCACTCGGTGGCCGCCGCCTTGTCGCCGCAGCGGATGGTCAGGACGGTGCCGTTATGGACGGGCACGGTCTCCACCCGGCGGTAGTCGGTGCCGTCGGCGGTGAGATACACCTGGTTGTTCTTGTTGGAGGCGGTGGCCGTCATCCGGATGCCGGTGACGCCTTGGGGCAGGGTCAGGGTGTAGGCGGTCTTGTCTGAGGCGAAGTTGGGAGTCAGGACGCCCTCGCTGAAGGACAGGGCGCTGAGGCTGGTGTCGCTCTGGGTGTTCCAGTCGCCGCCGATGTCCGCGCCGTAGCCGTTGGTGGTGTACATCACGCGGATGATATCCCCGGCGAACAGCTTGTCCCCGGCCTTGATGTCCTTGAACCCAACGTTGGTGAACCAATCGTTCAGGGTTCCCATCCAGCCGGAGGCTTCGCCGCCGTCACCGGCGGACAGGCCGTTGATCTCGCTGATGTAGCCGGACTCCGCGCCGGTCTGGGAATAGGTACCCAGGGCGCTGACGATGCAGTCCATCATGGAGGACCCGGGGGCCAGGTCCACCCACTTGTCCACCAGCGTGCCATCCCAGGCAGCGCCGTTGGCCTTTGCGTAGGTCGTGTTTTCCACAACGACCCGAACCTGGCCGTCGTGGTTCTCTGCTGCCCAGACAGTGGTGGGTACCAGGCTCAGTACCATCACCAATGCCAGCAGCAGAGAAGCGATGCGTTTCTTCATATGCATTTTCCTCCTGTGAAATATTTATGCCCAGCCGTTTCCGGCAAGTCAACGAAGTGTGTCTGCGGCGGAGGAAAAGCAGATACACACCCGGTGCAAAAACCGCCGGTCCATCCCCTGAAAAAGGAGACACCGGCGGCGCATGGATCCTGTCTGCGCCCAACGAAGAAAACGCCCGCCGCGCTGAATGTCCTCCGCCGTGCAATTCTCCTGCCTCGCGCCGTGGAGCCGATGACTCCTCGTTTGCATCCTACCTTCTCAGGGGACTGCCCCCAATGGCGGACTTTCGTCCCGGCGGCCAAGGCCGCTTCGGTGCATTCTTGCGCCCACAGTGCCGTTCGCGTGGGGTTTCCGACCCCGTTTCTTTTAGGCAGGCACCTGACCGTTTTCCGGCCTTTGCGGTACCCGCCGCACAGCATCCTCGGACATGATTCACTTTCCGGCCCCGTGTCCCCACAGAGCCATTCTTATCATACACGATTCCCCCGGAAAAGTCAACGGTCCGCCCCATGCAAAACGGCTCTGTATTGCAGGACTGCAAAAAACCGCCGCAGCGGCGCGGAGTCCCCTTGTTTTGCCGGAAAAAAGGATGTATAATCAAGGCCAGTGGGACAGGGCGAGAAAACCGCGGGATGCTCCCCGGGAAAGCCTGTCCGCATCCGTCAAAGAAGCAAAGGAAGAGCACTGTCATGGAAATTTTGCACGAGATCAACCCGGCGCTGGAGGCTCTGGCGTACTTAGGCTCCCGGGCCAACGGCCATACCCTGGACCGGCTGGAGGAGCGCTTACAGGCCCGGGGCGTCCGGAAGGCGGAGCCCTTCCATCGGGCCAGCGCCGCCCTGCGGGAGCTGCTGCAGGACCTGGACACGGAGGTTTCCGTCCCGGCAGAGACCCTGCAGCGTCTGTTCGGCGACATCAAGGGCTTTTCCTACAGCACCATCGGATCCTATAGTCCGGCTTTTCTGTTCTTCTATCCCATGCTGTCCCGCCGGCAGGACTTTGAGACCCTGATGCAGCAGATGGAGCGCCTGACGCCGGACGAGACGGCGCGAAACATGATGATCTCGCTGAGCCTGGAGGAGCAGTCCGGCCCTGCCGCCGGGGCTGCCGCAAAGCTGGTTTCCCGGGTGCTGGCGCTGACGATCCCCACGGAGAGCCGCCTGGCTCTGCTGGAGATCCACCAGAATTACCGGACTCTGCTGCCGGAGATCGCAGCCTGTCTGCGCCCGGCCATAGCGGCGCTGGAGACGGAGTCCGGCCGCATTCAGGAGATCATAGAGGCCTTCTGCCGGGAGGTGGAGGGCCTGGGGACGGAGAGCTATCTCCGGGAGACCTCCAGCCTGGCCATCACGCCGGAGGTGCATTATCACCTGATTCCCTTTCTGATGGGACCGGATACCAACCTCTCCATGGAGCAGGAGGACGGCAGCGTGCTGATCTGCTGCGGAGTTATGCGGCTGTCGCTGCGGCGCACCCTGGCGGAAAACAGCAGCGCCTCCCAGGTATATGACGCCATCCGGATCATCGGGGACAAGACCCGGTTTGACATTCTCTGTTATCTGAGGGATCATCCGGCGGTCTACGGTCAGCAGCTGTGCAACCATTTCGGCCTGGCCCGCAACACCATTCACCACCATATGAGCAAGCTGGTGAATGCGGGGCTTGTTACCTGCCTGGTGGAGGGAAACCGTATTTATTACACCACGGACCGGGAGCACCTCTCCTATTTGCTGAACCAGCAGCGGCAGCTGCTGATCGGCGGAGAGGATACGGAGCAGCAGGAAAAATAAAATCGGCAGGAATGCCGCCGACGCAGGGTTTGCCGCGCCGGCGGCATTTTTTTTGCAGGGTAAACACATGGCCGCACCTGTAGGCGCGGCCATGTGTTTACCAGCGCCGCTTTTTCTTTTCCCCCTCCCGGCGCTGGAAGGGCTTGTCGATGAGGATGATATCCTCACCGAATCGCTGGACGCAGTCCCAGGGGATGTAGTAGTCCTCCCCCCGGCCGAACAGGCCGAAGAACCGGCAGGGGCCAAAGACGATCAGGGCCTTGACGGTGCCCTCCGGGATGCATAGCTCCAGGTCCCCCACGCAGCCCAGGCGGCTGCCGTCGCAGATGTTGATGACCTCCTTGCGGCGCAGCTGTGAAAATCGGCACATCATCGTCCCCACCTCAGACCCAGCCTATGCGCCGCCCGGCGCGTCCTATGCCTCAGATCACCGCGTCCACGGGGATCCGCTGGCGGCCCACCTGCACCCAGTATACCCGGACCTGCTGGCTGTCTCCGGCGGCGCAGAAGCCGTAGCGCCCCATCCGGCCCTCCACGGGGATGTCGCCGCCCATGGCCGCCGTGAACCGGCGGATATACCGCACCAGCGCCCCGATGGCGGGCAGGGACATATCGGGCATCAGATAATCGTAAAACTTGTTCATAACGTAACCTCCTGGTGGGATTTCACAGATTGTCAAAAAAGACTTTTTTGACAATCTGTGTGCGGTTTTTCAGAACTTAAAAGTTCCGAAAAACCTGTGATTGCAAACGAAAGACAACCCTGATGGGTTTCTTTCGTAACGATCTTCCTTTCCGATGACGGAAGATTTCTGAGTTTTTCGACAGACTTAATTTCTTTCACTGTGCCCTCAGTATACCAGGGTCGCTGTCCGAAAAATCGGACTGTGACGGCCGGGTGACAAAACTGTTATACCATCTTTAAGGAATCTTAAAGGTTCCCCCTTTGTTTCTTTAAGTGTTTTTCTTTATACTGGACGTCATAAACCGGGATAGATGAGTTGCATCTCATATCCAGCCGTCCTCCGTTCCGCACTTGACAGACCGGGGGAGATGTAGTACACTTGGTGTATCAATTATCTTGATACACTTGACGCTGTACGCACAGAGAAAGGAAAGCGCCTATGGAAACGTTAAAAACCATCAATTTTGTCATAGCGGTTATTTTCTTCGTCTGCTATACCTATCAGTTCCTGTATATCCCGGTGCCCTGGCTGCGGAAGGCCCGGCCCCACGGCCCGGCCAAGGACAACCGGTACGCCGTTCTGATCTGTGCCCGGAACGAGCAGCGGGTCATCGGCGACCTGATCGCCAGCCTCCGGGGGCAGACGTATTCGCAGGGCCTGCTGTCCATTTTCGTCCTGGCGGACAACTGCACCGACGACACGGCCATGGTGGCCCGGGTGGCCGGGGCCAACGTGTATGAGCGGTTCAACCAGGTGCAGGTGGGCAAGGGCTACGCCCTGCAGGAGCTGCTGGAGCACCTGGAGCAGGACTATCCCCAAGGATTTGACGGATACTTCGTGTTTGACGCGGACAATATTTTGGCTCCCAACTATGTGGAGGCCATGAACCGGACGTTTTCCGACGGTCACGACATCGTCACCAGCTTCCGCAACAGCAAGAACTACGGCGACAACTGGATCAGCGCCGGTTATGCCCTGTGGTTCCTGCGGGAGAGCCGGTATCTCAACCACGCCCGGTTCCTGCTGGGCACCAGCTGCGCCGTGTCCGGCACCGGCTTCCTGTTCAGCCGCCGGGTGCTGGAGGAGACGGGCCCCTGGCCCTTCCACCTGCTGACGGAGGATATCCAGTTCTCCGTGGACCAGGTGACCCGGGGCCGGAAGATCGCCTTCTGCCCCGACGCGGTGCTGTATGACGAGCAGCCCACCACCTTCCGCCAGTCCTGGAACCAGCGGCTGCGGTGGTCCAAGGGGTATTTGCAGGTATTCCGGGGCTACGGCGCCAAGCTGCTGCGGGGCGCGGCCGGGGGGAGCTTCTCCTGCTACGACATGGCGGCGGCCATTATGCCGGCCTTCGTCCTGTCGGCCACGGCCATCGTCTGCAACGTGACGGCGGCCATTCTGGGGGCCGTCCACGGGGAGGACCTGACCATTGCCCTGTGGTCCGTGGGGCAGATGCTGCTGAATATGTATCTGACCCTGTTTGTCCTGGGGGCCATCACCACCGTTACCGAGTGGAAGCGCATCCATACCAAGGCGGTGAAGAAGGTTCTGTACGCCTTCACCTTCCCACTGTTTATGTTTACTTATATTCCCATCTCCTTTGCGGCGCTGTTCAGCAAGGGGGAGTGGAAGCCCATCGAGCACCGGGTCAGCGCCGCGTCCCTGCGGGGCCGGGGCCGGGAGGAGCTGCTGCCCTTCTGACCGGCAGTCTGCCGCCGGTGCAATCCGAGAAATGAGAGGCGATCACCATGTACACCATCCTGGTCTGCGACGATGAAAAGGACATCGTGTCGGCCCTGAACATCTATCTGTCCGCCGAGGGCTACCGGGTGCTGACGGCCTATGACGGCTATCAGGCCCTGCGCCTGCTGGACCGGGAGGAGGTGCACCTGATCCTGCTGGACGTGATGATGCCGGGGATGGACGGCATCACCGCCATGACCCGGCTGCGGCAGAGCCACAACCTGCCGGTGATCCTGCTGACGGCCAAGTCCGAGGATACGGACAAGGTGCTGGGGCTGAACATGGGGGCCGACGACTATGTGACCAAGCCCTTCAACCCCGTGGAGCTGCTGGCCCGGATCCGGTCCCAGCTGCGGCGGTATATGACCCTGGGCGGCGGCCATACGGCCCCCTCCGCCGTGACCATCGGCGGGGTCAGCCTGGACGACAACGCCAAAACCGTCACCGTGGACGGGGACACCGTAAACCTGACGCCCCTGGAATACGACATTCTGCGGCTGCTGATGCAGCACCCGGGGAAGGTGTTCTCGCCCCACGAGATATACCGCCGGGTGTGGCACGAGGACCCGGCGGCGGACAATCCTGTGGCCGTCCATGTGCGGCACATCCGGGAGAAGATCGAGATCAACCCCGCCGAGCCCCGGTATCTGAAGGTGGTCTGGGGCAAGGGGTATAAAATGGAGGGGACGGCACAGTGAAAAAGCTCCTGAGCGCCATATGGGCCAAGGCCCTGTCCTTCCTGCTGACGCCTCTGGCCGGAGTTGCCGCCGTAAACGGCGTCAGTGAGCTGATAATGGTATATTTTTACGATGTCTGGAATCCCCACCCGGTGCGGCTGTGGGTGGTGACGGTCCTGTGCGCAGTGGTGGCCGTGGGGTCGCTGCTGTTCTCTCTGTCGGCGGCGGGGCATTGGCCGGGCCATGAGGGCGTCCATCTGACCTGGCTGGACCGGATCCCCCTGGACGTGTTTGTGCTGGCCCTGGCCGGTGAGTGGCTGATCTATGAGAATGCTTCGTATTACCCCTCGTCCGTCCTGGGGGAGGTCGTGTTCGTGGCCCTGGCGTACCTGTTCATCCTGGCGTTCACGGCCCGGTGCAAGGCCGGCATGGTGCTGGCGGACCTGGTGGTGCTGCGGCTGCTGCGGCTGCTGAGCCGGGGGGCGGTCTGGGCCTGGCGGCACCTGCGGGTGCTGGTGCTGAGCCTGCCCCTTACCTGGAAAACCGCCGCGGTGCTCGTCGCCCTTATGGCGGCGGAGCTGCTGATGCTTGCGTATGATCTCAACGAGGCAGAGCTGGCGGTGTATCTGGCGCTGCATATCCTGATTCTGGGGGCGGCCATGTGGCAGGTGCTGGCCCTGCGGAAGCTGCAGCAGGGGGGCGAAAACCTGGCCAAGGGGGACTTCTCCCATCCCATCACCCTGAGCCGGGGGGCGCTGCCGGAGCTGAAGCGCCATGCGGCCAACCTGAACTCCGTGCAGCAGGGCATCCAGCAGGCGGTGGAGGAGAAGATGAAGTCCGAGCGGCTGAAAACCCAGCTGATCACCAACGTGTCCCACGACATCAAAACGCCCCTGACCTCCATCGTCAACTATGTGGACCTGCTGAAAAAGGAGGAGATGCCCTCCGACAGCGCAAGGGAATACCTGGAGGTGCTGGACCGGCAGTCCCAGCGGCTGCGGAAGCTGACAGAGGACCTGGTAGAGGCCTCCAAGGCGTCCACCGGGAATATCCCGGTGTCCCTGGCCCCCACGGACCTGAACGTGCTGTTGAGCCAGGTGTGCGGTGAGTATCAGCAGAGGCTGGAAAAGCAGGTGCTGGAGCCGGTGCTGTCGCTGTGTGAGCCGGGAGCCGCGGCCATGGCCGACGGGCGGCTGCTGTGGCGGGTGCTGGACAACCTGATGAGCAACATCTGCAAATACGCCATGCCCGGGACAAGGGTGTATCTGTCCACGGAGGCGGGAGAGGACGGCGTGCGGATGGTGGTGAAGAATATCTCGCGCTATCCCCTGAACATCTCCGCCGACGAGCTGACGGAGCGCTTCGTCCGGGGGGACAGCTCCCGCTCCACCGAGGGCAGCGGCCTGGGCCTGTCCATCGCCACCAGCCTCATGTCCCTGCAGGGCGGCGGCTTCCGCCTGACCATCGACGGGGACCTGTTCAAGGTGACCCTGACCCTGCCCGCCGCCGGGGCGGAGGAATAAAAACGCAGCTTGTCAAAAAAGATTTTTTGACAGGACGGTCCAAAAAGGGCTTTTCCCTTTTTGGACCGTCTTTATTTTGTTGCAGGCCGGGGAAAAATCGTGTATGATAGAAGGGAATGACAAAAAAAGCGAGGTACTTCCCATGAAGATCATGGCCATAGACTACGGCGACGCCCACACCGGCATTGCCATTTCCGACGCCACCGGGACGCTGGCGGGCTTTTCCACCGTTATCAACAGCCGCCGGCCGGAGGTGGTGGCCCAGGAGATCGCCGCCCTCATCCCCCAGCACGGGGTCGGGGAGCTGGTGCTGGGCTATCCCAAAAACATGGACGGCACCCTGGGGCCCCGGGCGGAGAAGGCCGCCGCCTTCGGCGAGACCTTGAAGGAGCTGACGGGCCTGCCGCTGACCCTTTGGGACGAGCGGCGCACCACCATCGACGCCCACAACATCCTGTTCAATAACTGTCTCTTATACACATCTGACGCTGCCGACGATCGCATAAGTGTAG
>ENA-OYZW01000835-OYZW01000835.1-human-gut-metagenome-genome-assembly--contig:-NODE-835-length-13166-cov-6.953627_pt1 | contig 13166 bp, 9 predicted proteins | sample MGYA00244075_ERZ653474 | MGnify/ENA primary metagenome ERZ653474 (study PRJEB26926, sample SAMN06164949) | human gut metagenome | biome: ENVO:00009003; feature: ENVO:2100002; material: ENVO:00002003...
GGGGTCAAGGGGCGGAGCTCCCTTGTGGGGTTTGGGGCAACGCCCCAACTGTTCCGCGGGTGACCAGTATGCCAAACCCGCTCAACAAAGGCGCAGGCAGCGAAGCGTCCCTGCCAGTAGCTTTGCGCTCCCGCAGGAGCGCCCCCAAGCTGCTCTTTTCAACATCTGTGCTGTGTCGCGCCAAATGGGCGCGACCGACCACCCGCGCTGCCCACGTCCCTCCGATAATCACCATCCCATGCTCACAGATTTCCAAATGCTGAATTTTTGAGGAAACCCCTTGCTTTTTGCCGCAGAGTATGATATACTGTCAAGGCTTGATGTGTGCATACTCCAACAAGGAGGTGGATTTCCATGGGTAAGTTTTGCGAGATCTGCGAAAAGGGTACGCTGAACGGCAACAACGTCAGCCACTCCAACCGTAAGACCCACCGTACCTGGGCGCCCAACGTGCAGAGTGTCCGCGTGGTGGTCAACGGTTCTGCGAAGCGTATGAACGTCTGCACCCGCTGCCTGCGCAGCGGCAATGTGATGCGTGCGCTCCCCAAGACCCACGAGGAAGCGTAATCGTCCGCAAGGGTGATTCCGTCACTTCTCAAGTAGAGTTTGCATCAATTTCCTCCGTCTGTTGTGCGACAGGCGGGGGATTTTTTGCATGGGGAAAATCCTCCTTGGGGGCAAAAGGCAATGATGTTTGCGGCTTTGTGGGTTTGAGCAAGTTGATTTTTGTGTTGCAGAGGGTTTCGCCTCTGCGGAGGCGACAAGGGGGCAATGGAAACAGACGAAGTCTGCGGTCGCCCCCTTGACCCCTTCGCAGCGCACACTACCATAGTTGACTTTTTTCGCGGATGGGGGATTCCGCTCCTGCGGGAGCGGGAGTTTGTGCGCAGGGACGCTTCGCTGCCTGCGACCAAGGTGCCATGCTTGACTTTTCTCTTTGAGTAGGTTTAACGGTGTAACAGTTGGGGCGTTGCCCCAAGCCCCAGCAGGGACGCTGTCCCTGCACCCTGCAAGGGGCAATTGCCCCTTGACCCCTCCGCGCGATTGAGTTGACTTCACTACCATAATTCTTCCGCGTGTTTATCCTTTTTTCTTTTCCCCTATTCTCCCTCCCCCTGTTCGCCTTTACAAGCGAACAGAAATCTGCTATCATGAGGGGGAAATGCAATCCTTGTCGGGAGGTGCTTCCTATGAATGTTGACCAGCTGGCGGAATCCCTCCGCAGTGACCCTATGTTTATGCAAAATGTTGTCCGTTGGGATGTCCTTCCGGCGCGTCCGGCGGTGTATGAGCCGTTCCCGGATTCTCTCGATCCGCGGCTGCTTCCTGTGCTGGAAAAACGCGGGGTGCATCAGCTGTATCGCCATCAGGCGCACGCAATCCGCGAGGTGCTGGCAGGGCGGGATGTTGTGGTTGTCACGCCGACGGCCTCCGGCAAAACGATGTGCTATAACCTGCCGGTGCTGTCTGCCATTTTGCAGAACGATGATGCACGGGCATTGTACCTCTTCCCGACGAAAGCGCTCTCTGCTGATCAGGTCAGCGAACTGTATGAGCTGATTGAGGCGATGGGCGTTGATATCAAGACGTATACCTATGACGGCGATACGCCCGGCGCGGCGCGAAAGGCGGTTCGGCAGGCGGGGCATATCGTCGTGACGAACCCGGATATGCTGCACAGCGGGATTCTGCCGCACCACACGAAGTGGGTCAAGCTGTTTGAGAACCTGCGGTATATCGTGATTGATGAAATTCATACCTATCGCGGCGTGTTTGGGTCGAATCTGGCGAACGTGCTGCGGCGGCTGCTGCGCTTGTGCGATTTCTATGGCAGTCATCCGCAGTTCATCCTGTGCAGCGCGACGATTGCGAACCCGAAGGAACTGGCGGAAACGCTGACGGGGCGCGAGGTCAGCCTGGTGGATGATAACGGCGCGCCGATGGGCGTGCGGCACTTCGTGTTCTACAATCCGCCGGTGGTCAATCGGCAGCTGGGCATCCGCAAGGGCGTTTTGCAGGAGACGCGGCGGATTGCGGGGCTGCTGCTGCAAAACGGGATTCAGGCGATTACGTTCGCGCGGTCGCGGCTGGCGGTTGAGGTGCTGACGAAGTACCTGAAGGACATGGTGCGCGACCCCCTGGGGAATGCCGGGCGGGTGCGCGGCTATCGCGGCGGGTATCTGCCGACGGAGCGGCGAGAGATTGAACGCGGGCTTCGCGCGGGACGGGTGGACGCGGTGGTGTCCACGAACGCGCTGGAGCTGGGCATCGACATCGGCGCGCTGGATGCGTGCGTGCTGTGCGGCTATCCGGGAACAATCGCGAGTGCATGGCAGCAGGCGGGGCGCGCCGGGCGACGCAAGGGAACGTCCATCGTGTTCTATGTCGCGTCCTCGGCGGCGCTTGACCAGTACATCGTGTCCCACCCGGATTATCTGATGAAGCGCTCGCCGGAGAACGCGCTGCTGAATCCGGATAATTTGTATATTCTGCTCAACCACTTCAAGTGCGCGGCGTTTGAACTGCCGTTTGAGGACGGCGAGGGCTTGGGGAATGCGCCCGGAGCGCCGGAGCTGCTGGAATACCTTGATGAGGCGGGGATTCTGCGGCATGTCGGCGGGCGGTATCACTGGTCGGCGGAGGATTTCCCGGCAAGCGAGATTTCCCTGCGGTCGGCGCGGGCGGAGGAGAATTTCGTCATCATCGACACGACCGATCCGGCGAACCACCGCGTCATCGGCGAAATGGACCGTTACACCGTGCCGATGCTGCTGCACGAAAACGCGATTTACATGCACGAGGCGCAGCAGTATCAGGTGGAAAAGCTGGATTTCGACGCCTGCAAAGCGTTCATCCGCCGCGTGGACGTGGGGTACTACACCGACGCGAACTTGAACGTGACGCTCTCCCTGCTGGACAAGGAAAAAGAGGAAGAGCAGGACGGCGGGCTGACGGCGCTGGGCGAAATCCGCGTATCGACCTTGGTGACGATGTTCAAGAAGATCAGGTTCGATACGCACGAAACCCTGGGGTTCGGGCATGTGCGGCTGCCGGAGACGGAAATGCACACAACCGCCATGTGGTGGACGCTGCCGGATACGCTGGCGGCACGGTTCGAGAGCGACACGCTGAAAAACGGCATGATGGGTGTGGCGAATCTGCTGCGGATTGTTGCGCCGCTGTCGCTGATGTGTGCGCCGCAGGACATTGCAATCGTCTATCAGGTGAAAAGCCCGCTGACGGACAAGCCGACGCTGCTGCTGTACGACAACATCCCCGGCGGCATCGGGCTGGCGCAGAAGGCGTATGTCATGCGAAAGCTCCTGCTGGAGCAGGCGCTGCAAGTTGTGCGGGACTGCGCGTGCCGTCAGGGCTGTCCGGGGTGCGTCGGGCCGGTGGGCGAAATCGGCGAGGACGGCAAAGCGACCGCCATCGCCCTTTTGGAGGCGCTGACGGAATGAATCTGCGAGACAAACTCAAAGCGATTGAAAAGCCGAAATCGCCCCCGAAAGCGCCGGAAAAGCAGTTCACGGACTGCTACCACGGGCGGGAAATGCGCGAGTTATCCGAATTTCCCGGCGCGTTTGACCTTGACCTGTCTGCCCTTCGCCTGATGACGCAGGAAGAATTGCCGGACGACCTCGACCCGCGGAACATCCTCTATCTGGACACCGAAACCACCGGGTTTATGGGCGCGGGGACTGTCGCGTTCGAGGTCGGCATGGGCTGCCTGACGGATTCGGGCTTCCAAATTCATCAGCTGGTGATGCGCGATTATCCGGAGGAGAAGTTTCTGCTGCAATCCATTGCGGATACGCTGATGGGCTATGACGCGATCTGCACCTTCAACGGACGGACGTTCGACGTACCGCTGCTGCGCGACCGCTTCCTGATGAACCGTATGGATGATTCGTGCCTTGACAAGCCGCACATTGATCTATTGCACATTGCGCGGCGGGTGTTCAAACTGCGCCTGCAGCGGTGCAATCTGGGCAAGCTGGAAGAAGCGGTGCTGGGCATTCCACGCTTCGATGATTTGCCGGGCGCGCAGGTGCCGCAGCGCTTCTTCGACTACCTCAAGACGGGAAATTTTGACCTGCTGACGGACGTGCTGGAACACAATGCGCAGGACGTGGCGAGCCTCTGCGTGCTGCTGACGGCGATGGTGGAAATGTACCGCGCACCGGAAAACGTGCGGCACGACGAGGATGTGTTCTCAATGGGCGTGGCGCTGGAACGCTTTCAGCATGTGCCGGAAGCGCGGAAGTGCTATCAGCTGACGAGCGGCAATCTTCATGCGCAGGGGCAGGAGCGTCTTGCGCAGAGCTACCGCCGGGGCGGCGAGCGAGACGAGGCGGTAAAGGTCTGGCTGGGAATGATTGCGCGGCACGAGGGCGGAACGAAGCCCTACATCGAGCTGGCGAAGCACTACGAGCATTACGAGCGGGACTACGAGTCCGCGCTGGACATGACGCGGCGGGCGATGGCGCTGTCCGCCGAGCCGTCATTATTCGATCCGCCCTCTGTACAAGAGGAGCAAAATGCGCTACAATATCGGTATGACCGCCTGAAAAAGAAGGCAGCCAAAAACCGCTGAAGGAGAAACGACAATGGGATTCATGGCGACCATCAAGGCGCAGCAGGCCATGCGCGCGCACGGAAAAGGCGATCTGGAACAGGCAAAGAAGCTCTATGAGGAAGCTATTGACAAGGGGCTGATGTCCGCGCGCCCGATGCTGGGCTATGCGATTCTGCTGATTCGCGAGGGCAGCTACGACAAGGCGATGCCCCTGCTCATCAAGGCGCAGAAGTGCCCCGACCTCACGCCCGACCAGAAGAGCCAGCTTTTTGTGGATTATGCGGCGTGCCTGATGAAGAAGGGCGAGCTGGACAAGGCGATTCACCTGCTGGAAAAGCAGCACAACCGCGCGCCGATTGGTCTGACCTATCAGACGCTGGGATACATGTACGTCGAGAAGTATTCGGGCGCAAAGCCGGTTGCGGAAGCTGTACCGGAGGAAGCCGCCGAAGCGCCGGAAATGCCCGAAGCGCCGGAAACGGAAGCATCCGCCGAAGAAGCCGCCGAGCAGCCGAAGGTCAAAACGCAGGAGGACATTGACCGCGAATGGCAGGAGGGCATCGACAAAATGTTCGCCTTCATTCAGGAGTCGGTGGACTATGACGACGAAGACCCGGTGTGCCTGGACAACTTGGGTCAGGCATATTACCGCGTGACGGGCGAGAAGGACAAGGCGAAGGAATGGTTCGAGAAGGCACACGCGGAGAAGGATTCGCAGATTGACACGCTGTGGTTCCTGTCGCGCTATGATTTGGAAGCGGGCGACAAGGCAGCGGCGATTGCGAAGCTGGAAAAGGCGCTGGACGGGCGCTTCTCCCCGCTGAACTTCTGCACGAAGGATATGGTGCAGGAGGAAGTGGAGAGACTGAAAAAGTAAAGCGAAATCCCTGCATAAACACGCGAAAACATTATGCAGATGTCGCCAACTGAATCGCGCGAAAGGGTCAAGGGAGGAACTCCCTTGCAGAGGCAGAGCCTCTGGGGGCATATGATGTCAGCGGAGGGGGTGTATATCCTCTCCGCCAAGACCTGTTTTGGAGGAATCACCATGGAAAAGGAAACACTGATCGTCGTTGGGCTGGGGAATCCGGGCACGCAGTACGCCCATACCCGCCATAACGCGGGGTTCGATACGCTGGAAATGCTCTGCCGCAAGTGGGGCGTGACAATGAACAAGAGCAAGTGCAAGGGGCTGCTGACCGAAACGACCGTGGACGGCAAGCGCGTCGTCCTCTGCGCCCCGCAGACGTTCATGAACCTGTCCGGCGAGTGCGTCAGCGAACTGCTGAATTGGTATAAAGTGCCGCTGGAAAATCTGCTTATCATCTATGATGACATTGATTTGCCCGCCAGCCGCCTGCGTGTCCGCAAATCCGGCAGTGCCGGGACGCATAACGGAATGCGCTCCATCATCGCCCATACGCCGGGGCAGAATTTCCCGCGCGTGCGGGTCGGCGTGGGCGCAAAGCCCGATGGCTGGGACTTGGCGGACTGGGTATTGAGCAAGTACACCATCCGCGAAGAGCAAATCGCCATGCAGCAGGCGTTCGAGCGCGCGGCGGACTGCGTGGAGGACTGGGTCAAAAACGGTATTGACCATGCCATGCAGGAATACAATAAGACCGTGTAAGCACAGGCGTATTTTTCGTACCACGACTCATCCCAAGGAGCGCATATGAATCAGGCATTATTATCCGGCATTGCGTCGAAAGCGTATGACAAGCTGCTGAAAGCAACGGAAAGCAAACAGCCCATCGCCGTGACGGGGCTGCCGGACACAATGGCGGCGTATATCGCGTCAAAACTCTGCGCCGATACGGGCAAAAAGGTGCTGCTGATTTCCGGCAACGACCTCAAGGCGGCGCACGACGCCGAGGACGGTCAGCAGCTGCTGGAATCGGGTGTGGCGTGTCTGCCGGGCGGCGAAATCGACCTCACGCGCGGCGCGTCGAGCCACGAAAGCGCATGGCGGCGGCTGGAAGCACTGGCAAGGGCGCAGGAGGGGGATATCCGCCTGCTCTGCACGAGTATGGACGCCGCCTTGCAGCGCATGGGCAGCGCCGACCGCTTCCGCGAAGAGACGATTCGCCTTGCTCCCGGCGACCGAATCGACCTGAACGACCTCATCCGCCGCCTGACCGCCATGGGCTACGAGCGCGTCAGCATGGTGGAGGGCAAGGGGCAGTGTGCCCTGCGCGGCGGCATCATCGACGTGTACCCGCCGGCGTGCAGCCAGAGTTTGCGCATTGAGTTTTTCGACGACGAGGTGGACTCCATCCGCGAATTTGACTGCATCAGCCAGCGCAGCCTTGATTCGGTGGAGAAATGCACGCTCACGCCCGCGACGGAGGTATTGCTTCCAACGGTAGATGCGGAAAAGGCAGCGCGGCGGATGCGGGACGCCATCGAGCGGCAGGGGGGCGACCTGACGCCCGCAAGTTCGACGCTCTTTTCGGATTTGCCGCCGCTGCCGGAGGACGACGCGGACGCGCCGGACTTTTTCGACAAGAACATCACCCCGAAGATTCGCGAAAAGCAGCAGACTGCCGCGCGCAAGGCGGAACTGGAACGTCGCCGCGCCCAACTGATGGCGGACGCGGACATGCTGGCGGAGGGGCTGCCGTTCAAGCGCATTCGGGCGTGGCTGACCGTGCTGACGGACGATACTTATACGGTGATGGACTGGTTCGAGCCGGAAATCGTCGTGCTGAGCGACCCGAATCTGCTCAGGAAGCGCGCGGAAGAACGCCGGGCGGGCTTTGCGGAGGATCTCGAAGGTGCGATGAGCCGCGACGAAGCCGTCAAGGAGCAGGAAACGCTGCTGATGGACTGGGACGAGCTGCTGCGGCATGTGCAGGGGTACGCGACGGTCGCGGTGACGGAGTTTCTGGAGGGCATGGCGGGCGTGGCGGTCAAGGATGCCGCTGATCTTGGCGTGCAGCGCGTGGCAGGGTATTCGTCGCAGATTCGTCCGCTGGCGGAGGACTGCGACGGCTGGCTGCGCGAGGGCTACCGCGTGGCGGTGCTGTGCGGCGGCGTGGCGCGCGGTCAGCGTCTGGCGGCGGCGCTGGAAGAACACGATGTCGCCGCGTCGTTCGCGGAGAAAATCGACAAGCTGCCGGAAGAATGTGTGCAGGTGCTGCCCGGCACGCTGACGCACGGCTTCATCTGGGAGGAAGCGCGCCTGATTGTCGTCAGCGACACGGACGTGTACGGTACGGGCTACCGCAAGGCGAAGAAGCGGCAGGCGGCGGGCGAGAAGATTGCCGCGTTCACTGACCTGAAGCCCGGCGACTTTGTGGTGCACGAGGAACATGGCGTCGGCATTTATCTTGGCACGGCGCAGATGAAAAACGGCGGCACGCGCCGGGATTATCTGCAAATCCAGTATCAGGGGAGCGACAAGCTCTATGTGCCGATTGAGGCGCTCAGCCGCGTGCAGCGCTACATCGGCAATCCGGCGAATCCCCCGAAGCTGAACAAACTCGGCGGCGGCGACTGGCAGAAGCAAAAGGCGAAGGTCAAAGAGGGCCTGAAAAAGATGGCGTTTGACCTTGTGAAGCTCTATGCGCGGCGCTCGCAGGAGACGGGCTTCGCGTTCAGCGCGGATACGCCGTGGCAGCGCGAATTTGAGGACATGTTCCCCTACGAGCTGACCCCGGACCAAGAGCAGAGCGTGAAGGAAATTACGGCGGACATGGAATCGCCGCGCAACATGGACAGGCTGCTGTGCGGCGACGTGGGCTACGGCAAGACGGAGGTCAGCCTGCGCGCGGCGTTCAAGGCGCTGATGGACTCCAAGCAGGTTGCGATTCTGGCGCCGACGACGATTCTGGCGCAGCAGCACTACAACACGGTCTTGAAGCGCTTCAAGGGCTTCCCGGTCAAGGTGGACGTGCTGAGCCGCTTCCGCACGGCGAAGGAAACCAAGGACGTTCTGCGCCGCGTGAAGGAGGGCGAAATCGACATCCTTGTCGGTACGCACCGCATTCTGGGCAAAGACGTGCAGTTCAAGAACCTCGGTCTGCTGATTGTGGACGAGGAGCAGCGATTTGGCGTGCAGCATAAGGAAATCATCAAGAACATGAAGCATCAGGTGGATGTGCTGACGCTCTCCGCCACGCCGATTCCGCGCACGCTGCACATGTCGATGGTCGGCATCCGCGATATGTCTGTGCTGGAAACGCCGCCGGAGGAACGACTGCCGGTGCAGACACGCGTGATTGACTACAACGACGGTGTGATTCGCGACGCGATTCTGCGCGAGGTGTCGCGCGGGGGACAGGTGTACTTCCTCTATAACTCTGTGCAGACCATCGGCGCGTTCTATGAACGCTTGAAGCAGCTTGTGCCGGAAGCGCGCATCGGCGTGGCGCACGGGCAGATGCGCGAACACGGCTTGGAGGACGTGATGATGGACTTCTACGGCGGCAGCTACGACGTGCTGCTCTGCACGACCATCATCGAAAGCGGCTTGGACGTGCCGACGGCGAACACACTGATTGTCTTTGACGCGGACCGTTTCGGGCTGAGCCAGCTTTATCAGCTGCGCGGGCGCGTCGGGCGGAGCAACCGGCAGGCGTATGCGTACTTCACCATCCGCCCGGAACGCAGCTTGTCGGAGACGGCGGAGAAGCGCCTCGAAGCCATCCGAGAGTTCACGGAGTTCGGCGCTGGCTTCCGTATCGCCATGCGCGACCTTGAAATCCGCGGTGCGGGCAATATTCTGGGGCCGGAACAGCACGGGCATCTGGCGACCGTCGGCTACGACATGTACTGCAAACTGATGGAGGAGACGCTTCAGGAGGCGCGCGCGGAGCAGGAAGGGCTGCCGCCTGCGAAGCCGCACCTCGAAACGCGCGTGGACATCAAGGTGGATGCGTATCTGCCGGACGACTATGTACACGACGACCGGCAGCGGATGGAGATGTACAAGCGGATTGCGAGCCTGACGACGCAGGCCGACCGCGAGGACATCACCGACGAGCTGCTTGACCGCTTCGGCGAAGTGCCGCCGGTGGTGGAGACGCTGCTGGACGTGGCGCAGGTGCGCGTGCTGGCGAATCAGTTGGGCGTGTCGCTGGTGACCTACAAGCGCGGCGGCTTCCTCGTGATGAAGCTGAACGCAGAGTACATGCCCGATCAGGCGGCGTTTATCCCCGCGATGGCGATGACGGACAAGCGCCTGATGCCCTCGACCACCGCCCCGGACGTGCTGCTGCTGGTTGACCCGACGCTTGGCGAATACGCGATGCTGTCCGAAGCGGTGAAGGTGCTGGGGAAGCTCAATGAGAATATCGAGACGATGCTGAAAAAGCAGAAGAAGGGAGAAAAACATGAAAACACTTGATAAGCTGATGATGACGATTGTGGGCTTGCTGTGCTTCTGCGTCTCTGCGGCGGCTCTGATTTTCATGGATTTCAGCACGGAACACGGCGTGGTCTATGCAGACGCGCTGTACTGCATTCCCGTCTGCGTGCTGCTGCTTGCCTTTGCCGTGCTGACGATACTGAAATTCCGCACGGGCTATGACGGTAATCTGAAACTTGCAGGAATTGTCTGGGATGTGTTGTTCGCGCTTGCCTTTCTGCCGATTCTGGGCGTTCCCGCGATTGCGCAGGCAAGCGGCGCCTATGGATTGCTCTGCAAGGTACTGTTCGTGCTGGTGCTGCTGATGCCGAAAGTTTGGATTCTGCTGCCGAAACGGGGCGAATGAGCGCATCAGTCGCGCTGCGTGCGAATCTCCCTGCAACATAAATAACCAAGAAACATGGGAGTGTGCTGCGAAGGGGTCAAGGGGGCGACCGCAAAGCCCCCTTGTCGCCTCCGCAGAGGCGAAACCCTCTGCAACAATAAAATTTAAGGTAACACCGCTGCAAAAGAGAAATCAACACAGAAAACCCAAAAGGAAAGTGATGAGAAATGCCGCAGGAAACCTTCCTGACCGCCGCGAATCCCCCCGCGCCGCTGGCGGAACGCCTTCGTCCGCAAAACCTCGATGAGTTTGCCGGACAGGAGCACCTGATCGGCAAGGGCAAAGTCCTGCGCCGCATGATTGAGGGCGATTTGGTGTCCTCCATGATTTTCTGGGGGCCGCCGGGCGTGGGGAAAACCACGCTCGCGCAGATTATCGCCCATCAAACGAAGAGCCACTTCATCAACTTCTCCGCCGTCACCAGCGGCATCAAGGAAATCCGGCAGGTGATGGAGCAGGCGGAAAGCGACCGGCATTTCGGCATCCGCACGATTGTGTTCGTGGACGAAATCCACCGCTTCAATAAGGCGCAGCAGGATGCTTTTCTGCCCTACGTCGAGAAGGGGAGCATTATCCTCATCGGCGCGACGACCGAAAACCCGTCCTTTGAAGTCAACAGCGCCTTGCTGTCGCGCTGCCGCGTGTTTGTGCTGCACGCGCTGACGGAGGAGAACGTCATGACGCTGCTGCACCGCGCCTTGCAGGACGAACGCGGCTTCGGCGGACAGAAAATCGACATGGCGGAGGATTTGCTGCGCGCAATCGCGGTTTTCGCCAACGGCGACGCGCGAACCGCCCTTTCGACGCTCGAAATGGTCATCCTCAATGCCGATTTGGATGAGAACGGTCAGGCGCATGTGACGCCGGAGACGGTCGCGCAGTGCACGTCGCGGCGGTCGCTGCTCTACGACAAGAAGGGCGACGGGCACTATGACCTCATCAGCGCGCTGCACAAGTCCATGCGCAATTCCGACCCGGACGCGGCGGTCTATTGGCTGGCACGGATGCTGGAAGGCGGCGAAGACCCGCTGTATATCGCGCGGCGCGTCGTGCGGTTCGCGAGCGAGGACATCGGGCTGGCGGATTCGCGCGCGCTGGAAACGGCGGTCGCGGCGTATCAGGCGTGTCACTTTCTGGGGATGCCGGAATGCACGGTGCATCTGACGCAGGCGGTGGTGTACATGGCGATGGCGCCGAAATCGAACGCGCTGTATGTGGCGTATGAGGCGGCGAAAAAGGATGCGCAGGAGCAAATCGCAGAGCCTGTGCCGCTGCAAATCCGGAATGCGGAAACCAGCTTGATGAAGAACCTCGGCTATGGCAAGGGCTATGTGTACGCGCATGACACGCAGGAGAAGCTGTCCGCGATGACGTGCCTGCCGGATTCGCTGCAGGGGAAGCGCTACTATCAGCCGACGGAGCAGGGGAACGAGGGGCGGTATAAGCAGCGGCTGGAAGAAATTTTGCGATGGAAAGAGGAGCATAGGGGGAAATAAGCGGAAAATCCCCCAAAAAAAAACAAAAACGCCTTGCAGGAGCACACACGCTGCAAGGCTCTTTTGTATGGAGCGACTGGAAGCACACACCCAATCACAGTTTCTTTTTGAGGAGAATTATCTCTTCTGTTCGGGATTCTTCCACAAATCCATGTTTCAGAAAAAGGCTGACAGCCGGGTTGTCGATGGCAATATCATCATACAGAACGGAAACGCCGTTGCTTTTCGCCGCGGAACACAGCAAATCCAATGCTTCGCCGCCATAGCCTCTTCTTCTGTATTTCGCATAAATCATGACGTTGGCTATTTCCTGCTGCATTTCGGCATCATAGTGATAGGCAATTTCGCCAACAAACTGACCATCTTCGTTTTTGAGATACCTGTAATACCGCTTGCCATCAGGGTCAGCAATCCAGCAATCGTACCAGCCACGCCATTTATCTTCCCCAAAGGAAATTGTCCCGCCCCATGCGTGATTGTAAGACATGGTATCTTCATCCGCCAGCATCATTTGCCGAAACCACAAGTCCTCATATTTTGGCTCATACAGCGTCAGCATATTGACCTCCTGATGATGACTGTATTTCCAGATGGAAAGGCAAGAAAAAATCCGAACCCGCTTCCAATTGGAAAGTCAGATTCGGATTCTTCATGTCGTGCCGGAAGTGGGACTTGAACCCACACGACATCGCTGCCAACGGATTTTGAGTCCGTCGCGTCTGCCATTCCGCCATTCCGGCAAGCACAAAATAGTATAGCATAAAATCGGCGGTTTTGCAAGCGGTTTTGCGCGGCGGAGGAAAATTTTCGGGTGCGGCGGGCAAAGAAAAGGACTGCCCCGTTTTGCAGGACAGTCCGTAGGAATTACTTCCGCAGGGTGATGACGATGTGGCGCTTGGGTTCTTCGCCCTCGGAGTGGGTGTCCACCAGCTCGTTGGGCTGGAGCGCGGAGTGAATCACGCGGCGCTCGTAGGGGTTCATGGGCTCCAGAGAAACCTTGCGACCCGTCTTGACGGCGCGGTTCGCCATGCGGTTCGCCAGACGAATCAGCGTGTCCTCACGCTTGGCGCGGTAGTTCTCCGTGTCCAGCGTGACGCGGGTGTAGTGATCCTGCCCCTTGTTGATGCGCAGGCTCGTCAGGTACTGGAGGGCGTCAAGCGTCTCGCCGCGGCGGCCAATCAGGATGCCCAGCGTATCGCCCGTCATCTGCGCGAAGATGTTGTTCTCCGCGTCCGTACCCATCGCGACGGTCACGTCAACGCCCATCAGGTGGGTCAGCTCCTTGAGCTGTCTCTTATACACATCTGACGCTGCCGACGATCGCATAAGTGTAGA
>ENA-OYZW01000838-OYZW01000838.1-human-gut-metagenome-genome-assembly--contig:-NODE-838-length-13162-cov-6.471656_pt1 | contig 13162 bp, 10 predicted proteins | sample MGYA00244075_ERZ653474 | MGnify/ENA primary metagenome ERZ653474 (study PRJEB26926, sample SAMN06164949) | human gut metagenome | biome: ENVO:00009003; feature: ENVO:2100002; material: ENVO:00002003...
TCGTCGGCAGCGTCAGATGTGTATAAGAGACAGGTGCAAAGCCCATGGGATAGTCCGTGATGACGCCCCCGGCCAGCTCCCACACACGGGTGGCGAACCGGTTGATGAAATACCGGTCGTGGCTCACGAACAGCAGCGTCCCGTCGAAGGCCTCCACCGCCTGCTCCAGCCACTCCCGCGAATCGATATCCAGATGGTTCGTCGGCTCGTCCAGTATCAGCAGATTGATGCTCTCGTCCATCAGCATACACAGCCGCAGGCGGCTCAGCTCGCCGCCGGACAGCACGCTGACGCTCTTGAACACATCCTCTCCGGTGAACTGATACGCCGCCAGCCGGTTCCGCGCCGACTGCGGCGTGATGTCCAGCTCATAGAGCATCGTGTCCAGTATGGACCTCTCCGGGTGCTCGAAGTGTATCACCTGCGGCAGATACGCCGCCTTCACCGCCGGTCCCAGCCGTATAACGCCGCTGTCCGGGCGCTCGCTGCCGGTCAGCATATTCAGCAGCGTGGTCTTTCCCGTGCCGTTCTCGCCCAGCAGAGCGATGCGCTCGCCCCCCTCGCACCGCAGATACACATCCTCAAACAGCCGCTTCTCGCCGAAGGCCTTGCTGACGCCCTTGATCTGCAATACCTCGTCGCCCTTGAACTCCCGGCTCTGGAAGCGCGCCTCCAGCTTCCGCGCCTTTGTGGGCTTCGCCGTGGTCCGCATACGCTCGATGCGCTTCTCCATGCTGAAGGCCCGCTTGTGCAGCGCGTCGTTGCCCATGAAGGCCCACAGGTGCATCTGCTCCGCCGCCTTTTCCAGCTGCGCGATCTTCGCCTGTTCCTTCAGGTACTGCTTCATGCGCTCCTGATACCGCCGTTCCTTCTCGATGGCATAAAAGCTGTAATTTCCGCTGTAAAACTCCGCTTTTCCGTCCTGTATCTCGATGATCCGCGTCACGGTCCGGTCCAGGAAATACCGGTCATGGCTGATGGTCAGCACCGTGCCCCGGAACCTCCGCAGATACCCCTCCAGCCACTCCGTGGCCTGCAGGTCCAGATGGTTCGTGGGCTCGTCCAGCAGCAGGATGTCCGTATCCTCCAGAATGAGCCGTCCCAGGTTCACCCGGGTCTTCTCTCCGCCGGACAAACACGCGAATTCCCGCTGCCGCATTTCCCTCGGGATGCTCAGGCCGTTGGCCACCTTGTTCACCGCCGTCTCCGTGTCCCAGCCGCCCAGTCCCTCGAATTTGGCGTTCAGCTCGCCGTACCGCCGCAGCGTATCCGCGCCGCTGTCCCCCTGCTCCATCCGCAGGGCCAGCGCATCCATCTCGTCCTTCATCCGAAACATCCGCGCGAAGGCCGTCTGCAAAACGTCCTCCACCGTGTACCCCTCCGGATACACGGGGATCTGCGAGATCAGTCCCACCCGCCGGCCAGCGGCGATCTGTACCTCTCCCTCGTCCGGCTCCAGCTCCCCGGTGAGCATACGGAACACCGTGGTCTTTCCGGCGCCGTTCCGCCCCAGCAGTCCCACGCGCTCCCCGCTGTCCACCTGAAAGCTCAGTCCGTCCAGTATTCTCTTTTCCAGATCAAAGGACTTCACCAGCCCCGAAACGCGAATGTCGACCATTTACTCTTTCTCTAATTCCTTTACGATATTCTCAAAATGCATGGCGTGAGACGCCTTCACCAGCACCGCCGTCCCCGGCGTGAACCGCGCCCGTACAGCGGGCAGCGCCTCCTCCACACCGGCGAACCACCGTGCCTCCGGATCCGTTTCGGTCAGGGCCTTCATCTTCTCCCCCACCGCCACGGTCTCGATGCCCAACTCCCGGCACAGCGTCCCCATATCCCGGTGGGCCTGGGCCGTCAGCGCGCCCAACTCACCCATGTCGCCCAGCACCGCCAGGCGCTTTTTCTGCCGGCTGGCAGCCAGCATACGGATACCCTCCGCCATGGACTGCGGATTGGCGTTGTAGCAGTCGTCGATGATCAGCCGATCCCCGTCCATACGGATCAGGTGCATCCGGCTCCCCACCGGCGCATAGGCCGCCGTCCCCGCGGCGATCTCCGCCGCCGTCAGGCCCAGCCGTTCGCCGATGGCTGCCGCCATGGCCATGGGATAGACCATGTGCCGCCCCGGCGCCGCCGTCTCCAGCCGATAGGCCGCCTGTCCCGTGGTCACGGTACAGGCCACGCCCTCCAGCCCCCGGTCGTCGATGTCCGTAACGCGGACATCGCAGTGCTCGCCCACGCCGCAGCGCAGGATGATCTGTGGCAGCGTCACCGTGTTCAGCAGCTCGTCGTCGCCGTTGAGCACCGCGACGCCCTCCGGGGTCAGATTTTCAAATATCTCACACTTGGCCTGCAAAATGCCCTGCCGTGTGTTGCCCAGATTTTCGATGTGGGCGTCGCCCACGTTGGTGATAACGGCGATATCCGGCCGTACCATCTCGCCCAGATACCGTATCTCCCCAAAGTGGTTCATGCCCGTCTCGATCACCGCCGCCTCGTGCTCCGGCATGAGCCGCAGCAGCGTCAGCGGCGCGCCGATGTCGTTGTTGAGGTTCCCCTCCGTCCGCAGCGTCTCGTATTTCTGCGTCAGCACTGCGGCGATCATCTCCTTGGTGGTAGTCTTGCCCACGGAGCCGGTCACCTGTACCACCGGCAGCCGGAACTGCCCCCGGTACCAGGCGGCCAGCGCCTTCAGCGCCAGCCGCGTGTCGGGCACCTGAATGTAAAACTTCCCCGGCAGCAGTGCCTCCGGCGTCTTTGCCGTCAGGCATCCCGCCGCCCCGGCCTCCAGTGCCTTTTCGATATAGGCGTGGCCGTCGAAGCGTTCCCCTACCAGAGGGATGAACAGCGCTTCCTGCGGCACGCGGCGGCTGTCGGTGGTCACGTCGCGCACCGCCGCGCCGCTGCTCTGCAACACCGTGCCGCCCACCGCGGCGCAGATGGTCTGTACCGTCAGCGGCATCATGCCCGCGCCGCCTTTCGCGCCGCCAACGACAGCTCCACGATCTTCTCGCACAATTCGCCGTAGTTCAGTCCTACCTGCGCCGCCTCCTGGGGCACCAGACTGGTAGGCGTCATGCCCGGCAGGGTGTTGATCTCCAGGCACCAGGCCTGACCGTTCTCGTCCAGAATGAAGTCCGAACGGGAGTACACGCTCAGCCCCAGCCCCTTGTGCAGCTTCAGGGCCATCTCGCCCACCTGCTTCCACGCCGCGTCCGTGATAGGCGCGGGGCACAGCTCCACCGCGCCGCCGGCCTGATACTTGCTCTCATAGTCGAAATAGGCGCCCTTGGGGATGATCTCCACCGCCGGCAGATAGCCGTCGCCCAGCACGGCGATCTGTATCTCCCGACCCTTGATCTTCTGCTCCACCACCACATGGTCGCCGTAGCGCAGCAGGTCGCGCAGGGCCTTCTCCAGCTGTTCCTTCGTGTCCGGCAGCGCCACACCGATGGAGCTGCCTCCGTTGACGATCTTCACGGCACAGGGCACCGGCAGCTCCTCCGCCAGCCGGGGGATATCGCTCTCGGTATAGTGGATGTCGTGCCACGGAGCCGTGCGAATACCGAGAGAGTCCATCATCCGCTTCGTCACGGATTTATCCATGGCCATGCCGCTGCCCAGATACCCGGATCCGGTGTAGGGCACGCCCAGCAGATCCAGCGTGGCCTGTATGCGGCCGTCCTCGCCGCAGCTTCCGTGCAGCGCCAGAAATACCACGTCCGCCATGCGGCACACGGTCAGCACGTCCTTGCCCAGCAGGCTGGGGCTCTGGTCCCTCCGGCTGCGGCGCACCGCCTCCAGGTCCGGCTCCACGCGCTCCACCCGGCTCTGGCCGCACAGGCCGTCCGGCGCGTCAAAGATATCCTCCAACGCGCCCTCGTAGTCCTCCAACCCCAAAAACATATCCACCAGAATGGCCTTGTGTCCCCTCTCCCGCAGCGCCCTGCACACGCCGGTGCCGCTGGTCAGCGCCACCTGGCGCTCTGTGGACAGTCCGCCCGCCAATACCACGATCTTCATAAGCGTACCCTCGCTTTCAGGCGGCACAGCGAAAAACGGCCCTGTGCCCCCATGATTTGATATATTATTATAGCACAGCGCCCCGCTGATTACAACCGATTTTGCCCGCTGGTGTGTAAACAAACAAAGAACGCCCCGGCACAGCCGCGGCGTTCTTTTGTTGTCTTTCCTATCGCAGCCAGTCGGGCTTCGCCCGCCCGTGTACGCCGGACACCAGCCCCATACAGGCAAACAGCATCACCAGCGATGAGCCGCCGTAGCTGATGAAGGGCAGCGTCAGTCCGATGACCGGCATCACGAACAGGCACATACCCACATTGATGATGACCTGAAAGATAATGACACTGGCCACACCGATGCAGGCATAGCCCTCCAGCCGGGTCTTGGCGTGCCGCGCCACATACAGGCACCGCAGTATAATGGCCGTCAGCAGCGCCAGCGTCAGCAGGCAGCCCACCAGCCCCAGCTCCTCACCGATCACGGAGAAAATAAAGTCCGTGTGCCGGTGCGGCAGGCTGGACGCCGCCTCGCTTTGGGTCTGCGTGCCGCGAAACAGCCCCTGCCCGAATATCCTTCCGCCGCCCAGTGTCAGCAGGCTCCGGGTCTGCTGCCAGCCGGTGTTCAGCGGGTCATAGCTGTGGTCGAACAGGACGATGAACCGGTTTTTCATGTAGGTATCCAGCAGGTCCAGGTCCCACATGGCGTAGAACAGCAGTCCCGCCGCGCCGCCGCCGATCAGGAACCACCGCAGCGCCACCCCCGCCACAAAACACATACACGCGAAGATGAACAGGAACACCAGCGCACTGCCCATGTCGGAGGATATCTTGTAGTACAGCGCAAAGATCACGCCGAAGTGTGCCGCCAGCATGACGATGGAGGAAATCGACCGCAGGTCCCGGTTCTCCTTCAGCCACGAGAGCTGTTTCGCCAGCACGATAATAAACGTCAGCTTCACGATCTCCGCCGGCTGCACCTTCACCGGCAGGAACGGGAACTCCAGCCATGCCTTGTTGCCGGTATCCCCGGCAATGCCGAGGGGCGTTGCCAGCAGCAGGATGAACACCACGCCCACCAGGAATATCCACTTCCAGTACTTCGCCAGCTCGTTCAGGTCCACCTGCGACACCACGATATACAGCACCGCCCCGATGCACAGCGCCGCCGCCTGTACCAGCACCAGCTTGCTGGTGTGCATATAGTGTGTGGCGCTGGCGATCATCAGTATGCCGAACAGCGACGTGCCGATGCACAGCGCCAGCAGGACAAGATCGGCCTGTCGGAACACGTCGTTAAAAAGCTCCCGTATCCGTCGCAGCATGGCGGCACCTCCCTTCCCTCGCATTTCCCCCGAACGGTGCATATCCCCGTTCCCGCATAGTGTACCACGATTTCCCCTCCCTGTAAACCACCATACTTCTATCAAAAATGTTACTGTTTCCGCCCGCTGCTTTCACAGCCCGGCCACCAACAGCGCTATCACCGAAAGGCCCCCCACCGCCAGCGCATAGGGCGTTGCCGCCCGTATGGTGGTCAGGTTGGAAACGCCCGATCCGGCGGTGGTCATCAGCACCGCGTCCGCGTAGAAGCACAGACTATATCCCAGGGTAACGCCGCTCATCACCGCGGCGATCATCAGCGGCGCAGCCACCCCGGCAGCCAGTCCCATCGGGATGAACACAGGAATAGCGATGGTCATTACCGCCCAGCAGCCACCTACGGCAAATACCGTTGATCCCACCAGCACAAACGCCAGCGGCGCGATCAGGCAGCGGGGCACCGCCCCTCCGATACCGTTGACGAGAATATCAAACAACCCCAATGTACGGTTGGCGTCGCTGAGCATCAGGCCAAAGCCCACCACCACAGCGATGGTGGTCATACCCTTAACGCCGGAAAAGAATCGGGCAAAGTATTCTCCCACCGTCATACGCTTCTGTATCACATACAGCAAGAACTGCACCACCAGGCACACGATGATACCGTGGAGCAAATCATTGTCAAACAGCACCGTGCCGCCCACCAGCGCCGCCAGCGGGATAATAGCGTTCCAAGCCGAGGAGACATTGTGCTCATCCACCTCGTCAATGTCCACCAGCTTCTCGTCCTTTTCTCCCGGCTCAAAGGCTGCGCCGCCGGAGGCCACCCGGTGATACGCCTGACGAAGCATGCCCACTTTCGGAAACCAGCCCAACGCCAGCAGCAGACTTACCAGCATCATCGCCAGCGGATAAAACATGAAGGGCACCGCCTGAAGGTAATCCGTGAACCCCAGGCCGAAGTCGGAGATCAGACCCACGCTGAATGCCGTCCAACTGGTAAAGGGCACCGTCACGCACAGGCAGCATGCCATAATGTTGGTCTGCACCGCCAGGTGCTCCCGGGGCAGACGGTTTTTATCGGAGACATCCCGCAGGCAGATGGTGGTAGTCAGGGCATTCAGATACTCGTCCACGAACATGATCACAGACAGCAGCCACGCCAGCAGCAGCGTTTTGCGGGGCGTGTTGGCCGCCTTCGCCAGCAGATCCCGGAAGCCCATGAGCCCGCCGGAGGCCTGAAACAGCGAGATCATTCCGCCAAAGCCCAGAATACTGCACAGTGCAAACTGATAGGAGCTGTTGCCCAGTGTAGTATACATGGCGTCGATCAGCCCAGTGAAAAAATGCTGGCGATGGACCAGCAGCACGGCCAGCAGGGTAGCCAAGACCATTGCATCTGCCATTTTGCGGGTCTTTAGGGCATATACGATCAAAAACGCCAACGGCAGGAACGCCATAACAGTATGCAGCACAGAAACATCTCCCTTCTCACACAGAGTATAGCAAACTCCAGTGAAAACCGCAACTGCGCATGAAAAAGCCGGCCTGGTGGCCGGCTTTTTCATGCGTCGCTTATACAGACATTCTTTTCACACCAGGGTTCTCCCGCATAAAGGCCAGTGCTTCATCATGGGTGATCGGCGGCTCAAGCCGGACGGTGATCTCCATACGAAGGCAGCCGTCCTGGCGGGTAAGGCTGCTCTCTGTCACCTGGCCGCGGTGCTCCTTCAGCAGATCGTCAAAGCGGGTCCGCAGCTCATCCGTATCCTCCAGCTCCACCAGAAGCTCCTGGGTCGTGAGGGCATCCGCCCCCACAGGGAAGCGGTGGAGAATGATCTGGATGGCAACGAGGACAGCCGCCTCGAACAGGCCCAGCCAATACATACCGGCACCCACAGCCATACCGATGGCGGCGGTACCCCACATACCGGCGGCGGTGGTCAGTCCGCGGATAGAGTTGCCGTTTTTGAATATGACGCCGGCCCCCAGAAAGGATATGCCGCTGACCACCTGGGCGGCAATGCGGGCAGGGTCTGCGCCGCGAAGACCATCCAGCGTAACACAATCCAGGAAAGAGTATTTTGAGACGATCATAAACAGCGCGGAGGTACAGGCAATGATGCAGTGGGTACGGATGCCCGCCTCCTTGCGGCGCTTACTGCGCTCCAAACCCACCAGCGCGCCCAAGGCGGCAGACAGCAGCAGGCGAATGAGAAATTCCAGATTATCGTAAATAGTCAGGGTCGCTTCGGGCACATATTGCGTCAGTCCGGAAAGCATAACAGGCTCCTTTCAGCGGCACAGGCCGCAGGTATGGTACAGCAAGTATAGTGTGCATCGCCGTTTCTTATGCGGTATAGCGGCATTGGTCGGTAACGGCCTCCTTCAGCCGCCGCAGCGTCGGATCGTCCAGATCCCGGGGATAGGGCGAATCCGTCAGATCAAATTCACAGATCGTACTGTCCGGGTGCATGACAATGATCCGCCGTCCCAGCAGCAGCGCCTCCTCCAGCTGGTGGGTGACCAGCACGATCGTGCGGGGCAGCTTCTCCTGAATGGCCAGGAGTTGGCTCTGCAGCTCCGCGCGGGTCAAAAAGTCCAGGGAGGCAAAGGGTTCATCCATCAGCAGCAGTTCCGCCTGCCCCGCCAGCACCCGGGCCAGGCCCAGACGCTGCTTCATGCCGGTGGACAGCTCTGCCGGCGTCAGGTCGGCGTAGTCCTCCAAGCCCACCAGTCGCACGAATTCGCTGGCGCGCTCATAGCGCTCCTCCGGCGTTTTTCCCACGCCGCAGGCCATGGCCACGTTCCGCTGCACGCTGGTCCAGGTGATGACATAGGAATCCGGACTAAGCATGGCACTGTGCCAACCCTCCGGAATCCATATTGTCCCGGTGTCAGGCATCTCCGTCCCCGCCAGCAGCTTCAGCAGCGTGCTCTTGCCGCAGCCGCTGCGGCCCACGATCACGGTGATCTCTCCGGCAGGAATGGTCAGCGACAGGCCGCGCAGCACCTGTCGGGTACGGCTGGGCCGCGTCTCGCCGGTCAGGACGATATCCGTGCCGTAGGTGGTATAGGCCTTATCCACATGGTCAAGAACAACTGCGTCCATAGCGATACCTCATTTCCTCGTTTCGGCCGCCGGGCAGATGGACGGCACGGCTATCATAGTCCCGGCGGCGGGGCTTGTCAAGCGCCGCCGTCAGCCCAGCATTCCCAGTATCTCCTGCAGGCTGAAATTCTCCCGGTAATAGTCCAGCTCGCCGGCGATCAGCTCATCCAGCACACGCATACCCAGCACCTCCACCGGCGCCTTGTCATCCGTCAGAAGGCAGTCCCCACCGGTGTAGACCGTCAGATAGGCGGCCACCTCCGCCATCATGGCGGCGTAGTCTCCGTCGGTCAGCGCTGCGCGGCTGGCGGCAAAGCGCTCCGGCAGGCCAGGCGCGTTGGTGCAGAACACCTCCGTATTAGTGTTTCCGGGCACATCGGCCAAGTAGGTGTACGCGAACACGCTGGCCATCGTATCACAGAGGTACTGGTTGATGGAGCCATCCTCCCGGGAGGTCATGTTCAGGTTCACCACCATGACGCCCTCCGGCTTCAGATGCTCCGCCACCGCCGCGAAGAACTCCCGGCTGGACAGCTGAAACGGAATGGTGATGTCCTGATAGGCGTCCACCATGATCACATCAAACTTCTCCTCTGACGCGGTCAGGTAGGCCCGGCCATCGGCTACAGCCACCTCCACCTCCTCCGGCAGGCCGAAATAGGTGCGGGCGATATCGGCGATCTTGCCGTCGATCTCCGCGCCCTGCACGGTCATGCCCGGGAAATAGCGGACGCAGTATCCGGCGTAGGTGCCGGAACCCATGCCCAAGATCATGGCGCTGCGGCCTGTGTTATCGGTACCGTCCATACCCGCCATACAGGGGGCTGCCAGCGCGTAGTCGTAGTACATTCCGGTGAGCTTACCGTCCTTGTTCTGCACCGACTGTACACCGAAGAGCACATTGGTGGAGAGCGTGGTGGTGTGGTCATCATCCTTGACCTGGAGGTAGTTGTAGATGGACTCGTCCTCCAGGGCCAGGTCGCTCTCCCAGAAGGCGAAGCTGTAGGTGGGCAGCGCAAAGCACAACCCCGTCACCAACACCACCGCAATAATACCGGTGACCGTCTTCTTCCGTTCAAAAGTGAAGTAGACAATACCGATAGCGGCCAGCACACCCGCAAAGATCAGGAACGTGGCCGCCGTACCCACCGCCGGGATGGTCAGGAACGTGGGCACAAAGGTGCCGATGATGCTGCCGATGGTGTTCAGCGCATTCAGCTGCCCCACGGTCCTGCCGGTGTCATCCAAATTGTCCACGGTGAACTTGGTCAGGGACGGTGTTACGGTGCCCAGCAGCACACAGGGGAAGGCGAAGATCACCAGGCAGGCTGCCAGCGCCGCCCAGACCAGAAAGTTCTTCGTTACGAACGTGGCCAGCAGGAAGGATATCCCGGCGATCATCCATCGGCCCGCAAAGGGTATCAACGCGATCCAGATCGCGGCGATGATGACCCGGCCATAGAGTCGGTCCGGCGACTTGCTCTTGTCAGCCATCCGTCCGCCCCAGATGTTGCCCACAGCCATAGCGATCATTATAACGCCGATAATGACCGTCCAAACGATTTGAGATGAGCTGAAATACGGCGCCATCAGGCGGCTGGCGCCCAGTTCCACCGCCATGACGGACATTCCCGCGAAAAACTCTGTCAGGTATAAAAACCACTTACTATGAGTCAGCTTTTTCTCCATGGCACAAGGTCCTCCTTATACGCTTCTGTCCACCCCGGAAACTACAAATGGTTCTCCCTGGATCGCCTTGTATTATAGCGTAGCATGACCGTTTCCGCAAGTACCTCTCTGTTTTCATGGCCTTCCCGATGTTCTTCAGCTGCGCAGAAAAAGCCTCCGTTTCCGGAGGTTTTCTCTTATTTTGTGTCAGCTTTCTCGGATCGTTCTTGACAGAGAATACCGAAGCCGGTATGCTGATAGCAACGGGAGGTGCGGCGCCATGATGGATGGAAATATCATATTATCCGTGGCGAAGGCCATGGAGGTCCTGCAAATTCTGAGTCAGGCCGAAAGTCCGCTGTCGCTGAAGGAACTGGCCACCCGGTGCGGATACCCGAAGAGCACCGTATTCGGCCTGCTGACCACCATGCGGGCCTATGACGTGGCAGCGCAGACGCCGGACGGAAAATACACGCTGGGCCTGCGGCTGTTCGAATATGGGCGGCAAGTGGAGCGGTCCTGGGACATCTCACTGGTGGCCCGCCCCTATATGGAGCACCTGTGCCAGCGGACCGGAGCGTCCGTCATGCTCTCGGTGTGCGAGGGCGGCAGCGTGATCACCCTGGACCAGGTGGAGACCCGGGACAATCTGCGCGTCGTGTCGGATATAGGTTCCCGGCTGCCAATCTACTGTACGTCGCAGGGCAAGGTCTTTCTGGCACATATGTCCCGCACCAGTGCCGAGGCGCTGCTGCGCGCACAGCATATGACCCAGTTCACCCCGCACACCATCACCGATCTGACCGCGCTGATGCAGGAGATCGATCTGTGCCGTACCGACGGCTACGCCATTGAAAACGGCGAATACAAGATCGGCCTGCGCTCCATTTCCGCACCGGTCTATACCGTGGAGGGCAAAGCACGATACACCGTTGGCGTGATCGGTATGTTCCGCAGCACCCGTTCCGATGAATTCCTTGCGGCGGTGGAACAGGTCTGCGCCGCCGCGTCCATGATCTCCACTGCGCTGGGCTATCGAAAAACGGAGGAGCTTTTGTAAGCCATACCTCCGCCGTTATCGGCGCACTGGAGAACGCACTGCACATGATCGCTGCCGAGGGTCACGGCTGAGCCGCGTATGCCTTTGCAGCGTTTCCGGCAACGGCGAAAACGGCTTGTTTTCCAGTCAGTATCCTGATGGGTAATGAGAATGTGCCGAATGGACTGCGGTGCAATACCCGGCCATACCATCTTCCCCGCCAGCCGTTCGTAGTTATAGCCGGCGTCGATCATGATGGCAGTCCCGCCGCCTGTCTTCAAGACGCTGTCTGCTCTTTTCTCACATTTTTTCGTCAAATACCCCCACAGGAAAAAGCAAAAACACACGTCCGGCCCAGTCAGGCCGGACGTGCGTATATTCTCAGGCTGCATAGAAAGCGAGACCCGATCAAAGCGCGGTCCCCTTCTTCGGTACGAACAAACCACGCATATCGGCACGCTCCAGCTCCAGCAATGCTTTCTTCCTTTGGATGCCACCGCCATAGCCGGTAAGGCTGCCGTTTGTACCCACCACACGGTGGCACGGGATCATGAGAGAGATCGGGTTATGCCCCACCGCGCCGCCCACCGCCTGTGCGGACATTTTGGCCAGTCCCTGCTGGCGAGCCGCTTCTGCGGCGATCTCTCCGTAGGTCATGGTCTTTCCATACGGTATCGTCAGCATGATGTCACAGATACGCTTACGGAACGGTGTGGTATCATAGCGCAGCGGCGGCAGAAACCCCGGTTCCTTACCGGAAAAATAGATATCCAGCCAGCGACCGGCCTCTGCAAACAGCGGGTGTTCCCTTTGTGCAGTCACTTCTGGCAGAACGCTACCAAAATACCTCTGCCCGTTGAACCATAGACCAACGAGCGCCTCATCGTCGCAGGCCAGCGTGATCCTACCCAGCGGCGACATATACTCGGATGTCCAGATCATCTCTTTCCCTCCAATCTCTTTTTCGGCTTATGATCTTTCAACTCCGGTATCGCTCCACCGGCCACCGCCCACAGATACAGGCTCGCCACGCTGCCATACGGGCTAAACCGACGGCGGTATATCTCAAACCGCTTACGGTCAATGCTGCGGTGGTGATAGAGCATCCGCAGTCCGCGCTGAATAGCCAGATCGTCGTAACTAAACACATCGGGCCGCTGCATACAGAACAGCAGGATCATCTCCGCTGTCCAGATGCCAACACCCTTCAGACTGCTCAGTTCGCGGATCACCTCCCCGTCCGTTTTCTGCCATATGCCGTCCAGATCAAACGCACCGTCCCGGGCCTTTTGCGCCAGATCTGTGATGTATTCCGCCTTACGGAAGGTCATACCCAGGGCTTGCAGTTCAGGGACTCCCGCCGCAAGGATGCTCTCCGCGTTCACCTCACCCAGCGCATCCCGCATCCGCTGCCAGATGGTCGCCTGCGCCTTAGTCGATATCTGCTGGCCGATGATATGATGGACAATGGCAGAGAACAAGTCCGTATCCACGGCACGGTCGATATATCCAATACGGTCAATGACTTCACCAAGCCGCCTGTCTTTCTGCCGCAGATAAGAAAGCTCTGTTTCCCCGTATTCGAAATACACCACTGTCACCGACCTTTCATCTTCACATACAGGCAGGCACCGCCGCTAAACACCGTGAGACTATGATCGGATACAGTTCCCATAGTGCGGGCTGCGCTCTGACACAGAGTATACCATCCGCCCCCGCTGTTTGCAACCACCGGTCCAGTTATCGTCAAACCCACCTCAAACGATACGTTGGTTTCACGTTTTCCTGTCGGCTGCCTATCGACAACATACGCTTCGGTCAGCCGAAGACACCGATGTACTTGAGGCCATTCTTATCTCACCGTAAGAAAATACATCCTTATGAACGGAAACGGTTGATGCGTCTGGCTTTGTGCCAGACGCATCTATACCGGTAATTCTTTATGGTACGCCCGACTGGATTCGAACCAGCGGCCTTTAGAGTCGGAGTTATCAGGCC
>ENA-OYZW01000842-OYZW01000842.1-human-gut-metagenome-genome-assembly--contig:-NODE-842-length-13125-cov-5.360673_pt1 | contig 13125 bp, 13 predicted proteins | sample MGYA00244075_ERZ653474 | MGnify/ENA primary metagenome ERZ653474 (study PRJEB26926, sample SAMN06164949) | human gut metagenome | biome: ENVO:00009003; feature: ENVO:2100002; material: ENVO:00002003...
AAGCGTCACTAAGAGCAAATAAAAAAGAAAGCCCGAAAGGGCTTTCTTTTTTTGCGCTTTTTTCGGGGGGAAGGCTGGGACAAAAAATTTGGGGTGTTGCACGTTTGCGGGCAACTTTCGGGCTGGGCGGGGGCAGGGACAGAACATGAAAGGGAGGTGCTCGGATGGAGCAGGAGACAAGGACCGCGCGGGACGCCGGTGCTCCGGTGAAGATCGGGGCGGAGGCGGTACGGGCTGCGGCGGAGGTGCTGCGGCGCTATCGCGCGGGCAAGCAAAATCTGGACAGGCGCATCATCGACAACGAGCAGTTCTGGAAGCTGCGGCACTGGGAGCAGATGGAGAAGGCGGGCGAGGGCGGCAATCCGGAGGACGTGCGGCCGGCCAGCGGCTGGCTGGTGAACTGCATCCTCAGCAAGCACGCGGACGCCATGGACTGCTATCCGGAGCCGACGGTGCTGCCCCGGGAGCCGGGAGACCGGCAGGAGGCAGAGACGCTGAGCCGTATCCTGCCGGTGCTGCTGAAAAACGACCGGTTCAGGCGGACGTATTCCAAGGCGTGGTGGGACAAGCTGAAGTCCGGGTGCGCCGTGTACGGCGTGTTCTGGGACAACGAAAAGCTGCACGGGCTGGGCGACGTGAGCATCCGCAGCATGGACGTGCTGAACCTGTTTTGGGAGCCGGGGGTCACGGACATACAGGAGTCGGAGCACTTTTTCTGCACGGAGCTGGTGCCCAACAACCATCTGGTGCGGAGGTGGCCGGAGCTGGAGGGGAAGCTGGGGCGCGGCGGCGCGCAGGTGAGCCGGTATCTGTTCGACGACAAGGTGGACACGTCGGAGCAGTCGCTGGTGGTGGACTGGTACTACCACACGGAGCGTGAGGGACGGCAGGTGCTGCAGTACTGCAAGTTCGTGGGGGAGAATGTGCTGTATGCCACGGAGAACGACCCGGAGATGGCGGCGCGGGGCTGGTACGACCACGGGAAGTACCCGTTCGTGTTCGATACGCTGTTTCCCGAGGAGGGGACGCCCTGCGGGTATGGGTATGTGGATCTGTGCAAGTCGGCGCAGAAGCAGATCGACCTGATAAACCAGGCTATTCTGAAAAACACGCTGGCGGCGGCGACGCCGCGGTTTTTCATCCGGGCGGACGGCGCGGTGAACGAGAACGAGTATGCCGACTGGACGAGGCCCTTCGTGCACACCAACGGGAACCTGGGCGCGGACTCCATCGCGCCGATCCGGGTGCCGGCGCTGGACAGCGTATATGTGGCGGTGCTGCAGAACAAGATCGCGGAGATGAAGGAGACGGCGGGCAACCGGGACGTGATGAGCGGCGGCACCGCCGGCGGCGTGACGGCGGCCACGGCTATTGCGGCTTTGCAGGAGGCGGGCGGCAAGCTGTCGCGGAATATGATCGACGACGGGTATGAGGCGTTTTCACAGGTGGTGACGCTGTGCATTGAGCTGATCCGGCAGTTTTACGACGTGCCGCGGCAGTTCCGGCTGCTGGGCCGGGACGGCGGGGCGTTTGTCGCCTACGGCAACGGGGGCCTGCGGCCCAGGGCGCTGCTGACCGGGGGCTATCGCGTGCCGGAGTTTGATCTGGAGGTGATGGCACAGGACGAGACGCCGTACCAGACCATGGAGTACAACCAGTTGGCCCTGCAGCTGTTCCAGATGGGGTTCTTCCGCAGCGATATGGCGGAGCAGGCGCTGCGGTGCCTGGAGCTGATGCAGTTCCGCAGCAAGGACACGCTGGCGGAGGTCATCCGGCAGGGACAGAAGGAGACGGACCAGAAGGCGTGGCTGACGGAGGCGCTGCGGCGGGCGGTGACGCTGCTGGACAAGAGCCAGGGGACCCATCTGGCGGAGGCGCTGGAACGGGAACTGGAAAAACGGGAGAGCAGCGGCGGAAAGGCGGCGGTGCACCGGAGCAGTGACGCGGTGACGCGGCAGCGGCAGGCCACGCGGCAGGGGGGACGGCCCAGATGATACGGGCCAGCTGCGGCGGCGCGCACCTTACGGTGCGGGGCCACGCCGGGTACGGGGAGTACGGGAAGGACATCGTATGCGCGGCGGCGTCCGCGCTGGTGTACGCGCTGGCGGGGAGATTGCGGGAGACAGGGCGGCTGGAACGGTTCCAAAGCGCGCCGGGATACGCGGAGATCGCGGGGACAGGGGACTGTGCCCGGGAGTTCGCGCTGGTGCGGTGCGGGCTGGAGCTGCTGGCGCGGCAATACCCTGACAGGGTGGAAGTTGGGTCGTGACCTACCACGGGGAGGAGAGTTCGGATGGACGAGCTGGAAAAGACGGCGCAGGAGACTGCGGAGGAGACGGGCGGAATGGCTCCCGACGCCGGGGAGCAGCAGGCACCTGCCGGGGAACAGGGGGTACCTGGCGGTGGAGAGGACTTCGAGACGCTGATACGCGGTCGGTACAAGGGGGAATTCGACGCACGAGTGCGGCGAATACTGGACGGACGGCTGCGGGGACTGCGGCAGGAGAACGAGAGGCTGCGGGAGATGGTGGCCGCGGCGGAGACGGCGCGGCAGCGGGAGCAGGAGGCGCAGCTGCAGGCCGCGATGGAATTCGCGGTGATCCGGGCGCGGCAGCAGATGGCCCAGGCCATCGCCAGCGGCGGCAGCCGCGTGGCGGAGAACGGCGGACGGCGCAGGAGCGTCAGCCGCTGGGATCCCAAGGGTCTCAGCGGGGCGGAGCTGGCGGCGATACGGAAGAGAGTACAGGATGGAGAAAAGATCAGGTTTTAGAAAGGGAGAGAAAACATGGAGATGAATTTGCAGATGTTTGCGGAGAACACCCAGACCACGGCAGGTCTGAGCGCGGAGATGAAGACCTACTACGGCATGGAGCTGCTGGAGAACGCCAAGCCGCAGCTGGTGCACAACCAGTTCGCGGCCACAAAGGGCCTGCCTGCCGGCGGCGGCAAGACCGTGGAGTGGCGTAAGTTCGGCGCCTTTGACAAGGCGCTGAAGCCTCTGACCGAGGGCGTGACGCCCGACGGCAGCGGTATCTCCGTCAGCTACATCACCAAGGAGCTGGCGCAGTACGGCGACTACACCACCGTGTCGGATATGCTGGATCTGACGGCCATCGACGACGTGGTGCTGGAGATCACTGACCGCCACGGCAGCAACATGGGCCTGACGCTGGACACGGTGACCCGAAACGAGATCCAGCAGGGCAAGCAGGTGATCTACGCGCCCAAGATCGGCAGCGACGGCACCAAGACCGACGTGACCAGCCGCATGACGCTGGACAAGGACTGCCGCATGACTAGCGAGCTGGTGGCCAAGGCGGCGACCCAGCTGAAGAAGATGAACGCGCCCACCTTTGACGGCAAGTATGTGTGCATCATCCACCCCAGCGTGGCCTTTGACCTGCGCCAGGACGAGGCGTGGATCGCCGCCCACCAGTATGCCGGGGCCACGGAGCTTTTCTCCGGCGAGATCGGTGAGCTGCATGGCGTGCGCTTCGTGGAGACCACGGAGGCGAAGATCTATCGCGGCGAGGACCTGGCCGCCGACAGCCGCACGCTGAAGGTGAACGGCAACGTTATGGCCAGCACCGACGTGACCTTCAACGGCGGCACCGTGGCCGCCGGTGCGCTGGCGGGCCGCTATGTGGTGCTGGGCGGTACCCGCTGCCAGGTGGTGAGCAACACCGACGCGAAGCTGGTGCTGGACAAGACCGTCACTGTGGGCGACAAGGAGGTCATCTACCCCGGCGAAGGCGGCAAGCAGGGCTGCGCCGTGTACGGCTGTCTGTTCCTGGGCAAGGGCGCCTATGGCGTGGTGGACCTGAGCGAGGGCACGGAGGTCATCGTGAAGCCCCGCGGCAGCTCCGGCACCGCCGACCCGCTGGACCAGCGCTCCAGCGTGGGCTGGAAGGGCGTACACGCCGCGGCTATCCTGTACGACGAGTACATGGTGCGCGTGGAGTGCGGCAGCAGCTATTCGGACGAGGATAAGGCGAACTGAGGGAGCGTGAAGCAGGGGCGGACGGGTCGTCCGCCCCTGCGGGAAATGCCGCCGTCAGCGCGGCCACGCCGCGCTGACGGGACGTCGAGGCCACCGCCCCCTGCGGAACGCGGGCGGACGGCGGGGCGAGGTCTTACATGGGGAAAGGAGAAGGGCGAGATGAAGGAGAAAATGACAACGGTGCTGCTGCCCAGAGGCAGAAAGCAGGAGGAGAATTTTGTCATTGTGTCCGTCAACGGACGCAGCTGGAAGATCATGCGCGGCGTGGAGGTGCGCGTACCGGTGTGCGTGGCGGAGGTGCTGGAAAACGCCGCCATGATGGCGGAGGCGGCCCGGCGCTATGTGGACGAGAGAGCATCCTGAGGTGACGGCCATGGCAAGGACGACGGCAAAACAGGTGCTGGACCGGGTGGACGCGCTGCTGCCCAATGGGTATGCGCGCGCGGAGAAGCTGCGGTGGCTGGCCTAGGCGGAGGGCTTTGTGCGGCGGGAGCTGTGCCGGGAGACGGGGGAACTGCCGGCGCTGACCGAGGAGACGGAGCTGACGGCGGCGCCGCCCTTTGACGAGCTGTACCGGCACTATGTGGAGGCGCAGGTGCACTATGCCAACGGGGAGACGGCGCGGTACAACAGCGCGGCGGGCCTGTGGAACAACGCGTTTCTGACCTATCGGGACTACCGGGCCAGGACGGCGGTGCCGGAGGGCGGCGCGTCGGCGCTGCGGCTGTGCTGAAAGGGGGCGGCGGAGATGTATTTTCCCAAGCTGAAGGCGGCGGCGCAGCAGCGGGCAGGCGTAGAGCAGTTCGGGGGACTGGACCGCCGTCCGGGCAGCGGCGCGGGGAGCCTGGAGCATATGGAGAACCTGTGGAGCAGCGGGTATCCGGCGCTGGAGACGCGGCCCCTGCGGCGGACGGTGACGCAGCTGGCGAAGCCCAACGGCATGACGGAGAAGGACGGACTGTTCTGGGTGGATGGTACGGCGTTGTATGTGAACGGCGCGAAAACGGGGTTGGTGCTGACGGACAGCCGGAAGCAGCTGGTGAGCATGGGGGCGTATCTGCTGATCTTTCCGGACAAGAAGTACATCAATACCCAGGACCTGACGGATTTCGGAAGCATGGAGAACGTGCGGACCACCACGGGGGAGGTGACGTTCACCCTGTGCGACGGGACGGGGGAGAGCCTGGGCAGCTACGCGGCGGGCACGGAGGCGCCCCAGGAGCCCCGGACGGGGGATCTGTGGCTGGACACGGAGCGATCGGAGAGCGTGATGCGGCGGTATGACGGCAGCACATGGACGGCGCTGACGGAGGTGTACACAAAGATCGCCGCTGTGGGCGTGGGACTGGGCTTCCGCGCCGGGGACGGCGTGACGGTGGCAGGCTGCGGCGCGGCGGAGCTGAACGGCCTGCACATATTGCAGGCGGCGGAGGACGACTGGGTGCTGGTGCCAGCGCTGTGCCGGACGCTGGACAGCCAGACGGCTGCGGTGACGGTGATGCGGCTGATGCCGGAGATGGACTTTGTGGTGGAGCAGGGCAACCGGCTGTGGGGGTGCAAATACGGCATCGTGGACGGTCAGGCGGTGAACGAGATATACGCCTGCGCGCTGGGGGATTTCCGCAACTGGAACAGCTTTGCGGGGCTGAGCACCGACAGCTACGCCGCCGCCAGAGGCTCGGACGGACCCTTTACCGGGGTGGCGGCCTGCATGGGCGGCGTGGTGTTCTTCAAGGAGAGCTGCATGGAGCGTATCTATCCGGCGGCGGGCGGCGGGCACCAGATCGTGACGGTGCCGTGCAGCGGCGTGCGGAAGGGCGCGGAGAGGACCGTGGCCGTGGCGGACGGTGTGGTGTACTATCTGGGGAACGACGGGGTGTACGCCTTTGACGGAAGTATGCCGGTGTGCGTATCCCGGGCGCTGGGCGACAAGCGGTATACCGGCGGCGTGGCCGGCGGGGAAAGCGGCCGGTACTGGCTGTCCGCCGTGGACGCGGCGGGAGAGACGGAGCTGCTGGTGTACGACACGCAGAAGCGGCTGTGGCACCGACAGGACGATACGGCGGCGGTGGCCTTCGCCCGGTGGAACGGGGAGATGACGGTACTGTGCAGCGACGGACGGCTGCTGGATACAAGCGGTACATTGGGGACGGCGGAGACGGGGTTCTCCTGGAGCGCCGAAAGCGGCGATCTGGGGCTGTATACGCCGGAGCACAAGTATCTCTCGCGGCTGGAGCTGCGGCTGAAGGCGGCGGCCGGGAGCACGGTGAAGGCGTACGTCTGCTATGACGGAGACAACGTCTGGGAACAGGTGGGCGGTGTCTCCGGCGAGGTGGGGCAGACCCGCGGCGCGGTGCTGCAGGTGCGGCCCCGGCGGTGCGGACACCTGCGGCTGAAGCTGGCCGGGGACGGACCGTGCCGGGTGTACAGCGCGGCAGCGGTGTATGAGAAGGGAAGTGACGGGCCATGAGCGTGCTTGCCCTGCCGATGGCACCGGCGGGATCGGTGCAGGAGCAGGTGACGCAGCAGTACGCGTATCTGGTGCAGATGGCCCAGCAGCTCAACCTGGCGCTGGGGCAGTTGGAGGCGCTGGACGGCGGGGCCGGAGAGGCCTCCGCCCGGCGGCAGGCCAACGGGCGCTTGGGCACGGCGGCATCGGAGACGGCGGACGGGCAGTATGAGACGCTGCGGAGCATGATCCTGAAGACGGCGGACCAGGTACAGAAGACCACGGCGGCATTGACGGCGAAGCTGGAGGAGGAATATGTGGCGAGCTCGGACTTCGGCAGCTATGTGGCGAAGCTCAGCGCCCAGCTGGAGGCGGCACCGGAGGCGGTGACGCAGTATTACAGCTTTTTCTCTGACCTGCAGGCCAACGTGGAGAAGGTGGACGCGGCCTTCGCGCACTATAAGCTGGACACGGAGGGGTATATCCGCACGGGTATCGTGTACTACGACGGGGCCGCGCCGGTGTATGGCGTGGCTGTGGGACAGGACCTGACGTGCAGAGAGGTGGACGGCGAAAAGGTGGTGGAGCAGAACAACTTTCGCGCGGTGTTCACCGCCACGCGGCTGTCCTTCTGGCAGGACGCCACGGAGGTGGCCTATGTGTCCAACAACCGGCTGTACATCACGAACATTACGGTGCTGGGCGGTATCGATGTAGGACAGTGGAGCATGGAGGCGGCGGAGGGCGGACTGGCCTTCCGGTGGATCGGAGGGTGAGTGTGTGAGCTATACGGCGTTGGACAGCATCCAGTGGGGCGGCGTGCCGAAGATCGGCGTCAGCTTCGGCTATGACAGCCGACGCAGCGGCAGCGCGATGCAGTACAGGATCTATGTGACCGTGGCGCCGCTGACAGGGGCATCGTATTTTGGGTACCCTATCTATCTGTCGGTGACGGTGGACGGCGGAAGTGTGTGCAGCGGGCATACGCTGAAGGCGGCATCGCCCAGCCGGTGGAGCAGCGCGATCGAGTACGACAGCGGCTGGGTAACAGCGGCAGGAGCAGTGGGCACCGCGCCGCTGGGGATACGGCTGTACAGCGGCTCCGGGTCTGCCAGAGACGACAGCTACGGCTATGCGCTGCCGGTGGAGCGCGTGGAGGACATTGGAGATTTCTCGCTGACGGCGGGGGACGCGGTGATCGGACAGACGGGAACGCTGACACTGACGCGGCCCGGGTATGGGTACAGCTTTACGTTCAGCTACGCGCTGGGGTCGGCCTCCGGAACGCTGAGCAGCGGCGCGCTGCGGACGGTGAGCAGCAGCGCGGGGCGCGTGGTGTATCAGTGGACGGTGCCGGAGTCGCTGGCCGGGGAGCTGCCGGAGACGACGCACGGCATCGGGACGGTGACGGTGAAGGTGTACAGCGGCGGTACGCCGGTGGGGAGTCTGAGCGCGGCGTTCACGGCCTATGTGCCGGAGACCATGCGGCCCACGGCGGCGCTGACCACGGAGGTGGTAAACGACGGTACGGCAGCGGAGAGCTGGGGGCTGTGTGTGCAGGGCGTCAGCCGGATACGGTACGCGGCGACGGCGGCGGCACAGGGCGGCGCGTCCGTGCGGTCGGTGCAGTTCCGCTTTGCGGGGCAGGAGCTGACCGGCACTGCCGGGACGACGGCGGTCATCGGCATCAGCGGGACGCTGCGGCCCACGGTCACGGTGACGGACAGTCGGGGACGGTCGGCGACGGCGACAGGCGAGGCGGTGACGGTGGCGGCGTACTATCCGCCGGCCATCACGGCGTCCATGGCGGCGCGGTGCGCCGCGGACGGCACAGAGAAGGACGACGGGGCGTATCTGAAGGTGAAGTGCGCGGCACAGTGCGCCGATGTGCAGGGGCACAATACGGTGGTCCTGCGGGCGCGCTTCCGGCCCGTGGGCGGCGCGTGGAGCGGCTATGTGACATTGCTGCCGGGGGCAGAGCAGCTGCTGGGCGGCGGGCTGGACGGCGGGACCTCCTATGAGGTGGAGCTGAGCGCGGAGGACACGGTGGGCAACGTGCGGGTGGTGCGGTATACGGCGGCCACCAGCCGGGTGACGCTGCATCTGCGCGCCGGCGGAATGGGCGCGGCCTTCGGCAAATATGCGGAGCAGGAGGCGTTGGAGTGCGTGTGGCCGGCGGTGTTTTACGGGGATGTGGCGGTATCCGGTGCGCTGACGGTGAACGGACAGACAGTGGAGGCGATGCTGTTCCCGGTGGGCAGCGTGCGCCTGACAGACAGCCCTGCGGCGCCGGAGACACCGGCAGGCGCAGCGTGGGAGAGCGTGGAGACAGGCATCGCCGGCGTGTATGGCTGGCGGCGCACGACATGACGAGGAGGAGAGAGGCATGGCATCGACGTATACGATGGTGGCATACGGTTCACAGGGCAGCGCGGTGCGGCAGCTGCAGAATGAATTGAACAAGCGGGGGTATAGTCTGGACCAGGATGGTATCTTCGGCAAGAAGACGAGAGCCGCGGTACGGGACTATCAGAAGAAGAACGGGCTGACGATGGTGGACGGTATTGCCGGCGACGAGACGTGGGGGAGCCTGCTGTCCGCGCCTACGGCGGCGGAGCAGGCGGCGCAGGCCGCTGCGGCAGCAGAGGCGGCGGCACCCAGGGCGGAGGTCACGGCGGGCACGGCGCGGCGTCTGCAGGAGCTGGAGAGGGGATATACGCCATCGGACGAGGTAACGGCGGCGCAGGCCTACCGGGACAGCGTGGCGGCGTTAGAGCCGGAGGCGTACCGATCCCGGTTCGAGGAACGCCTGCAGACCCTGTATGACCAGATCGCGGGGCGTGAGGCCTTTGACTACGATCCGGAGGAGGACGAGTCGTACCAGCGGTACGCCAGACTGTATGCCGCCCGCGGCGCGGCGGCCATGGAGGACACGCTGGGCAAGGCGGCGGCCCTGACCGGCGGGTATGCCTCCAGCTACGCCCAGAGCGCGGGGCAGCAGGCGTACAACGGCTATTTGCAGGAGCTGGCAGCGCTGGTGCCGGAGCTGCGGCAGGCAGCGCTGGCGGAGTATCAGCAGGAGGGCAAGGCTTTGCAGAACCAGTACAGTATGCTGGACGCGCAGGAAAAGGCGGACTATGACCGCTGGCAGGCGGCGCGTGGTGACTGGCAGAAGCAGCTGGAGGCGGCTCAGGCGGCGTATGAGGACGCGGGCAGTCAGGACCAGAAGCTGTATCAGACGCTGCTGGCACATTTTTCCGACAAAGCGGAGCAGGAGAGGAAACTTTCCGCCTCCGGCGTCCGTCTTACAGATAGTGGAGATACCGGCAGCAGGAGCGAGAGCCTGAGCTCTACGGCGGCGGAGAGCCTGCAGCGGGCTGTGGGGAACTATCTGAAGCGGGGCAACGGCGATCTGGCCCAGGCACTGGCGGCGCAGTATACGGCCCGCATGACACCGGCGCAGCGGCAGCGGTTCGAGAAGCTGCTGGGCCAGTACGGCATGACGCTGGCATAAGGGTCGGATAGGGGAAAAGTGCTTGCAATCAGGGGCACTGTATGGTATCATATCAAAGTATATTGCGATGCGGCGGACACGCCGCAGCGGCTCGAGAGGAAGAGAGGAGCCGCGGGAAGGAGCAGCAATGGAGAAGATGAAGAAGCACTTTTTACGCCGAATGGCGCTTGTGATGGCGCTGCTGACACTGGGCTCTGCCGTGCTGGTGGGCTGCGGCGAGCAGAAGGAACCGGAACCGGACCCCAAGGATGAGGTCATCGTGGAGCCGGAGCCCATCCAGCTGCCGGACGGCGTCAGCTTCGATGAGAAGAAGTACCCGGACGTGTTCGGGTTCATCCAGATTCCCAACGCCACCCAGTGCGCCATCAGCAAGGGCCACTATCTGGCGCAGAGCCCCAAGTCCACTAAGAGCAGCACCGGGTATGACGACGATTACTACCTGCAGCGCGATTTGGACGGCAAGACCAACAAGGCCGGCTCGCTGTACATCCAGGCGTACTACAACAAGTCTGACCTCAGCGACCCCATGACGGTGATCTACGGCCACAACATGGCCAACCGGACCATGTTCGGCGGTTTGCAGAGCTACGGCGAGACGCTGAAGTTCGACGACAACGCCGTGATGTACATCTATCAGCCGGGCCGTCAGCTGACCTATAAGTTCTTCGCATGCATCCCCTATGATACCAGCCACATCCTGTACTACCACGACTTCAAGGACGAGAAGGTGTTTAACGCATTCTTTGAGGCGCTGGGCAAGGCGGCCAGCGATCCTAAGTACAAGAGCGACACCAACCAGAACGCCTTTTACAGTGCCGAGGGCTGCGTGAACGTGGACAAGACCAACCTGCCCCAGGCGGGCGACAAGGTGGTGGTGCTGTCCGTGTGCAAGAACGGCGACGATCATCACCGCTATCTGCTGATGGCAAAGCTGGTGGAGGACTCCGCCGCGCCCATCACCATGACCCGCGGTGAGGCCGAGGCTGCCGGTATCCCGGCGGACCGCATCCAGGACAAGGCAGCGGCAGACGCCGCGGCCGCTGCCGCGAATGTCTCCGCGGTGGAGGATGCTGCCGCCAATAAGACCGACGCTGCCAGCAAGACGGATACGGCCAAGACGGAGCACAAGGGCTGAGTCGGACCTGAAAAACAAAAACCTCCCGGACTGCGTGGTCCGGGAGGTTTTTCGGTATGCTTTCAGAGGGCGCTGCCGTCGGTCTGCGTCAGCAGATCGGCCAGGGAGACACTGTCCAGATAGTCGTTGATGATGGTGTCCAGCTTTTCCCACATGGGGAGCGTGGTGCAGTGACCGGCGCGGGGGCAGGTGTTTTCGTCGCCCTCCAGGCAGGTGACGGGAGCCAGAGAGCCCTCAGTGAGGCGGAGGATCTGGCCCACGGAATAGTCGGCGGCGGGGCGGTTCAGGCGGTAGCCGCCGCCCTTGCCACGAAGGCCGTCCACCAGGCCGGCCTTGGACAGCACGGAAATGATGCTCTCCAGATATTTTTCAGAGATGCCCTGCCGTTCGGCAATGGCGGGCAGGGGGAGATAGGCGGCGCTGTCGTCCTGAGCCAGCTCAAGCATGACCCGGAGGGCGTAACGGCCTTTGGTAGATACGAGCATGGGAAGACCTCCCTTATGTTAGTAAACATAGTATAGCACTATGTTTATGCGATTGCAAGGGGAAAACGCTCACATATAGTGGTACTTATTCCGCTTGAGCACCAGAAAGACGCCGGAAATGATAAAGGCAAAGATCTCGGCGGCGGTGATGGCCCACCAGATACCGTCCACGCCCAGAAGTATGGGCAGGATGACGACGGAGCCGGCTTGGAACACAAGCGTCCGCAGGAAGGAGATGGCAGCGGAGACGGCACCGTTGTTCAGGGCGGTGAAGAAGCCGGAGGCAAAGATGTTGAAGCCTGCCAGTAGGAACGACCAGCAGAACAGCCGGAAGGCATGGGTAGTCAGAGCGTAGAGGCTGGCATCGTAGCCCACAAACAGCCGGGACAAGGGGGCGGCCAGCACACGGGCCAGGACCGTCAGGGTCACGCCGCCGATGGTCATCAGCAGGACGCTTTTCCGCAGGAGATTTTTCAGCTCACTGTGGTGCTGCGCGCCGTAGTGGAAGCTGACCACCGGCGCGCTGCCGATGGAGTAGCCGATGAAGATGGCTACGAAGATGAACTGGACGTACATCAGAACGCCATAGGCGGAGACGCCGTCCTCGCCGATCAGGCGCATGAGCTGGAAGTTGTAGAGCATACCTACCAGGGAGGAGGAGATGTTGCTCATCAGCTCGGAGGAGCCGTTGCCGCAGGACTGGAGAATGGGGCGCAGACGCAGGGCGGCGGGCCGCAGGCGCAGCAGGCTGGTGTTGGGCCGCAGGAAGTAGATCAGGGGCAGTACGCCGCCCACACACTGGCTCAGGCCGGTGGCGATGGCCGCGCCGGCCACACCCCAGTTAAAAACGGCGATGAAGAGCGCGTCCAGGACCATGTTGGTGACGCCGGCGGCCACGGTGACGAAAAGGCCTAGGCGGGGCTTTTCGGCGGCGATGAAGAAGCTCTGGAACACATTTTGCAGCATGAAGGCGAAGGTGAAGCCGGTGACGATGCGGCCATAGAGAATGCAGTCGGCCATCATGGCGTCAGACGCGCCCAGCAGACGGGACACGGCGGGCATGGTGATGATGCCCACGGCGGACAGCACTGCGCCAAACAGCAGTGTGAACAGTACCAGCATGGAGAAGGTGCGGTGGGCCTCCTCCTGCTTGCCCTCGCCCAGCAGCTTGGACACAAGGGCGGTGCCGCCGGTGCCGATCATGAAGCCCATGCCGCCCAGGATCATCACGAAGGGCATGACCAGGTTTACGGCGGCAAAGGGCGTTTTACCCACGAAATTGGAGACGAACAGACCATCCACCACGCCGTAGATGGACGTGAAAACCATCATGCAGATGGAGGGGAGCGTGAAGCGCAGCAGCTTGCCATACGTGAAATGGTCGGAGAGACGGATGGATTGCTTTGCCATGGGGGCCTCCTATCGAAAAAAGTAGCTCCATCATAAAGATGGAGCTAAATCATCCCGCCGAAGGCGGAGTTTGAACTTGGTGACCCGTACCGGATTCGAACCGATGTTAAAGGCGTGAGAGGCCTCTGTCTT
>ENA-OYZW01000844-OYZW01000844.1-human-gut-metagenome-genome-assembly--contig:-NODE-844-length-13113-cov-6.035687_pt1 | contig 13113 bp, 14 predicted proteins | sample MGYA00244075_ERZ653474 | MGnify/ENA primary metagenome ERZ653474 (study PRJEB26926, sample SAMN06164949) | human gut metagenome | biome: ENVO:00009003; feature: ENVO:2100002; material: ENVO:00002003...
ACGAGATCTGCGCATGTCTCGTGGGCTCGGAGATGTGTATAAGAGACAGCCTCTCCCCTGCCGGAGGCCCCGGCGGGCGCGGCGGAGCTGGACTTTACCGTGTCCATCAGCAGGCCCGATCAGCTGACGGCCGAGCTGCTGGCGGAACGCCCCGCCATCGTGTATATCCCGGCGGAGCTGCTGGATAAGATGGACCTGATGCCCTATATCGGGCAGGCGGAGTTCTGCGCGGTGCTGCCCCGGGTATTCCGCACGGCGGACGAACCGGTGTTCCGGGATATTCTGCAGCGGCACCCGGAGGTCGCCTCCGCGGCCATCGGCAACCTGGGCCATCTGGCCATCGTGAAGGGACTGGGCAAAACGCTCCGCGGCGACTTCGGCCTGAACGTGTACAACAGCCGGGCGGTGCGCTTCTGGCAGGAGCAGGGGCTGTCGTCCGTGACGGCCAGCTTTGAGCTGCGGTGGCAGCAGGTGCGGGACCTGGGAAAATATGCGGACTGCGAGGCCCTTGTCTATGGCCGCCTGCCGCTGATGATCACCGAAAACTGCGTGACGAAGAACAGCGTGGGCTGCGCCTATGGGGCGGGCAGCGTGCTGACCGACCGGCGGGGCGAGCAGTTCCCGGTGCTGTGCGCCTACGGGTGCCGGTGCGAGATCGAGAACGGAAAGACGCTGGTGCTGGCGGACAAGCCGGAGGTGTTCCGGTGCGGCCTGCGGTACGGACGCCTGCGGTTTACCACAGAGACGGCGGCGGAGTGCGCGGCGCTTCTCCGCGCCCACAGGGCCGGGACCGTCACCGCCGACGACAACAGCACACGCGGGCTGTTTTACCGGGGCGTAGAGTAAAACAAATGGTATAACACTCGTTATAATTTACAAACCGTATTCAATTTCAGGAGAAAAAGGTGTTACTATGGAGCTGAAGATCAAAGCCCTGTCCCCCAAGATCGGGACGGAGATACCCCTCCCCCGCTTTGCCACCGCCGGCGCGGCCTGCATGGACCTGTGTGCCTGCATCGACGAGGCGGTGACGCTGGCAGCCGGGGAACGGCGGCTGGTGCCCACGGGCATCGCCATCGCCCTGCCGTCGGCGGACTACGCGGCGCTGGTGTTCGCCCGCAGCGGGCTGGGCATCAAGAAGGGCGTGTGCCTTTCCAACGGCGTGGGCGTCATCGACAGCGACTACCGGGGCGAGATCGGCGTGGGGCTGGTAAACCTGGGGCGTGAACCGTACACGGTGCAGCCCGGGGACCGGATCGCCCAGCTGATGGTGGTGCCGGTGGTGCAGCCCACGGTGACGGTGGCGGAGGACCTGGACGAGACGGACCGGGGCGCCGGCGGCTTCGGCTCCACAGGCAGGTGACGTATATGGCAAAGATCGTGCTGGCCTCCGGGTCCCCCCGGCGGCAGGAGCTTTTGCGTCGGATGGGCATCACCGACTTTACCGTCCGGGTGCCGGAGGTGGAGGAATACTTCCCCGCCGGGCTGACGCCGGAGGAGACGGTGTGCTACATCTCCCGGGAGAAATCCCAGGCGGTGGCGTCCGACGCGGACGAGATCGTCATCACGGCGGATACGATGGTGTTTCTGGACGACAAGAAGCTGGGCAAGCCCGCCGACGAGGCGGAGGCCCTGCAAATGCTGACGGCCCTGCAGGGTCGGCGCCACACCGTCTGTACCGGTGTGACGGTGCGGCAGGGGGAGAAAGCCCTGACCCGCGCCCAGCACACGGACGTGTATTTCCGCCCGGCCACACAGCGGGAGCTGAAGGCCTACATCGCCGGGGGCGAGCCCATGGACAAGGCCGGGGCCTACGGCGTACAGGGACAGGGCGCGCTGCTGGTGGAGCGCATCGACGGCGACTTTTTCAACGTGATGGGGCTGCCGGTGGTGCTGCTGGCGGAGATGCTGGGCGAATTCGGGATACAGTTGCTGGGATAATGCCCCTTTCGCTCCCTCTGAGAGGGTGCGCTGCCGCCTCCCCTGCCGGGGGAGACTTCAGAGAGGAACAAACGACACATGAAGCGATTTTTTACGAAAACGGGAATATGGCTGCTGGCCGCGGCGGCCACCATCGCGGTGATGCTGTGCGTGGTGTCGGCCCTGAGCTCCGGAACGGGGCTGCTGCACAACGCCCTGGGCGTGATCGCCTCGCCCTTCCGGGCGGCGGGTTCCGCCGTGGCGGGCTGGGTCGGCGGCATCAGCCAGCGGTTTGAGGACGTGGAGACCCTGCAGCAGGAGAACGACGAGCTGCGGCAGCAGATCGCGGAGCTGGAGGAGCAGCTGCGGCAGATGGAGCCGGCGGCGACCGAGAATAAAGAGCTGCGCCAGCTGCTGGGCCTGCGGCAGCAGCGCAGCGACCTGGTGTTCGAGGCGGCCCGCGTCACCCAGCGCGACGTGTCCAACTGGGCCAGCACGCTGGTGCTGGACCGGGGCAGTCAGCACGGTGTGGCCATAGGCGACTGCGCGGTGGACAGCGCCGGGAACCTGGTGGGTGTGGTCACAGACGTGGGCCTGAACTGGTGCCGGCTGTCCACGGTGCTGGACACGGACTCCCAGTTCGGCGCGCGGGTATTCCGCACCGTCGAGACGGCGGTGGCCGGCGGTGACCTGGCGCTGATGGCCGAGGGCAGGCTGCGGCTGCAATACCTCAGCGACAGCGCGAACCTGATCAAGGGCGATGTGATCGTCACGTCCGGGCTGGGCGGCTACTATCCCGCCGGGCTGGTCATCGGCACGGTGGAGTCCGTGCAGACGGATGACGGCGGGCTGGCGCGGTACGCGGTGCTCTCGCCCAAGTGCGATGTGGCGGCGATACAGGAGATGTTTATCATCACGGATTTTGACGTGATCCAATGACGGAGGACGGCTATGACACGGCGGGCGATACTGCTGAAGTGGATATTGTACTGTCTGTGCGCGCTGGCGCTGGCACTGCTGCAGGGGCTGGTGCTGGTATACGTGCGGGTATGGGGCGTGCACCCGTTCCTGCTGCCGGCCATTGCGGTGATACCGGCCACGCTGGAGCGCAACGAGCAGGCGCTGCTATACGCGGTATTTTTCGGGCTGGTGTGCGACCTTCTCTCGCCGGTGGCGGGCCTGCCGTGCTTTTACGCGCTGGCGTTCCTGCTTGGCGCGGCGGCAGCGTGGCTGCTGAGCGGGCAGGTCATCATGGCGGGCGTGGTGTGCTCGCTGGTGGTGACAGGCGTATGTATGCTGCTCTGCGGACTGCTGCACATGGCGGTGCTGGCGGGACACAGCGGCGCGGGGCTGACCGCGGCGGGCCTGCTGCTGGGCAGAGAGCTTTTGGTATCGCTGCCCTTCGCGGCGGCGGCGCACCCGCTGTTCCGGTGGGCACAGCGGCGGACACTGAGCGAATGACCATAGGAGAACCAAGCTATGATGAAAAATCCTCACCCCTCCCGGCGGCGGGTATATGTGCTGCTGGGGTTTTTCTGTGCGTTTCTGGTGCTGTTTTTTGCGGTGCTGTATGACGCACAGGTGGTGCACGGCAGTGAAAATCGGGCCAGATCCATCACCAGCAACACCGCCAGCGAAACGGTGACCGCCTCCCGGGGCATCATCACCGACCGGAATGGCAAGGTGCTGGTGAGCAACCGGCTGGCCTATACGCTGGTGGTAGACAAGAGCAGCTTCGGCAAGGACGAGGCCGCGCTGAACGACGCCATCTGGCAGCTGATACAGCTGTGTCAGGAGCAGGGCGTCACATGGAACGACACCCTGCCCATGACCACAGGGTCCTCTCCCCAGCTGACCAGCAAAAGCCTGACCGAGAGCTTCCGGGAGTATCTGGACGACAACAAGCTGCCCACGGACGGCGGCAGCGCGGAAGTGCTGGCCGCCATGCGGAAGCTCTACAAGGTCGATGACAGCTATACCGACGCGCAGGCGCGTCTGATCGTGGGCGTGCGGTATGAACTGGACGGGCGCAGCAGCTACACCTTTGCCGAGGATGTATCCACGGAGTTGCTGGGCCGCATCACCGACGGAAAGTACCGGGGCGTGACCATCAAGACAGCGGCGGCGCGGGTGTACAACACCAAGCTGGCGGCACACATTCTGGGCACCGTGGGCGCCATATGGCAGGAGGAGTGGCGAAGCGACGAGAGCACCGGCTATGTGGGCTACGCTGACAAGGGCTACAATATGAATGACCTGGTGGGCAAGGACGGCGTGGAGAAGGCCTTTGAGGAATATCTCCACGGCAAGGACGGCAAGCGGCTCATCACCACCGACGAGAACGGCAAGATCACCGGCGAGCTGTACACCCGGGAGCCCCAGCCGGGCGGCACCGTGGCGCTGACCATCGACATCGACCTGCAGCAGGTGGTGGAGGACACGCTGGCCAGTACCATTCAGGGCATGATCGACAAGGACAGCAACGAGCGCGGCGGCGCGGCGGCGGTCATCCAAGTCGGCACCGGCGAGGTACTGGCCATGGCCAGCTACCCCACCTACGATCTGGAGACGTTCAACCAGGACTATGATGAGCTGGTGAAGGACGAACGCCTGCCCATGTTTAACCGGGCCACCCAGGGCGTGTACGCCCCCGGCTCCACCTTCAAGCTGTGCACGTCCGTGGCGGCGCTGGAGGAGGGCATCATCACCCCCAGCACCATTATCGAAGACAAGGGTATCTACACCTACTATGTGGACCCGCAGCCCATGTGCTGGATCTGGCGGCAGGCCCACACCACCCACGGGCGCATCAACGTCAGTCAGGCCATCGTGGACTCCTGCAACTACTTCTACTACGAGGTGGGCCGGCTGACAGGCATCAAGAAGCTGGACGAGTACGCCACAGCCTTCGGCCTGGGGCAGTCCACGGGCATTGAGATCGGTGACGTCAGCGGCGTGCTGGCCTCCCCGGAGTGGGCGGAGGCCCACGACCGGGAGTGGACCGACGGCCAGACCATTACAGCGGCCATCGGCCAGTCCTACAACCTGTTCACCCCCCTGCAGCTGGCCAACTATGTGGCCACGCTGGTATCCGGCGGTGAGCACTATGAGGCACATCTCCTGAAAAACGTAAAATCTTATGATAATTCACGAGTTATCGACGTATATGGCAAGGGGCCGCTGAACGACCTGAACATCTCGGACAGCACCATGGCGGCGGTGACCAAGGGTATGCACGATCTGACCTACGACTCCCTGCGGAGCGCCTTTTCCCGCTGTGTGGTGGAGGCCGGCGCCAAGACCGGCTCGGCCCAGGTGGGTACGGATATCGCCAACGGCACCTTTGTGGCCTACGCCCCCTATGACGATCCGGAGATCGCCATCGCCATCGTGGTGGAGAAGGGCGGCAGCGGCAGTCTGCTGGCCAATGCGGCCGTGGACATCATCAACGCCTGGTTCACCCGGGACGGCACCGGCGCCACCGCCGCCGGCGAGGACACGCTGATGCGGTAAATCTGTTATAGAGACAAGAGGCACACATGGGACCCTATTTCAATTCGAGAGACAAACATTATAAAGACCCCTTCGGCGCCGTCCCCTGCGGCGCCGAAGTGCGCTTTGCGCTGGCGGACGACACCTACTACGGCTGCGAGCTGCTGGTGCTCCGGGAGTTCGCAGGCACGGAGGACACGTGCGCCCTGCCGCCGGCGGAGGGCGGCTTCGCCGGCACATACACCGCGCCGGCTGGCGGTGAGCTGTGCTGGTACTGCTTCCGCCTGACGGACGTGGACGGGCGCTGCGTGTGGTACGGCAAAAATGGCGTGCAGGACGCGCCGGAGAAGGCGGCACGCTGGCAGCTGACGGTATACGAGCCCTCCCCCGCCCCGGACTGGTTCGGGCGCGGCGTGACGTACCAGATCTTCCCGGATCGGTTCCGCCGTGTATCCATGCCGGACGTGAGCCATATGCCCGGGCACCGGTGGCTGCACCGCGGCTGGAACGAGCAGCCGGTGTTCCTTCCGGACGAGCACGGGCAGATCACCAACCGCGACTTCTTTGGCGGCTCGCTGCAGGGCATCACGGAGAAGCTGGACTATCTGGCGGGCCTGGGTGTGACGACGCTGTATCTGAACCCCATCTTTGAGGCCGCCAGCAACCACCGCTACGACACCGGCGACTATCGGGCCATCGACCCGCTGCTGGGCACAGAGGCTGACTTCCGCGCCCTGTGCGCCGCCGCCCATCAGCGTGGGATGCGTGTGATACTGGACGGCGTGTTCAACCATACCGGCAGCAACAGCCGGTACTTCAACGCCGAGGGCTACTATCCGGAGCCGGGGGCGGCCCAGAGCCAGAATTCAGAGTATTACAACTGGTACAGCTTCCACCCGTGGCCGTCGGACTACGACGCCTGGTGGGGCGTGAAGACCCTGCCCGCCGTCAATGAGGCGCAGCCGGCTTACCGTGACTTCATCTTCGGCGATCAGGACAGCGTGGTCCGGCATTGGCTGCGCTGCGGCGCGGACGGCTGGCGGCTGGATGTGGCCGACGAGCTGCCCGGCGACTTTATTGAGGGCATCCGCTCGGCCATCGACGCGGAAAAGCCCGGGGCTTACCTGCTGGGTGAGGTCTGGGAGGACGGCAGCAACAAGATCGCCTACTCCCAACGGCGCAGATACCTGCTGGGCCGCCAGGTCCACGGCCTGATGAACTATCCCTTCCGCACGGCACTGCTGAACTGGCTGGCCGGCGGCGACGCTGCGGTCTTCCGCGACAGCATGGAGACGATTCGTGAGAACTACCCGCCCTTCGCCTTCTATGGCGCCATGAACTTCCTGGGCACCCACGACACAGCGCGCATTCTGACGCTGCTGGGCGCGGAGGACACACCGAAAACCAAGGCGGAGCGTGCGGCGTACCGTCTCTCCCCCACTGAGCTGGCCCGGGGCCTGGCAAAGCTCCGTCTGGCGGGAATGCTGCTCTACAGCTTCCCCGGCTCTCCCACCCTCTTCTACGGCGATGAGGCCGGCGTGCAGGGCTTCGAGGATCCCCTGAACCGGGGCGCCTTCCCCTGGGGCAGCGAGGACGCGGCGCTGACGGACTTCTTCCGCACTCTGGGACAGCTGCGGCGAACGCGGGAGAGCCTGCGCTCGGGCGCCCTGCGCTATCTGCTGGCCCGAGGCGGCGCTCTGGTCATCGAGCGTGAGCGCGGAGGCGAGCGCACGGTAACGGCGCTGAACGCCGGGGACGCGCCGGCAGACCTGACGCTGGCCTGGGACGCGCCCACCGCGCAGGACGCGATGACCGGACAGCGATTTCTGGTCATCGACAGGAAAGCACATCTGACATTGCCGCCGCTGGACGGCGTGATACTGATATGAGGAACGGGGCGGCTGTTTCACGTGAAACAGCCGCCCTGCTTTTGTCCCTTTATGTTTCACGTGAAACAAAAGGGCGAAAATTTGCATTTTCCCTCTTGAAACCCTCCATGCAGGTGGTATATACTATCATAATGAACTCAGACAGAAAGAGGAATTTGCTGTGGCGAAAATCATTGCGATCGTAAATCAGAAGGGCGGCGTGGGCAAGACCACCACCTGCGTAAACCTGGCCGCTGCCGTAAAAGCCGCTGGCAAGCGGGTGCTGCTGTGCGATTTTGACCCCCAGGCCAACGCCACCAGCGGCATGGGCGTGGACAAGACCACCAGCAACGGCGTCTATGATGCGCTCATCAACGGCGCAGAGACGGCCCAGCTGATCGTGACCACGCCCTATGGCGACGTGCTGCCAAGCAGCAAGGCGCTGGCCGGCGCCGGCGTGGAGATGATCAGCATGGATGACCGGCAGTTCCTGCTGAAGGCTGCGCTGCGGCAGGTGACGGACAAGTACGACTTCATTTTCATCGACTGTCCGCCCTCGCTGGAGCTGCTGACGCTGAACGCACTGTGCGCCGCCAACAGTCTGCTGGTGCCGGTGCAGGGCGAGTACTACGCGCTGGAGGGACTCAGCGACCTGATGAACACCGTGCGTATCGTGCGGCGCAGCATGAACCCCGGGCTGGATATCGAGGGCGTGCTGCTGACCATGTTCGATGGCCGCACCAACCTGTCCATTCAGGTGGCCCAGGAGCTGAAGCGGTTTTTTGCCGGGAAGGTGTACAGCACCGTGATCCCGCGGAACGTGCGGCTCAGCGAAGCGCCCAGCCACGGCAAGCCCATCACCGCCTATGACAAGACCTGCCGGGGCGCGGACGCATACACGGCGCTGGCAGCGGAATTTTTGCGGAAGAACAACTGCTGAAAGGAGACGCGGTATGGCGAACACAAAAGGTCTGGGCAAGGGACTGAGCGCACTGCTTGGTGACGACGTCATCGCCGCCAAGGACGAGCGCGCCTCCTCCCTGCTGCTGCCCATCAGCCAGGTGGAGAGCTGCTCCACCCAGCCCAGAAAGAGCTTTGAGCCGGAGGCCCTCAGTGACCTGGCGGACTCCATCCGGATACACGGCATCATCCAGCCGCTGACCGTGCGGAAGCTGCAATCCGGCTACTATCAGATCATCGCCGGTGAACGGCGGTGGCGGGCGGCGCGGATGGCTGGGCTGACACAGGTGCCCGTGGTGGTCATCGAGGCCGACGACCGCAAGGCCATGGAGCTGGCCATGATCGAAAACCTCCAGCGAGAGGATCTGAACCCCATTGAGGAGGCCGAGGGCTACCGGGTGCTGACGGAGCAGTACGGCATGACCCAGGACGAATGTGCCCAGCGGGTGGGCAAGTCCCGCCCCACCGTGGCCAACGCCCTGCGCCTGCTGGGGCTGACCGAGCCGGTGCGGACCATGGTGGAGGACGGACGGCTGTCCGCCGGACACGCCCGCGCCCTGTTGACGCTGGGCAGCAAACAGCAGCAGGCCGCCGCGGAGACGGTGGTCAAGGACGCCCTCTCCGTCCGCCAGACGGAACTGCTGGTGAAAAAACTCACCGCCGAGAAAAAAGAAAAGCCCCAAAAGGACGCGCTTTCCGTCAATTATGTTGAGGAGGCCGCCCGTGAGCTGGGCGAAAAGCTGGGCCGCCCCTGCCGCATCGTCAACGGCAAAAAGAAGGGGCGCATCGAGTTGGAATACTACGGCACCGAGGACCTGAACGCCCTGCTGGAGGCTCTGGAGAAGCTGGGAAAGCGATAAGCGTTTCACGTGAAACATCATCGAATAGAGGTATAGAATATGCTTGACATCAAGTTTATCCGGGAGAACCCGGACCTGGTAAAGGAGAATATCCGCAAGAAGTTCCAGAACGCCAAGCTGCCCCTGGTGGACGAGGTCATCGCCCTGGACAGCGAGCGCCGCGAGGCCATCAACGAGGGCGAGGCCCTGAAGGCCGAGCGCAACAAACTATCCAAGGCCAACGGCCCCCTGTTCGGCAGGCTGAAAAAGTGCGCCGACGAGGCGGAGAAGGCCGCCCTTCAGGCGGAGATCGATGCCAACAACGCCGCCGTAAAGGCCAACGCCGAGCGCATGACCCGTCTGGAGGAGAAGAAGACCAACGCCGAGGCCGCCATGAACAAGCTGCTGCTGGTCATCCCCCAGATAATCGACGAGTCCGTGCCCATCGGTCCGGACGACAGCTGCAACGTAGAGGTGGAGCGCTTCGGCGAGCCCAAGACCCCGGACTTCCCCATCCCCTACCACACGGAGATCATGGAGCGCTTCGACGGCGTGGATATGGACGCTGCTGCCCGTGTATCCGGCAACGGCTTCTATTACCTGATGGGCGACATCGCGCGGCTGCACTCCGCCGTCACCGCCTATGGCCGTGACTTTATGATCGACAAGGGCTTCACCTACTGCATCCCGCCGTTTATGATCCACGGCAACGTGGTGGAGGGCGTGATGAGCCAGACGGACATGGACGCCATGATGTACAAGATCGAGGGCGAGGACCTGTACCTGATCGGCACCAGCGAGCACACCATGATCGGCCGCTTCATCGACCAGACTCTGGATGAGGCTACTCTGCCCCTGACCCTGACTTCCTACAGCCCCTGCTTCCGCAAGGAGAAGGGTGCTCACGGCATCGAGGAGCGCGGCATCTACCGCATCCACCAGTTCGAAAAGCAGGAGATGATCGTGGTCTGCAAGCCCGAGGACTCCAAGGCCTGGTACGAGAAGATGTGGCGCTACTCCGTGGAGCTGTTCCGCAGCCTGGATATCCCTGTACGGCAGCTGGAGTGCTGCTCCGGCGACCTGGCTGACCTGAAGTGCAAGTCCTGCGACATCGAGGCCTGGTCCCCCCGGCAGCAAAAGTACTTCGAGGTGTGCTCCTGCTCCAATCTGGGCGACGCCCAGGCCCGCCGCCTGAAGATCCGCGTCCGCGGCGAGGACGGCAAACTGTACCTGCCCCACACCCTGAACAACACCGTGGTGGCCCCGCCCCGTATGCTCATCGCCCTGCTGGAGAACAACCTGCAGGCGGACGGCTCTGTGCTGGTGCCCAAGGCGCTGCAGCCCTACATGGGCGGCAAGGAGCGCCTGGTGCCGCTGCACTGATAGCTTATCGTAATAGTTATCCGTAATTATACTTTTAGTATAGGAGCTTTTACACATGAAGAAGTTTTTTGCGGAATTCAAGACCTTTGCCATGCGCGGCAACGTCATGGATATGGCCATCGGCGTGATCATCGGTACCGCGTTCGGTAAGATCACCACCTCTCTGGTGAACGATGTGTTCATGCCGCTGATCGGCCTGCTCATCGGCGGCGTGGATCTGGGACAGCTGAATATCGTGCTGAAGCCGGAGGTGCTGGACGAGGCAGGCCAGGTGGTCACCGAGGCCGTTACCCTGGGCATCGGCACGTTTCTGAGCACGGTCATTGACTTTGTTCTGGTGGCCTTCGTCATCTTCCTGATGGTCAAGACCATCAACCAGCTGCACAAGCTGGGCAAAAAGGACGAGGAGCCGCAGGAGGAGGAAGAACCGGCTCCCACCAGCGAGGAGCTGCTCACCGAGATCCGCGACCTGCTGAAAGAGCAGCAGAAATGAGGGACCTCCTGACCGCCGGCCTGACGGCCCTGGACCTGGACCCCGCTGCCGCAGACAAGCTGGCGCGCTACGCCGAACTGCTGCTGGAAAAAAACAAGGTCATGAACCTCACGGCCATCACCGCGCCCCGGGACGTTGCCACCCTGCACCTGCTGGACTGCGCGGCGCTGGCGGCGCAGCTGGATCTGTCCGGCAAGCGCGTCATCGACGTAGGCACCGGCGCGGGCTTTCCCGGCATGGTGCTGGCGATCTTGACGCCGGACGCCCGCTTCACGCTGCTGGACAGTCTGGGCAAGCGGGTGGACTTCCTGAAGGAGGTCCAGACGGACCTGGGCCTGAAAAATGTGACCTGCGTTCACGCCCGGGCGGAGGAATTCGCCGCGCAGCACCGGGAGCAGTTCGATCTGGCGGCCTCCCGTGCCGTGGCTCAGCTGAACGTACTGTGTGAGCTGACGCTGCCGCTGGTAAAGGTAGGCGGACAGTTCGCCGCCATGAAATCCGTCTCCACCGACGAGGAGATACGTCAGGCCCACAGCGCCATCGCCCAGCTGGGCGGACAGCTCTCCGGCGTCACGGACTACACCGTGCCGGAGACGGACGTGGTGCACCGCATCGTATCCATCGAAAAAACGCAGCACACACCGAAGCAATTTCCCCGGGCCTTTGCCCGGATCAAAAAAGCGCCGCTGGTATAGGCGGCCCGTGAAAGGAGGAAGTCCATGGGCAAGATCATCGCCGTGGCGTCCGGCAAGGGCGGCACCGGCAAGACCACCTTCACCGCCAACGTGGCGCTGGCGCTGGCCCACATGGGGCAGCGGGTGCTGTGCCTGGACTGTGACATCACCCTGCGGAACCTGGATCTGGCGCTGGGGCTCAGCGACCGGGCGCTGATGGACTTCTCCGATGTGCTGGAGGGCCGCTGCACCCTGCATGAGGCGGCGGTGCCCCATGAGCGATACCCCTCCCTCTCCCTGCTGACCGCACCCATGGCCGACCGCCCGCTGTCCCTGTCGGTGCCGAAGCTGCAAGCGCTGGCGCGTGAGATACGGGAAAGCTACGACTGGTGCCTGATCGACGCGCCCGCCGGACTGGGCCAGGGCTTCCAGATGGCAGCGTGCATGGCCGACCAGGTGATCGTCATCACCACCACGGACGTGTCCGCCATGCGGGACGCCCAGCGCACCGCCGCAGAGCTGTCCGCCTTTCCCAGCGGGACGGTGCATCTGGTGGTGGGGCGCGTGTCCAAAAAGGTGCTGCGTCAGCTGCACACCACCATCGACGACGCCATCGACGCGGCGGGCCTGCCGCTGCTGGGCGTGATACCGGAGGACCCGGACGTCCCCTACTGCCTGAACCGCGGGCTGGTGCTGCGGGAGCAGAACTACTACGCCGCCCGGGCCTATGAAAACATTGCGAAACGCATCATGGGGCAGAAAACCCCGCTGATGAAGATATAAGGAAAGGAGCCCTCCATGAATATTGCATTGATGGCACACGACAACCGGAAAGAGCTGATGGTCCAGTTCTGCACCGCCTACTGCGGCATCCTGGCCAAGCACACCCTCTGCGCCACCGCCCGCACCGGCCAGCAGATCGCCGACGCTACCGGGCTGACCATACACCGCTTCCTGTCCTTCGCCCACGGCGGCGGACAGCAGATCGCCGCCCGCATCGCCTATAATGAGATCGATATGGTGCTGTGCTTCGGTGACCCCAACCAGAAAACGCCGGACGCAGACATCACGTATATTTCCCGCCTGTGCGACCAGAACAACGTGCCCTTTGCCAGCAACCTGGCCACCGCCGAGATGCTGGTGCTGGGTCTGGACCGGGGCGACCTGGACTGGCGTGACATCGTCAACCCCAAGAACAAGCCCTTTACGGCTTGACAACCATCGGCAAATCGCATACAATAAGGGATAACCGTGCAGACCTCGCAGGAGTAGCCTGTACACCGCCGCTGCAAGAGAGGTGCGCCATCGGCTGAAAGCGCACCGCGGCAAGGCACAGGTGAAGACAGCGAGTTAGCGGGGATGGAAACATCCACGGCGCGCTCCCCGTAACAGGAGCAAAAAGGGCCGCAAGGCCGAATTTGGGTGGCACCACGAAGTGTTTTACGCTCTCGTCCCTGTCTCTTATACACATCTCCGAGCCCACG
>ENA-OYZW01000850-OYZW01000850.1-human-gut-metagenome-genome-assembly--contig:-NODE-850-length-13036-cov-6.055697_pt1 | contig 13036 bp, 9 predicted proteins | sample MGYA00244075_ERZ653474 | MGnify/ENA primary metagenome ERZ653474 (study PRJEB26926, sample SAMN06164949) | human gut metagenome | biome: ENVO:00009003; feature: ENVO:2100002; material: ENVO:00002003...
GTCGAAACCCTGCGCCAGGCGGTCCACCGCATCCCGCGCCGTTTCCTCTTCATCCGCTGGGGCACGAAGGCCCTCCGGCAGGAGATCGTCTCGACCAATCCCCACACACGGATCGTCTATGCGGAGTACGTGAAAATCGAACGCTGAAAAATTTTCCGCAAAAATCCGGCTGTCCCGTAGGGGTCGGCCGGATTTTTCGTGTCACAATGGAAACGACAGCAAACCATGAATCCGGACAACCATACCTGGGACCTTCTGGTCGGCGCCCTCAAAGGCACGCTCGGCGAGGCCGAACAGCGCGAATTCGACCGATGGGCCGCCGAAGCGGAAAACCGCCGCTTCTACAACAACCTGACCCGCGTATGGCGCGAAATACAGCAGCGGGCCGCGGCTTACGAGCCGGACCGCGACCGGCTGTGGCGGCAGTTGCAGCAACGGATCGGAACCTACGAAATTCCGCATGCGGACCAGCTTCCGAAACGTCGCCGGAGCCACCTGCTGCAAATGGCCATAGCTGTCGCCGCGGCAGTCGCCGTGACCCTTTTCGCAACCCGCGCCGACCTCTTCCGCTCCGCCGCAGAGACGGCGGAACAGCGGCTCTGCGCCTTCGAAGGCAAGTCGCAGGCGCGGCTCTCCGACGGCTCGACGGTCTGGCTCCACGGCGGATCGACGCTCACCTGCGACGCCCGTTTCGCCGCCGGGGAACGCCGCGTGAAACTCCGCGGCGAAGGGTTCTTCGAGGTGGCCAAAGACTCCGAACGCCCCTTCACCGTCGAGGTCGAAGGGTTGGAAATCAGCGTCCACGGCACGAAATTCAACGTCCGCACCGCGGCCGACCGCTACGTGTCGGTCTCGCTGGTCGAAGGCTCGGTGTCGCTCGACACCGGGCGCGGCAGCCGCAGACTGCTGCGTCCCGGGGAGATCGCCTGTTACGACCCCGACACGCGCAAAGTGGTCATCGGACGCGGCAACGTGGCGATGGAGTCCTGCTGGGCCGCGGGAAAACTCGCGTTCGAACGGCAGTCGCTGGGCGAAATCTGTCACTACATGGCACGCTGGTACGACACCGAAATCCACATCACCCCGGCCCTCGCACACAACTACGCCTACACGTTCACCATTACCGACGAACCGCTCGAAGAGATCCTGCGCATCATGAGCCGCATCAACCCCATCGCCTACACGTTCGCCGAAGACAACACCGTCACGATTTCCGAACTCGAATAAACCCTGCATTACGACCTTTAAAAACCCGATTGCCTATGAAGCGATAAACCGACCCCCTACCCGACCTTACCGCAGCGGCCCATGACCAATGCCGCCGCAAACTTTCCACAAACTTAAAATTTCAACCATGATGCACTTCAGACTATTTGCAATCCTCTTGCTGCTGGTCGCAGGCAGTACGACGGTTGTATCCGGCCAGACGCAGCAGGAACCGGCGCTCGACATGGAGTTCACGGACATCCCGCTTTCGGAGGCCATATCCCGTATCGAGAAGAACACCCGCTACACGTTCTTCTACGACGCCAAGCAGACCGACCTCTCCCAACGCGTGAGCCTCAAGGCGAAGCGAATGCCGATTTCAGCCGCCTTGAAGGAAATGCTCGCCCCGACAGGGCTGAACTTCACCATCACCGAACGCCAGATCGCCCTGATCCCGGCCCGCAAGTCCCCGGCCCGGCAGCGCACGATCACAGGCGTCGTCAACGACTCGTCCGAAACGCCGCTGGCGGGCGTGGCCGTCACGCTCGTGGGCGACAATACCCGCGGTGCGGTAACGGAAGCCAACGGCAGCTTCACGCTCACGGTCCCCGACGCCGACATAACGCTCAGCTTCACCTATCTGGGCTACGTGAGCAAGAAAGTCGCCGTCCCCGCCACGCAGAACAACGTGAAGGTGTTCCTTACGGAGGACGCCGTGAAGATGGAGGACGTGGTGGTCGTGGGTTACGGAACCCAGAAAAAGGTGAACCTCACGGGCGCCATCGCCACGGTGGACGAAAAACAGCTGCAGAACCGGTCGGCGCCTTCGGTGGCCCACATGCTGCAAGGCTCCGTCCCGGGACTCACGGTCTCGACTTCGTCGGGACGCCCGGGCAATCCGGCCAGCCTCAACATCCGCGGCATCACCTCGATCAACGGCGGTTCGCCGCTGGTGCTGGTCGACGGCGCCGAAGGCGACCTGATGAAGATCAACCCCAACGACGTGGCCTCGATCTCGGTGGTCAAGGACGCTTCGGCGGCGGCCATCTACGGCGCCCGTGCGGCATTCGGCGTGGTGCTCGTGACGACCAAGAGCGGCGACTCCTCGGGCAAGACCCGCATTTCGTACAGCGGCCGCTGGGGCTGGAACGAACCCACCACCTCGACCGACTACGAGACCCGCGGCTACTACTCGGTCTACCTCAACGACCTCTTCTGGCGCTCCTACGCCGGAAACAACTACACGCGCTACACCGAACAGGACATGATGGAGCTGTGGGCGCGCCGCAACGACCGCACGGAGCATCCCGACCGCCCGTGGGTCAAGATCGACCAGCGCGACGGCCGCGACACCTATGTCTACTACGGCAACACCGACTGGTATCACTACCTGTTCAAGGATGAGCACCCGAACACGAGCCACAGCATCTCGCTCTCGGGAGGCAACGACCGTGTGGACTATCTGCTCTCGGGCAGCTATTACAGCGAGGAGGGACTTTTTCGCCAGCATCCCGACAAGCTCCAGAAGATCACATTCCGGTCGAAAATCACCTTCGACATCAACAAGTGGCTGAAGGTGAGCAACAACACCAGCTACTACAACTACAAGTACTTCTACCCCGGCCCGAGCGATGTCAATACGGCCTTCTCGTGGAGCACCGTACACGGACTGGCTTCGTTCGTTCCCGTCAACCCCGACGGCACGAGCGTCTACAACACGTCGTTCTCGAACTACCAGATCATGGACGGACTGCCCACGATCCTCAACAAAGACGGCCACACCAACGACGACCATACGGACAACATGTCGACCACGACGGAGCTGACCTGGACCCCGGTCAAAGGGCTGGAGATCAAGGGTAACTTCACCTACATGTTCAACACCACGCGCTACACCAACCGTCAGGTCAACACCGAGTACTCGCAGTATCCGGGTGAAATAAACACGCTCACGTCCGGAAAGATGGAGGACAAACTCTATGAAAAGAGCATGACCCACACCTACTATCAGGCCAACCTCTACGGCACGTTCGAACGCACCTTCGCCCGGGACCACAACTTCAAGGCGATGGTCGGCTTCAACTGGGAGACCAAATTCCTCAAGGACGTGGCCGCAACGGGTTACAACCTGCTCTCCGAAACGCTCAACGACCTGAACCTCGTGGGCCAGGGCGCCGACGGCGAAAAACGCATGGAGGTAGGCGGCGGTCAGAACGAATACGCCCTGATGGGCTTCTTCGGCCGTCTGAACTACGACTACAAGGGCAAATACCTCGTCGAGGCGAGCGGCCGCTACGACGGCACATCGCGCTTCAAGCGCGGGCAGCGCTGGGGCTTCTTCCCCTCGTTCTCGCTGGGATGGCGCGTCTCGGAAGAGGCCTTCTTCGACGGCATCCGCGACCAGTTCAACAACCTCAAACTGCGCTTCTCGTACGGCCAACTGGGCAACCAGAACGTCGGTTATTACGACTATATCCGCAAAATCTCGATCGGGAGTCAAAACTACCTGTTCGGCGGCGACAAGCCCACCACGGCGACCATCTCGGCCCCGGTGGCTTCCGACCTCTCGTGGGAGCGAAGCATCCACAAGAACCTCGGCGTGGACATGAGTTTCCTGAACAACCGTCTGGCCTTCTCCGCCGACTTCTACATCCGCGACACGAAGGACATGCTCACCGCGGGCATCGCCCTGCCGGCCACCTACGGCGCCGACTCGCCGAAAATGAACAGCGCCGACCTGCGCACCAAGGGCTACGAGCTCTCGCTCAACTGGCGCGACGAGTTCCAGCTGCTGCGCCGTCCGTTCTCGTACAGCGTGACGCTGACCTTCAACGACTACGTTTCGAACATCACCAAGTTCGACAACCCCGACCGCTCCTTCGCCAAGAAATACTACGAAGGCATGCGCTGGGGCGAAATCTGGGGTTACCGCATCGACGGACTGTTCGCCTCGGACGAAGAAGCCCGCAACTACCCCGTCGACCAGACGACCGTGAACGAGATCATCAACGCCTCGGCAGGAGCCGAAAAGGGACTGCGCGCCGGCGACCTGAAATTCCGCGATCTGGACGACAACAACGTAATCTCCATCGGCAAGAACACCGTCGACGATCCGGGCGACCGCGAAATCATCGGCAACAGCCAGCCGCGCTACCACTACGGCGCCACGCTGGCGCTGCAATGGGCAGGCATCGACTTCTCGATCTTCTTCCAGGGAATCGGCCGCCAGGACTGGTACCCGGCCGCCAACGCACTGGCCTTCTGGGGTCCCTACGCACGTCCCTACGCCACCTACCTCCCCAAGAACTTCCACACGCAGATCTGGTCGGAGGAGAATCCGAACTCCTATTTCCCCCGTCCGCGCGGCTACACGGCCCTGCAGGGAACCAACCGCGAGCTGACGGCCGTCAACGACCGCTACCTGCAAAACATCGGCTACTGCCGTCTGAAAAACCTCACGGTGGGCTACACGCTGCCCAGACAATGGACCCGCAAGGCGCTGATCGAGAGCCTGCGCATCTACTTCACGGGCGAAAACCTCTTTACCTGGTCGGGCATCCGCTCGGATTACATCGACCCTGAAATGGCCGCCACGAACGGCAACCTGCGTCTCTACCCCTGGCAGCGGACCTACATGTTCGGCGTGGACGTCACCTTCTAACCGCTTAAATGAGAAGAGTTATGAAAAAGATTCTATCGATACTGACCGTAGGCTGCGCCCTGACGCTTTCGTCGTGCGAAGACTGGCTCGACAAATATCCGCTGGCGCAGATGTCGCCCGAGACCTTCTTCTCGAACGAAAACGAGTTGCAGGCCTTCAGCAACACCTTCTACACGATCTTCCCCGGCGACGGCCTTTACAACGAAGGCTACGACAACATCGTGAAGAACGAAATCGCCGCCGAAATGCGCGACGGCCGCACGATTCCCGCCTCGGGCGGCGGCTGGACGTGGACCGACCTGCGCAAGTTCAACACCCTGCTCGAATACTCGGGCAACTGCAAGGACACCGACATCCGCAACCGCTACGACGCCGTGGCCCGTTTCTTCCGCGCCTACTTCTATTTCGAGAAGGTGAAGCGCTTCGGCGACGTGCCCTGGTATGCCAAGCCCCTCGGTTCGGCCGACCCCGAGCTGAAGCGTCCCCGCGACTCGCGCGAATTCGTCATGCAGCGCATGATCGAGGACATCGACTTCGCCATCCGCTATCTGCCGGCCGAACGCGATCTCTACCGCGTGACGAAATGGACGGCGCTGGCGCTCAAGTCGCGCTTCTGCCTCTTCGAAGGCACGTTCCGCAAGTACCACAGCATCGACGGCTACGAACACGACTGGAAATGGTATCTCGAACAGGCCGCCGACGCAGCCGAGGAATTCATCACCAACAGCGGCTATTCGCTCTACACCGCGACCGGACCGGCCACCAGCTACCGCGACCTGTTCGCCTCGGAGAACGCGCAGAGCGTCGAGGTCATCCTCGCCCGCGACTATAATTCGGCGCTGGGCGTCTTCCACAACGCCAATTTCTACACCATCAGCGCCTCGTACGGCAAACCGGGCATGACGCGCAAGATCGTCGACAGCTACCTGATGGCCGACGGTTCGCGATTCACGGACAAGGCCGGCTGGGAAACCATGGAGTTCAAGCAGCAGTGTTCGAACCGCGACCCGCGCCTGGCCCAGACCATCCGCACGCCGGGATACACGCGTATCGGAGCCACGACCAAGCTGGCGCCGGACCTGGCGAACTCGATCACCGGCTACCACGTCGTGAAGTTCGTCACCGGAACGGCGCAGGACGCCTACAACAAGTCGTTCAACGACCTGCCGATCTTCCGCTCGGCGGAGGTCTACCTCAATTTCGCCGAGGCCAAGGCCGAGCTGGGAACCCTCACGCAGGAGGACATCAACCTCTCGGTCAAACGGCTGCGCGACCGTGTGGGCATGTCCAACCTGATCCTCGACGACGCCAACAAAAACCCCGACCCCTACCTGTCGGATGAGAAGACCGGCTATCCCAACGTCACGGGTGCGAACAAGGGGGTGATCCTCGAAATCCGCCGCGAACGCACCATCGAGCTGGCGATGGAGGGATTCCGCTACTACGACATCATGCGCTGGAAGGAGGGCAAGACCTTCGAACAACCGCTGCTGGGCCTCTACATCCCCGCCAAGGGCGAGTACGACATCGACGGCGACGGAACGCCCGACGTCTATTTCGCCACCAAGGGCGAGACGCCCTCGACCACGGCCAAACTGACACTGGTGATCGACCAGGACATTCTCTTCTCCGACGGCGACCACGGCTACATCTCGCCACACAAGAACAACCCCGGCATCTGGGACGAAACCCGCGACTATTTCTATCCGATTCCGACCGACGACCGCTCGCTGACGGGCGGCGCCCTGACCCAGAACCCCGGATGGAACGACGGACTGAATTTTTAACCGCAAAACAAACCGAAAAATGTTGGAACTCATGAAAAAATACCTGATGACCCTGCTGACGCTCGGCCTGGCCTGCAATGCCGCAGCCTGCATGGAGGACGAACCGTTTTACGACACCGAAATTCCGCCCCACGCCTCGATCGACAACTCCAAGGGCGAGGGTGTGACACGTCTGGTGACCTACAATGTCGGAATCTTCAACAAATACATCAAGGACGACTACCAGCTCATCGCCGACATGATGAAGGAGATCGACGCCGACGCCATCTGCATGAACGAGCTCGACAACAACACCAACCGCACGCGCCACGTCTACCAGCTCAAGCATTTCGCATCCCTGATGGGCAGCTGGGACTTCGAATACGGTGCGGCCATGCCCTACGACGGAGGCGAATACGGCGAGGGCGTGACGACCCGCAAGAAGGCCGTGAATAAGTTTTCGGTGGCCCTGCCCAAGGGCGTGGGCGCCGAGCCGCGCGTACTGGTCGTCATGGAGATGGAGGATTACGTGATCTGCACCTCGCACCTCGACCATGTCTCTTCCGAGGCGCAGCTGGGACAGGTGGAACTGATCACCAAAACGATGAAGGAACGTTACGGCGACTCCGGGAAGCCCGTTTTCCTGGGCGGCGACATGAACGCCACACCCTCGTCGGAGACGGGCAAACTGCTCCAGAAAGACTGGGAGATCCTGACCATCACCGGATTCGGGACCTTCCCGTCGGACAATCCCTCGAAATGCATCGACTACATCATGCAGCTCAAGGGCACGCCGAAGTGCGAAGTCGTAGGCTCGCAGATCCTGCGCTGGTTCAAGTCGGGCGACGTGACGAAAGCCTCGGACCACCTGCCGGTGATGCTCGACATCAAACTCCCGGCCAAAAACAAGTAGAACCCAAAACGAACACGACCATGAAACGATATGCTTCCATCCGTCTCGTTGCGGCCGCCGCGCTGTTGATTGCGTCGGGAGGCTGCAAGGACGACAATCCGGGAACGGGGCTGAACGGGCCCGCGGTGCTGGCGATCCAGAACGCCGGGGCCGAGCCGCTCCAGATCTCGCTGCTCGAACCCAAAACCCAGACGATCGACATCCGGGCCGTCGCCCGGTCGGTCAGTGCGGAGAACCTCACCGTGACCTTCAAGGTCGACCGCACGCTGGTCGACGCCTACAACAAGGCCCACGACACGTCGTACGAACTCGTGCCGGCCGAGGCCTACGAATTTTCGAAGAAGGAGGTGATCCTGCCCCGCTACAACGAGGTTTCGTCGACGGCGCAGGTGACGCTGAACAGCGAGAAGATGCCCGACGGCGAGCAGTACCTGCTACCGATCACCATCGAACAGATCAAAGGCGACGACGCTGCGCAGACCTCCGACGAGGGCAACGTCTACTACATCCTCTTCAACAAGCGCGTGCTGCCGCCCGCCCAGCTGCTCGACCGCGAAGGCTGGAAAGTGGTCCACTGCACCTCGGAATACACCCCGGGCGAAGGCAATCCCAAGACCGGGTGGGCCAAGGACGTGCTCGACGGCAACCCGGCGAGCTATTGGACCTACAATTTCAAGGCATCCGTCGGTCCGGTGGTCTACGTTCCGCTCTATTTCGTCTTCGACATGGGCAAGGAGGTGACCGTGCGCGGCGTCCGCATCACGGCCCGCACCAAAGCCGGCGGCGTACTGAACAATCCTCCGGGCGACATCACGATCGAAACGGCCAAGACCATCACGGGCGACGGCATGGAGAACGACGCGGACTGGACATACAGCGAACGGTTCACCGGGACGAAGCCCGACGAGGGAATCATGTCCCACTCGCTCCATAACTCGGTCTATCTGGGTGAAATACAGCGGGCGCGCTACATCCGCTTCACGCTCCACATGTCGTGGAACAGCGGGTCGAGCGTAAAACCGACGCCGATGACCTACAAAGGCGGCACATTCGCCGAATTCGAAGTCTGGGGCAACCTCGAAGAACTGGACCTCGACTAATCCCTTATCACCCGCCTGCGGGAGCGTTCCCGCAGGCGGCTTTTTCAGCCACCACCCTTCCCCAATCCAATGAGAAAGAGCATTTTATTAATCTTCGTCACACTTCTCGCGGCAGCCGGCTCCGCCCGGAGCATCGACATCATCCCGCGCCCCGCGGAAATCACCGAAGCCAGAGGTGAGTTTCGGATCACGGCCCAGACCGCCATCGCCGCCGAAGGAGAACTCCGGCGTCCCGCCGAAATCTTCGCAACGGACATCGAACCCGTCATCGGGCGCGAAATACCCGTGGCCGCGAAGGGCGAAATCCGTCTCCGGACATCCCCGTCCCTCGCCGCCGAGGAGTACACTCTTGCCGTGACGCCCCGTACCGTCGAAATTCTCGGAGGCTCCCCGCAAGCCGTGTTCTACGCCTTGCAGACACTCCCCAACTCGTCGCTACCGACGGAACAGTACCCGCGGTCGTCGTCCGCGACAAACCCTGCTTCGCACACCGCGGCGGAATGCTCGACTCCGGGCGTCATTTCTGGACCGTAGACGAGGTGAAGCGTTTCATCGACATCCTCGCCATGCACAAGCTGAACGTATTTCACTGGCATCTCTCCGAAGATCAGGGATGGCGCATCGAGATCAAACACTATCCCCTGCTGACCGAGATCGGGTCCGTACGCAGGGAGACCGTCATCGGCCGATACGACAAGACCGACGAAAGCCGCAACCGATACGATGGAAAACCCTACGGCGGTTTTTACACCCAGGACGACGTACGCGCCATCGTGGCCTACGCCGCAGAGCGCTACATCGAGGTCATTCCCGAGATCGACATGCCCGGGCATATGCTCGGGGCGCTGGCTTCCTATCCCCAGCTGGGATGCCGGGGCAAGGGCTACGAGGTATGGACCCACTGGGGGATTTCCAAGGACGTGCTCTGCGCCGGAAAGGAGGAGACCTTCGAATTCGTGGAAAACGTGCTCGCAGAGGTGCTCGACCTGTTCCCCTCGAAATTCATACACGTCGGGGGCGACGAATGTCCCAAGGAGCGCTGGAAGGAGTGCCCCGCCTGCCAGAGGCGCATCCGGGAGGAGGGACTGGCAAACGAAAACGAACTTCAGAGTTATTTCATGCACCGCGTCGAAAAGTGGCTCCACGAGCACGGACGCGAGTTGATCGGATGGGACGAGATCATGCAGGGCGGAATATCGAAGTCAGCGGTAATCATGGCCTGGACGGATCAGTTCCGGGGAACGGACGCCGCGAGGAAGGGAAACCGAGTCATCATGACACCCAAGTGGAACTGCTACCTCGACTACTCGCAGACTTCCGATCCCGAAAAGTACGAGCCGATAGGACCTACACGGTACCTCTCCATGAGGCAGGTTTACCGGCTCGATCCCTACGACCGCCTGAAACCCGCCGAGTACAGGAATATCCTCGGCATTCAGGGAAACGTATGGACCGAATATATCGCCGATTTCGGCCATGTGCAGCGAATGACGCTCCCCAGGATGGCCGCCATCGCAGAAATCGCCTGGGCATACGACCGGAAGGATTACGACGATTTCGAAAAACGGGCCAAAAGGCTCCTGCCGGAACTTTACGGAAACGCAAAACTAAAATTCTCGGAATTCTTCTTCGAGGGCATCGAGTGAACAAAGCCGCGGAAAAGCGGGCCGCCTCCCCACCCTGCGGCCTGCTTTTCCGCAACGGCTTTTCGGGGAATCCCGATTTTTAGTACTTTTACACAGTCTTACGACACGCCATGTCAGATAACGAATACGACGTTCACCTGTGGTTGAGAATCGAACGGGGGGGGGGAAATCGCCGCCTTCCGGGAGTTGTTCGACCGTTACTATGCGCCGTTGTGCCGCTTCGCCGAGTTCTGGCTCCGCGACCGCGCTTCGGCCGAAGAGGTCGTACTCGACGTCTACACCCATGTCTGGCAGCACGCCGCCGAGCTGCGGATCACCGTCTCGGTACGCGCCTATCTGTTCCGCGCCGTGCGCAACCGGGCGCTCAACCGCCTGCGCGACGACCGTTTTTCCTACATTCCGTTCGAAGAGTTAGGCGAGGTTTTCGCCAGCCCCGAGTCGTTGCAGATCGAGACCGACGAGATCACGCAGCTCGTGGCCGAGGCCGTCTCGCAGCTGCCCGGCCGCTGCCGCGACATCTTCCTCAAAAGCCGCAACGAGCAGCTCTCGAACGCCGAAATAGCCGCCGAAATGCATATTTCCGTCAAGACCGTCGAAGCGCAGATGAGCAAGGCGCTGCGTCGCCTGCGCGGTCTGCTCCACAAGGAGTGACCCGCCGCGGCTGCAATGAATAAAAACGGGAAAACGTGCTGTTTTTCCGTTTTTTTTCTACCTTTGTCCGATATGGAACGCACTGCAATCTTCCCCGGGTCGTTCGACCCCTTCACGCGCGGCCATGCGGCTCTGGTCGACGAAGCGCTGAACCTGTTCGACCGCGTGATCATCGGCATCGGCAACAACACCTCCAAGCAGGGGCTGCTGACGGTCGAGAACCGCAAGCGGCTCATCGACGACATCTACCGCGGCGATGAGCGCGTCGAGGCGTGCATCTACACCGGGCTGACGGGCGAATTCGCCGAGGCGGCAGGAGCCTGCGCCATCATCCGCGGCGTGAGGAACACCACCGACTTCGAGTACGAACGCACGATGGAGGCCACCAACCACCGCATCTACCCCGACATCACGACCGTCATGCTGTTCACCCCCTCGCCCGTGGCCGACATCTCGTCGTCGACCGTGCGCGAGGTGCTTTCGTTCGGCCGCACCGTGGAAGAGTTCATGCCCATAGGAATAGATATTAACAAATACCTGTAACATATGAAACATATGATGGAATTTACAGCCGAAATGATCGCCGGATTCCTGGGCGGCGACATCGTCGGCAACAAGGACGCCAAGGTACACACCGTTTCGTCGATCGAGGAGGGCAGGGCCGGATCGCTGGCCTACCTCACGAACCCCAAATACGAACCGTTTCTCTACACCACGGGCGCGTCGATCGTGCTGGTCGACCGTGCGTTCGAGCCTTCGCAGCCGGTGGCCGCGACGCTCGTCAAGGTGGACGACGCGGGCGCCTGCGTCCTGAAACTGCTCGAAATGTACAACGCCGCCAAACCCCGCCGCAAGGGGATCAGCGGCCGCGCATCGGTCTCGGAACGGGCGCAGGTCGGTCAGGAGTGCTACATCGGCGATTTTGCGGTCGTCGAGGAGGAGGCCGTCATCGGCGAGGGTTGCCAGATCTACCCCCAGGTCTACGTGGGCCGCGGCGTCCGGATCGGCGACAACACCACGCTCTACCCCGGAGTCAAAATCTACGAAGGCTGCATCGTGGGTGCGAACTGCATCCTCCACGCAGGGGCGGTGATCGGCGCCGACGGATTCGGGTTCATGCCCAACGCCGCGGGCGGATTCGACAAGATTCCCCAGCTGGGCAACGTGGTGATCGAGGACGACGTGGAGATCGGCGCCAACACCTGCATCGACCGCGCCAAGACCGACTCGACCGTCATCCGCCGGGGCGTGAAACTCGACAACCTGATCCAGATCGGCCATAACGTGCAGATCGGCGAGAACACCGTGTCGTCGGCCCAGACCGGCATCGCGGGAACTTCGAAGGTCGGCCGCAACTGCTTCCTCGCGGGGCAGGTGGGCATCGCCGACCACGTCACCATCGGCGACCGCGTGAAGGTCGGCTCGAAGAGCGGACTCGACAAGGACGTTCCCGACGACGAAATCCGCTTCGGATACCCCGCCCTCCCGGGCATGCAGTACCACCGTTCGGCAGCCGTGTTCAAACGTCTGCCCGAACTGGCGCAGCAGGTCCGCGCGCTGGAAAAACAACTTGCAGAACTCACAAAAAAATAATTCGATGAAAAAAATCCTGATCCTCGCAGCGGCGGCAGCCGTGTTGTGCAGCTGCGCCAACAAAAACAAGTACGCCGTCGACGGCAAGGTCGAAGGAGCCAACAGCATGGTTTACCTCTTCGACGAGAAGGACAACATCCTCGATTCGGCGGCCGCGGCCAACGGGGTGTTCCGCTTCGAGGGCGTGGCCGAGAAACCGCAGGCGGCCATTCTGCGCGACGCACGCGACGACGGGGCGACGTTCGGCGCCATGCTGATCCTCGAACCGGGCACGATCAACGTGACCGACGACGCACAGAACCCCTACCGCAAGAAGGTGACGGGCACGCCGGCCAACGACGCCAGCGACGCCTACGCCACGGCCGGAAGCGCCCTCGTGCAGGAGTTCCGCAATCCGGAAACCACCGCCGAGCGTCGCGAAGCCATCGAACAGGAGTACGAACAGCTGACCCGCACGGTCCTGGACCTGTCTCTTATACACATCTCCGAGCCCACGAGAC
>ENA-OYZW01000852-OYZW01000852.1-human-gut-metagenome-genome-assembly--contig:-NODE-852-length-13029-cov-8.785494_pt1 | contig 13029 bp, 12 predicted proteins | sample MGYA00244075_ERZ653474 | MGnify/ENA primary metagenome ERZ653474 (study PRJEB26926, sample SAMN06164949) | human gut metagenome | biome: ENVO:00009003; feature: ENVO:2100002; material: ENVO:00002003...
TTAATGATACGGCGACCACCGAGATCTACACTTATGCGATCGTCGGCAGCGTCAATGTGTATAAGAGACAGAGCTGACACAGGCCAAGAGCGACATAGATGCACTGTATATGGAGATCGAGAGCATCAACGCGGACATCCAAGAGCAGATCATCCCCATGACCGACCCGGGACTGGGAGAGAAGTCCACGGTGGACAGGCTGGTGAAGCGGTACAAGGCGCTGTCCGACCATGACAAGGAATTGGTAGAAAATTGGGATGTCGTGCTTGCGGTGAAGGCGCAGACAGACGCGGCACAGCGTAACCTGTTTCTTGTCATTGGCGGCGTGATAGTCGTAATGGTAGCCGCAACAGTCGTTATCCGCCGCAGGAGGGAAGGCAAATGAAAAAGCATATCACAAGAATACTCACCACACTGCTGGCGCTGGTGATGCTCCTGCCCGTGACCGCAAAGGCCGCCCCCGTGGACGGCTGGACGGACGAGGCGGAGCAGGCGTATCAGACGGTGACGCAGCTGGTCGTCCAGCGCGTCACCGATAGCAAGGACTACCTTGCCACGGCCACGCAGGAGGAAAACGCCAAGGTGGTCTACGCCCTGTGGACCTCCGGCGCGGATGTGCCGGATGGCTTCTATGACGAATACCTGCAAGCATTGGCCGACTGGCTGGATCTCGCCGTCAAGCGGGGCAAGACGGCCTACGTCCCCGGCGCTGTCCGCACGGTGGCGGCCATGGGGCTGGATGTGACCGACTTTGCCGGTCATGACCTTTTGGCCGCCATGCAGAGGCCGGAGCTGGTGGAGGCGGACGAGGACCGGCTGGATATGCTGATGGATCTGGACGCCGCCGGTGACGCCGGCAAGACCGACGAGTTCAACGCCCTGCGGGAGCAGCTTTTGACCGAAGCGCTGGCCCGCCAGCAGAGCAGCGGCGAGTTCCGCTATACCTCCCAATGGCCCGCCGAGCTGAAACGAACAGGCGTGGCCGGTGAGCCGGACCGCTTCGACTATATCCTGCTGACGGCAAAATCCGTACAGGCTCTTGCGCCTTATATGAACCGCAAGGACGTGTCCGCGGCCATAGACAAGGCGCTGAATTATCTCTCCGAGCAGCAGCTCCCCAGCGGCGGGTTCCTCAAGTACGGCGATGAGGACGTGGCGGAGGACGCGGCGGTGCTGGAAATGCTGGCCGCGCTGGGTATCTCCCTCACGGACGAGCGCTTCACCAAGGACGGCCACACCGTGCTGGACGGTATGATGGGCTGGTATCAGGATTTCTATTTTGAGGATGCAAAGGCTTCTGAACCGAAGCAAGGATTCTACCATGAGGATATTTGGTGGAGATATGAAGTAGTACGGGGCTGGTACAGAGCCAGTAGCTCGCTAATGAGTGATCCAGATGATCCAGATAGTCTGGATAAGGCGGTTTGCAACAGAATATACGACAATGCTGAGCCTTATATAGGGCTAAGCGCAGTACGTGATGTGGCCGGTGATAGTGCAGGAATTGACAGCCTACCTGCGGACAGCGGAGCAAAAACCATATCCATTGATTATAAGGCATTACTGAAGGAGCAGGCGGACACATCTTACCAAAAGATAGAAGATGGCTGGTTTTGGGATGAGAATGTGACCATTGTTTCCGAGTCAGCTATCTCCAGCTATGCCAAAGAGGTATTGTCGCTGGAACAGGCACAGGGTGAATTGACCAAGTCTCAAAAAGAGGAATTGCAGACGATCATGCAGCACCTCACTGACACCAACAGTGAATACCTAATGGGACTCAAATCCGCCACCTATTCGCAGGGTGCGGTGCGCGCCATGAAGTCCTTAGACATAGACCCTGCGAATGTCAACGGTCTTGACTTCCTTGCGCCGCTTACCGATGTAAGCAGTAAAGGGACGGGAGATTTGGCGGATGCGCTGAAGGATCTGGATTCTATTGACCTTTCTGTATGGCGTTCCCGCGGCGTGGATGCTAACAGCGTGGTGGACAAATACGCCGCCAAAATGCTGCAAAACCAAATGGCGGACGGAAAGTTCAGCTACGATGCCAACAATCCGATTTGGGAGGAGGTGCAGTTCACTGCTGAGAACGTGGCCGCCCTTGCTCCCCATACGGACAAGGAATACATTGCAAAAGCAATAGATAAGGCTATAGAATATCTCTCCTCCGTACAGTTGGCGGATGGCAGCTTCCCAGGCAGAGATGGCCTCCCCGATGGAGAAGCCACTCTCGCCGTACTGGATATGATGAACGCCGCGGGTATCTCTTTGGATGATGACCGATTCGTAAAAAACGGCAATACAGTGGCCGATGGACTGAGAACGTTCTACATTGAGGGTGTGGGCTTTGTTTCCAAGACAGAGGTAGAAGCCTCGGTAGATGGCTTAAGTGATATTCCCTCATACGACAACCCCGTTATGGACTTCTCTTCCGCCGTATCTGCCCTCGCCTACCTCCAAGCCGCCGAGAACGGCAAGTTCGGCCCGGATGGTACGGGCAATAGCGTGTTCGAGATCGTAGGCTCTGCCTTAACGGAAACACCGCTGGGGGCGATACTGCTGGCGGTCATCATCGCCGCACTGCTTGCCTTCGGTATGATCCGCCGCTACCGCCACATTAAGAAGGAGCAGTGACATGAGAGCAAAGTATAGACATATTGCTTCTCTGCTTTTGGTGTTTTTCTTGCTGCTGACCTGCGCAGCCTGCGGCCAGACGCAGACGGAACAGCCGGAGGACACCGGCGATAAGGGGCAATACATGACTGACCCCATCCCTGAGGGGAAGCCCGATCCGGTAGAGCCGCAGGACACGGCGGTGGATACTACCACGACCCATACCTGTACATTTTCCATCTCCTGCGAAACGATCCTGGACAACATGGATAAATGCGTGGAAAACAAAAAGTTCCTCGTGCCAAAAGATGGTATTATCTTCCCCGTCACGGAGGTGGAGTTCAGCGAGGGCGAGAGCGTATTCGATGTCCTCCAGCGGGTATGCAGGGACAACGCCATCCACATGGAATCCAACTGGACTCCGGTGTATAACAGCGCCTATGTAGAGGGGATCAACAACCTCTACGAGTTCGATGTAGGAAGTCTATCCGGGTGGATGTACAACGTCAACGGCTGGTATCCCAACTACGGCTGCTCCCGCTACCAGGTGAAGGACGGCGACGTCGTGGAGTGGCGCTATACCTGTGACCTTGGCTATGATCTCGGCAGTGGTATGGGAGGATAATGGAGGCGCCAGAATATAGAGAACGCTGATATAGGAAGCGGAGTTCCCGGAACACATTGGCCTCTGGAGATATTCGAGAGGCCGCCTAACCATGCGACCAGACAACGCAACAAAACGGACAAAAAGCCAAGGATGGCCCTTTGCGGCCATCCTTGGCTTTTTGTCCGTTTTTCATTATGCGGATACCAATTTCATTGCCGTGCCCCACCGTTTCTGCCGTTTGCGAGTTCTTCACAAATGACGAAACGGAGGGAATAAAATGCATTTTGACCGAATGGCATACGGGGAGCGAATCAAACGGTTACGCACCGGCAGAGAGCTCACTCAAGAACAGCTTGCTGAAAAGATAAATGTTAGTAGAACCTACATAGTTAAAATTGAGAACGGCTTACAGATAGGCCCGATTGAAATTGCCATTGAGCTGGCAATGTTCTTCGATGTCTCCATGGATTTTCTCTTGCTTGGAAAAGAAAACTATCGCGTGGACAGAAAGCAGTGTTTGAGAATGGCAATCGATATCCTCTCTGAATTGGAAGCGGAACTGTAAAATGTTCCATTTTGGGTATGCAATGTTCCAAACTGTTTCTGTTCCGTGGCTTTCCTTCAAGGTACAATTTACTCAAGCCAACCAAGCGGCTTGTTGTACCTTGAAAAACGCCATTCGGCCATATCCGGCAACTGGATCACATCAGCAGATGAGCCTCCGTAAGAAAGAGGACAGCGATACGGAGAACGCGCCATGACCACCTGCACGGGAGTTTCCCGTGTCAATGCAGGTCCCAAATCGGAAGGTGCCCAGCGATACCCGTTCATCCAAAAGCAGCCGCGGCAGGCTGTCTCGCCATGACCTCATCTGCCTACAATGGTACTTCTGCACAGCGATGCCTTCACAAAATCGGTGCAGCTCGGAGAGATCCTCGGAGGGGTGAGATTCCCATGTGCGGCGCCCACCGCAGACCAGTTGACCGCCCATCAGTCCGGGAAGTAGTGTCGAATAGGACTGGACAAACGACAGAAACGGCGTGGGCCGTTCCGGGAAACCGGGGCGGCCCCACCATGACCTTTGCCTGATGGCAGAAATGCGGGTGCTGCACTTTCCCTCCCCCTCACATACCTACTACCTATACCCCATTACCTCTTACCGCAGCACCCGCGTTTGTGCCATCAGAAAACGGATATAAGGAGAAAACTATGCAGGACAAGAACGTTGATTTTTGCGGCATCCTGAACCTTTTGACCGCGCTGAAACGAGCCGGTTTTCCCAAGACGGAACTGGAGCAAGTCGCTGCGCGCATCGCGGCGCAGACCGGCGCAACGATCCTTATTTCTTTCTGAATTTCTTTGCAAAAAGCAGTAGCTTTACAGTGGCGGTTGTGGTATGTTGTGTTGCTACAAGGAGGAGGTGAGCGGCCACGGAAGAAAAAAAGATCAACGGAAACCTTGCACTGAATGGCAAGGAGCGACGGGTCATCAGGATCGAAGCCAACCACGAGCGGGATACCCAGAAACTGCGGGTGGCCGCCTACTGCCGGGTCAGCTCCTCCTCGGAGGATCAGCTCAACTCCTTTGCATCCCAGAACATCCACTACACGCAGTACATCACCGAGCATGAGGACTGGCGGTTGGTGGATATCTACGCCGACGAGGGCGTCACCGGCACCTCGGTGGAGAAACGGGAGGATTTCAAACGGATGCTGGACGACAGCGGCCGCGGACTCATTGACCGTATTCTGGTCAAGTCCATCTCCCGCTTTGCCCGCAACACGGCGGAATGTCTGGAGGCCATTCGACAGTTCCGCGCCAACGGCACGACTATCTGCTTCGAGAAGGAGAACATTGATACCACACGGATGTCTTCTGAACTGATGGCAGCCCTGCACGCAGCCTTCTCCCAGAGCGAGAGTGAGTCCATCTCCGGCAATATGCGCTGGAGCTACCAAAAGCGGATGGAGCGCGGAGAATATATTCCAACTTCACAACCGTTTGGCTATCATCTTATTGAGGGAGAGATCGAAGTAAATAAAAAGGAAGCTCAAATCGTACTAACAATCTTTCGCAGTTATCTGTCTGGCATGGGGACAACGGAGATTGCCAAACAGTTAAATGATTTGCAGTGCTGTAAAAAATGGTCGCAGAGGGCAATCAGCAGGATACTACGCAACGAAAAGTACATTGGGGATTCGTTATGGCAGAAAACATACCAAACTTCTACGCTTCCGCGAAAGAATACTACAAACGCAGGAGTGCTCCAAAAGTACTATGTAGAAGGAACACACCCTGCCATCATTTCAAAAGAGGAATTCAACCTGGCACAACGCCTGTTAGCATCGAGAAATGAGAAGTGCAATACGGATGTAAGCTCCAAATTGAACCTTGCGGATAAGTACTGTTCCTGTGGCAGTGTATTACGAAAAAAGGTAGTAAATAAAACGCTGTACTGGGTCTGCAAAACGCATGAGGCAGATAAAGCGGCCTGTCCCATCACCCAGATCCCCGAAGCCCAGATCCAACAAGCCTTCCTCCGCCTGTATTACAACCTCAAGCATCAGGGCAGCCACATCCTGCCAGACCTCATTACCAACCTCCGGTCCATCCGTGAACGAAAGTTCCTCTGGAGTGCGGACGTCATTGAACTGAACAAACAAATAGCGGAACTTACCAGTCAGAATCAACTGCTGGCCACTTTGAGAGAAAGCGGCTGCGTTGATCCTGACATTTTTATATCCAAGAGCAATGCGCTGACCGAACAGCTCCGCGCCGCCAAGCAAGCCAAAAGCAGGATTCTCAACCAAGACGGTGATGATACCATCCCCTGCACCCAGGCGCTCATCACTATCCTCGCAAGGGGGCCTGAAATGCTGCACGATTTTGACGGGGAGCTGTTCGGTCAGCTTATTGACAAGGTCATCATCGAGAGCAACACCAGCCTGCGGTTCCGTCTGAAAAATGGGCTGGAGCTGCGGGAGGGTATAGAAAGGACGGTGCGGTAATGGGCAACAGGAAGCTGCCCTTCGGCTATAAGATGGTCATGGGAGAGATAGTTATTCACCCACAGGAGGCCCAAGCTGTGCAGGGCATCTATGCCCGCTATCTGGCAGGGGCATCCTTCAACGACATCACCGACCATCTGAAAGAAAAAGGCCCGCCCTACGACGCGGACAAGCCCTGGAACAAGAATATGGTGGCTCGTATTTTGGAGGACAACCGCTACGCCGGTACAGAACGATTTCCGGCAATCCTTTCTGCAGAGCAGCTACAGGAAGTAGCCCAGCGCCGGTCAGAGCGTAAGCCTACGGTGCAGATAACCGAAGCGCAAAAGGCACTGCGCCGTCTGTGCAACGGCAGGCCCAGCGCAGCGGTGGAATCGCAGGTGCTGTCCCTGCTGAACAGCCTTGCAGCAGCGCCGGAACAGATCAAGCCACAGCCGCAGACAGTCAACCGTGGTGAGCTGGCCGAAATGGAGCGGCGATTTTCCGCAGCGCTTACCACCAGTCCGGTGGATGAGGACGGGGCCAAAAAGATTGCCCTGCGGCTGGCAGGGATGCAATATAATGCCATCGGCAGCAGCGAGTACGAAAGCCAACGCTTGCGGCATCTATTCGCCATCGCGGCACCGATGGTGGAGATCGACGCCGAATTGCTGAAAAGCACCGTGTCACAAATCTATGTCAAAAAGGGGCAGGCCAGCCTGTTACTGAAAAACGGCCAGATCATCGAGAGGAGCCAGTGAACGTGGGAGAGAACAAGCCGAAGGTGATCGTGATACCCGCCGCGCCAAAGAACACAGGGCCTGCCGAGCAGCGGCAGCTTCGGGTGGCGGCCTACTGCCGGGTATCTACCAAAGAGGAGGATCAGCTCAACAGCTACGAAGCGCAGAAAAACTACTACACCGATAAGATCATGGAGAACAAGTCGTGGACGATGGCCGACATCTTCGCGGATGAGGGTATCACCGGCACTTCGGCCAAGAAGCGGGCGGACTTCATGCGGATGATGAAATGGTGCAAGCAAGGCAAGATCGACCTGATCCTCACCAAGTCTGTCTCCCGCTTCGCCCGCAACACGGTGGACTGCCTGAACTACGTCCGAATGCTGAAGGCGCAGGGCATCGCGGTCTACTTTGAAAAAGAAAACATCAACTCCATGGATGAGTCCACAGAACTGATGCTGACCATGATGGGTGCCTTTGCCCAAGCGGAGAGCGAGTCCATCTCTGGCAATATCCAGGCGGGCAAGCGCTACGCCATGCAGCGCGGTGAGGCTACCATTAACTACCACAACCTGTACGCCTATGAGAAAGGGCCGGATGGTAAACCGCGAATCATTCCAGAACAGGCGGAGATCGTCCGGGAGATCTATCGGCAATACCTCGCTGGTGACAGTCTTAACATGATTCGCAAATATTTGGAGGAACACCACATTCCAAACGCCCGCGGCGGTGCAACATGGTCGCATACGGCAGTGCGCGGCATCCTCTCCAATGAAAAATATGTAGGTGACGTCCTGATGCAAAAAACCTTCCGGCAGGACTGTATCAGCCACAAGGCCATCCGAAACACAGGACAGCGCCCTATGTATCTGGTACAAAATAATCATGAAGCGATCATAGACCGCAAGACATACGACGCAGTGCAGACAGAGTTGGCGCGGCGCAACGCACTGAAGGGCAATACACAGAAAAGCACTCCCAGCGGCAGAAGCTGCTACACGCCGAAATATGCCCTGTCAGATCGGGTCATCTGCGGTGAATGCGGCACACTGTACCGCCGCTGCACCTGGGTCAACAGGGGAAAGAAGCACATCGTCTGGCGCTGCATCAGCCGCTTCGACTACGGCAAGAAATACTGCCATGATTCGCCCGCCGTGGATGAGCAGCAGCTCCAGCAGGCCATCCTGCGGGTTATCAACGGCGCAATGTCTGAGAAACCCGCACTGGTGCGGCAGGTCACGGAAAATCTACAGGTGGTGATACGCCCCAGCCGAAGTGGAGAACTTACCATCGCTGATATCGACCACCAACTGGAAACTCTGGCACAGGAGTTTGACGCCACCTTTGCAACTGCGGCCTCCGGCAATAGCGCCGACTACAGTGAACATTTCAAGACGATCCTTGCCCAGCAAGCGGAACTGAAGACCAAACGTGCCGAGCTGGAGCAGCGGCAGGCAGAAGACGCAGAATTGACCAGTCACATGGAACTGGCCGCAGATACTCTGGAGCAGGCCGGTACAGCCATTACTGAATGGGATGAATACCAAATTCGTGCGTTGGTAGAGTCGGTCAGGATATTATCCAATGATGAAATACTGGTGCGGCTGAAAAGCGGGATCGAGAAAATTGAAAGATTACAAAGGTAGACATAGTGGGAATTGCGCAAGAGTTATAATTGAAAACCACCTCAAATTATGCTATAAAATAATTAGCGAAGTGTTCGCAGATTGAGGTGAGCAAATATGGATAAAGTAGACAATGCTATTGAGTCCGCATATCGGGCGCTTGCAGAAAATTTGAACAGGGACAATATCCCTTTATATTTGGAAGTTCCTGATCCTAAATTGCGGATTGTTTTTTTCAACACTACATACAACCATAAACCGAACCTGTGAAAGGATGAATGAGCGACTTCCTACCGCCAATTCTACTGCACATTTCTGGGCTGAAGAAAGTCGGCAACTGCTTAATGCCATCGAGACAGTCAAGCAGTTACACAAAGCACTACAAGGATCTCGTTTTGCCTTTTCTATAGATGCAACTTATCAAGAGATATTTGATAAATGCATCCAATTTCTGCAAAAAAGCAATGGCAGCGAAATTCCTCCACACATGCCAAAATTTGAAATCTACTATGCGATTCCTATTTTCAAAATGGAGACTGGAGTTGTTGCCATAGATGTCCCTGCTATTATAAATGTTGATCGCCCCTATATTAAGGACATTACTGCCCGCGCTGTGATAGATATAGAAAACTCAAATTTCGATAGTGCCATTACGAAAAGCCGCACATTGCTGGAAGAAACGTTTTGTTATGTCATTGAACTAAAAGGTGAAACGCCAACAACAAGTGGGAGCATTGGTGACTTATATACTCAGGTAAAAAAGTTATACAACATGCATCAAAGTAAAGACATTGACAACCGAATCAATTCTCTATTAAAAGGTCTTGAAAAAATAGTGTCAGCCATTGCGGAAATGCGTAATAATAATAGTGATGCCCACGGTGTTGGTCAGAAGCGATATAATATAGAGGCGCACCATGCAAGGTTATTTGTAAACTCTGCGGCAACAATGGCAGACTTCATCTTAGCAGTTGCTATGCGGAAAAACTCGATTGAATAATAGGCCCGCAAGGGAACAAACTGCCAGCCAGTTTGTTCCCTTGCGGCTTTCTGATATAAGCTCACCATGATGGAAAGGAGAAAGCCCATGAACATTCGCAAGCCCGCAGGCTACAGCAACCTGTTTTCTGAACTGGACAAACTTATATAGTTGTGGAACGACGGATTTCTTCTCTCGACGGAAGGAAAAATATCTGGTATACTGAGATAAACCCCTGGGTGGAGATCGTATGGGACGGGAGAAAAATGCCATGTTGATGAATTCCAACGAATATCTGCATATCGTTGAGTCGATCAAGCAGGAGATCCGCACAGCGCAGTACCGTGCGGCAGTCAGCGTCAATCGGGAACTGTTGATCCTTTATCACTCCATCGGTGAGGTCATCAATGCCCACAAGATATGGGGCAGCAAGTTCGTGGAGAATCTTGCCGCCGATATCAAGCTTTCCTTTCCGGACGCCACCGGATACTCGGTGAGAAATTTGAAGTATATGGCAAAATTTGCACTGCGTTTTCCGGATAAGGAAATTGTGCAAGCGGCACTTGCACAAATTACCTGGTATCATCACATTGCCTTGATGGACAAGGTGAAAAATGCGGACGAGCACATCTGGTACGCCGAGCAAGCCGCACAGAACGGGTGGTCTCGCAACGTGCTGGTTCATCAGATTGAAAGCGGCCTGTACCAGCGGCAGGTGCTGGCGGAGAAGGTATCTAACTTCGAGAATCGACTGCCCTCCCCACAGAGCGAGCTTGCGGCGCAGACCATGAAAGATCCGTACATCTTTGATTTTATCCCATTTAAAGCGGATATGGTGGAGCGCGATATTGAGCAGGCGCTGGTCAAGGACGTGACAAAACTTCTTTTGGAGTTGGGAACCGGCTTCGCTTTCCTCGGCAACCAATACCACCTGAATGTAGGCGGCGATGATTTCTATATCGACCTGCTGTTTTACAACCTCAATCTCCGCTGCTATGTGGTGATCGAGCTGAAAACCGGCGAGTTCAAACCGGAATACGCCGGACAGCTGAACTTCTACCTCTCAGCGGTGGATGGCATCCTGAAGAAAGAGCAGGACAATCCCTCTATTGGTCTGCTTCTCTGCAAAAGCAAGAACGACCTCGTGGCAGAGTATTCTCTCAAGGACATGAGCAAGCCCATCGGCGTCAGTGCCTACCAAATCACCAGCAGCCTGCCAGAAGAATTGGAACGCCAGCTGCCATCTGTGGAGGACATTCAGAAGCACATTAGTTAACGTGATAATGGAGATTCATTTGAGCTTTATGAAAGATTGCGCTCGAAAACTGATTATGTTTTCAATCTAGTTCGTTTTTGTACATTATTACTTGTACTACAACATGCTTTTAAGATAACTTGTATAGAGTTGTTGAAACGCTACTCCTATGTGTGAAAGAAGGTGTGATATGAATAAACGAAAGTTAGATTCGCTGTTATGGGAAAGTATTCCTTTTGAGAACTTTATTATTGGTGGACATGTGAGCATTGTGCAAGAAAATCTTGATGATGTATTTTGGGATGACGTAGATGAATTATGCGTATCCAGAGATGATGAGTACAATATCAGTATTTCGTGTGTAAGATATTTAAATCAATGCAAAGAGAGAAAACAGAAACCTGCAGTGCAAAAGCAAGAAGTTGCACTTGGCTCAACTATGCCAGAAGGTAGATTAGAATTAAAAATATTTGATGATTACACTGTTACTTTTGCACCGATGTATTGTACCGGATATACAAGTAAGCTCGACAAAACAGAGTATAGATTATTTTGTTATCATATTGAAGGAAGGTCCGCTAAAAGAGAGCCTTCCGTACTGAAGGAATGGATATTGAACGGTAGCGAAAGTGGATTAAGCCTCTGTGGGAACTCAATGTTTGAATATAGAGTAGAAGGTTCGGTTTTTGGTAAATATGGTGATATATCGTTTCCGCAAAAAGAGTCATTAGAAGAAGTATGCTGTGGCAGTTTTATACATATCAAGTTTAAGGATACAGCCTTTGATGTTCATTTTGTTGGAGACAACTATGGACCATCTTGGAGCACAAACCTAAGTATATCGTATTTAAAAAAATACGGAAGGATTCCCAACGAAGAAGAAAGAAATCAAATTAGAGATTATTTGAGTTTCTTTATTGGGAAAAGATTAATATACATAGGAGAAACTTCGTTTGATGAGGTCGGTAATGAAATAGGTTTTGTCATGGAGTATCCTCGTACATATGGATTTGACATTAAAAAGTTATGCGTGAATGGACCAAGACCACCGATTAAAAACGATTTTCCATCTCGGCAAAATTATTTCGATGTTGTACAGAACTATATTAATCCCTTTTCGGAGCTGTACGAAAAACTTGATTTTAAATCTCTTTTTTCTGCATATTGGTATGCAAGAGAGATTGTGAGGCCGATGGATTTACCCATCTTATCTGGAGCGTTAGAGAATATAAAAAGGAAATGGTATGAAAAAGTAGAATTAAACCCTGATACGGTACTTATGGATAAACGGGATTTTTCAAAGAGAATAAAGCTAATTAAAGAATTAGTACCTACACAATTTGAAGGAACAGGATATACAGAAAGAATGAAACGCTCTATTGAGGGGATGAATCGCATGACTGTAAATGAACAGTTGACACATTTTTTCAAGGGCCTTAATATGACTATTGGCGACGCAGAGAAGAAAGCATTGAGAGCACGTAATTTTTCTGCACATGGGTCTTTTGGAGATAATACTGACTATCAAGAACAGTATATGATTAGTCAGGTTTATGAATGTATTCTCGTTAGAGTAATATTAAAACTATTAAAATATGATGGGAAGTATATTGATTACGGAACACTTGGCTACCCGGAAAAGAATATAGACTGCCCTAGCGGAAGCGGATTTGTTGAAAACGCTTGATGTGGTGCGCTGGAGGTAAGGTGGCCGGTGACGCACGAAAGGCCATCGAAAGTCAGACAGGTGTTCCTGTTATCACCTTTAAGAACGCTGCACAGCTCAATCAGGTCGTGACAGATCTGCTGGAAGGAACGGTTACATCGCCAGAAAAGCAAGACAAAAAGCGCTGATTCACAGACAACAAAACCTGTGGGCAATCACAAAAGAGGAAGACACCTTTTGGTATCTTCCTCTTTTGCTGTCTTGCCTCCGGGGAGTCGAAGTTTATACCCCCTTGCGGGGTAAATCCCCGACGAGGCACCAGAAACAAAGCCACCCCTAAGGGGTGGCTTTGTTTCTGGTGCAGCACTTTTGCTTCGCAAAAGTGGTCGCCTGCGGGCGGGTGACTGAACGCGAGCGGGGGAACCCGCTAAGGTTCCCCCCTCACACTCCCCCTTCCTTGCGATAGGCAGGGGTGAGGGAACAAAACCGGTGGGCAGTCACAAAAGAGGAAGACACCTTTTGGTATCTTCCTCTTTTGCTGTCTTGCCTCCGGG
>ENA-OYZW01000917-OYZW01000917.1-human-gut-metagenome-genome-assembly--contig:-NODE-917-length-12516-cov-6.358880_pt1 | contig 12516 bp, 8 predicted proteins | sample MGYA00244075_ERZ653474 | MGnify/ENA primary metagenome ERZ653474 (study PRJEB26926, sample SAMN06164949) | human gut metagenome | biome: ENVO:00009003; feature: ENVO:2100002; material: ENVO:00002003...
ATCTACACTTATGCGATCGTCGGCAGCGTCAGATGTGTATAAGAGACAGCCATGACCGTCGACAACGGCGTCGTTTCGGCCCACTCCGCTCCGGGCAGCACCCGCAAACCCAGCACGATCTTCTACGACCGGGAACAGGGCAAGTTCTGCTACGGCTACAACCAGACGTTCTACGCCTGCGGCAGCGTGGGTTCGTCGCCCTTCGACCCGGGGAACGCCCCCGGCCTGCGGTGCATCGCGGGCGGCATCAGCATCGACAACGCCACCCACACCCTGCTGATGCGGAAAGCCGACGGCAACCATGCGCTCTACACCTTCGGCAACTACTCCGCTTCGGCCGGCGCACCCGCCGCCAAGCTGATCTACGACATCCCCGCGGAGGCCAACGCCCTCATCGCCGAAGCCGTGAGCTTCGTCTTCTCGCGATTCGACCCGATCCTCTACATCGCCACCCGCAGCGCCATCTACAAGGTGATCTTCACGACGGGCAGCGTCAATTTCGACCCGGCGCCCGTCTTCACGGCCCCTGCGGGCGAGCACATCACCCTGGCCCGTCTCTACCTGCAAGGCTACTACGCCATGGAGAACTACGACGGCTCGTCGACCCTTCCGAGCAACGCCTCGCTGGCATGGAGCAGCCGCGCGGTGACGGTGGTCACCTCGAAGGACGACGGGAACGACAAGATACACGTCGTGCCGCAGATCAACTTCGGCAGCGGACAGCTCGACCAGCCGAACGCGCTGGTGTTCGACGGCTTCGGCAAGATACTCGACTTCACCGTCGCCGGGCTTTACAAGTAGCCCGCACCGGCGTCGAAACACGCCCCATGCCGCAGATGTTTTCAGAGCGTCTGCGGCATTTTTTTACTTTTTTGATTATATTTGCCTCGGTTTCACCCCCGAAAAGCGGCGGAAACCGCCCAAAACAAAAAAAGCATCAGGACGGACCCGACAAATGCACAGCGAATCCAAACGGTATGATTTCGAACGGCTCTACATCGACTGCCAACCCCGGCTGACGGCCTATGCGCTGCGTTTCGTCAACAACCCCATCGAGGCGCAGGACCTGGTTCACGACTGCTTCATGGCGCTGTGGGACCGGCAAGCCCCCCTCGACCCCGAAGAGGCCCGCATGCTGCTGTTCGCCATGACCCGCAACCGATGCCTCAATTACCTGAAGCACAAAAGCATCGTCGACAAATACACGATCAGCTGCCTGGCCCGGGCGAAAATCGGGGAGGAGCGTCTTTACAACTACGATTTCTCCTTCGCCGAAAACGGGCATCCCTACCTGTACCAGGAGTTGGAACAGCAGATACAGCGCATCATGGACTCGCTGCCCGCACGCTGCCGCGAAGTGTTTTTGCTCAGCCGGTTCCAGGGGTTGAAGAACCGGGAAATAGCCGAACGGCTCCACATCTCCCTGCATACGGTCGAGCGGCACATCCAGCGCGCCCTGCGCATCTTCGCCGAAGCCCTCGAACGCGAACAATCCATTTACCTGCAAATACTGATCCTCGCCTGGCTGATGAACCAGCCGTCCTGAAGCCTTCCAGAGGCGAATTTCAAAAAATATGCGATTTTTTCCGGAACCGGGGGGGGGTAAAATCCGCCCCGATTGTTGTATGTATGTATGCGTACAACAACCGACCCCATGAACGAAAGCCTGAAAGAACTCGCCGTCCGCTATTTCGAAGGACCCATCGCCCCCGAAGAAGAGTGCGAACTCTTCGGATTCCTCGCCGCCTCGCCGGAAAACGCCGCCCTGATGCGCGAATGGGAACGCGAATGGAAGCAACGGCACGTGCCGTCGGCCGACGTCCTCCGTTCGCTCGCCCGGCTCAACGGAAAAATAGAACGGCGCGAGAACCGAATCCGCGCCCGCCGGCGCTGGCTGCGGTTCTCGGCGGCAGCAGCCGTGCTCATCCTGATCTCGGCCTTCACCACCCGGCACCTCATACACACCGAAGACCCCGTGCAAATGTTCTCCGTACAGGCTCCCCAGGGAACCAACAGCCGCATATCGCTGCCCGACGGCAGCCAGGTGTGGCTCAACGCCGGATCGACCCTGAACTACCGGTCGGATTTCAACCGCTCGTCGCGCGACATCGGCCTTTCGGGCGAAGCCTACTTCGAGGTGGCCCGCAACACCGACCTCCCCTTCCGGGTGCAGGCCCGGGGCTGCACGTTCACCGTGCTGGGCACCCGGTTCAACATCTCGGCCTACGACGAAGACCCCGACGTATTGGCCGCGCTGATGGAAGGCTCGCTGCAATTCGAATCGTCCCGCAGCACGGAAACGATGGTTCCGGGCGACCTGATCACCTACGACTGCCGGACGATGGAGGCGTCGCGCAGGCAGGTCGACACCGACCAGTTCCGCAGCTGGATCGACGGCATCATCCGCTACGACGCGATCTCCCTCCCGGCCCTGCTCCGGCGGCTCGCCCGCGAATACGACGTGAAGATCGAACTCTGCACCGACGCGTTCGACGACAAGACCTTCCGCATATCAATCACCGAGGCGCAGGACATCGAATCAATCATGGGCGGGTTGTGCGACATCCTGCCGATCAGCGTCAGGCGCGACACCTGCGGTTACCGCGTCGACAGCCGCCCCCGAAAAACCGAACCCTGAAAAAACTTCTTTCCAAACAAACCTAAATCTTAAAACTTATGCATGTAAATCTCCTATTCAAGAAGATTGCAGCGTTGATCCCGTGCCTGCTGCTGACAGTCGCCCTCAACGCGCAAACCGTCACCAAAGCCTTCCGGAGCGTTCCGCTGAAAACGGTGCTGGAAGAGGTGGAGCGGCAAACCGGCTACTCGATCCTCTTCGAAAACGAGGACGTCGACGTCAGCAGGCCGGTCACGGCAACGTTCAAGGACGCGACGCTTCAGACCGTGCTCGACACGGTGCTCGACAAATCGCTGCGCTATACCGTCAAAGGGGGGGGGAAACTGGTCACCATCTCCCGCCGCTCGCCGGTCTCCGCCCCGACGGCCCCGAACGGGGAGATGACCGTCGCCGGAACGGTCATCTCCTCGGCCGACAACCAGCCCATCGTCGGAGCCAACATCTATGTTGAGGGCACGAACGTCGGCACGACCACCGACGCCGGCGGCAACTACAAACTGACCGTGCCCGCTTCGGCCAAGACGGTCACCGTTTCGTTCCTGGGCTACGACACCAAGAAAATTTCCGTCCGGGACATCCACCTCTTCAAACTCATCACGCTGGCCGACGCTTCGAACAAACTCGAAGACGTGGTGGTGGTCGGCTTCGGCGTGCAGAAGAAAGAGTCGCTCGTGGGCGCCGTGCAGTCGGTCAAGCCGAGCGACCTGCAAACCTCGTCGAGCAACCTCTCGACCTCGTTCAGCGGCAAGATCGCCGGCGTGATCGCCGTGCAGAAATCGGGCGAGCCGGGCGCCGACGGCGCCAATTTCTGGATCCGCGGAATCTCGACCTTCGGTTCGGGACAGTCGCCGCTGCTGATCCTCGACGGCGTGGAGATCACCAATCAGATGCTCAATAACATTCCGCCCGAGACCATCGAATCGTTCTCGGTGCTCAAGGACGCCACGGCAACAGCCCTTTACGGATCACGCGGCGCCAACGGCGTGATGCTCATCACCACCAAGAATGGCCGCGATTCGGAGAAGATGACCGTTAACGTGCGGGCTGAGTTGGGCGTGTCGGCCCCGACACGCATTCCTAAGATCGCCGACGGTGTAACCTTCATGGAGACCTACAACGAGGCCTGTGTCACGCGCGGCGAGAATCCACGTTATAGCCGCGAAAAAATCATGGGCACTAAACTGGGGCTCGATCCCTACGTTTATCCCAACGTAGATTGGTACGACATGCTTTTCAAAAACAGCACCTTCAACCAGAACTTCAACTTCAACATGACGGGCGGGGCCAAGAAGATCGACTATTTCCTCAATGCCTCGGCGTTTAATGAGAACGGTATCATGCGCGCCCCCTCCACCTCGAAGTTCGACACAAACATCAATTCGCAGAAATACCTTTTCCAAGCCAACGTCTCGGCCGACGCCACCAAAACCACGCGCGTATCGCTGAAGATGAACACCCAGCTGCACTACAATCATGCACCCATCGAAAGCGTTGGTTCGCTTTTCACCTATGCGCTTTCGGCCCTGCCCTGCGAATTTCCGGCCACGCTACCCGGCGAGGAGACTGACACGTTCGTGCGTTTCGGCACCGCGAACGCTTGGGATGGCAACACTTTCATCAACCCCTACGCCCAGCTCTGCCGCGGTTACAGCGATAAGTTCCGTGGCCATTTCACCTCGGCACTGACCGTCTGCCAGAACCTCGACTTCGTCACCAAAGGGTTGAGCCTAACCGGCATGGCCACATTCTATAACCGCGTTTATTCGGCTGTCAACCGCTCGTTCACGCCGTTCATGTATCAACTCTCTAGCTACGACGTAGACGCTGACGGCAATTACAGCTACACGAGCTCCTCGACTAATACCGGCACAACCTATCTGGGAACCAGCCGCGGTCGCGATGGCTACCGGGAACTGGCGTTCCAGGTCAAACTCGACTATGCACGCACTTTCAATAAGAAGCATGACGTGGGCGCAACGTTTGTTTACCATCAAAAAGAGCGCAACATGAATATTTCCGATGCCGAGGAGTATGCCTCGTTGCCCTACCGGCAACAGGGCCTCGCGGGCCGTGTTACCTACGGATTCGACAAGCGCTACCTGATCGAAGCCAATTTCGGTTACAACGGTTCGGAGAATTTCGCTCCGGGCAAACGCTTTGGATTCTTCCCCTCGATCGCCGGCGGATGGGTGATCTCGAACGAGCCTTTCTGGAAGGGGATCAAAGATAAGGTCAACCTCTTCAAGGTGCGCGCTTCATACGGTCTGGTTGGCAACGACGTAATCTCATCGAACTACAAGGACCGCTTTCCCTACCTAAGCACCGTAGCTATGGATCAGATGTACGACGTAATGATCGGAACTAACTTCGACCAAAAATGGGGTCCCATCCTTTCGATCTACGGCAATGAAGATGCTACCTGGGAGGAGAGCCACAAGCTTGACATCGGCGTGGAGATTGGTCTGTTCGACAGCCTGAACATCATCTTCGACTGGTTCAAGGAGAAACGTTCGGGCATCTTTATGCAGCGTTCGTCGCTACCCTCGTCGTTCGGCATGTCGGGCATCACCCCTTGGGGCAACATTGGTAAGGTGGACAACCGCGGCGTAGACATCTCGATCGACTATAACAAAGCTTTCTCCAAAGATCTGATCCTCTCGCTGCGCGGTACGTTCACCTACGCCCACAACGAGATCGTTTCGATGGACGAACCCCAATACAAGTGGGGCTACCAATACAAGAAAGGCCACCCGATCAACTCGATTAACTGTCTGATCGCCGAGGGACTCTATCGGGATGAGGAAGATATCGCTTCGTCACCCAAGAGCGTCTACGCGACCCGCTATCCACTCCAGCCCGGCGACATTAAATACAAGGACTTGAACAATGACGAGGTCATCGACGACAACGACAAGTGCTGGAATGGCAACCCGACAGTCCCGGAGATCATATACGGATTCGGATTCTCGCTCAAATACAAGGGTTTCGACTGTTCGGCGTTCTTCCAAGGCCAGGGAAAAGTTTCAATTATCATGTATGATGCCCATCCTTTCTCGACTAAGGCCAAGCCGGGATTCGGGCTGATGCAATGGATCGCTGACGAACATTGGAGCGAGTCGAGCCCTGATCCCGACGCCAAATATCCGCGTCTCTCCTCGCAATGGAACGAACACAACGGCCAAGCCAACACGCTCTACGTGCGCAACGGCAAGATGCTACGTCTGAAGACCGCTGAAATCGGCTATTCCTACAAAATGATGCGTGTCTACGTTTCAGGAACCAATCTGCTGACTTTCTCACCATTCAAATACTGGGACCCCGAAAAAGGTTCGGGCAACGGATTGAGCTATCCGCTCCAACGGACGTTCAACCTCGGGTTCCAATTCAACTTCTAAACAATACCGCACGACCATGAAAAACATACTGATCACGCTTTCATTCCTGTTGCTGCTCACCTCATGCGAATACCTCGATGTCGTTCCCGAAGGCAAGGCCACGCAGGACGACATTTGGAAAACGACGCAACAGGCCGAGAAATACCGCTACTACATGCGCACTTACATGCCCAACCTGATTGGATATGACTGGTCGCCCGATCAGTTCGCCGGCGACGACATGATAACCGGCGGTGTGGGTACAACCTACTGGTTTTCCAGCAAGAGTCTCATCTACGGTGAGGAGAATGCTAATGTCACCTATTTCGGCAGATGGGCGCCTTACAGTACGAGCGGCGGTACAAACTATGACATCTACCGCGGCATCCGCTATGCCTTTTACTTGTTGGACAACGTCTACAAGGTACCGGCTATCAGTCCGGAGAATGCCGCCCGTTATGCCGGCGAAGCATGGTATTTGATCGGGTACTACCACCAATTGTTACTGGAATATTATGGTCCTATCATTCTGGTCAAAAGATACATTCCCAACGACGCCCCCGATTCGGAAATCTTTGTCCCCCGCTCGCCCTACGACGAGTGTGTGAAATACATAGCCGAATGCTATGACAAGGCAGCCGAACTGCTGCCCGAAACGGTCATCGATACCGAATTAGGACTTCCGACCAGGATGTCGGCACTGAGCTACAAGGCCCGCCTGCTACTCTATGCCGCCTCTCCGCTGGTCAACGGCAACTCCGACTATGTCGGATTCGACAATCACGACGGCACGCCGCTGATGAACACGACTTATGATCCCGAGAAATGGAAAAAGGCGATGGAGGCTGCGGCTGAAGCCATTTCTGTAGCCGAGAAATTCAACTCCGAACTCGGCCGGCAAAACTTCATGCTCTACACTTCGGCTGATTCGAGTCTGCCCAATGACGAGCGCGGTCGCCGCAACTACCGTGATGCCTTCACCAAAGAGCATTGGAACGGACTCGAATTTATCGAAGCCAAAGGCGACCGTGGTGGCTGTCAGACCCTGCAACAGTTGATGGGGCCCCGCCCGATCGCCAACAACATGTCGTTAGGCTGGAAGACCACCTCGGTTCCGACTATGGAGGCCGTCGAAATGTACTACACGAAGAACGGACTTCCGTGGGAGGACGACCCCGAAACCAAAGATATTGACCCCTATGCCTACAACGCCGAAGCCGGCACGGTCAACCTGCATCTCTACAAGGAACCGCGGTTCTATGCCTCAGTGGGTTACGACCGCGGCACGTATGAGATTGACGGCAAAGAAATCACGCTCTATCTGCGCGGCGGTGAATTGCATGGATCAACGCTCAAGGAGACCGATGAATATCAGAGTTGTACGGGTTATCTTTGCCAGAAATGGATTCCCAAGGCTTCAACCTACAGCATTCCGAGCAATTCGTTCAGTTTCTACTATTACGCTTACCCCTATCTGCGTCTGCCCGAACTCTACTTGAGCTATGCAGAAGCCGATTTCGAATATAACGGATCGCTGAGCACACAGAGTCTCGAATATATCAACCTGGTGCGCAAGCGTTGCGGCCTGCCTACGTTCCAAGCTTCGTGGGCCCTTGCCGGAGGCATTCCCACGGGTCAAAAACTGCGTAAGGTACTCCATCAGGAGCGCTCAATCGAGTTTCTGTTCGAAGGTCGCCGTTTCCACGACCTGCGCCGCTGGAAGGAAGCTCCCGAAGTGATGAACAAACAACCTCGCTCGTGGAACCGCGACGGAAAAACCGCCGAGGAGTTCTACCAGGTGATCGAAGCCAATCAGGGCGGACGTGTCCGTATCTTCGAGTCCCCGAAGAGCTATTGGATGGCAGTGCCGATGAGCGAAATCAATAAAAATCCGAATCTGGTGCAGAATCCCGGCTATTGATCGTTTTACACGCTAAAAATCAAATCTCATGAAAAAATACTTTTCGATACTTTACTGTCTCGCCGCGCTTGCCGCCGGATGCGACGACAACAACAAGGAGGCCCTCGCATTTGACCTGTCGACCGACGAATGGTCGTTTGCCAAGGAGGGCGGCACGCAAAACCTGATCGTTTTAGCCCCCGGAGTGTGGAAGGTTTCCGAGAAACCGGATTGGTGCACGCTGATCCCGGAGGGTGCCGAAAGATCGCGGGAAGTCAAGATCAACTGCTCGGCCAATACCGGAAAAAAGCGCGAGGGAACGCTTGTGCTGACCTGTGGCGATGAAACCCGCACGATTGCCGTGTTCCAGCAGGGAGCCTACATTGTAAAAGGCTTCCCCGTCGAATGGCTTTTTACGGCCGACTACTATGCCACAGGGAAATATACCAATGCCTTCGTCTTCGACAACGCCCTTCCGGCTGAAATCGGCGAAGGAACGATCAGCTATGTCCAAGATGCCGCGAATACGCGTACCATCCAGAAAGCCGTCGGCAAAACCGGACACCCCTTTCTTTCAGGTTCGCTGACGGGCGATTACTGGCTTTTCCAGATTCCGGTCAAGGAGACGCTGCCTGCCGGTACAGTGATGCACATCAAGTTCATCACCCGTTCAGCGGCTGGAGCAGCCCGCTACTGGTCGCTTGAATACCTTGACAACGAAAGTTGGAAACCCATTTCTGCACAGCGCACCGCCCAAGTAGCCGGAGAATCAGTAATCTATACGCTCGATTTGGTCACAGACCTCACGGGCAACAAGAGAGTAGGTTCGGACAACGCACAGATCGACAATGATTTCACACTGAGCGCTCAGATCACTGCAGGCAACCGGTTGCAATGCCGGTTGCGCTGCGCTGCCGACATCGCCTGCAACGGTGAGAATCCCAACACAGGCAACCACCGTCTGGCAGGTGCCGTGGGAACCTCGCCGATAATCAGCGTCGTCTCCATTGACTGATTTTTTGTCACGAGAGCGGGCGGGCCGGGCCGAAGCCCTTCCGCCCGGTCTCTTAATAACCGAACTTATGGAACCGAACGAAAGACTGCTTTCATTGGATACCCTGCGGGGTTTTGACATGCTTTTCATCATGGGTTTTGCAGGCCTTATTACCGCAATATGTGCCCTTTGGCCCAATCCCATGACCGACGCCATAGCCCGGCAGATGGGTCATGTATCGTGGAACGGGCTGACCCAGCACGACACGATCTTCCCGCTATTTCTCTTCATCGCCGGAGTATCATTTCCTTTTTCGCTGTCCAAACAACGCGCCAGTGGAATCAGCGAAAGACGGATTCTGTTCAAGGTCATCCGCCGGGGAATGACGCTCATTGTTTTGGGAATGATCTACAATGGACTATTCCGCTTCGACTTCGCATCGCTGCGCGTGGCGAGCGTGTTGGGCCGGATCGGACTGGCGTGGATGTTCGCCTCCCTGCTTTACATGTATTGCAAAGTGCGCACACGAGCTGTTTTCGCGGCCGTCGTGCTGATCGGCTATTCGCTGCTGATGTACCTCGTCGTCGCACCCGACGCACCCGACGGCACCGATCCGCTTTCGGTAGCCGGGAATATCGCCGGATGGGTAGACCGCCAATGGCTTCCCGGGACATTCGCCTGTGGGTCGTTCGATCCCGAGGGATTGCTAAGCACGCTTCCGGCCATCGTCTCGGCATTGTTTGGCATGTTCACGGGCGAATTTCTGCTCCGGAAACGGTCGTCGCTCAGCGGCGAACAGATTGCACTTTGCATGGCGCTGGCCGCGGTGGCCATCACGGTAATTGGAATCATCTGGAATTGCTGGATACCCATAAACAAAAAACTATGGAGCAGTTCGTTCACCTGCGTGGTAACGGGCTATTCCTTGGGATTGTTTGCATTGTTCTACTACCTGATCGACGTGCGGGGCTGGAAACGGTGGACTTTTTTCTTCCGCGTAATAGGGTTGAATTCCATCACGATCTATCTGGCGCAACGAATCGTCGGGTTCGGCGGCATTGCGAATTTCTTTTTCGGCGGGGCGGCTTCCCATTGTCCCGAAGCGATAGCACGGGTGATCAGCAACGCAGGCTATGTCGCCATATGTTGGCTGTTTCTCTATTTTCTCTACCGAAAAAGCACATTCTTGAAAGTTTAACCCATCTAAAATGGCCAGCTGTATCTTCCAATACAAGCCAACGTTCGTCTGCCGAGATTTCAATAAAGGCTAATTACACAGGGGATTGGGAGATTCTATCTTCCGCATTGCGACTAATCCAAAATCACAAAACGAACCAAAAAGTGAAGGTTCTTAATTAAAATAAATCATGAAAAAACGCATCTCTTTTCTAATGATTTTGATTCTTACTGCGATCTGTGGCGAGATCTCGGCCCAACAGGATGTGGTGCAGGGAGCATCTGACCTGTCGAAATACATCCTGACCCCGAAAGCAGCTCCAACACCACGCATCAACGGTGCCCGTATCTTCGGTGTGCGTCCAGGCTCGGAATTTCTCTTCACGATCGCAGCGACGGGTATCCGCCCGATGATCTTCTCGGCCGAAGGACTACCTCGGGGACTGAAACTCAACCCCGCTACTGGTCGAATCACCGGCCGCGTGAAGAAAACGGGAGAATACACCGTCCGCCTGAGCGCCGAAAATGCGCTGGGGCGCTATGAACGCGACCTGCGGATCGTCGTGGGTGACGAAATCGCTCTCACCCCACCGATGGGCTGGAACAGTTGGAACTGCTGGGCACGCGACGTCACACAGGAACAGATACTTTCTTCGGCACGCGCAATGGTTGAAAAGGGGCTTGCCGACCACGGCTGGAGCTACATCAACATTGACGACGGTTGGCAAGGCCGGCGCGGAGGCCGATACAACGCCATTCAGCCCAACAAAAAATTTCCCGACATGGCGGCGCTCACGCGCGAGATTCACGACATGGGCTTGCGGGTGGGCATTTACTCGACTCCGTGGATCGGTACCTATGCCGCTCACATCGGCAGCTACTCGGACCGTCCCGATGGCGAAAATGAATGGATCGAAAAAGGATTGCACAACGAGAACTATCGTTATCAAAAACCGGGCGGTAACTACTGGGAGGATCGGTGTGAAGTTTGGCACCACGGCCCTTACTCTTTTGTGGAGGCCGATGTAAAACAGTGGGCAGAATGGGGAATTGACTACCTGAAATACGACTGGCATCCGTTGAACTACTACCACGTCAGGGAGATGTTTGACATGCTCAGGAAAATCGATCGCGACATCATCTTCAGCCTCTCGAACAGTGCACCCTACGGCGACGCTCCGGTCTGGCAACGTTATGCGAACTGCTGGCGCACGACAGGCGACATCCGCGATACATGGGAAAGCATAAGCCGCATCGGGTTCTCGCAGGACCGCTGGCTGGCTTTCAACCATCCGGGCCATTGGGCCGATTCCGACATGTTGGTTGTGGGGATGGTGGGCTGGGGCCCCAAATTGCATCCCACGAAACTGACAGCCGACGAACAGTATACGCACATCAGCCTCTGGTCTCTACTCGCCTCGCCGATGCTCATCGGTTGCGACATCGCACAGATGGATGATTTCACGATGAGCCTGCTCACCAACGATGAAGTCAACGACGTCAACCAAGACCCGCTGGGCATACAGGCTTACCCCGTCTGGCAGGAAAACAAGCAAGTAATCTATGCCAAACACCTTGAGGATGGTTCGATGGCCATCGGCTTCTTCAACCAGGATTCGCAACCGGCGAAGATGGGCATTTCGCTCCGCCAGTTGGGATTGCGCGGCGAACAGACGGTACGCGACCTTTGGCAACAGAAGGACTTGATGAAAACTTCCGACCACTTCGAGACCGAAGTGGCGTCCCACGGCGTCGTACTCGTGAAGTTCTTGCCAGGGAACAGCCGTGCGCAGATAACTGAAAAACCGTAAGTCACTTCGCAGATCATAATTATTCTCAATTGCACACGTAGTTGAAAATCTTCTGCGCCATGAACGTAAATACGAATTAAGTCGATGAAACATTAAAAGCTACTTAAAACATGAAACGAAACTCATTCCGAAATCTGCTCCGCACGCTGGCCGGATCAGGGATCATCGCGGCCTGCCTCTGCTCGTGCGGGCCCCGTCACAACACCCTCACCGAAGCCGAAATCGCCGACGGCTGGCAACTGCTCTTCGACGGCAAGACGCTCGACCAATGGAAAGACTTCAACGGCGATTCGCTCACGCAGCCGTGGCACGTCGTGGACGGCTGCATCCAGGCCGCGGGCGACGGCAGCGACCTTTCGGGATACATCGTCACCAAAAAACAGTATGAAAACTTCATTCTCGACTGGGACTGGAAACTCTCCCCGGGCGGCAACAGCGGCATGCTCTACCATGTGGTCGAGAACCCCTATTTCGCGGTTCCCTACGTCACCGGACCCGAATATCAGCTGATCGACAACGATGGTTGGGAGTCTCAGAACGCCCCGACGAAACTCGAACCGTGGCAGCGGCTGGGCGTGGACTACGCCATGCATCTCCCGAACCCCGATTCGCTCGTCGTCAAT
>ENA-OYZW01000929-OYZW01000929.1-human-gut-metagenome-genome-assembly--contig:-NODE-929-length-12409-cov-4.828315_pt1 | contig 12409 bp, 6 predicted proteins | sample MGYA00244075_ERZ653474 | MGnify/ENA primary metagenome ERZ653474 (study PRJEB26926, sample SAMN06164949) | human gut metagenome | biome: ENVO:00009003; feature: ENVO:2100002; material: ENVO:00002003...
GTACAATTAAAATAATTATTATACTGTTGTGAATTTTCATTCCATTTTAACTCGGCTTGTTGCCTTACTTCTTCGTTTTCAGAATTTATTAAATCCCATAATTCAGATGTAAAATATTTCATTGATTCTCCTTTTCAAAATATAGGTACAGGTGAAAATCCAAAGAAAAAATCAAAATTAAAATTTGGAACTGGACCAACATAAGGAAGTGGTAAAAAACCAAATTTATCATCATATACATTGCCTTCTTTATATGAATACTCATCCTCAGTTCCATAATATGAACGTAAGTCATCGACATCAAATACATCACTGGGATTCATAAGTGGTTGTTTATTTTTTACAATAGCTGTAGTGCCATCTGCATATTTGATTCTTATATTTAAATCAGAGATATTTTCATATTTAGTTTGTTCATAAAATGATGCTTCTTGAGCTTTCCAATCCCACCCTGTTTTTTCTTTTAACTTTTTTAGTACTTTCTTCGGTGGATTGCCGGGCAAATTTTTACCTTTATCATGAGGAGAACCATCATCATTTTGAGAATAAGATTTTTTTCCACCTTTATACTCTAAATGCACATGCCTTTTATTAATACCTGTTTTTTCAGAATCTATTCGAGCTATCCAATTACCACCAAGATCGAATACTTTATGTCCATCAATATCGACGTAAAGTATTGGATTATTCCCACAATAAGTATACAAATTCAGACTAAGCGGATCGCTATCCTTACCCGTAAATGTATCTCTCGAAATAAATCTTCCAATCTCCGGATCATAGTACCTCGCCCTGAGATAAATCGTACCCGTTTCGGTATCGTAATACTCTCCGCAGTACCTAAACGCATTTGTATCGTCGTTGTCAATATTCTTCTCAACACCGAAAGCGTCATAAGTGTAGGACTTAATAACTTCTCCGTCAGTGTCTGTGAGATTAACAACATCGCCGTGAGCATTCTGCGTATAGTAGGTATACTCAGACTTATTGCCGTTTCTGTAGTTGTACTTGGCAACAAGATTTGTACCTCTGATGTAACAATCTGCCTCGTAAAACTGTCCGTCGATAATGTCTGCAACTATCTGCTTGCTTCCGTCCCAGACATGATTTATCGTCTGACCGTTAACTGTCTTTTCATATCTCAGACCATCGACATTGTAAGCATAGCTTGCAGTTGTTTCGCCGTCTGTAAATCCGATTAGCTGATTCAGACCATCGTATGTGTTGGTTTCAGTTTTGCCATTGGCAGTCTTTTTAATCTGATTGCCGTTGCTGTCGTAGGTATAAACCGTCTGCTTTACGTCTGAAGCCGGATTTAAGGTGATTAAGTTTTCGTCGGCTTCGTTTTCAACAGTCTTTACTTCCTTTTGAAGCAGCGCAGTGTACTTGCCGTTAGAATCAACATAGCTGTATTCAGTTACAAAGTCCTCAGTACCTGCCGCTGTCATCTTTGAGCGGTTGCCGTAATCGTCATACTCGTATGCGTAGGTATCTGTCGTGTTGTTTCCAACCTTGACAGCTTCCTCAGTCAGTCTTGTTAGACCGTCATACTCATATGATGTCGTTTCTATTATACCACTTTCATTGTGTATTTTGCAAGCGTCAGAACCGTCTAAATAATAGGAATATTCGTAGCTTGATATGTCAGTATTGCCGGATTTGTTTTCAATCTTTGTAATTCTGTTCGCCTTGTTGTAGGTATAGGTCGAAACTACGCCGTTTGCAAGGGTTTCCGACTTCTTGTTGCCGTTCTTATCGTAGGTATATGAAACAGTTTCATTTCCTGATTCCTTGACCTTGACTACACGCATTTCTCCATCATATTCATATGTTTTGTCAGAATAGAACAGAAGATGATACTGCCCGACAATCTCTTCTCTAACATACTGGGAGACGCCCTCATAGAAAAATCCTCTGAATACTGCATAACCATTACCGTCAGACTCTGTTTCAGTATATTTTCTGCCCAGATCATCGTAAACGGTATTTGTTGTGAGTCCGTTGCTAACTGTCTGAGTTATTCTTCCCATGCTGTCATAGGTATACGACTTGCTGACGTTCTTGGAAGAATCATTGGAATTTACCGTATTTGAAGTGAGCAGACGATTGAGAGCGTCATAGGTATTTGTTGTAACATTGCCGTTAGCGTCTGTTGTTTTAATAATGTTGCCGCTTTTATCATATACAGTCAAGCCTGAATCATAACCGGCGCTGTCGGTTGTTCTTATTAGTCTACCCCATTCATCAGTTTCATAATATGTTATAAGGTAGTCAGTATCATTTTCACTTGACAAGCCTGTATACATTTTGGTTTTTAACTGATCCCTGTCATAAAAATATTTTGTTATATTTTTATCACCGTTCACAGTACCGTCGCTTAGTATAACCTCTGATAATAAGCCATATCCATTATACTTATTCTGCGTTATGCTGTATTTAACGTTGCCGGAATCCTGTTTTTGAACAGTCTGCTTTGTAAGAATAACATTACCGTTTTTGTCATACTGATTTTCCGTAATAGAATAATTTATGCTTCCGTCACTATTTGAATTGAACGGAACATACGTTTTAGTTAAACTATTAAGGGATTGATACTCGTATTTAGTAGTATTGCCTAACGAATCCGTTGCTCTTGCAAGCTGTCCGTTTGCATAGTATACGCTTGTACTCTTGGTTTCACCGTTTGTCTTTTCTATTACCGCATTGCCTCTGAAATCGGTAAGAGTTTCATTTACTACCTGTTTGTCAGCAGTGATATAGGTTGTTTTTATTGTCTTTAGTCCGCTGCATGATTTCGATGACGAACTGTCAAGAGCAGTGTAAACGTCAAAGCTGTGATTCTTTGCAAATTCATAAGTTGTTGAAGTCAGAATCTGTTTTTCGGCGTCTGCTTTCCACTTGAAATATGTTGCTTTTTCACGCTGTAAACCGTCATATTCCGTAATATTTACAGTCCCGTCAGAATTTGTCTTCTTAATAACATTACCGTACACATCATACTCATATGACGTAACGTTCCCCTCGGCGTCTGTTTCAGATTTCACAAGATTATTCGGGTAATATGAGAAAGATTTATACTTATCTTTTGATTCGGAATAGTTACCCTCATATTCTTTTATCTTTCTGCCTAATCCATCGTATTCATATATTGTTTTAATAACATTTTCGCCTGATCCAAGACGTGTTACCGTAACATTATCAAATTTATCATACTCATATTCTTTTACATAACCCTCAGGACTTATTTCCTTTGAAACCTGCAATTGTTTATTGTATTCATAGCGTGTACCGTTTGCAGATTTTGATATACCATTACCGTATATCCACTTTTCTTTGATTAATCCTTTGCCTAAACCGTCCTTATAATATTCATATTCGGTTATATTACCCTCAGGGTCTGTTGTCTTTTTAATCAGTCCGATAACTCCGCTTACATAGCTGTCTGCAAAATATTCATAGCTGGTTACTGCATAGCTGCTTTCGTGTTCGTTAATATATACTATCGGATCAAAGTTATTTGCTGTAATATCATTTATTTCATTTTGAGTAAGAGCTTTCAGGCTTTTGGCCTCTTTGAGCAGAGTTACTCCGTCTGTATCATATGCATTTATTTCAGCATTACCCATTTCATCAACATAGGCAATAAGACTATTTTTATTATTGTAATTTGCTAAAGTTACCGTTCCGTCAGGATTTATAGTTTTAATAACATTTCCGTTGCTGTCACGTTCATATTTTGTTACATTGCCCATAATGTCAGCGCTTTCAGCAACTTCATCATATTTATTTTCGCCGTTTATAAGATTAAATTTTGATTTTTCAGCTTCATATGCTTTACCGTCAGCAGTTATCTTATTTGTATTTACTGTATATTTTTCATCATAATTATAACTATAAGTTTTTACTATTTCATTACCGCTGTATTCTTTCGTTTCGGTATGCTTTTGAGACTTGTTATATTTATACTCCTGTTTCAGACCTGATGAATTAATTAAATAGTCTACCTCGCCATGAGAACGGTATTTAATCTGATCCGTTACTTCGTTATTAAAGTTTACTATCTTGTTTAATCTTCCATTTTCATCATATTCGTATTTTTCAACTGCACCTGATACACTAACGGCAGAAACAAGTTGATTTTCAGAATTGTAATTGTATTTTACTGTACGGTCGCCTGTCACATCATCAATTTGAATTACACGGGGATGTTCAGTATCACTGCTGTAAGTTATAATGTATTTTCTACCCGTTGATTCTGTAACAGTCCGCTTATTATTCTGCTTGACTGAAACTTCAAGCTTATTTCCTGCACCATCCTCAACCTTGTACATTTCTCCGTTCGCATTGAAATAGTATTTCGACTGAGCTGCATTGGTTACAATATATTCGCTGCCGTTCTTTGCCATTGTACTGTGAGCGTTCAGGCATTCATAACCGCCGTTTCCATCGTCCTTAATCGTAGTATTAGACCCGTCCGGCAAAACAACCTGATAATACCCATCTGCGGGTATTATTATTCTGCTTACATCAATATTAAAATCCCAGCCTATACCGAAGCTGCCTTATTCATTGCTCATTGAATTATATGTTCTTATAAAATCCGATTGAACACCCGGAGACTTTATACTGAAATCAATAAAAGACTTAGTGTAGTTTCCGGTTGCTATATGAACTCCGTCGCATATTTCCCAGCCTTTACGGTATAACGAATAATCAGGTTCGGATGGGTATTCCTCTTCAGGAAACCAAGGACGTATATTATATATTTCGTCAGAATATCCATAGGGGAAATAAACGCCTCCCATTTCGTATTCTTCATCAAAATAATCAAAATTCAAATGTCTGTTGGTAGTTGGGTTTCCGTTTTCATCTTCTACATATGTATATCTGTTATCCCAAAGGATAGTTTGTTGTCCGTATGGATAATAAAGGCTTATTACATGTTCTCCGCTGGAATAAACAGATTTTTCACCGGAGGCTTCATTAACTTCCCAAACGGGACCTTCAAAGTATATGGTACCATTTGTCCACTTGCCCTCCATATCTGTCAGAGTTATGTAATTCCAGTTTCCATAAATAGTTAACTGGCTTCCTGCCGTTGTCATAAGCAATGTGTCATAGCAATTTGCTTGTCCGAAGTTAAAATCTCCGCCTATTTCAACCGTTCCTCCGTTTAAATCAAATGTTTGTCCGGCATTGCCATCCCAACCATCCGGTGAAGCAGTACGAAAAACCAAATTGTTATATACAATCAGTCACCTGAATTAACATTAAGAAAAGCTCCCGTATTATTATTCCATAGATTAGGGTTATCTGTTGTAAATGACATACAGTCATAAACGGTAAGATAATAACCGTTTAAATCAAGGTTTCCGTCATGAAGATTAAAACTTCCGTCAACATAACAATCGGCTGTCAATTTTATATTTTTCTTATAACTGTTTTCGGAAGTATATCCGGAATATTGAGTGCAATATTCTTTAAACCAATTATAATCTTCAATCGTTATTGTCCTGTCCTCTGAATATATATCCATATATTCAAAGTAATTTAAAGATCTGCTTCTTAAATTCAATTTATCAGATAAATAATCTATGTCGTCTGAATTAACAACATTATCGCCGTTTAAATCCATCATATATAAAAAGGCTTCTGTAGAATTTAAGTATTCTGTATAAGCTGTTATATCTTCACTGTCTATAATGCCGTTCTGATTAACGTCTAAATGCGCTATATCTTCTGTTACTTCATAATTTTCATACAGTTTCAATATTTCAAGATCATTATTATCTATCAGCCAATCATCATTAATATCCCATGCGGCAATCATTGTTACATCTACAGGATCAATCGAATTTAAATAGTCTGTCAGTTCGTCAATTTCCTCCTGAGTTATCGTACCGTCCCCATTTAAATCACAACCCGGATTATAACCGTCATCTCCGGCATATGCACCGATGCAGCTCTGCACATACAATGCGTCGTCTTCTGTTATCTGTTCATCACTCCACTGATTTCCGTTATCCGCATTATATGTAGTATCACCCGGATACAGCATTTCCGGCTCTGCTTCCGTTCCTATTTGATACGCTCCCCAGCCCATGCCTTTATAAAATCTTGGCAAATAACCGTCGCATTCTATTTTTATATTTGTTTCGCTGCCTATGCTGCCGCTATTAATATAAAACCAACCATTTTCATTGGCTGTGGTTTCCGCTGCTAAGTCCCAGCCATCAAAAATCAGAATTTTTACTTTTGTCAAATCAGTGTTTGTTCCGTATTTACCAATAAATCCGGTAACAGCTAAGCTATCCGAAAAGCCTGTCGGAGCATTTGACATTAACGAAACCTCTGGAAAAGAAAAATAATCAATATTTCCGAATTCCTCTGTTTGTTCATAAAATTCCTGCTTCAGTTCATCAGCGTTTCCTGAAAGCTCAAGAGATTCCTTGACGTCCGCAATCGTTTCAGCATGAGCTATTCCCTGTGAGCTGCCGTCGCCGTAGATAAGCGCTTGTCCAATAAACAGCACAGACAAAGTGCCTGAAAGCGCACGTTGAAAAATTTTTTTTCAATTTTTTCGTCCTCCTATAATTATCAATAATTTATCATTAGAATAATAAACGGAAAATAATACCTATTATTTAATGATATAACATTATTATATATTTTGTATAAATATCTAACTGAGCTATCTTTTATTTGTGTAATTTTACCAATAAATTTCTAAAAGGCGGTTATGCCGCTTATGGCTGATAATTAATTTAAAGCGTGTATCTTATTCCAGATACACGCTTTAATTTTCAGACTTCGGTCCCAATGGAGCTGAAGTTAATAATCAGGAACGCCGTACCCGAATATACAGCCGCTTCCTGCCTCGTAGCTTCCGCTTCGGCAGACGTCGCCGCTGTTTCCCTCTATCGTATAAACAGTTCCGTTTTCAGCGCGTTCCACTATACCAACATGATCTGAAATACCGTCGTTATCCCAATCGAAAAATATTATATCCCCCCGCTTCGGAATATAGCTGCCTGCGCGCCAACGGTCATGCTCCTGAAACCACATAATACCCTGCGAGCATGAAGCAAACTTAGGGAATACTCCCGTATTTATATATCCGCACTGATCGGCGCACCACGAAACGAAACAGGCGCACCATTCAGTTCTTGTTTCAAAGCCGTACCACCGCCAGTAGATTTCTCCTCCCGTATTTCCAAGCTGTGATCTTGCAATTGCGGCTATATCTCCGTTTCCCGTTCCGTAATAATCATCTGAAACCCCTGACAGCACAGCTTCCCACATTTCATCGTATTCAGGACTTAAAAGCTCTTCAAGCTGCTGCGTCTGGGAATCGGTAAAGTCATATTCAAACGCCATTTCATCGGCGGTCTTTGACCTGATATTGATATACAGGCAAATACGTTTTACGTTCTTTTTCTTTTCAACTGTTTTACCGTTTTTATCCTTCACCGTTTCAGTTACGGTTTCCGTAATTTCCCCCGTCCTGTAATCTATACTGTTCATTTCCCAAAAGATTGAATTAAGCTTTTTTATTTTTTCATCGTCAAGCTCTATAACGTCCTGAGCGGCCTCCGAATCGGAATCGGCAGCATAAACGGCGAAAAAGGCAAGCGTTTCTTTCCAATCGGCTTTATGACCTGTGATTTTTAAAATATCATGCTTATTGGAGCTTTGTATTCTTTGCAGCTCCGCGTTAAAATCCGCGTCTATCTCAGCGGCAATGACGGATATAGGCTTATCGTCGCTGCCGGAGTAAAAAATACCAAAGCCCGATCCGAATACCGCGGCCGTAAAGCTTATCAATATAACGACGGCTAATATGATCCAGCCTCCGGCAAGCAGTACGGTAACAGAGGTTTTTACAGCTCGTATTGCCTTTGCGGCAGCTTCCGCGGTTTTTCTTACCGCGGCTTTTGTTTTGCCCGTCCCGCCTCTGACCGCCTTTGATATGCGCTGTGAACGTCTTGCGGCTTCAGCGTATTTCCCTGCCGCTTCCGCCGACCGTTCTGCTGTCTTTACTGCGTTTTGATTGGTCCTGACAGCTCTGCCGGCGGTTTTGACCTTATCTCCCGAACGCCTGAAATCCTTATTTTCCGGCGATACCTGCGGCTGTTTCTTAACGTCGGCGGGATCTGAAAGCTTTTTATCCCATCGGCAGGTTTTGCTTTTTTGCAGACTTCGCTTTGCGTCCGCCGTATATTGAACAGCCGATTTTCCGGCTTTAAGCGGCGTCAAAGCCGCTTTTTTCATTTTATCGGTATAAATAACTGATACGTCAGCCTCAGGATGTCCGGCGTCAGCCTTATCCTTTGTTCTGATCATATCATGTACTATTCTTCCGCTGTTTCTGACCGATCTGTCCAGCGTCTTTATATTCCTGCATATCTTTTTGGTTTTGATACGATCCATCCGACACCTCCGGCATATATGATAAAGAACGGAAAGCATAACGCTTTCCGTCCTCTGAAAAGGAACTGTTCAGTATAGCTTTTAATTCTCTGTAAAATTCCCTGCTGCGAATGCTCTGTCCGTTTTCAATACGCCTTTTTTCATAATCAAACCTCATAGCAAGCTGCGGTACTGAATAATCAGCCCTGAATCTTCGCCATGAATTCCTGTCGAGCATAGTAAGCTTATTCCATAAATGCGGAAAATATTCATGCAGCCGCCTGAGCTCGTCCAAGCCCTGCAAAGGACAGCACCAGCACGAAACACGCCTGAATATCTGATACAGACCGCCCCAGTCAAAGCCCTTTGAGTAACAGTAATCAAGACAGTCCTTCTCCGTCATTCCCCACTCCGCAAGCGGATAACAGGCGTCCCGAAGTCTCCGTGGCTCGTCCGCGGCTATTCCTATATACTCAATTACTTCATATTCCTTTTTCAGCCTCGCCAGATAACGGCTTGCTACCCTTGTTTTAAGCATGGCTGTGCACCATCTGTTCCGAGGTCCGGGCCAGCTCATTCCGTAATACTTGTTAAGCTTCGGATTTCTTCGCTTGGGGGTATATTCATAAAAATAGTATTCAAAGCTTTTTTCAGCCCTGAGCCTTATTACAGGCGTTTGTATATATTCCTCCAGCTTATTTAAATGCTCGTAAAGCTGCGGAAATTCAAGTCCCGTATCGCAATAGATTATGAGATCGAGCGGTCTTTTTTCTTCCAGAAGCCTCAGCAGCATAGCGGTTGAATCCTTACCGCCCGAAAGGTGCGCAATATACAGCTTCGGTTTCAACGCTTCACCTCGTTTATTTTAGTAGTCATCAGCCTGTAGAGCTCCGTGTCCTTAGGAAATTGATTTTCAAAGGGTATAAGGGACTTGTTTACCTTTATAAGTCCATGCCCCGCATTAACGTCGGTTATATACGACATTTGCAGCTGTGAAATATTAAGGAGCTTTGCAAGCTCGGCTCTGTCAGTGGACGCCTGATTGAGCATAATTATAAACTCGGAGTTTGCAAGCATTGTCCTTGCCGTATGGCTTTGCAGCAGGTCGTCCACGTTCTGGGTAATGCCTGTGGCGAACGCGCCGTATTTACGGACGCGCTTCCAGAGAGTAAAAAGAAAGTTTGCGGAATATTCATGCTGAAACATCAGATAGATTTCGTCTATAAATATATATGTGGTTCTGCCCTTCGCACGATTGCGGCTTATCCGGTTAAGTATGCTGTCAAGCACCACAAGCATACCGATAGACTGCAATTGCTTACCAAGCTCCAGTATGTCGTAACAGATAAAACGGTTTTCCGTATCGACGTTAGTCTGCTTGGCAAACGTATTAAGCGAGCCTTCCGTAAATAATTCGATAGCAAGGGCGATTTCCTTTGCTTCCGGCTCGTCCTGATCCAGCAGCTCCCTGCGGAAACCCTGCAATGTAGGCGGCGTTCCCTGAAAGTTTCCCTGCTGATAGTAACGGTAGGTATTAGCCGTACAGCGGTCTATAATAGAACGCTGCTTCGCTCCTATCTCGGAGCCTATAAGCTGTTCGCACAGAGATAAAATAAATTCGCATTTTGCCGATACGGGGTTTGAATCGTCTCCGTAGTCCTTGTTTAGATCCATTGCGTTTATGTGATTGCGGCTTGTGGCGGATATATTTATCGCTTCTCCGTTCATTGCGTTTACAAGAGGATAATACTCTCTTTCGGGATCGATGAGAATTACGTCCGCGTTATTATCGGAAAGAATAATACTTATTATTTCCTGTTTCGCCATTAAGGACTTACCGCTTCCCGACACTCCGAAAATAAACGAATTTCCGTTAAGAAGATTACGGCGGTTTGCTACTATCATATTTTTGCTTATTACATTACGGGCGTAATATATGCCGTTGGAATGAGAAACCTCCTGCACTCTAAAGGGCATAAATACCGCAAGACTTTCGGTGGTCAGAGTTCTTAGCGCTTCTATCCGTCTTACTCCGAACGGGAGAGCCGTATTAAGTCCGTCAAGCTGCTGGTATCTTAAAACGCCAAGCTGACACAGGCTTTGCCTTGCCGAAGTAAGCAGCGCTTCCGTATCGCTGTTGAGCTTTTCCAAAGTATCGGCGGTATGCACAATAGTAATTACCGCAAACATCATTCTCTGATTTCTGGTCGTAAGGTCGTCTAAAAATTCCTTGCTTTCCTTTCTCTGCTGTTCCATATCGTAAGGAACTACCGCCGAAAAATTATTGTTCCGATTCTGTTTTCTCTGCCAGTTCGTAATATTTGTTTCTACGCCTAAAAGGCGGTTTTCAACCTCTCTGACCGCTTCGTCCGTAGGGACCGGAATAATATCGATCGAAAGCATAAGACCGCAGTTTATTTCGCAGAGCTTGGCTATCATGTCGTCCCTTATATAGCTTGCGTATTCTTTTAGAAAAATCGTTCTGCCGTACCTGCCGCCTATCCTGAAATATCCGCTGTCAAACTCGGCTCCGTCAGGGGCGATATAGTCCTTAAAGCTGTGCCCTTTTTTTACCGCTTCCGAAAATTCAAACCTGAAATCCGTTTCCTCCCCCGCTCTGTAAAAGTCATAAAATATTCTCATTCTCTCGTTTATATCAAGCTCCGTACATCTTGAGCCCAGACGCGAAAAATGCCCCGACAGCTCCGCGCCGATACGGGCGAAATAGTTCCTTGATTCTTCAATGCTTTTTTTGGAGGCAGAAACCGTTATATATTTATCCTGCACAACGGCGTTAGCTCCGGACGCTTTGTCAAGCAGCATTTGATTGTATTCTTTCCTGTACTTGTCAAGACCGTCGCCGCGGCAGGCTATCAGAATGTTTTTCTCTAAATCCTTTTTATTAAGGCGTCTGTTGTTTAAGGTTATCTTTGTTACCGCTGTGCTGTCAAGAGAATTAAGAAGCTCGCAGTATTCAAGGAACATGGCCTCCTGATCCTCTTTTCCCGCAACGCTGTAATTAATATCCTCAAACTTAAAGGTCTTTGAATATTTTCCGTCGGCGTAAAATATGCCGTCCTGCCATACCGTCTTGACAGGTATAATATCCTGAACGCTTCTCGGAATTGCAAACCTTACCTTTTCATGCCTCTTTATATTTTTCAGTGTTTTCATTTTTTACTGCCTTTCATCAGATTGATATAATAAAAATTATCCGCTTTAAACGGCAGACGTTTAGGCGTTATTATCTCGCTTTTGAGCCACGCGATAAAAAAGCGTTCCGCAGTCATGCCGTTGTACTTTATGAAGCCCAGAGCCGCAAACGGAGCCGCGCAAAGTACGCATACCCACGACACCGTTTCCGTACCGAGCGCGTCTTTTAAAAGAAAATATGCCGCCGCTGCCGCCGCGCAGGCAATAACGGAAAAAACGAGCTGCCTTAAAGACAGCCCGAAAAATACGCTTTCCGTATAATCCCGTATTTCCTTATTTATTTTTACTTCCACCTTTAACTCCTTTCAGGTTCCTTTTTGGCTTTAAGCTGGATTTTTCGTATATCGCTTCCGTCTGACGGCTGCAAAAAGCTTATACGGGGCTTGCGGCGTAAATTGCGTTAGCGTTAAGCTGTCTCTGCCAAGCCTTGTTATATCTCGACCAGCGGAAACCGTTTGATTTAAGAACGCCTCGCTGTTCCTCCGAGGGAATTTCGTCAAAGAACAGCTGCAATCTGTTTTCATCGGTGTTGGGAACAGCTTTTCCGCCCTCAAACTCCCATCCTGCAAAGCCAACTTCCTTCCGGATCTCCAATGCGGCGATTCGCTTTTTCAAACGGTTGATTTCAGCATTGTTATTTGAAAGTTCGTAGGGAGCATAGGGAGCGGTTATCCACGAATAACTGTTTTTTACTCCCTCGTCGATCTCCGCCGCTTTTTCATCAGAAATACCCTCAAAACCTTTCATTGTACCGTTTCTGTCTCTTATACACATCTCCGAGCCCACG
>ENA-OYZW01000949-OYZW01000949.1-human-gut-metagenome-genome-assembly--contig:-NODE-949-length-12273-cov-6.685628_pt1 | contig 12273 bp, 9 predicted proteins | sample MGYA00244075_ERZ653474 | MGnify/ENA primary metagenome ERZ653474 (study PRJEB26926, sample SAMN06164949) | human gut metagenome | biome: ENVO:00009003; feature: ENVO:2100002; material: ENVO:00002003...
ACCCAAGGGGCGCTGCCCCTTGACCCCGCAAGGGAGTTCCTCCCTTGACCCTTTCTCGCGATTCAGTTGGTGACGACTGCACAGTGTGTCCGCGTGTTTATCCAGCGAACCTGCGGTTCGGGTTAGATGCTCTATATAGCAAAGAAATATGAAACCCCAAAGCATGGGAGTGTGCACTGCGAAGGGGTCGAGGGGGCGAGCGCAAAGCCCCCTCGTCGCTCCCGCAGGAGCGAAACCCCGTCACACATACAGCGGGAACCCCTTCATGAACGCTTCCACCTCCGCCTTCACCGACGGAACAGCATTTTCCCCTTCCCGAACGACGCGCGCAATCCACTTTGCAACCTTCGCCATGTCCGCTTCCTTGAAGCCGCGGCTCGTCACTGCCGGCGTGCCCACGCGAACGCCGCTGGTCACAAACGGCGAGCGCGTCTCGTTCGGCACGGTGTTCTTGTTCACCGTGATGTTCGCTTCTTCCAGCAGCGTCTCCAGCAGCTTGCCCGTCATCTCCGTGTCGGAAAAATCAAGCAGCAGCAGATGGTTGTCCGTGCCGTCCGACACCATCTTGATGCCTTCCGCCCGGAACGCGGCTTCCAGCGCCTTCGCGTTCTTGATAATCTGCGCCTGATATTCCTTGAATTCCGGCTTCAGCGCCTCGCCGAAGCAGACCGCCTTGCCCGCAATAACGTGCATCAGCGGGCCGCCCTGCGTGCCGGGGAAAATCGCCTTGTCAATCGCCTTGCCGTACTGCTCGCGGCACATAATCATGCCGCCGCGCGGGCCGCGGAGCGTCTTGTGCGTCGTCGTCGTGACGAAATCAGCATACGGCACGGGCGACGGATGCTGCCCCGCCGCAACAAGCCCCGCAATGTGGGCGATATCCACCATCATCAGCGCGCCCACCTCATCGCAGATGGCGCGAATCTTCTCGAAATCAATCGTGCGTGGGTACGCCGATGCGCCGGAGACAATCATCTTCGGCTTGCATTCCAGCGCCAGCGCGCGCATGGCGTCATAATCAATATAGCCCTGCGCATCCACGCCGTAAGGCACAAAATGGAAGTACTTGCCGGACAGGTTGACCGGGCTGCCGTGCGTGAGATGGCCGCCGTTGGACAGGCTCATGCCCATGACGGTATCGCCCGGCTGGAGCATGGCGAAGTACACCGCCGTATTCGCCTGCGCGCCGGAATGCGGCTGCACGTTGACGTACTCGCAGCCGAAAAGCTGCTTAGCGCGGTCACGGGCGAGGTTTTCCACCACATCCACGCATTCGCAGCCGCCGTAGTAGCGGTGCGCGGGATACCCTTCCGCATACTTGTTCGTCAGGCACGAGCCCATCGCCGCCATCACCGCCGGGGATACGAAGTTCTCCGACGCAATCAGTTCAATATGCGAGCGCTGACGGTTCAGTTCCGCCTCAATCGCGTCCGCCACCTGCGGGTCTGCCTGTCGAATCACGTTCAGTTCCATGTCTGCACGACCTCCTTGCTTTTCCTATTATTATACCTTGCTTTCCGTTTTTGTACAGTCGGAATACACAATTTGTACAAAACACACGCAAAAAAGCTGCGAAGGAATGTTCTCCACTCCTTCGCAGCCCTTGCTGACTTTTTGCGCTTACAGCGTCTTCTTGAACCAGTCGATGGTATCCTGCACCAAGGTCTTCAGCACCGTGTCGTCATTGCTGAAGACGCAGAAGGTGTGATCCGCGCCGTCCAGCAGCAGCACTTCCGCATCCGGGGAATTCACCGCCGCATCCACAATCTTCTGCGCGGTTTCCGGCACCACGGTCGTGTCCGCCTTGCCGTTGATTGCCAGAAGCGGCACCTTGATCTTAGCAACTTCCGCCGGATAATCAATGCTCATCGCGCATTCATAGTAGGCAGGAGACTGCTTCAGCGGTTCACGCCAGTCATAGGTTACTTCGTAATAGCCGTTTTCCTTGGCAATTGCGTACTGTTCTTCCTCATTGCCCTTCTGATCGTAAGCGCCTGCCCACGTCAGCACGGAGGTGAACACCTCGTTGCGCGCAGCCGTCAGCAGCGCCAGACGGCCGCCCTGGCTCCAGCCCATCACACCCACATGATCCATGTCGATGGTGCCCAGCGTCTTGAGGTATTCGTAGCACTTCATCGCGTCTTCCACACCCTTGTCATAGGTGAAGTCGATGTAATCGCTGGTGCTGTCGCCATTGCCGATGTAGTCGAAACGAATCGTCGCGATGCCTACCTTCGCCATGGCCAGCGCGGCATAATCATAGGCATTGCCCGCTTCGTGGCGGGTAGAGCCATTGCCATGCAGCATAACAACAGCCGGGAACTTTTCCCCTTCCGCGCCAACAGGCACGGTCAGCGTTGCGGGAATCTGGTGATCACCCGCGTCGATGGTGATGTTTTCTTCGGTATACTGCATTGCTTCTGCCGTATCCTCCGCCGCTGCCAGCGTGCAGCAGGCGATGCTCATTGCAAGAGCCAGAAACAAGGACAGGAACTTCCGCATAATTGTTATACCTCCCAACTTTTTTGCGCTTCTGCGCGATGGTCAGTATAGCACACATACCGCACAGAAACAATAGTTTCGCGGCGTTTTTTGCTTTGTTTGCCATCCACCATTTCACAATCCCGCGCCGATAAAAAAGCAGGCTGCAATGAGAAGTCACTTTCCCATGCAGCCTGTCCATTGATATTCAAAATAGAAGATACCGCCGCTCAGACTGAGCAACCCCGCAGCACATCCGCCCAGCGCTTATTGCTGCTGCCTCTCGGCCCTGACAAGGTTCACACCGACAGATCGCACAGGACCCGGTCGTCATTGCAACGGCTTATGTAGTATAGCGGATTTTTGCCGCAAATGCAAGAGAACGTTCGTTCTTATCGTGATTTTTCCCGAAAAAAATACAGAAAAGATGCAAAAGCCCTTGACGGACGGGCAGAATTGTGGTAGCATATCGGATGCAAAAGTAATACCCCTTATCACGAGTGGCAGAGGGACGGGCCCAATGAAGCCACGGCAACCGGCACGCAGGTGCGTGGTGCCAATTCCCACAGTGCGCACACAGGCTCTATCCAGAGCAGCACTGACAGATAAGGACAATCGCTTCTGATTGATTCCCGGCTGCCTTGTGTGCAAGGACGCCGGGTTTTTTGCAGCTCTCAACCATCCCCTATTGGCTTAGCTGAAAGGAGCTACAAAAATGCGGAAACTCTTTACCTCGGAATCGGTCACGGAAGGTCATCCGGACAAGCTGTGCGATCAGGTGTCTGACGCGGTGTTGGACGCGCTGCTCGCCCAAGACCCCATGAGCCGCGTTGCCTGCGAAACCTGCGCCACCACCGGCATGGTGATGGTGATGGGCGAAATCACCACGACGGCGAAGGTGGATATTCCCGCCATCGTGCGCGACGTTGTCCTGGACATCGGCTACAATGATTCCTCCCTCTGCTTTGACGGCAACACCTGCGCCGTGCTGACGAGCATCCACGCGCAGAGCCCCGATATCGCCATGGGCGTTGATGACGCGCTGGAAACCCGCACGCAGGATGCCAACGAAATCGGCGCGGGCGATCAAGGCATGATGTTCGGCTTCGCGTGTGACGAAACGCCGGAATACATGCCGACTGCGATTGCCTTCGCGCACCGCCTGACCCGCCGCCTGACTGAAGTGCGCAAGAACGGCACGCTGCCGTGGCTGCGGCCCGACGGCAAAGCGCAGGTGACCATTGCCTACGAGGACGGTCAGCCCGTGGCGGTGGATACCATCGTCATCTCCACCCAGCACAACCCCGAAGTCACCCACGCGGACATTTACGCGGCGATGATGGAGCACGTCATCCGCCCCGTGATTCCGGCGGAAATGCTGACGGCGGACACCCGCTATCTCATCAACCCGACCGGGCGCTTCGTCATCGGCGGGCCTGCGGGTGACTCCGGTCTGACCGGGCGCAAGATTATCGTTGATACCTACGGCGGCTATGCCCCGCACGGCGGCGGCGCGTTCTCCGGCAAAGACCCGACGAAGGTTGACCGCTCTGCTGCCTATGCGGCGCGCCACATTGCGAAGAACATCGTCGCGGCGGGGCTGGCGAAGCGCTGTGAAATTCAGCTGGCGTATGCCATTGGCGTCGCGCGCCCGGTGAGCCTGTTCATCGACACGATGGGCACGGGCGTTGTTGCGGACGACCAGCTGGTGGCAGCGGTGGACAAGCTGTTCGACCTGCGCCCGAACGCCATCATTCAGCGGCTGAACCTGCGCCGCCCGATTTACCGCGCGAACTGCAACTACGGTCATTTCGGCAAGGCGGACATGCCGTGGGAGCAGCTGGATTATGTCAATGCGCTGCGGCGTGAGATTCTGGAATAATTGCATTCGCCTGATTTGGGCTTTGGAAGCCGTCTGTTTTCGCAAAGGCGCGAAGGCAGGCGGTTTTCTTTGCGCTTTTTTCGTGATTTTCGCTTTCGATGTGACTTGATTTTTCTTGTTGCAGCCGGTTTCGCGTTTGCGGACGCGACGAGGGGGCAACGAAAACAGACGAATGTCTGCGATCGCCCCCTCGACCCCTTCGGGTGCACACGCCCATCCTTTTGGGGTATCGTTGCAGAACCGAGCTCATCCGCCTGCAATCGCGCGCGTATTTTAAATTAGAAAAGCACAGCCGAAAATCAGCAAAAAATCCGCCAAAAATTGCGGAAAAAATGGATTTTTCCCTTGACAAGGGCTGCTTTTTGTATTATTCTTGTATACAAAGTGCAAACAAAATGCACTTTGCGTCCGCGAACGTGTTGACCAGAAAGGACACAAACGCGGCGGATTCTAAGCCACCCACAAGGAGTTGTTCGCTATGGCAGCCATCCCCTTTCAGCCCATGATGGAAAGCCGCCCGATTCGTGAAATCGCCTACGAAGTGCTCAAGCACGCCATTATCACCGGGGAAATTCCCGCTGGCGAGCGCATCGTCGAGACAGAATACGCCGACCGCCTGCACATCAGCCGCACGCCGCTGCGTGAAGCCCTGCGGAAGCTGGAGCGCGACGGGCTGGTGGAGTATGTACAGCGGCGCGGCGTGATCGTCCGCGCGTTCACGATTGCCGACGTGGAGGAAATCTACACCATCCGCAACGCGCTGGAAATGCTGACGCTGCCCGCAATTATCCAGAAAGCGACGGCGGATGATATCGCCGCCCTGCGCGACCGGCTGCACGAGATGGACGGCGTGATGGCAAGCCGCGATTTCGAGACGCTTTCCCCCATGGCGCGCGCCTTCCACCGCCAGATGACCGAAATCTGCGGGCAGAACCGCATTCTGCGCGTCATCGAGGGGCAGGACCAGTACATCACGCGCTTCTCGTCCATGGCGATTTCGCAGGAAAACCGCCTGCTGCAGGCGCACGAGGAGCATTACAAGCTGGTGGACTATATCGAGCAGCGCGATTTGGAGCATTTCCAGAAGCTGATGCACCGCCACATTGAGCGCAGCAAGGAGAAGTGCCTCGAAGCGCTGAAAACCCAGCGTTATCTGCAAAAAATGTAATCAGGCAAAAGATGCACCGTCCACACGCGCCGGTGCATCTTTTTGCAAGGAGCAATTATGAAGCATAATTTTCACACGCACACATCCCGCTGCCAGCACGCCGTCGGCACGGATGAAGCCTATGTCGAAGCCGCGCTGGACGCCGGGTTTGATGTGCTTGGCTTCGCTGACCACGCGCCCTTCCCGTTCGCAAACGGCTTCGTCAGCGGGATTCGGATGCCGCTTGACCAGCTGGCGGATTACATCCATTCCGTCCATGCGCTCCAGCAGCGCTACGCCGGGCAGCTTGAAATCCGTCTTGGCCTGGAGAGCGAGTACTTCCCGCGCTATCACGACCATCTGCTGCGGATGCGCGAGCAGGGCATCGGCTACTACATCCTCGGTCAGCACTACGCCGACAGCGAGGAGGACAATCCGTATATCGGCTTTGAGTGTCAGACGGACGAGGGTGTGCTGCGCTATGCCCAATCCGCAGTCGCCGCCATGCGCACCGGGCTGTTCTGCTACATCGCCCACCCGGATTTGTTCATGCGCCACCGCACGGACGACCAGTTCAATCACGCGTGCGAGGAAGCGGCGGACATGCTCTGCCAGTGCGCAAAGGAACAGCACATGCCCATCGAGTACAATCTGCTGGGGCTGAACAGCCAGATGGAGGGTCACACGCGGGGGTATCCGTCCGCGCCATTCTGGGAATACGCCCGAAAATGGCACAATGACGTCGTTCTCGGTGTGGACGCGCATGACCCGGAGCACCTGAAAAATCACCGCGTATGGCAAGCGGGCATTGACAATGTTCGCGCTTTGGGGTATCATCTTGTTAATGACTATATCTTTTAAGGAGGCGTAACCCCCATGAACCCGAATTGGGATTTGTCCTATCTCTACAAGGGCTTTGATGACCCGGCTTTTCTGGCTGATTTGAAGCGTTTTCCGGAGGAAATCAAGGTCGAGCAGGCGATTCTGGACGGCGGCGACGATCCGCAAACGAAGCTGGAGAAGCTCACCGACCAGCAGGAGGTTCTTGGCGCGCTGGCCGATCGGCTCTCGTCGTTCTGCAACCTGACGCAGGCGGTGGACGCGAACGATGCCGACGCGACAAAGTACCTGAACGTGCTGGACGTGATTTTCAACGACAGTCGCATCGTCAGCAGCGCCATTACGCGCTATATCGGCAGCCTTGCGAACCTCGAAGACCTGATTGCCGCGTCCCCCAAATTGCAGAAGGTCGCGTTCCACCTGCGTGAATCCGCCGAGAACGCGCACCACACCATCCCCGAAGCGGTTGAACCGTGGATTCTGGAGATGAGCCTGTCCGGCGGCAGCGCGTTCAGCCAGCTGCGCGACAAGCTGGATTCCACCCACACGGCGAATTACCGCGGGCAGGAGATTCCGCTGTCCGCCGTGCGTGGGCTTGCGTACGACGCGGATGCCTCCGTCCGCAAGGATGCCTACGAGGCAGAAATTGCGTCCTACAAGAAGATGGAGCTGCCCATGTCTTACTGCCTGAACGCCGTCAAAATGGAGGCGCGCACGCTGAGCAAGGCGAAGGGGTATCCTTCCGTGCTGGACATGACGCTGAGCGACTCCCGCATGGACCGCGCGACGCTGGACGCCATGCTGACCGCCATCCGCGAATATCTGCCGCACTTCCGCCGCTACATGAAGGCGAAGGCGAAGCTGCTGGGGCATCAAAATGGCCTGCCGTTCTACGATTTGTTTGCGCCGGTCGGGCAGAACGTGCACACCTACACGGTGGAGGAAGCGCGCGAAATGCTCGTCCGCCTGATGGGGCAGTTCACGCCGGAAATGGGCAAGTTCATCGACAACGCCTTTGAGCAGCGCTGGATTGACATCTACCCGCGCGAGGGCAAGACCGGCGGCGCGTTCTGCTCCCCCGTGCATTTTGCTGACCGTTCGCTGGTGATGACGAACTTCACCGGCAGCTTCTCCGATGTGTCGACCATCGCGCATGAGCTGGGTCACGCGTGGCACAACCGCTGCTTGGCAGGGCTGCCGTACTCGATGATTGACACGCCCATGCCGCTGGCGGAAACCGCGTCCATCTTCAACGAGCAGCTGCTGGCGCACATGGTGCTCAAGGACGCAAGCCCCGATGAGCAGCTGTCCCTGCTGGAAGGCAACCTGATGGAAACGAACCAGACGATTGTGGACATTTACAGCCGCTACCTGTTTGAGACGGAAGTCATCGACACGCGCGCCGACCATGCCATGAACGTCGATGAGCTGAAGGACGCCATGCTGCGCGCGCAGGAAGCGTCCTACGGTGACGGGCTTGACCCGGAGATTCGCCACCCGTACATGTGGGCGTGCAAGAGCCATTATTATTCGTCCGGCTACAACTTCTACAACTTCCCCTATGCGTTCGGCGAGCTGTTCGCCAAGGGCGTGTTCGCGCAGTATCTGCAAAAGGGCGCGGCGTTTGTGCCGGATTACTGCCGTCTGCTGCGCTCCTGCGGTTCGGGCACGATTGCCGACGTCGCCGCCAGCGTGGGGATTGATGTACGGAATCCCGACTTCTGGCGCTCCAGTCTGGAGGTTGTCAAGGGGAACATTGACAAGTTCTGCGAGCTGGTTAAGTAATAGGAAAAGAGCAGGTGGAGGTTGCAAGTCCACCTGCTCTTTTTTCGTGCAGTTGATGGCAATTTCATGCTTGATTTTGATTCTCGCAGGGGGAATTGCGCCTACGGGCGCAACCAAAGGGCTTTCCGCTCGCCCTTTGGAAACCTTCGGTGCGCACCCATGTATATTGGTTTATAGCGAAAGTTGCTATAGTTCGTGTACTATTCGTCCACTAAACAAAAACAACTAACATAACCAAATTGTAACTTCCGAAGGGCGTGCGAAGGAGTCAAGGGGGCGATCGCAAAGCCCCCTTGTCGCTCCCGCAGGAGCGAAACCCCTGCAACACAATCGCATTGTTCGCGAAGAACGTACATTTCCATCAACGACAAAAAGGGCTAAACAGTCACCTGTCAGCCCTATTTTGTCATGCAGTCATGTGAAACCGCTGATTACTTGACCAGCAGCATCAGCAGGGAGCAGGCCACGAAAATCGCCGCAGCAATCTTGGTGCCCAGCGCCAGCTTCGCTTCCGCGCTCTTGGCCTTGTGCTTGTCAAAATAGCTGTCGAACGTGCCGGCGATTGCGCCCAGACCCTTCACGTTGCTGCTCTGCATCAGAACCGTAAAAATCATGAACAGAGCGGAAATCGTGATGATGACCGTCAGAACCACACCAAATGCACTCATGCTTCAAACCTCCTTGGGGAGAAATCAACGCTTTACAGTCTATCACATTTTTCGCTGGAACGCAAGGGGCTTTTGCAGAAAAAGCGGTTTTTGCGCGCATTTCTTCCGCAAAACGCCCCCTTGCGGGCGGCATTTTCTCCCCTATGCCTGCACATCCGTTAGGGCTGCTTGCCAATGTACGCCAGAATGCCGCCATCCACATAGAGGATGTGACCGTTGACGAAGTTGGACGCATCCGACGCAAGGAACACCGCCGGGCCGCCCAAATCCGCCGCGTCGCCCCAGCGCTCGGCAGGCGTCTTGGCGATGATGAACTTGTCAAACGGGTGACGAGAGCCGTCCGGCTGAATCTCGCGCAAGGGCGCAGTTTGAGGCGTGGCGATGTAGCCCGGGCCGATGCCGTTGCACTGGATGTTGTACTTGCCGTACTCAGAGCAGATGTTGCGGGTCAGCATCTTCAGGCCGCCCTTCGCCGCGGCATAAGCGGACACCGTCTCGCGGCCAAGCTCGCTCATCATGGAGCAGATGTTGATAATTTTGCCGTGACCCTTCTTGATCATCGACGGAATGACCGCCTTGGAGACGATGAACGGCGCGTTCAGGTCAACATCAATCACCTGGCGGAACTGTTCGGCGGTCATTTCGCACATCGGGATGCGCTTGATGATGCCCGCGTTGTTGACAAGGATGTCAATCACGCCGACTTCTTCCTCAATCTTGGCGACGAGCGCGTTGACGGCGGCTTCATCGGTCACGTCGCAGACATAGCCGTGCGCCTTGATGCCCTTTTCGGCATAGGCAGCAATGCCCTTATCCACCAATTCCTGCTTAATGTCGTTGAATACGATGGTCGCGCCGGCGTCGCTCATGGCGCAGGCGATGGCGAAGCCGATACCGTAGGATGCACCGGTGACGAGGGCGATTTTGCCCTCCAGAGAGAACATATTGCTCATGGGAAATCTCCTTTCAATTATCGCGGATAAACACGCGGAAACTGCCTGAAAGTGCGCTCAACTCAATCGCGAGATGGGTGTCGAGAGGGTCGAAGACCCTTCGCGGGTGCAGGGCAGAGCCCTGCCGGAGTCCAGAGGCAGAGCCTCTGGCGCTTCCCCTTATTTCAAGTCCTTCATGGCGATGCCGTCCATGTCGTCGAAGTCCTGGTTTTCGCCGCACATGCCCCAGATGAAGGTGTACGCCTGCGTGCCGCATCCGCTGTGGATGCTCCACGACGGGCTGATGACCGCCTGTTCGTTGCGCATGATGATGTGGCGCGTCTCCTGCCCTTCCCCCATGAAGTGCATCACGAACGCGTCCTCCGGCATGTCGAAATAGAGGTAGACCTCCATGCGGCGGTCGTGGGTATGGCAGGGCATCGTGTTCCACACAGAGCCGGGTTCCAGCTTCGTCATGCCCATCACCAGCTGGCAGGACTGCACCTGCCCCGGCAGAATGTACTTGCAAATCGTGCGGTGATTCGCCGTTTCCAGGCTGCCCAGTTCCTGCCGCACGCAGTCCTCCGGGCGGATGTACACCGTCGGGTACGCCGTGTGCGCCGGGCAGGAATTGAGGTAGAACTTCGCCGGATTCGCCGCGTCCTTGGATGCAAACACAATGTCCTTGCTGCCGCGCCCGACGTACAGCCCGTCGCGGTGGCGCAGCGTGTACACCGTGCCATCCACCGTCACCGTGCCTTCGCCGCCGATGTTGATGACGCCCAGCTCGCGCCGCTCCAGAAAATACTGCGCGCGCAGCTCCTCGCCCGCCGTCAGCGCCAGCGTACCCTTCACCGGCACGGCACTGCCCGTGATGATGCGGTCGATGTGGCTGTACACCAGCTTGATATCATCCGCGCGGAACAGGTCGTCAATCAGAAATTCCTCGCGGAGCCGCTGCGTGTCGTACGTCTTTACGTCGCGCGGAGAGGATGCCGTCCGAAGTTCCATGAAGAAGTCCTCCTTCGTTGTGTAAGTGCTTACAAATCAGGATAAAGAAACGCACTGTCTGAACGCAGTACCTTTCATTCCATATTGTACAACGTTTTTTGCTTTTTGAAAAGGGGGGCATGGATGATTTTGATGCTTTTTTTCATCAAAAACAAAAAAATTGGAGGAAATTTTGCAACAGATGAAGAATTACCCACTGTCGTTCGTTATATGAGTGACAGGAGGATAACGCCCCCCTATCCGGAAAGGATGATGAACATGAAGCGCACCTTGAAGATTCTGCTCTGTGCCGCGCTGACGGCAGCGATCTGCATTCCCGTGCTGGCGGACGTTCCCGCGACGAGCAGCGGGCGCGGCGCGACCAGCGCGATTCTCTCCGCCACCGAGCACAGCGGCGAAACCGATGTGACCGCTGATCTGCTCGACGGCAATACTGCCACCGCGTGGGTTCGTACCAGCGCCGCCGCGCCGGACTTGTCCCTCGCGCTCAGCGGCGCCAATGTTGGCGAAATCTGGATTCGCAGCGGCTACTGCTACAACCAGAACTACTACAACAGCTATGACCGGCCCGCGACCGTCGCCGTGACAATCTGGTATGCCTACGGGCAGCAGAGCGTGACCTACCGCTACACATTGTCGGATGCTTTCCTGCCCACGACAAGCAGCGCCGACTGGTCAAACGGCTACCAGCGCCTGCTGCTGCCGGAGGAATACACCGGCGTGACGCAGATTGACCTGACCATCGAGACGGTTTACGCGGGCAGAGGGAACGCGGGCGCGGCGATTTCGGACATTGCCCTTGCGGCGGATGTGCACGCCACGGCGACTCCGCGCGCTTACACCACCGCGACCCCGAAGCCTTACATCGCCTATGTGACCCCGCGCCCGTCCACCACGCCAACCTCGACGGTGGAGTGGATTACCCCCACGCCGACTGGCGCGACGGCAGCCCCGACGGTCACGAAGGACGTTGACCCAACCCCGACCCCCACGGCAGAGCCTGTATTCCCCTCCAAGGGTGTTGCGGCGGCGCTGACGAAGCGGGCGGCGACCCGCTCCGGCCCCAGCAACCGCTTCGACGAACCCGGCTCGTTCTACAACGCGGGCGATATCGTCAACGTCATCAGCAAGGCGTGGGACAGCGAGAACGACATTTGGTGGTATCAGATTGAGTTCAACACGTCGGATGGCTGGATGCGCGCCTACACGCCCGCCAATCGCGTAGATGTGAGCAGCGACAGCATCCCGACGGAAACGAATTTGAACGACACGCGGACGGTGATTACCTCCGGCGCGGTCTACTTCGGGCCGTCGACGACATACCGCAAGTACGGCTGGTCGTGGATTTACGAGGGCGACACCGCGATTATCTGCCAGATTGAGGGCAGCTGGGCGCAGGTGGAGTACTACTCCTATGCAAAGGATGTCACCCGCCGCGGCTGGGTGAAGCTGGACACGCTTTCGAGCAAGTAATACTATTTCCAAATGAGAATGCGCCAAGATGCGAAGCGAATTTTTCGCGCTGGC
>ENA-OYZW01000953-OYZW01000953.1-human-gut-metagenome-genome-assembly--contig:-NODE-953-length-12252-cov-4.760351_pt1 | contig 12252 bp, 8 predicted proteins | sample MGYA00244075_ERZ653474 | MGnify/ENA primary metagenome ERZ653474 (study PRJEB26926, sample SAMN06164949) | human gut metagenome | biome: ENVO:00009003; feature: ENVO:2100002; material: ENVO:00002003...
ATGCGATCGTCGGCAGCGTCAGATGTGTATAAGAGACAGCCCCAGTGCAACATCCAGTGCCATCATCAGCGTAAAACCGACTGCAAATACAATGGTTCCGATGTTAGAATGGTTACCCTCTGACATTTCCGGTATCAGTTCCTCTACGACAACATACATCATGGCTCCTGCCGCAAAGCTTAAAAGATATGGAAGAACCGGTAAAATAAAAGATGCCGCCAGGATCGTAAGGAGTGCACCGATCGGTTCTACCAGACCGGATAACGAGCCGTAAACAAATGCCTTTGTCTTACTCATGCCCTGGCCGCGCAGTGGCATGGAAATGATCGCGCCCTCCGGGAAATTCTGGATTGCAATACCGATGGCAAGAGCCAGTGCACCTGCTGCAGTGATCGTACTGTTGCCTGCCATATAGCCTGCAAATACAACGCCGACCGCCATCCCCTCCGGGATGTTGTGCAGCGTTACCGCCAGAAGCAGCATGGTCGATTTCTGCCATGACTTCTTCGGACCTTCTGCTTCTTCACTCTTCATATGCAGATGCGGGATCACATGATCCAGCAAAAGTAAAAACAAAATGCCGACCCAGAACCCGGCTACTGCGGGGACAAATGACCATTTTCCCATTGCCGCCGACTGTTCCATGGCCGGGATCAGCAGACTCCAGATGCTTGCTGCCACCATGACACCTGCTGCAAAGCCCGTCAGGGCTCTCTGCACAAGATCTCCGATATTTTTTCGTAAAAAGAAAACACAGGCAGAACCAAGTACCGTTCCAAGAAACGGTATCAGGACGCCTCTTATAATCTCAATATTCATCTTTCCTCCTGCTAACTGCCGATTTCCATTGCGATCTCACCGCCAATGGAAACCGTGCCATCTATGAAAGCCGCTGTGACCTTCCCATGCGAGAATGTAACGGATGCCGTAATACAGCCGCCGGGCTGCTGTATGTCATAGGTGCATGTTTCCTGCTCTGCTGCGGTCTGTTCACACTGCTGTTGTGCCAGATAGGAAGCTGCTGCCACACTGCCTGAACCGCAGCTGTTTTCATAAACAAGACTATCCGTGGCACGGACGTGTACTGCTGGTGTCATTCTATATCCTTCCGCAGTTTTTTCCAGATACATGACGCCCGCGGCTTCTGCATCATATTTTTGATACAAAAGAGAAAGCATTTTTTTCAGATCGTCCGGCTCCGGCATTTTCTTTTCTGTGATCAGATGCACAATTCCTTCAAATACAACAACCGGATAACTGCCACGTCCTACAGAAAGCTCATCGATCTTAAGCGGACATGGCATCTGTGCTTTTGCACTGCCCCTTGCCGGGTCAGTTTCGATCCGCATGGGAGCACTGTTTCCGCTGATCTCGATCACTGCTTCCTGCCTGCGCATTTTTTTTGCTATATACTTTCCAAAGCTGCGCGCTGCATTTCCGCAGAATTCACCACCCATCATCTGAAGACGCGCCTCGCCTCCAACCTTAGGCTCTGTTATAAATCCTACCTGTTCTACCTTCCACTGCGGATCCTGCATGATCGCTGCAGCCACCGACCGGTAGTCGTCATCTGCCACACCATCCTTTACGATTGCTGTGATATTTCCCGCCGGGTCCGCAATCACAAAATGAATTTCCATTTTTTTCTCCCTGTCACTTTGATCAAGACGAAATGCGCTCTGCAAATCCCGCTCTGATCAGCGGTCGTCAAATGCGTATATTTTCCTCGTCGCCATCACTCAAAAATCCTGCCGGCCTCGCCGTCAGTCGTGCTTCGCACTTTACGATTTTTTCGTTGTACGTTCGGGCAAAATCAAATACAAGCTTCGCTTGTGCTTGATTTTGTTCCTCACTACAAAAAGAGAGAGCAGACCTCTGCTCTCTCCGGGTTTTATTACTTATTTACCAAGGCAAACCATTGCCGGCAGATTGTAGTCTTCGTAATTTGCTACGATCTTGTCAAATGTACCGTCAGAAACCATCTCATTGAGTGTATTCTGTACCTGATCGCAAAGCTCTGTATTGCCCTTCTTAAAGCCGATCGCATACTGCTCTGTAGAAATTGGTGTATCAAGCTGGCGGAACATATCGCCTCTTGAGCTGATCTGATACTGTGCTACACCGATATCAACAGCAATGGCATCGATAGAACCTGCTTCCAGATTCATGAATGCGCTGTTGTAGTCAGCTACCTGCTGCAGATCTGCAAAAGTTGCTGCCAGTGCAATATTGTCTTTGTTATCTTCACTGTCATCTGTCAGTGCTGTCAGTGCGGAAGAATCAGCCTGTGTTGCCACTACCTTACCGGCCAGATCTTCTAAAGACTGGATATCGGAATCTGCCGCAACAACTACAACGATACTGTTGTCTACATATGGCTCACTGAATGTATAATCATCCTCTCTGCCCGTCATGGTAAAACCATTCCAGATACAGTCGATAGAACCTGCATTCAGTTCCATATCCTTTGCATCCCAGTCGATCGGCTGCTTTACAAGTTCCCAACCGTTACGGTCGCAGACTTCCTGTGCCAGATCAAGGTCAAATCCGACATATTCACCGTTTTCATCCATATAACCATATGGCGGGTATTCTGCATCAAATCCGACAATAAGCTGTGTTCTGTCGCCTGCTGCTGTTTCATCTGCTGCGTCTGTTGCTTCATCTGCTACGTCTGTTGCTTCATCTGCTGCGTCTGTTGCTTCATCACTTGCTGCTGCATCTGTTGCCTCATCTGTAACGGCATCTGTTGCTGCTGCGTCACTTGCTGTGTCCTCTGCGCTGCTGCCACATCCGATCATGCTCATGGCAAGAACGGCTGACAGGATCACTGCTGTCACCTTACTGCTTTTTTTCATCTTTTCTCCTCCTCTGGTATGTTACATACCTGTTAGCTATCTACAGATTTTACTCTGTAACATCGTATAACAAGCCACATTATACCATTGAGGTGTCTTTTTTTCAACTCTTATGAAACAGTGAAAATCCCTTTTTCTCTTCTGCCTCCCCGGTTGTAATGCCAAGCACCTTGTATCCGGTTGCTTCAATGGCTGCTTTTACCTTCTCTTCATCAACCGGCTGCTCTGTCAGAATTTCTGTTGTACCTTTCTTATGAGAGGAAGATACTTTCTTTACCTCGATTGCATTTCTGACTGCGTCATTGACATGGCTTTCACACATACCACACATCATACCGTCTACTTTTACTGTTGTTTTGATCATATTCTCGTCTCCTTCTAATGTTTCATCCTGCACAGATTCCATGTCTGTCTGTGCTTCTTTTACCTGCGCTCCGTTCTTTTTTACAGAGGCTGATTTATGAGTTACTTTTTTATCTTTAGACGCATCGTACATCCGAAACAGGTTCAGACGAAGTGCGTTAGATACAACACAAAAACTTGACAGGCTCATTGCAAGCGCACCGAACATCGGATTTAATTTCCATCCAAACAGCGGGATCCAGACACCCGCAGCCAGCGGAATACCGATCACATTATAGAAAAATGCCCAGAACAGATTTTCATGGATATTTTTCAGCGTTGCACGGCTTAACCGGATCGCCGCGGGGATATCAGAAAGGCGGCTCTTCATCAGTACGATATCCGCCGCATCCATGGCGATATCAGCACCTGCCCCAATGGCAATACCGATGTCTGCACGAGTCAGCGCAGGTGCATCATTGATACCGTCACCGACCATGATCGTCTTGCCCTGCTGCTTCAGGGAACCGATCACCTGCTCCTTGCCATCCGGAAGAACACCTGCGATCACTTCATCCACACCTGCCTGTTTACCGATCGCACGGGCTGTCTGCTCGTTGTCTCCGGTTAACATAACAACTTTTATGCCCATATTCTGTAATTCTGCGATTGCCTGTGGGCTGTCCTCCTTGATCACATCCGACACAGCGATCATACCCAGAAGCTTTCCGTCTCTGACAAACAAAAGAGGTGTTTTCCCCTGCTTTGCAAGCTGCTCTGCCTGCTGTTGCATCTTCTTCCCGTTTTCCTCAATTTTTTCTCTGATAAAAGTATAACTGCCACCGAGCAGACTGCTGCCTTCTGTCTTGCCGCTCAGTCCGTTGCCCGGAAGTGCGGTAAAATCTGTGATCATCCGTGGTTTCAGTTCTCTGCTCTGTGCCTCCTCCAGCACGGCTTTGGCAAGCGGATGCTCACTTTTCTGCTCCAGTGTATATGCCATGGTAAGTAATTCTTCTTCCGAAATACCTTCTGCCGGAAGCACATCCGTTACCTTTGGCTCACCGCGTGTGATCGTACCTGTTTTATCCAGTGCAACGATCCGGGTTTTTCCTGTTTCTTCCAATGAGACGGCTGTTTTAAATAAAATACCGTTTTTTGCTCCCATACCGTTGCCTACCATGATCGCAACCGGTGTTGCCAGTCCGAGTGCACATGGACAGCTGATGACCAGAACGGAAATACCTCTTGCCAGTGCATAGGCAAAATTCTGTCCTGCCAGAAGCCATACCAGTGTAGTGATCACTGCGATCGTGATAACGACCGGTACAAAAACACCGGATACCTTATCTGCGACCTTAGCGATCGGTGCTTTTGTTGCAGATGCATCTTCCACAAGCTTGATGATCTGGGAAAGTGTGGTATCCTCACCGACTCTCGTTGCTTTGCAGCGCAGAAACCCCGACTGGTTGATCGTAGCAGAACGTACCATATCTCCTTCTGCCTTATCGACCGGAATACTTTCGCCTGTGATAGCAGCTTCGTTAACTGCACTGTTTCCTTCTATGACCTGTCCGTCTACCGGAATGTTTTCTCCAGGTCTGACAACAAAAATATCACCTTTTTGTACTTCATCAATGGATACGATAGCTTCTTTTCCGTCTCTTTCAACCACTGCTGTTTTCGGGGCAAGAGAGATCAATGACTTTAAAGCATCTGTTGTTTTTCCCTTGGATCTTGCCTCCAGCATTTTGCCTACTGTGATCAGTGTCAGGATCATCGCTGCCGATTCAAAGTAAAACTCCATCATATATTCCATGACAAGCTCTGCATTCCCGTCTGCCTGTGCCCTTGTCATGGCAAGCAGTGCGTAGACACTCCAGACAAACGATGCCATGGAGCCCATGGCTACCAGCGTGTCCATATTCGGTGATCTGTGCCACAGTGCTTTGAATCCGCTGATAAAAAATTGCTGGTTGATCACCATGATAATAGCTGCCAGTATCATCTGTACCAGCCCCATTCCCACATGGTTATCCGTAAACCACGCAGGCAGCGGCCAGCCCCACATCATATGTCCCATGGAAAAATACATGAGCACGATCAAAAATACAACCGATGCGATCAGACGTTTTTTTAACAGTGGTGTCTGTGTATCCTCCAGTCCTGTCTCTGCTTCCTTATTCTCTTCCTTTGCATTCTTTAATGAGGCTCCATAGCCTGCTGCTTTGACTGCCTCTATGACCGCACTGCTTTCCGCCGTTCCTTCCACACCCATGGAATTGGTCAGCAGACTGACGGAGCAGGACGTTACGCCCTTCACTTTGGAAACTGCTTTTTCTACCCTGGCACTGCAGGCTGCGCAGTTCATACCTGTTACATGATATTGTTCCATCATTTCCCACTCTTTCTGTATCTTTATTATTTCATAAGTTTCTGCAGGGTATTCATCAGCTCATCCACAACCTCTGTCTTTCCTTCCTGAATATCCCTTACCACACAGGAATGGATATGGCTCGATAATAGTTCTTTATTAAAAGCATTCATGGCTGCACTGACCGCTGAGGACTGCACTAAAATATCGTTACAGTAAGCATCGTTTTCCAGCATTTTCTGAATTCCTCTGATCTGTCCTTCAATGCGGTTTAAGCGGTTCATCAGCTTTTTCTTTTCTTCCGCCTCTCGCGCGGTCTTCCGCTGGCAGCAGCATGGCATTTCTTTGCATTCCGATTCTTTTTTAGTATCTTTCATCTGCCTTTTCTATTTCCTTTCTTCGTTATACGTTCGGGTGAAACCTTCTATCACCTGCTACGCAGGTTATTTCGCCGTACATTTGCTACGCAAATATACGACAATGCTTGGTTTCCTTCCCTATATACTCAGAAATCATGCTGCTATCGCAGCATCCGCATCGCTATCGCGCCGCTTTCGATTTCTTCGTTATACGTTCGGGTGAAACCAAATGCCAGCTTCGCTGTCGCTTGGTTTCCTTCCTCACTTTATATACCCCTACAGGGTATTTGTCAAGGAGAATTTTTCTCAAAAAATAAGAGCCGTTCTCCGGCTCTTATCCATACCTGTTGATACAGCATATTTTTTATCTCTTTTTATAAATCACAAGCGTAATAATTTTTAAATTTCCATGCTTAAAGAACACCTTTGAAATATTATCAATAACCTGTGGTTCTCTGGCTTCTCCTTCAACTATAAATATACATCAGTGCTTCCTCTTTTCCAATGCCAACCCAATCAATCGATCCGCCTGATCTGCCATGAACAGCGGGATATTCAGCACATCATCGTCCAGTTTCAGATTGTCCAATGAGAAACGGATGCGAAGCTTGACCTTATCAGGGAACAGTTCCTTGAACTTCTTCATACTCTTGCTGGTTGTGTTGGCTTCGGATTTGACCTCCACGGGGAAGATGTCGTTCTCCCGCTGAACGAGGAAATCCACCTCGTAAGGTGGGTTGTTCTGGCTCCAATAACGGGGCATGACTTCAAACTGAGTAATTAAAGTCTGCAACACAAAGTTTTCGGTTAATGCGCCTTTGAATTCAGTAAATAGGCGGTTCCCTTCGCCAAAGGCAGTGGGAGCCAACTGTGCCAGACGGCGGAGCAGTCCCACATCTACCAAATAAATCTTGAAAGCAGACAAGTCATCGTAAGCTGCAATCGGCAAGCCGGGAGCTGAGCTGCGATAAATTTTATGCACCAGACGGGCATCCACCAGCCATTGCAAAGCATCCTCGTACTCACGGGCTCGTGCACCTTCCTTGACCACTTTATAGATAAACTTCTTGTTCTCTCTTGCCAGTTGAGAAGGAATTGATTTCCAGATCATTGAGATTTTCGGGAACTCGCTGAGGTTAGAATGTTTTGCAAAATCACGCTCATAGGCTCCGATGATTCCGGACAATGCTTCCTGCATGGCAGAAACATCCCGTGCCTCCGTCCACATCAATACCGGTTCCGGCATACCACCGGTGACATAGTACATCTTCAGCTTCTCATACAGCGGATTAAAGAAGGCGTCAGGGATAGGTTCAAGGGTATCCACCTGTTCCAGATACTGCGCCAGATTTTCATCACCGTTGGCAAGTAGAAACTCAGCGAAGGTCATTGGGTCAATCTGCATGAAGTTGACCTTGCCTACTGGAAAAGAGGAAGGCTTCGCCAAGGCGATACCTAACAGAGAACCGGCGCAGGCAACATGGTACTGCGGTGCGTTCTCGCAGAAATATTTCATGGAGTTAATGACTTTCGGACAGTCCTGTACCTCGTCAAAGATGATGAGGGTCTTTTCTGGCAATATCTTTTGACCGCTTGCCAGTATAAGGTTTTGTAGAATCCGGTCCACATCCTTGGTTGTTTCAAAAAATTGTTTATATTCTTCGTTTTCGTCGAAGTTAAAGTAGGCTGTATTTTCATAACAGCGTCTGCCGAACTCTTTTAGAATCCAAGTCTTACCCACCTGACGTACGCCTTTCAAGATTAAAGGCTTGCGGTAGGGAGAATCCTTCCAATCCAGCAACTTTTTTAAGATAAATCGTTCCATAGAATCACTCCTCACATTTTTATTGGAGTTTTATGCTTTATAATCACACTTTTATTATATGCGAAATCTATGAACATTACAACCGAAATCACAAAATTATTAAGATTTAATGCTTATTAATCACACTTTTATATGATATAGTGAAAAACTTTCTACAATAAAGGCAGACCGCAGCCTCAACATTAGTTATATTACATCCTATCATTCCTGTTCCATCCCGGATAGGAAAGGATAATATCAGTATCGTTAAATGGAGTAACAGCTTGCCTTGATGAAATTCACACAACGATGTGTGATTGAAAATACCATTGCAAAAGCAACCTGCTGTTGCCATACGATCTCTATATTGTCCTCTCCATTGATAATCACACCAACTTCGATTCATTTTTCTCTCTTTTTTCTCAAAACAGATTGTAATCTCATTCTGATCTTCTTTAAAAATATCCGCAGCTTATATGGTCTGCACCACAGCCACACATACAATCGGTATCTTATGTCATCGGTCTTACATTGCTTCCCTTTGTGGGTAAAATCTGTCATAACACCAAGAACATCTGTCTTTGGGACTCCACGCTCTATCCCGATGCAGTTATCGCCAAGGATGTCATTGTCATATCAACAACATTTACGATTTTACGTTCATTTTAATTTACTTATTTCTCGGGCAGGCTTTCCGATACACATAACGCACCCCATCCCACCTGGTCATTGGGCCACATGTCATAACCGGGCAGTTGTCTGGCTCCCGCATGCAGATAAGCTTTGACTTTTTCTCCATACAAAAAAGGATCATTACCCTGCACAATCCCATATTCCATCAAAAGAGCAGCGGCAGCGGTCACAAAAGGTGTTGCATAGGAAGTCCCGCTCACAACCGCCCCGCCTTCTCCCTCTCCGATCCGGATATTGACACCGGGGGCGGCCAGATCCGGCTTGCTGTTTTCCGCCCGATCGCTGCCTGCATCTCCTCTCCCGGAAAATGCCGCATAGGATCTGACATAAGCATTATAAGCACCTACTGTGATTACCTTCTGCGCTGTTGATGGGATTGTCAACGTCTGTGCGGGAGACGGCAGAAGAAACCGCGTGTTTTCAGAGCGTACCACTGCAGACGGCATATATAGACGCAGTTCTCCATTCGCAATACGCCGCGGTGTGATCTCAATCGTCCAGATCCCGGTATTCAGATACGTTTCCACCGGGATAAAATCTATATAAACTTCTTCCCGCTTCCGATAAGGCTGTGGTCTGCCGCTGAAGATCAGAAGCTTGGTCTGTTCCATAACAGCCTGCTGTGCCTCCCCTCCTGCATCCTGATTCCGGATCAGATATTGTTCTCCCGCCGGAGACAGGATGGAAATATCCATCCGGTCCGCATACCATTTCCAGAGCTGCAAGGAAAAGCTTCGTTCATATGTCCCCATGGCAAATGAGATTCTCTGTATTTCATTTTCGGAAAGTTTTCCTGCAAAATGCCCGGCAGAAGCCCCTTCATTACCGGCGCCGATACAGATCACATTTCTGCCGACCTCTGTGATATTGTCGATAAACCGTTCCAGCAGGGATGATCCGTCATGTGCGCCATAGGTGTTACCGTAACTTAAATTGATCGCCACAGGCATATTTTCCGCCTGCGCCTTCTTTGCAACATACGTAAAGGCACGAAGCAGCGACACCGTAGACGGATATGTGCCGCGCGCCGTATCCAGCTTCACAACGATCAGTTCACTTTCCGGCGCTCCCTGCACCGCGATTTTTGCTACATTTGTCCCATGTCCTGTCACGTCTGTGGTCAGCCGCTCACTGTTCTTTTGCAGATTTGCATTGAGCATCTTTCTGCTGTATTCCACGCCTGTAAAAAAGCCCTGCGGCGGCTTTTCTCCTTTTTCCGCATCCGCCCGCTTTCCCTGATCCCACAGCCACGCAATCTTTGTTGTTCCGTCCGCATAACGGAACATCGGATCTGTATAGTCAATACCCGAATCCAAAATTGCCATATAAACGCCCTGCCCGGATAACGCCTTTCCGGAAACAGGCTGCAAAAGAGGATAAAAACAAGAAGCTCCAAGTCCTGCAGTTACCTGCGGATAGAGCTTCTTTGGTTTTTCAATAAATTCTATTTCTTCCATCCGGGAAAAAGCGCCGATCAGATTTTCGGGGATCGTCACGATCGCATACCCTGCGATCAACGGTTCGACCCGGATACCGCCTGTCAGCCTGTCAAGATTGCCGTTATATTTCACGATCAGTTCCCATGTATTTTCCGACGGTGCATATCCGGTATCCAGATTATCTGACTTTTCCCGCATCTGCGCCGGTGTATCCAGTGCAAGGGAAAGCTGATCCTCCAGCTTCTGATTCGCCATATTTCCCTCTGCTTTTTATCATTACTATATGCATTTTTCTGCGAAATTCTACTCAATGACTCCTGTATAGGTTCCGGTTCTTTTACTATCCAGTTTTGCCTTTGCGCCACTCACAAATGCACCTCCTGCAGGCTGAAAATAAATTTCGATCTTATCGATCCTGCCCGCATACTGCCAGTCAGATACTTTGACTGCCAAATTAACATATTTCTCTGACGGTATTACCTTCTCTGCTTCCAGTACATTTTCACCGCTGCAGAACCGCATTTTGACAGTTACCTGTCTGTTGGTACTGCCTGTTACCTGCAGCCTTGTTACAAAGTAAGGCTGCACTGTAAAACTGACCGGTACATCGTAATTTTTTGAAAAGCCCCAGGAAACATTTTTATTCAGTCCGGATCCTCTGTATGAAATCGTCTGACTCTCAGATCCCTGCAGACTGATCGGCTGCACATATTTCGGCGTGATCTTCTCCGGCCATAAAACTTCTGTCGAAGCCATATTCCGCATTGCAAGAAAACGACTCTGTGAAAATCCCGGGATCAGGCTTTCCCAGCTTGTTGCTCTAATATAATTTAATGCGAAATCTGTCCATTCACTGCTTTTTGTCGTGTCCATATATTTAAACACATACCACGAATACTTCTTTCGGTCTGCCCATTCATTCGGGTGAATACTATCTCCATAGGTTGTCCACAGACCGGTTCGGATATTCTGCCTGATCTCCACCTCATTATCCACATGGCGGGAAATGATCAGTGCATCTACCATATCATTGCTTTCTGCAATATAATAAGCATAAGCAATCGCCGCAGCCTGGATCTGTTCCGACTGTCCGGAAGAAAATCCGGTTTCCGACAGCAGTATCCTCGTGTTTTCTCCATATGTTTTCTTCACATAATTTGTCATAACGGAAAGATTAGCCATCGTTATAACCTTAGCTTTTGATCCTTTTCCGGCCAGCCCGCTTGTATCGTTCCAAAAATCTGCCGTTGTAAGCGGATAGGAATAAGGATGGTAAGCAATATGAAATCCTATTTTTCCTTCCTTTTCCAGTTCCTGTGCAAACAGGTTTAAGAACTTTTTACCCGCATATACTCCTGTTGTCGTTCTTGTCCAGTTATTATCCAGAGAAATATATACTCTTGTATTTTTGTACATGCTCTTCATGCAGGTTGCAACCAGTCTGTATTCTTCAGCGTAAGCCCTGGCATACTCCTGTATATTTTTCAGTCCTGCATAATTCCAGTCCTGATAAGCATTTACTTCATTACCGACCACCCAGTTGGTCACATAAGCATTTCCGCTGTAGCGTTCTGCCAGAAAACTACAAGTTGCTTCCAGCTGCAGCCTTGCTTTCTTTGACTTTGTGTTAAACATATAGTACTGATGGCCCTGACTTCTGCCCTTTGGTGCGATCAGATATGTCAGATCACTTCTGTAGCCCAGAAGCAGAATACCCGTCACAACCATATTTTCCGCTCTTGTTTTCAGGAAAAGTGAGTCATATCCCTGCACTGCAGATCTGGAAAACCAGTATGTTTTTCCATTATATTCATAAGGAATTCCTTCCTGTGTATTGTGCTGTCCGGCAGTTGCGATAATATCCGACAAAATGATATTGTAGGCTGTATTTTTGACGCCCAGCTCCTCTACATCCGGCATCATATCCGCATTGATCTGCAGTCCCTTCTTAGAAGGTGCTGTTGGAAAAGGATAGGAAAAATAAGCAGTCCTTTCCGGATTGGTAATATACATGGCATCACTGAGTATTATGTATTTTCTGCCCTTTTTAACCGCTACCACAAACTTCTTCTGTAAAACGGAATTCTTTGTCTCCTTCTGCAGCGGTAAGGTAAAGGTCACACTTTTCTTCTTTGCGGCTTTTGCAACCGGTTTCAGTCCGCTCACTTTATTCTGGTAAGAGTCCAGCGCAAACAAGTAATAATACTCATCACTGCTCTTCACCCTTTTCTTTATCTTTGCAGCCGCTTTTACCGTAGAGGCATCTGACAGCTTTACACTGCCCAGCTTTGCAGTTCCCTTTTTCGCCTCGATCTCCGCCACGCCTTTTTTGATCGTAAGCTTCTTTTTACTACTGTATTTACCGTAGATCTTTTTCCCGTTTTCA
>ENA-OYZW01000955-OYZW01000955.1-human-gut-metagenome-genome-assembly--contig:-NODE-955-length-12249-cov-6.085616_pt1 | contig 12249 bp, 9 predicted proteins | sample MGYA00244075_ERZ653474 | MGnify/ENA primary metagenome ERZ653474 (study PRJEB26926, sample SAMN06164949) | human gut metagenome | biome: ENVO:00009003; feature: ENVO:2100002; material: ENVO:00002003...
ATGTCCTTTGACCAGTGGATCTACGCCTTCTGCCAGCGGGAAAACGTCCGCACCCGGAACGAGTTCAAGTTCAGCATCGTGGAGCGGAATTTTGCCAACTTCGTGGACTGGCTGACGGACGAGGGAAAGGTGGAGGTGCGGCGGGAATTCTGCGCCAAGCACTATTTTCATGCGGAAAAGTAAAGCGATTGTAAAATAATACGTTGCATATGCCGTGAAAACGGTCTATAATGAGCAGATACCCCGCAAGTATAATGAAAATTTGAGGTATTTGAGGATGAACATTGGAGAAAAGCTGAACATGACCATGCTCTGCGACTTTTACGAGCTGACCATGGGCAACGGATACTTTGAAAACGGCTTCAAGGACAAGATCACGTATTTTGACGTGTTCTTCCGCCGGGTGCCGGATAAGGGCGGCTTCGCCATTGCCGCCGGTCTGGAGCAGCTGATCCGTTACATCGAGGACCTGCACTTCACCCCGGAGGACATTGCGTATCTCCGTGGGCGGAACCTGTTCTGCGAGGAATTTCTGGAATATCTGGCCAATTTCCGGTTTACCGGCGACATCTACGCCGTGCCGGAGGGGACGCCGGTGTTCCCCAAGGAGCCGCTGGTGGTGGTCCGGGCCCCGGCCATCGAGGCACAGCTCATCGAGACCTTCACCCTGCTGACCGTGAACCACCAGAGCCTCATCGCCACCAAGGCCAACCGCATCACCCGGGCCGCCAGAGGCCGGACGGTGCTGGAATTCGGCTCCCGCCGGGCCCAGGGCTCCGACGCCGCCATCACCGGCGCGCGGGCGGCCTATATCGGCGGCTGTGCCGGAACCGCCTGCACCATCTCCGACCAGCTGTACGGCGTGCCCGCCGGAGGCACCATGGCCCACGCCTGGGTGCAGATGTTCGACTCGGAGTATGATGCCTTCAGGACCTATTGCGAGATCTATCCCACCAACGCCACCCTGCTGGTGGACACCTACAACACCCTGAAATCCGGCATTCCCAACGCCATCCGGGCCTTCAACGAGGTGCTCAAGCCCAAGGGCATCACCAAGTGCGGCATCCGGCTGGACTCCGGCGACATGGCCTACCTGACCCGGAAGGCCCGGAAGATGCTGGACGACGCCGGGTGGACCGAGTGCAAGATCAGCGTGTCCAACTCCCTGGACGAGTATCTGATTCAGGACCTGTTTATGCAGGGGGCACAGATCGACATGTTCGGCGTGGGCGAGCGGATGATCACCGCCCGGTCCGAACCGGTGTTCGGCGGCGTATACAAGCTGGCGGCGGTGGAGGACGATGAAGGAAACATCATCCCCAAGATCAAGGTCAGCGAAAACGTGGAGAAGATCACCATTCCCCATTTCAAGAAGGTGTACCGCTTCTATGGCCGGGACACCGGCAAGGCCATCGCCGACCTGATTACCCTGCACGACGAGCAGGTGGACGACACCCAGGACCTGGAGATTTTCGACCCCATGGCCACCTGGAAGAAGAAAACCGTGTACAATTTCACCGCCCGGGAGCTGCTGGTGCCGGTGTTCCTGAAGGGCAAGCGGGTGTATGACAGCCCCACCCTGCCGGAGATCCAGGCCTATTGCCGCCAGCAGGTGGACACCCTGTGGGACGAGGTGAAGCGCTTCGACAACCCCCACAAGTATGTGGTGGACCTGTCCCGGAAGCTGTGGGACATCCAGCAGGAGCTTCTGCGTTCGTCCCAGCGGTGACGGAGGATAAGGGCGGACAGAGTCGTCCGCCCCTACAGGCCCTCTCAGTCGGCTGCGCCGACAGCTCTCCCAGAGGGAGAGCCAAGGCTGTAGAGCTCGCTGCCCTCAACGGGCCGCAAAACAGACACCCTTAGATACCCATACACCGCCGATGGACGGCGGGGACAGCGGGAAAGGAGGAAGGATTTCCGTTGAAGAAACCGAAGGTACAGCAAAAAACCGAGCGGCGCATATCGGCGGCCCTGCGGCTGGTGCTGGTGGCGGTGCTGCTGCTGGCCCAGATCGCGCTGGTGCTGGTGCTCAATGACCTGCTGCGGCAGAGAATGGCCATCGCTTATACCCTGCTGGAGCTGGTGGCCCTGGCCTACGTCTTCCGCATCAACAGCCGCCCCGGCGGCGGCTCGTACAAGCTGGGCTGGACCCTGCTGATCCTGACGGTGCCGGTGGTGGGCCTGATCCTGTACTGGCTGTGGAACGGAGATCATCCCCAGAAGCGGCTGGACCTGCAAAAACTGCCCCGGCCCCGGGAGTCCGACGCCCGGCAGGAGCACAGCCGCCTGCAGGTGGAGCACCTGCGGCGGGAGCACCCGGAATGGGGCCGCCTGGCGGCGTATCTGGACCGGCAGGGCTTCCCCCTGTACACCGGCACCGGGGCCGTGTATCTGCCCACCGGCGAGGCGTATCTGGAGGACCTGCTGGAGCGCATGGAGCAGGCGGAGCACTTCATTTTCATGGAGTTTTACATCATGGCCGAGGGGCAGCTGTGGGACCGGCTGATGGATATTTTCCGGCGGAAGGCCGGACAGGGCGTGGAGATCAAGGTGCTGTTCGACGACTTCGGCAGCATGATGCGCATGTCCGAGGAGGCCGTGGAGGAGCTGCGGCGCATAGGGGCGGAGGTGCTGATCTTCAACCCGGTGCACCACTATGTGAACCGGCTGTACTTCAACTATCGGGACCACCGGAAGATCGCCTGCATCGACGGGGACACCGCCTATACCGGCGGGGCCAATATTGCCGACGAATACGCCAACCTGATGGAGCGGTTCGGCTATTGGAAGGACGACGGCATCCGGCTGGAGGGCCAGGGGGCCTGGACCCTGACCCGGGAGTTCATCTATATGTGGGAGCGCATGGGCGGCGCCATGCACCAGGAGCACGACTATTACCGGCCCCACGGCGACGCCCCGGGCCAGGGCTTTGTGCAGCCCTTTGTGGACGGACCGGACAGCAACCCCATCTCCTCCGCCGAGGACGCGTTTTTGCAGCTGATCGGCGGGGCCAAGCACATGGTGTATATCACCTCCCCCTATCTGGCCATTGACGAGTCCATGGAGAAGGCCCTGTGCATGGCCGCCGGCAGCGGGGTGGACGTGCGGCTGATGATGCCGGGGATCCCGGACCACAAATTCGCCTTTATGGTGGCGGAGAGCTATTTCGGGGAGCTGCTGGACCACGGGGTGAAGATCTATCGCTTCACGCCGGGGCTGCTGCACGGGAAAACCGTTCTGGCGGACCGGGAGGCGGCCTTTGTGGGGTCCGTGAACATGGACTACCGCAGCTTCCAGCTGCACTTCGAGTGCGGCACCCTGCTGTACGGCGCGCCGGCCCTGGAGACCCTGCTGGAGGACATGGACGGCATTATGGAAAAGTCCTGGCAGGTGACTCGGTCCGACTGGGAGCACCGCCCCCTGCTGCACCGGGTGCTGGGGGGCCTGCTGCGGCCCTTCGCCATGTGGATGTAATTCTTTCGAAAAAGCGGCAGGCCGCTTTTTCGAGAAGGCTGCACCGCGCTTCGTGCCTCACGGGCCGCCGCAGTCGTCCCCTTCGACACGCGCTCCGTGTAAAGTGTTTTTTGCGACGTACACGCCGCCGCAAAAAACGGATCACAATTGATTTGCCGCCTGCGGGCGGCAAACGCTGCGAGGCTTTTACAACAGACTCAAAAGAGACCGTATTCTTCCGAATACGGTCTCTTTTTATGCTTTATGGCTCCAGCCTGTGCAGGAGGCGGTCGGTGAGGGACACGGTCAGGGCGGCGGCAGCGGCCAGGGCCACCGTCACCGCTCCGCCGCACCACAGCACCGCCCGGTAGGCAAACCGGCGCATTACCGCTCCCCTCCCCCGCTGACGATGTGGTAATAGGCGTTGGAGGTGATCCAGTACACCAGGGTGTACAGCGCCGCGAAGGCCAGGAAGCTGGCGGCGGTGGTGCCCACCAGCAGGCGGGTGTTCCAGAGGTTGAACAGAAGCAGCAGCTTATGGACAAAGGGGAAGGCAAAGGCCAGGTGCAGTCCCGCCAGCAGCAGCGGCAGGAAGAACACCAGCAGCAGCTGGCTGTTGATGCTGGAGCGGATGTCCCGGCGGGTCATGCCCACCTTCTGCATGATGTCGAAGCGGGCCTGGTCCTCGTAGCCCTCGGAGATCTGCTTATAATAGATGATCAGCACCGCCGCCAGGGAGAAGCCCACGCTGAGGAGGATGCCCAGGAAGAACAGGCTTCCGTAGGACCCGTAGAAATCTCCGCGATTTTCCGCCAGGGACTCCACGCCCAGCACGCCGTTTTCCATCAGGCCGCCGTCCTGGGCCATGCGGCGGATGGCCTCGGCCACGGGGTCCGCGGCGTCGGGAAGCTGGCGGTCCAGGTCAAAACCGTAGTGCCAGGTGCGGGACACGCCCATATTGGCCCGGTTCATCACCTGCTCCAGGGCGTCTGCGGCGGAGAGGTCCGGAACGATGAGCCACAGCTGGGTGACGACGCTGGCGGAGTCGCTGCCGGAAGGAGAAAAGTTATCCAGCAGGCCCGCCACCTGCCAGGTGGGGCCGTTCTGAAGGGTCAGGGAGGTCCCCTGATAGCCGGTCCGGCTGCGGCAGACGTACACCTGCCCCTGGGACAGGGTCAGGTCCGTGCCCATGGCGGCGTTGTAATCCGCCAGGGGGATCAGGGTCACATCCACGGGATCGCCGAAGCCCTCATTCGGGGAGAGCACCCCGTCCCGGAGGGTCATCACCGAGGACACGGAGCGGTACTCCCAAACATTGGCGGCGGACATACCGCTGCGGCTGACGGCGTCCGCCACGGCGGTGCGCAGAGACGTCAGGTCCCCGGACTGGCTGGCCCGGTCCGGGAAGTAGGCGGTGATGTTTTCATCCCGGGGATAGCGGGTGTGCAGGGAGTCCTCCGCGCCGAAATACAGGCAGGTGGTGGAGGAGAGCATCACCAGCACCATGGTGCCCAGGATGCAGATGGAGGCCAGGCCCGCGCCGTTGCGCTTCATGCGGTATACCAGGGAGGAAACGGACACGAAGTGCCGCTTCTGATAGTAAAACCGGGGGTTCTTCTGCAGCAGGCGGCACAGGGCCACGGAGCCGGAGATGAACAGCAGATAGGTGGCGGCAATGACCATCAGCACGGCGGCGAAGAACCAGGTCAGGGCCGCCAGCGGCTCCCGGATGGTGACGGCCAGGTAATAGGCCCCGGCCAGCAGCAGGATGCCCAGCACCGCCAGGGCCCAGTTGGCCCGGGGCGGCTTCTCCCCCTCCGCTTGGCTGCGCATCAGCTGCACGGCAGTGGAGCGGCCCACCCGCACCAGGGAGGAGATCAGGATCAGCAGGTAAATGGCCCCGTACAGGCCCAGGGTCAGGAGCAGGCCCCCGGCGGACACCCGGTACACCATGTCCGTGGCCGCGCCCACCATCCGCAGCAGGCCCAGCTCCGCCAGCTTGCTCAGCAGGATGCCCAGGGCCAGGCCCCCGGCCAGGGAGATGCCGCCGGAGAGCAGGGTCTCCCAGCAGAGAATGCGGGCGATGTCCCGCTTGCCCATGCCCAGGACGTTATACAGGGCAAACTCCCGGTTCCGGCGGCGGATCAGGAAGGAATGGGTGTAAAACAGCAGCAGCAGAGAAAACACCCACAGCACAAAGCTGCCCAGATTCAGGATCACCTGCACGGAGCCGCTGCCGGGCAGCGTTCCCTCCGGCAGCCGGGACAGGGCCACAAGAATGTAGAAAAACGACACGGCGCCTACGCCGGTCAGCAGATACGGCACATAGAGGCGGCTGTTTTTCCGGATGCCGTCCCAGGCCAGATGACGGTACAGCTTCATGCCCGGTCACCGCCTGCCTGGAGCATGGTCAGGGTGTCCGCGATCTTCTGATACAGCTGCTCGTCGGTGCACTGGCCGCGGTACAGCTGGTGGAACACCTGGCCGTCCTTGATGAACAGCACCCGCCCGGCGTGGCTGGCGGCCTTGACGGAGTGGGTGACCATGAGGATGGTCTGCCCCTGGCGGTTGATCTGGGCGAACAGGTCCAGCAGCTCGTCGGTGGAGCGGCTGTCCAGAGCGCCGGTGGGCTCGTCGGCCAAGATCAGCCGGGGATGGGTGATCAGCGCCCGGGCCACGGCGGCCCGCTGCTTCTGGCCGCCGGACACCTCGTAGGGATACTTGTCCAGCAGCTCCAGGATGCCCAGCTGGCGGGCGATGGGATCCAGGCGGGCCTTCAGCTCCCGGTAGGGCCGCCCCGCCAGCACCAGGGGCAGATAGATGTTGTCCCGCAGGGTGAAGGTGTCCAGCAGGTTGAACTCCTGGAACACGAAGCCCAGGTTATCCCGGCGGAAGGCCGCGGCGTCGGACTCCCGGACGGCGGCCATGTCCCGGCCGTCCAGCTCCACCCGGCCGGCGGTGGGCTTATCCAGAGCCGCCAGGATGTTCAGCAGGGTGGTCTTGCCGGAGCCGGACTCGCCCATAATGGCCACGTATTCGCCCTCCTCCACGGAGAAGTCCACCTGCCGCAGGGCCGTGACCTGGCTGCCGCCGAAGCGGGTGGTATAGACCTTTTTCAGGCCCGTTACATTGAGAATCTGCATATTGATGCCTCCTTATTGACAGGGCCTATTATAGCAGGCCGGGGAAATGCGCCGCCATCGAATGGGCTTACATTTCCCCGGTCTGAGCTTACGTTTTTGTCACTCGTGGGTGCGGACGTTGATAAATTCCGCACGGAGCTTGGAATAGAGGATGGTCTGGCTGCTGTACAGGCCGCAGTAGCCGGAGAGAAGATAGCTCAGGGCGCAGGCCACGGCAAAATACGGGGCCCCGGCGGAGCCGAACAGCTCCACGCTCAGCAGCACCGAGGCCACCGGGCAGTTCACCGCCCCGCAGAACACCGCCACCAGGCCGATGGCCCCGCCGAACCCGGCGGGCAGGCCCAGCAGGCCCCCCATGAAGCAGCCGAAGGCGGCCCCCACGAAGAACGACGGCACCACCTCGCCGCCCTTGAAGCCGCAGCCGATGGTGACGGCGGTGAACAGGATCTTCAGCAGCCATGCCCAGCCGTCGGCCTCCCCCGCCAGGGCCCGGGCGATGACGTCCATGCCCGCGCCGTTGTAGTCGCCGTTTGTCAGAAGGCTCATGCCGATCAGCAGAACGGAGCCTGCCAGCACCCGGACCCAGGGGCTTCTGAACCCCCGGTCCAGCAGGCGCTCCGTCCAGTGAAGCCCCTTGCAGAACAGGATGCTGACCACGGCGCACAGAATGGCCAGGGCCACCACCGGCACCATGGTCTCCAGCGTCACAGGGGGCATGGCCACCGCGAACCGGGTGGGCTCCACCCCCATCAGGGTGGACACGCCGAAGGCCGCCATGGCGGCGGTGATGCAGGGCACCAGGCCCGCGTAATACAGCACGCCCACGCTGATGACCTCCAGGGCGAACACCGTGGCGGTCAGGGGGGTGCCGAACAGGGCAGAGAACACCCCGCTCATGCCGCACAGGGTGGCAAGGGGCAGGTCCTTCTCCCCCAGGTGCAGCAGCTTCCCGGCCTCGTAGCCCAGGCCGCCGCCGATCTGCAGGGCCGCGCCCTCCCGGCCGGCGCTGCCGCCGCACAGGTGGGTGATCACCGTGGACACAAAGATCACCGGCACCAGGAGAATGGGCACGCTTTCGCCGAAATGCACCGACTCGATGATGGCGTTGGTGCCCTTCCCCTCCAGATGGCAGAGCTTATACAGCCCCACGATGGCAAGGCCTCCCACCGGCAGCAGGTACAGGATCCAGGGGTGGGCCCCCCGGATGGCCGTGGCGTAATTGACGCCGATATGAAACAGGGAGCCGATCACGCCGCCGGCCACACCGATGATGCCGCCCAGCAGCACCCATTTTCCCAGCGCCGCCGGGTATGCTCCCATATGCATTATGGTCTTTTTCCACTTATCCACCGCTTGCCGCCGTCCTTTCCGCCCGTTCCCCCAAAAAATCTTCTTCCTTTTATAGCCAGCTTTTTTCGACAGTCTCTTTATAGCATCTTTACGGTTTGGTGTCAATCCGGCATATCAGCCATTCCCTGTTTCCGCAAAAACAGGGGCCTGCCTCCCGAAAAGCAAAGCCCCCGTCCTGTTTCATTTTGCTTCAGCTGCCCAGATGAAGCGCCTGGAGAAGCAGAAGCCAGCTGAGCCCATAGTAGGTGACCACAGCCACCAGATCGTTCACGGTGGTAATCAGCGGCCCGGAGGCCACGGCAGGGTCCACCCCGATTCGCTTGAAAAACATGGGAATCAGCGTTCCCACGGCGCTGGAGATAAACATGGCCAGCAGAAGCGCCGCGCCGATGCACACCGAAACCGCAAACGCATATTGGGCGGGATATCCCTTGCCCAGCATGATGTAAGCGCCCACAAGCAGCACGGAAAGGCTGCCCAGAATCAGTCCGCTGAACAGCCCCACCCGCATCTCCTTGCAGACGAGGCCCAGCTTTTTCCGGGCGGTGATCTCCTTGTCCATCAGCACACGGATGGTGACAGCCAGCGACTGCGTTCCCACATTTCCCGCCATATCCAGGATCAGCGACTGGAACGCCATAATGATCGTCAGCCGGGACACGACCTTCTCGAATGCGCCCACAACGCCTGAAACAACCATCCCCAGCACCAGCAGCGCCAGCAGCCAGGGCATCCGCTTTTTCAGGCTTGCCCGCAGCGGCTCGTGCAGATCCTCCTCCGCGGAAAGGCCGCCCAGCTTCGCATAGTCGTCGCTCATCTCGTCGTCCACCGCTTCCACCAGGTCCCTCAGGGTGATGACGCCGAGAATGCAGTTGGAGGCATCCAGCACGGGAATGGCGCTTTCCGAGTAGCTTTTCAGCCGCTCGATACAGTCCTCCGTGCGCTCGCTGCAGTAGACATACGGGAACCTGTGCTGGATAAGGGGCGCGATAGCCGCGTTCTTTTCTGCAATAAGCAGAGCGCGCAGCTCCACCGTGCCGCAGAAAAAGCCGTTTTCCGCCGTCACAAAGAGCATTTGGATATTATCGTTTTCCTTCGCCTGGTCCATAAGCGCCCGGGTGGCCTGGCCCACCGTCATTTCCGAATCCAGCGAAATGAAATTGGCGCTCATTCTGCTGCCGATCTCGTCCTCGTCAAACGACACCAGCAGCTCAATCTTTTTCCGAAGCGCTCCGTTGAGCAGCCCGATCATCGCTGACCTGTCGCTGCCGGGCAGTTCCCGCAGAATGTCCGCCGCAGCATCCGGGTCAATCTTTTCCAGAATGAAAACAGCTCTTGCCGTGTCGATGTCCTTCAGGAAGACAGCCGCCTCCTGGGGCTCGACATACTTGAAAATACCGGCCAGCTTGTCCGGCTCAATGGAGCGGATCAGCCGCATCCTTCCAAGCCGGTCCATCTGCTCCATGGACTTGGCAATATCGCTGTTATGATAGTTCTCCAGCTGCTCCTGGATCATCTTCGGCGAAAGGTCATCCCTTATCAGCGCCGCGATCTCATCCGCGCAGCCTCCGCTTTTGAGGTTCTTGTCTTCGTTGAACATTGCCATGGTATTACCGCCTTTCAATTAAAATCGCATCGTGTTCCTAATTGAAAGTGAAGCCGGGCAATGTGCTGTCATATCCGGCCTTTATTTACCTGTACGAGCCGATGCAAAGCAAGCGCCGGACACAGCGGCACATTGAATACTTCGCCCGTAACTGTCACCTAAGCTCACTTTGCTCACCTCTTTCTGGAATAAAAGTCGATTGCTTTGTCATGATACCACTGTCGCGCGGTCCTGTCAACCCGGAACCGGACGCTGCCGCCTCTCCCCCTTCTCTCGTTTTTTCTGAGAAGCTGAAAAATTTTCAGGGAAGCTGATTTTCTATGATTTTCCCTGTTGATTCCGGAGAACATTTGCCGTATACTATGAGATGGAAGCAAAAAGATCCCAAGTGCTATCACCTATTACAACAATCAGGAGGAAAAGCAAGATGAAATACGGTCGTACTTTCAATTTCTCCGCAGGTCCTGCCATGATGCCGGAGCCTGTTCTGGAGGAGATCCGCGACGAGATGATGAACTATCGGGGCAGCGGCATGTGCGTCATGGAAATGAGCCACCGCTCCAAGGTGTTCCAGCAGATCGCCGACGAGGCCCAGGCCGACCTGCGCAAGCTGATGAACATCCCCGATAACTACAAGGTCCTGTTCATCCAGGGCGGCGGCACCCTGCAGTTTGCCATGGTGGCCATGAACCTGATGAAGAACGGCAAGGCCTGCTATGTGGAGACCGGCGCGTGGTCCAAGAAGGCCATTGCCGAGGCCAAGAAGTATGGCGAGGTGCAGGTGGTTGCCTCCTCCGCCGACAAGAACTTCTCCTATATCCCCGACTGCTCCGATCTGGACATCCCCGAGGATGCCGACTATGTCTACATCTGCGAGAACGAGACCATCAACGGCACCACCTGGAATAAGCTCCCCAACACCAAGGGCCACATTCTGGTGTCCGACCAGTCCTCCATGTTCCTGTCCCGCCCCTGCAACGTGGCCGATTACGGCCTGATCTGGGCCGGTGTGCAGAAGAACGTGGGCCCCGCCGGTATGGCCGTGGTCATCATCCGGGAGGATCTGATCCGGGACGACCTGGATCCCAAGACCCCCATCTATATGAAGTATAAGACCCATGCCGACAACGACAGCATGTACAACACCCCCAACTGCTGGGCCATCTACTGCTGCGGCAAGGTGTTCAAGTATCTGCTGAGCATCGGCGGCCTGGAGGAGATGGAGAAGCGCAACATCGCCAAGGCCAAGGTCATCTATGACTTCCTGGATTCCTCCAAGCTGTTCAAGGGCGCCGTGGTGCCCCAGGACCGCAGCCTGATGAACATCCCCTTCGTCACCGGCGACAAGGAGCTGGACGCCGCCGTGGTGGCCGCCTCCAAGGAGGCCGGCTTCGACAACCTGAAGGGCCATAAGTCCGTGGGCGGTCTGCGGGCCTCCGTGTACAACGCCATGCCCATCGAGGGCGCCCAGGCACTGGTGGAGTTCCTGACCAAGTTCGAGGCAGAGCACAAGTAACACGCAAAACGGGGGACGGCGTCCCCCTGCCCCCCTATATCCAACAACATTTCGTATTATGGAAGGAGATTATTACGATGCGTATTCTGGTTACTGACGGTATGGATAAGACCGCTATGGCGCAGCTGCGGGAGCATGGCCATGAGGTAGTGGAGCAGTTCTATGAGCCCGATCAGCTGGGCGAGGCCCTGCGCGGGTTTGACGTGGCCGTGGTCCGCTCCAAGACCAAGGTCCGCAAGGAGCACATTGATGCGGCCAAGGGCGGCCAGCTGAAGCTGATCATCCGCGGCGGCGTGGGTGTGGACAACATCGACGTGGACTATGCCAAGGCAAACGGCATCGACGTGAAGAATACCCCCCGCGCCTCCTCCCAGTCTGTGGCAGAACTGGCCATGGGCCATATGTTCGCCTGCGCCCGGTATCTGTCCATCGCCGGTCACACCATGCGCGAGGGCAAGTGGGAGAAGAAGGCCTATGGCAAGGGCATTGAGCTGCAGGGCAAGACCCTGGGCATCGTGGGCTTCGGCCGCATCGGCCAGCACCTGGGCGTGATGGCCAAGGCCATCGGCATGAAGGTCGTGGCGTTCGACATCTTCCACATCCCCGGCATCGAGGAGCAGCTGGGCATCCCCTATGTGGAGATGGATGAGCTGCTGGCCAAGTCCGACTTCATCTCCGTCCACGCCCCCGCTGTGGACGGCGGCGCGCTCATCAACGCCGAGCGCATTGCCAAGATGAAGGACGGCGTGGTGATCATCAACACCTCCCGGGGCAGCAACGTGGACGAGGATGCGCTGCTGGCCGCTCTGGAGTCCGGCAAGGTCCGCGCCGCCGGTCTGGACGTGTACGCCGACGAGCCCGCCAGCAATGTGGCTCTGTATAGTCACCCCATGGTGTCCTGCACGCCTCATATCGGCGCGGCTACCGTGGAGGCTCAGAAGCGCATTGGCCAGGAGATCGTGGAGATCATCGCCGCTATGTAACCTGCCTCGGCGGCGCCGTCCCCCGGCCCCTGCTTCCTGCCCAGTGCTTCTCCTCGCGGCATAGCCGCTGTGGTCGGAGCTAAAAATATGCCGCCGGCATATTTTCTTCACGCTCCGACGCCTCATATCGGCGCCGCCACCGTGGAGGCTCAGAAGCGCATTGGCCAGGAGATCGTGGAGATCATCGCCGCTATGTAA
>ENA-OYZW01000981-OYZW01000981.1-human-gut-metagenome-genome-assembly--contig:-NODE-981-length-12007-cov-3.953899_pt1 | contig 12007 bp, 12 predicted proteins | sample MGYA00244075_ERZ653474 | MGnify/ENA primary metagenome ERZ653474 (study PRJEB26926, sample SAMN06164949) | human gut metagenome | biome: ENVO:00009003; feature: ENVO:2100002; material: ENVO:00002003...
AAGAGACAGGTCGGAGAAATAGCTGAACGCCTTGCCCTCCGTCTGCCAGCCGCTCACGCCCGCCTCCGTGCAGGAGATGGCAAAGCCCTTGCGGTAGATCGTGTGCAGCGTCGCCACCTGGTTGCCTTCCGCCACCACAATGGGGACGGGGACCAGGCACTCCCGGATTTTCTCGTCCAGCTTCAGCGGCCAGATGCCGTCACAGAAGTTGTCCAGGGTGCAGCCGAAGTAACGGTTTTTGTAGCCGTTGCTGTCGGAGGCGTTCCATGCGATCTCACTGAAAGCATCCTTGCGGATAAGGGTCACGCCCGTGCCGGTGCCGTAGTGGTCATTGTCCAGCTTGATGAACTTGGTGGGCTTGCTGTTTTCCGCCAGCTTCACCAGGCTGCCGTTTGCCAGATTGGAAAGTAACTGTCCCATATCGTTTTGTTCTCCTTTCGTCAGGTCCGGGCCGGGCAGCGGGGATGCCCGCCGCCCGCCTGGCCTCGTCTGCGCGGTCCAGAGCCATCAACAACCTGGACCGCATTTCTCTGCGGAGCTGCTTTGTGTCGCCGTGCTTGGCGTGTGCCTCCCAGGCGGTAAAGCTCTCCATGATTTTCTCCCGCGACACCTCGCCCGCTGCGTACTGCTTCTCCCACAGCCGGATGCGTCGCTTCATCCGCTTGATGGAGGAGTAGCGCAGCTTGCTGACCACCTGGCCCGTCCGGGTCAGATAGGTGTGGAAGCCGCAGAAGTCGATGCCGTTTTGCAAGGGGAAGATGTTGGTCTTGTCGTTCAGCTCAAGGCCCAGCTTGGCAAATTCAAGCCTTGCAAGGCGCAGAGCCTCAACCGCTGTCGCCTTATCCGGGCAGATCACATACCAGTCGTCCATATACATCCCCGCCAGCGGCAGGTGCAGCTTCTCGCCCACATAGTGCATGAAGGAGCTGACGTAGAACACCGCGTAGATGTGGCTCGTCTGGTGTCCCAGGGCCAGGCCCACGTCCACGGCGTCGATGTATCGCCACATCAGCGCCCGGATGTCCGGGTCGGGAAACCGGGGTTCCAGCGCGGCCTTGAGCCGCCGGTGGTCGATGCTCTGGAAGAAGTGGCGGATGTCGCCCTTGATGACCCAGCCCTCGGCGTAGTCCCATTCCTCCATGGGCCGGTGGGGCAGACCGGCGGCCTTGCGTGCTGCCTCGTCCGCGCCCTTCCGCCGGAGGAAATAGGTCCTCATGTGCCGTTTCAGCATCTCCAGCCCGTAATGGGTCCCCTTGCCGTACTGGGCCGCGTAGGTGTTCAGCGTGAAGCTCCGGGCCAGCTCGTCGTAGACGATGTAATCCGTGAGCGCGTGCTGCACCACCTTGTCCCGGAACGTCGGGGCCTGGATAAGCCGCTTCTTGGGTTCGTAGATATAGAACGCGTCCAGCGGGTCCGGCTGGTGCGTCCCTTGCAAAAGCGATTTTGAGAGTATCAGCAGTTCCTCGATTGCGCTGTACTCAAAGGGTGCCGTACTCTTTTTGCCCCTCTTGCACCGTCTGGCCCGGTGGTAGGCCGTCCATAGGGTGTCAAAGGAGCACAGTTCCTGATAGGTCATATCACACATCCTTGCTTGGTTTTCGGATGGTGGAGCGCAGGTCCGGCATCGCTGATAGCGGCCAGTATCTCCCTCCGCCGGAGGTGTCCGGGGCTTTCCCCGGTAGCGAGCCTGGCAGCGTCGGTGCCATGTGTTTATCCCCCGTGTTCATGTCCACGGACGACGGGATATAGCCTCCTTTGATGATGGGCCTCTGCTTTCGCCGCAAGGGCTACTTGTACACGGTAATTCCATCAGAGCGGGACGCGGCGCGAAGTTGGTGTTGTACACGTTGTTGTTGTTCACGGTGCCGTCGGTGTTGATGTTGTACGCGTTGTTGTCATTCGAGTTCGGGGAGCGCAGGCCCCAGTTGACGGCGCGAACAGGCTATACCCCAATGAAAGGCAGCTATCGCCGCCGAACATCCTCTCTCGCCTGGGCAGCGCGGCTCCGGTCCTTCTCGTACCAGGCGGCGCACATATAGCGCACCGTCATCACCGCCTTGCTCCAGGTCGCGGCCTTTTGGCCGCTCACGCCGGGGTATTGCTTGCTTTCTGCCATCCGCAGTATCTTCCGCTCCAGCTTCTTGCACGCGCAAAGGGCCTCCCGCTGCATCGCCAGCCGCTCCGCCGGTCTCTCCCGCAGGTCAATGAGGTTTGCGCCCTCAATGCACGAGCAGATGGCCTCTGCACCGTTCATCAGGGCCGTTCCGGTGGTGTAGCGGTATTTCTTGGGGATGACCTTCTCATTGGCGCAGGCGTCTGCCGTGTAAAGCCACATATCAGCCGCCTTGTTGCCCAGCTTGAAGTCATCGGTCTGTCTGTCAGCCATCGGGGCACCCTCGCTTTCGTGCTGCATCCAGCAGCTCGTCGCAGCCCTCTGCCTCCAGCACCAGGTCCGGTCCCAGCCGGATGGTCACGGTCTCGCCGGTGGGGGAGCGCCCGGTCAGCACCAGGCTGTCCTCCCGGCATATCCGGCAGGGCTGCTCCAGCTCCGCCAGGAGGTTGGAGATCAGACAGGAAGCCTCCGCCCAGTCCTTACACGCTGCCCGCCGCATCCATGGCCTCCACGGGAACTTTGTCAACCACGGTCTTGTCCGCGCTGGGAGCTTCGTCAACCACGGTCTTGTCCGCGCTGTTGGCCTCCAGGGTCATCTTGAGGGTGGTAAGCTGTTCGTTGAGGCGTGCAAGGGCGCTCTGGGCGCTTTCCTTCTCGCTCTTCTCGTGGGACAGCTTGGCCTCCAGCTCCGCCACCTGGGCCGTCAGGGCGGCCACGTCGCTGTCCTCGCTGGTGCGGGTCAGTTTCAGCCCGTGGGAGACCACGCGGAAGGGGCCGGTGTAGGTCGCCGTGGTGCTGCCGTCCTCGGCCAGCACCTCAATGGGACCGGCGCAGAACGCGGCCAGGGCCTCGTCGCTGATGCCGCCGGGCAGTTCTGCCACCACGGCCTGGCGGGGGACCCCGCCGATGTTCTCCGTCACCACCGTGAAGCCCTTGTCGCTGACGGTGTGATTGCCTGCTTTAATCATGTTCGTGTCCTCCTCTTATCCGATGTTGATGTAAACGTCGCCGTTGGCCCCCAGGCTGGAGGCGGGAGCGCCGTTGCCGAAGTAGATGTTGCGGAAGCCCTTGGTGCTGCCGCTGGTGGGCGACACGCCGGACACGCCGCCGGTGAACGCGCCGCCCGTCTTGGGCATTTTCTGGTCTGCATAGGCGAAAATGTCCTGGGCTTTGCCCTTGGGGTCATAGACCGCCTTGGTCATGTCGCCGGGGTTTACAGCGTCCGCGCCCTTGGGGATGCCGAAGTCGAAGATGGGGGCAGCGTCCGGGCTTCCGGCCCGCCGCTTCACCGTGGCCGCACTTCCGGCGGCCAGCGTGGTGGTCGTCCCCACCTGGATGTTAGGGGTAGAGCCGTCGGCACCGGCGGGTCCCTGTGCGCCGGTCGCGCCGGTCGCGCCCTTGGCCCCGGTCTCACCCTGGGGTCCCTGGATGCCCTGCTCTCCCTTCGGGCCTTGAGCGCCGGTCGCACCCTGCGGGCCTCTTGCGCCCTGCACGCCCTGGGGTCCCTGCGGACCCACAACCTTGCCCAGATCAATGGTAGGCATAGATGGTTCCTCCTTCCGTCAGATGTTTAGGCATAGATGCCCTGCATCGTTGATGTAATAGTCCGGGGCCTCGTTGCCGGTGTAGGTACACAGCAGATGCCCCTCGTCGGTCACGCTGAAATTGACCATGCCAGCCGTCTGCACGGCCACGCCGTCGATGCCGCGCGGTCCTTGCGGCCCCTGCACGCCCTGGGGTCCTTCCGGTCCCGTGGGTCCAACCGGGCCAGCAGCGCCTTGAACGCCCTGGGGTCCCTGGATGCCTTGGATGCCCTGGACGCCGCGCTCGCCGGTCAGTCCGCGCTCGCCCTGGATGCCCTGCTTGCCGGTCTTGCCCTGGGGTCCCTCTGCGCCCTGTTCTCCCTGGTCGCCCTTGGAGGCGATAAGCAGCCAGTGGGCACCCTCCACGCCTCCGGCCACGTCCAGCTCCGGGGCCACGCCCTTGCACGCTGCCTTGCAGATGTAGGAACTGCCCAGCCTGCTCACCTTCTGGAGGGGCAGATAGGTCTTTGCGCTGTCATAGGCTTCCCACACCTTCACGGCCTCCTCGGCCTGCTCCAGCGCCTCGATGGCGTTTCCCACCAGGGTGCTCACCTGGGGTGCAATGCCGTCGATCTGGGTCTGGAGCTGCTGCGCCTGGGTGGGCGTCGGCTCTTTCGGCGTGGTGTAGGCGTCGTTCGGCTTCACCAGCAGATGGTCCGTCACCGTGATGGCAACGGCGGTGGGGTTGCTCTCCCGGAATCCCTCAATGGTAAAGCTGCACCAGCCCTCCAGGGCCAGCGGCTCCGCCGGAATGGCCGTGTCGAAGGTCAGCGGGTCCTTCTTTGCCACCAGGTCCTCCACGCTGTTGTACAGCAGCACCGCCACGGGGCTTTCGCCCAGGGCGTTGCGCCAGATGATGCGCTTGGAGAACGCCTCCCAGTCATCGCTCATAACGATGTGCAGGCCGGTCACATTGGCCTCACCCTGCACGCCCGCGTTCTTGCTGTCCTTGCGGACAAATTCGCCGGTCACGGTCACATTGATGGTCCTGTCCATAGGGGGTCTACCTCCTTTCTGTATGATAAAAGGCGCGGCGGGGCGGAAGGGTCGGTCCCTCCATACCTCGCCGCGCCGTGTCGCAGCCGCTTTTAGGGTCTCGCGGTGTGCCTGTTCAGTTAGATGTTGCGGGCCTTGGCCTCGGCAGCGTAGGCGCTGCTCTCGCGCTCAATGAGGTTTGCGGTGGCGTTGTCCTGGGCCATGCTCTGCTCCAGGACCTCCGCCACATAGGCGGGCACCTGCACGGTCTCGCCGCGCTTGATCTGGAAGCTGCGGCCATTGACGGCCACAAAAACGTCATCCTTGTACTTGTCGTTGTCCTTGAACAGACGGATGGGCACAAGGTCGTTCGGCTTGGGCGCGGCGGGGGCGGTCTCTTTTGCCGCCTCCAGGGTCTCCTTGGCTTTGGCCTGGGCCTCTGCCACAATGGCAGCAGCTTCCGCCTTGGCCTTGGCGATGATGTCCTCCGCCTCGGCGGCGGTGGTAGCCTGCGTGGTGGCCTGCTGCTCATTGGCAGCAGCTTCTTTCTTGGCAGCCATAGTGTAAATACCTCCTGTTGGTCAGAATGTGGGGCCGCCCGCCGTAAAGCAGGCGGCCCCGGTGATTAGCTGTTGAAGGTGGAGCAGGTCTCGATACGGACCATGTACGCCTCCACCAGGCGCTCGGCCACCTTGGTGGCTTTCCAGCCTGCGGTGGCGCGCTGGTCCAGGGGGTCGGCAGTACCGGCAGAGCCGAGCTGCTTCACGATGTGCTGGAGACCGCCGCCGGTGATCTCGGTCACGCCGTAGGCGTCCGCACCCAGAATGAGGGTGGAGTACACGTCACGGGCGGATGCCTTGGGGGTGACGGTGCCGCTGGAGGAGGTGCCGGTCTCGTAGTCCTTGCCCGCGTGGGTAAAGACCTTGGCCTCGCTGGTCTCCACGAAGCGGACGCCCTCGATGCGTCCGATCTCGCCCTCGTAGATGCCGTCGGGGTCGGAGTAGGTCTTGACGTTCACCCACTTGGGGTCACTCATAAGGTCGTAGGAGCAATCCGGGTGGATGATGCCCGCGTAGTAGCCGTTGATCTTGGGCGCGTTCATCACCTTGAGGTAACGGACAGCGCGGCGCACGGCGTCCACGGTCAGGTAGTGGTTCTGGCTGTCGGTGGTGCTGCCGCCGCACAGGTTGGCGCGGCTGTCCACCTGGCCCTCGGCGTACTGCACGTTGGTGCCGCCGTTCAGCACCTCGCGGGTGATGGTGTCCAGGGTGCGGCCCGCCTGGCTGCCCAGCAGCTTGGTGGCCTGCACCAGGTTGTTGTCGATGGCGGAAAGCAGCAGCATATCGGACAGCTCGATGAAGCCGCCGTACTGCGCCACAGTCGCGGTGATGACGCCCATGTTGAGCTTCTGACCTTCGGGGGTCACACCTTCGGTCAGGGCCGTGGTGGCCTTGGGCAGGGGGTCATACTTGCGGAACTCGATGGTCTTACCGCCATTCTTGGGGATGGGGTGCTTCTGTCCGAACTGGTCATGGACCAGCAGCGGCTCCGCCATATCAATGAGATAGTCGGAGTAGAAGGTTTTCATCTCGCCGGAAAGGTCGTTCCCGGTGGTTGCGCTGGTCGTCTTGTTGATGACTGCATCAAACAGGTTCAGCACGACGGGCAGCAGAATGAATTTGCGGATGGTGTTCATGTTAAAATCTCCCTTCTGGGGAGAGGCTTAAAACTCGATGTGCTCTCCCCGTGCAGCTCTGCGGATGATCTCCGCGCGGTCCCTCTTGGACAGCTTGGAAACATCATCCTTCACGATAAATGCACCCTGGGAGGTCGTGCCGTTTTCCTGGGGCCTTGCGCCCTTGGCGCGGATGCCGTCCACCACCTGCTTCTCCGTTGCCTTGGCCTGCATAGCGGCCACGCCCGCCTTGATCTGGTCCATGTGGACCACTTCATAGGCGTGCTGGACGGGAACGCCCGCCCGGAGCATGGAGAGGAACTGGGGGTTTTTGACCTCCGCGTTGAGGTCGAAGCTGGGGTACAGCCCCTTGACCTGTTCGGCCTCGCCGTACCACTGCTGGAGCTGCTGCTGCGCCCGCTGGTCGTTCTGCCGCTGGCGCTGCTGGCGCAAAAGCGCCTCGTTCTCCCGCTGGAGCTTCTGGAACTGCTTGTACTGCTCAACAGACATCCCCGCCTCCTCGGCGGCCTCGGACCAGTATGCGTCATCGTTTTCGATGGCCTGTGACAGCTTGCCCATGTCGCCGTCGCCGATCTGGTAGCGCTGCATCAGCATATCAATGACAGGCTGATACTGGCCCACCTGCTGCTCCAGGTTTCTGGTCTCCCGGAAGCGCCGGTCGATGATGCGCTGGGTCTCCTCGGTGTAGATGTCCTTGTACTCACCGTTCACAAGGTCCTGGAAAGCCCTGCGTTTGGCCTCCAGAGTATTGGACGTGGTGCTCGCGTCCGGTTTGTTGTCGCTCCCGGCGTCGGAGGACCGCTGCTGTCCCTCCGGGTCTCCGCCCTCGCCAGCCTCCGCCGGTTTGGCCTGCTTCCCGAAGATGACATTCTGGTATTCGCCCGATTTTCCCCGCCGGGTGGATGCGGGGGATGCCTGGGTCTCGCCCTGTGTGCCGGGTGCTCCGTCGCCAGAGGCCGCCGCCCCTGCGCCTGCTCCGCCTGCGGCACCGCCGCCGTCGAACAGGTTCAGCCGGATGTCCAGCAAATGCTTGAAGTTCATAGGATTGCCTCCTTTTTCATCGCGGGTGTATCGCCCCCGTGCATCGGTCCCTGACTTCACCAGGGCAGCGGCCCGGTCCCCACCGTGACCGCCGCCCCGCATGGTGTGAAGCAGGAGGACAGTATAAGCGTATCAAATGCTTTTCCGCTTTTCGCCCCGAACTCGGAAAAAATTTTTATTTTTCTTCCCGGTACTCTACCTGGACCTGCTCCGGGTGGGCCTGGGCCACCTGGGCAAGGCCGATGACGGCCATCTCAAAGGCCGCCGCCGTGCCGTCGTCCCCGTCGAAGTCGAGCTGCACATCGCCGCTCTCCATCCGCCAGGTGTAGACCTCCACATAGCGTTCCCGCATGGCGTTGGTCACATATCCGGCCAGGGCGTAAAGGATGCCGGACACAGCCGCGCACGCCTCCACGCTGCCGGTGGCGTGGCCCTGGGCAGAGAGGATGCAGCGCTGGCCGTCCCGTTCGGCATAAACCTGGGTCATAACACGTCGCCTCCCGTCATTCGTTGCCCATGCTGGGGGTGCTGCGCTTTGCCAGCCGCTCCCCGTAGCCGGTCATGGGATGCTGGGCCTCCATGATGCCGCTTGCAAGGCTGTCCTTCTCGCTGGAGGGCGCGGGGCCTGCCGCCTGGCCTCGCTGGCCGCCGCCGGTAGGCTGCGCCGCTCCGATGCCCATGTCCTTGCCCGTGAGGGTCTGGATGATAAGGGCCATCTGGTCGAGCTGCTGGGACATCTGCTGGCAGATATTGAGAAGGGTCTGCCCGTTCTGCACCTGCTCCTTCACCTTGTCGATGCCCTCAAACTCCATCATTTCCAGAGCACCCAGCGCCTCCTGCGCCCGTTCCGGGTTGAAGAAGCCCAGGCCGTACAGCTCCTTGGCCCGCTCGTTCTGCTCCATGCGGGAGAATGGGTTTTTCTTCTGGGCCTTGATTTTCAGGTCGAATATGGGCTTGCGGTAGAGTGGGAGGCCGTCGGAGGTCTGGCCCACTTCCTGCTCCTTGATGCCCGCGTTGTTCATGTCGATGAACTGGTAGCTGCCAGGCGTCTGGCCCGTGATGCGGAACGAGCGGGTCTCGTCGTAGAACTGCCGGATAAGCTCAATGCACATCGAATTGATTTTGACGTGGGTGCGGTAGCTGGCAGAGACCATGTCCCGGCTGGCCTTGTTGCCCGCCTCCTGGAGGGCGGCGATGGCAGCGGCGGCGGTGACGCCGGACCCGGCGCTGCCGCTGTTCACGTCGCGGTTGGCCGCCGTGTCCTTCATCTCCTCGATTTTCATTTGCGCCACGGTCACATAGATGTCGTCCAGCGGGTTGGTGACAATCTCCTTGATGCGCCTGTCGTCAAGCTCACCCTGGACGTGGACCAGGGGCTTGCTCCAGTCCAGGAACTCCTCCTCGTTGATGCCCGTGCTGTCGCTGACGAAGAAACGCTTCTTGGTGGTCATCATGCTGTTCTCCAGGATGTTGGAGGACAGCTTGTCGATGTAGAGCTGCGGGTCCTTACAGATGGCGACGTAGCCGAAGCCCACCGGCGTGCCCTTTTCCGGGAACATCACATCCAGCACGACGGGGTATAGGCCGTGGTCGTACCAGCCCGTGTCCCGGTAGTTGGGGTCGTTCTCGCTGGCGAACAGCAGGGTCTCGCCCACGAACTTGGCGTAGTGCAGCAGCGTCTTGCCGCTGGCAGAGGTCGTCTTGTAGTACCAGTCCACCACCACGCTCTTGTTGCTGGTGTCGATGGTGTCATCGTAGATATACTGCTTCACGTCCACGGCCCCGCCGCTCAAATGGCCCTTGTGCTCCGGGTACTGCTGCTCCAGCAGGTCCTCGTCCACCAGGTCCACGATGAACAGGTTGCGGGACTTCTGGATGTCGGTCACGCCCGGCTCCCAAAACAGCTTGAGCAGGTCAATCTCCCGGATGTCCACGTCGCCCAGGCCGTTCTCCTTGGCGCTGTTCCAGAACACACCGTAGGCCGCCGTGCCGTGTTTCAGCTTCTCCCACCAGTTGTCAGAGTAGGTCTGCTCGTAGTCGTTGTACTCCAGGATGACCGGAAGCACGGAGGACAGCACCTTGGCGCTCTCCTCGTCGCTGCGCTCGCGGGGGAGGACCACCGGCTCCGGGTAGTTGTCCATAGCGTCCGCGTGCTTATTGAGAATAGCGTTGAACAGCCAGGCAGAGGACGGCTCCGGCCCTCTGTACTCCGGGTTGTCCGTGCGCTGCTTGCCCTTGCGGATGGCCTCCCAATGGCGCAGCTCCCACCATAGCTCATCCTGGACCACGCGCTCCTCCAGGCTGGCCTTGCCCTGCTTGTAGCGGGTCAGGATGCTGATTGCCTCCGCGATCTCAGCTCTGCCGATGCGCCGCTGCCCGGCGGGGGCCGTCAGCAGCATGGCCTCCATCTCCGGGTCCACGCTCTCGTCCTTCTGTACGCCGGGGACGCCCCAGCCCATCGGGGGCTTGCCCAGGGTCGCGTCCTGCTCGTTCTTCCGTCCGAAAAGTGCCATAAATCAATACCTCCTGTAAAAATCGTAACGGTCATACTGCTGGTCCTGTCCCAGGTCCAGCGGGTCATATACCACCAGGGCGGGGGGCTTGTTCCGCCTGGGTGCTATCGGGTTCTTCATACAGACGTAGCGCAGCTCGTCGTAGATGTGGTCCTCGCCCTCGGTGTTGATGTCCTCCACGTTCTTCTCGTCGTAGACCAGGTTGGGGACCGTGCGGATGAAGTGCTTGCAGGTGTTGAACACATACAGCATGGGGATGCCCTCCTCGTCAAAGGCGAGGCGGTGATGCACCTGCATCTTGCCGTCGATGCGGGCGTGGTCGCCGCGCTCGAAGTACACCCGCTGCCGCTCCATCAGAGCGCCGATGCTCTCCGTTCCGTCGCTGCCCCAGATGGCCGGGTCTCCCACGCGGTTGATGCGCCGGTCCTTGAGGTTGGGGTCCTCGGCCTCGATGCGCCGTATCTCCCGCGCCACCTCGGACGGTTCCATCTTCACGCCGGTGTTGGGGGTGCCGGTGCAGCCGTAATACTCCCGGATGCGGTAGAGCCGCCGGTCCCGATCCACGGCGTACCAGCCCACGGAGAAGGGCCTGGAGTAGCCCCAGTCCAGGCCGCACCAAATGGCCCAGTCCTGCGGGACCTTGAAGGGGGAGATGACGTGGGTGTTGATGCGGTCCGTGTAGTGGTCGCTGTCGTTGCGCCACTCCGTGAATACCTGGCCCGCGAAGGTGTCCCAATCGCCGTACAGCAGCGCCTTGCGCTCCTGCTCCGGCATGGAGGCCAGGCTGGTGAGGTAGTCCGGGTTGTTGGCAAGCAGTATCTTGTTGTCGAACACGGAGGACGGCACGAAGATGCGGGACTTCCAGCGCGTCTCCTCGTGGCCGTCAGGGAAGCGGACCTTGAACTGCTCCCAGATCGTTTGCATGGGCTGGGCCGCCGTGATGAAGCGCTCCTTCACCCAGCCGTGGCCCACGCCGCCGGGGTTGGCCTGCGCCCGGATGTAGCAGCGGGTCCCCGGCCCGTTGGGGCGGTTTCGGGAGAACATGTAGCTGTACTCCTCCCAGAGAAATTGCGTCAGCTCGTCAAAGTCGATGAAGTCATAGCGCTTACCCTGGTAGTTGGTCCGGTCCTTGGTGTACTGCATAGAACCGAAGAAAATCTTGGACCCGGAGGGGAAGGTCCAGACGTGCTTGCTCTCGTTAAACCTGGCCTTTTTGTAGGCCCGTCTGTAAATCTCCGTGCTGCGGTCCATCAGCTCCGTGAGCTGCGGGAAGGTCTTGCGGAGGATAAGCCCACGGTAATGCGGTATCTCCACCTGGCGCAGGGCCTCGGCCAGGGCGCAGTCCGATTTACCGCCGCCCGCTGCGCCGCCGTACAGTGCCTCGTCCTCAAAGCGGGCCATGAGTGCCGCCTGGCGCGGCTGCGGTGTCCAGATGACTTTACCCATCGTTTGCGCCTCCCTCCGTCGGTGGGCCTGGGTTGTCCATCACGGGGGAGAGGAGCACCACGCCGCTGCCCTCGTCCTCGTCGCCGTCCTGGGCCTCCGGCTTGTACTTCCACGTCTCCGGCTTCCGGTTGGTCAGCCAGAACATTTGCGCCGCTGTATTGGCAGCTACATGGACTTCATCGCGGGCCTCCACAAGGGTCTCGACCTCGCGGATGCGCTTGCCCGTTTCCGGGTCATATTCTACGGTCTTGAGCTTGTAGTGCTTCACGATCTGGGCATTGTAGCCCAGGCAGCTCTTGAACAGGGCGTTTTCCACCTGCTCGTCCGGCACTTCACACGCCTGCGCGAAAGCAGCCGAAAGTGCCGCGTAACGCTCGTCCCCCTCCTGGCCCTCGTCCAGGTATTTGCGGAAGGTAGAGTAGGCGATATGGAGGTTGGCAGCAATCTCCTTTGCCGTGGCCCCGTCTTTGGCCCATTTGATGATCTTGTCCAGGTTGGGGAGGACATGGGTCTCGTATTTACTTTTTGCCATTCGCTCCCGCCTGCCTTTCTGAAAAATTGGCTTCTCTTTCATCGTAGCAAAGGCAGCTTCTTTTTTCGCCCCGAAGGGAGGATGTTTTTTCATTCTGGTGTTCACGCG
>ENA-OYZW01001019-OYZW01001019.1-human-gut-metagenome-genome-assembly--contig:-NODE-1019-length-11752-cov-7.784389_pt1 | contig 11752 bp, 10 predicted proteins | sample MGYA00244075_ERZ653474 | MGnify/ENA primary metagenome ERZ653474 (study PRJEB26926, sample SAMN06164949) | human gut metagenome | biome: ENVO:00009003; feature: ENVO:2100002; material: ENVO:00002003...
AGGCAAGGGACTTTGACTCCCTCATCCGCTGGTTCGAGTCCAGCCATCCCTGCCAGCTCTTTCCGGACGACACCGTCCTTACGATAACTGCATACGCTTCGTTAGCTCAGTAGGTAGAGCACCTGCCTTTTAAGCAGGGTGTCCGGGGTTCGAATCCCCGACGAGGCACCAAGTTAACAAACAGGTTTAGATGCCATGCGGTGAAAACCGCGTGGCATCAAGCCTTTCCGGGGTTTCCCATACCCCGATTTTAACGGTTTCAAGCATGGATGTCAGAGCCGTCTGAGAGGCGTTCAACGTGATTTGAACCCCTCTTTTTCTGCTTCCTGGCGAAATAATCGGATGCAGCCCCCTTTTGTACGAGGAAGTCCCTCGCAAAAGGGGGCTTTTTTCATGAAAAAGTTTCACAAAGTTTAGAGCGTCGGTTTGTTGGTTTCGTAGGACCATCGAACCAGCGCTTTTTTGCGTTTAGGAGGAGCTAAATGAGCCGCACGGCTCAAAAAGCAAGGAGGACGCTGTTATGCGGAACGATTATTTTTGCACAAGGCTGCTATTGAACACGGTTTTCTCACAACTTCTTATGGTAAGCGGATCCAAGGGCCCGTGGAGCCTTTATGCCATTGTAATAGCATCATACAAATGGACTGATGCATGTACGCGTGTCAGCCTGTCTATGTGTATGGAATGGGGGTGAAACGATGGTCGGCTGTAATGGACTTACGCGGCGGTGTGAGCGCAGCGACCATTTGGAAAGCGACTGCGACCACCGTAGGCCGAGAGATGCGACAATTGTAGGTGCTAATGTTCTTCATGGCAGCTCTTTCTTTAGAAGGCGTTTTTATATTTGGGTGGGTGTGTTCTTTTTTTACAATTCCCTGTCATTCCAGAACCTGTCAGCTTTGCAGCAGCCGTATGAATTCCTGGCACAGCAGAGAGGCTCGACCCTCGCCGCGATGCACCAACAGAATCTGGCGGGCAGGGATGGGTTCTGTATCGAGCGTGAAAAAGCCCTCCTGCGCCAGAAGGCTCTGTGCGAACAGAGATGGCAGAATGCCGATGGCCAGCCCCTGCTCCACAAACGGGATAACGGTGGAGGAGGTACGCACAGAGTAGTTGGGCAAAAACGTCATCCCTTGTTCGGCAAACCATGCGTCCAGATTGCCCCGGGCACTGGTGCCGGACTCCACCGCCACGATGGGGAACCGGAATATCTCATCGTAAGACAAATGCCGTCCAGCCAGCGATTTGAATCTGGGGCCGGCTACAAACACGTCACGAAAAGAGGCAAGATTAGTCACGGTCAAGTCCTCCACATCTGTCAGCGGAGAAACTGCCAGCACTACGTCCGCCTGCTCTGCGCGGAGCATCTGGATCGTCTCATGTGTGGAGCTGCCCTGCACCTGAAGCGTCACATTGGGATGCATCTCCCGGAACTGTCCCAGCTTCGGCAGCAGGAAATGGTACAGCGGCGTCTCCGTAGCGCCGATGATCAGCGTACCTGCTTCAAAGGCGGCCAGCCGCTTTAGTTCGCGTTCGCCGTTGGACAAAGATTTGAACGCGCTGTCCACATGGGAAAAAAGCGCCGTGCCTTCCACGGTGAGCCGCACGCCGCGGGAAACGCGGGTAAACAACTTGCAGCCAAGAGACTCCTCCAGCCGGTGGATGGAGCGGGTTACGGCGGGCTGGGACAGGCACAGCAGCTCGGCAGCCTTTGTGACATTGCCGGTCTGTGCCACCGTATAAAAGGCGCGGTAATATTCCAGATTGAAGGATTCCATGGGCCACTCCTTTGTGATATGCTTTTGACTGATGAAATATATAAATATAAGTGATTTGAATTATATCAGTTTCGGCCATATAATGCAATCATCGAAAGTGCATTTTCAGAAATTCTGGACAAATGAGGTGGAGGAGATGAAAGCGGTCAGGATCTCTGCGGGTGCCGGTTATGCCGGTGACCGCATTGAGCCGGCACTGGAAAACATCCGCAGAGGCAACGTCGATTACATCATGTTTGAATGCTTGGCGGAACGGACCATCGCGTTGGCGCAGAAAGATCGTGCGGCGGACCCGCAGAAGGGATACAATCGACTTCTGGAGTATCGCATGGAGCGGGTGCTACCGCTGCTGCGGGAGCATCCAGTGAAGATCATCACCAACATGGGGGCGGCCAATCCCGTCGCCGCGGCCGAAAAGGTGCGGAAAATGGCGGCGCAGTACGACCTGACTGATCTGAAGATCGCGGCTGTTATCGGCGACGAGGTAACGGAACGGATACCGGCATACGGCGATCTCGCGATTATGGAGACGGGTGAGCCGCTGCACACGCTGGCGGATAAGATCGTTTCCGCCAACGCCTACATCGGCGGACGGCAGATCTCGCAGGCATTGGCGGACGGCGCGGATATCGTCATTACCGGACGGGTGGCTGACCCGGCGCTGGCCGTCGGCCCGCTGATGTACGAATTCGGCAAAGATTACGATGCCGACGTGGATTTTCTCGGCAAGGCCACAGTGGCAGGGCATCTGCTGGAGTGCGGTGCGCAGGTCACAGGCGGTTATTTCGCGGATCCCGGTGTCAAGGATGTGCCGGAGCTGTGGAATTTGGGGTTCCCCATCCTGACATTTACAGAGGATGAGCGTATCCTGCTGGAGAAGCTGCCCCAGACCGGCGGCAGACTGGATCGCCAGACGGTGACGGAACAGCTGCTGTATGAAATCCAGGATCCCGCCAATTACTTCACTCCCGATGTGATCGCGGATTTCTCCCAGCTCTCCGTGGAGGAGCTATCCGACGGGCGGGTCGAGGTCAAGGGTGCCGCGGGAAAAAAGCGCACCGGCACGTTGAAGGTCAGCGTGGGCTATCAGGACGGCTACATCGGTGAGGGCCAAATCAGCTATGGTGGTCGGAATTGTGTGGCGCGTGCGAAGCTGGCAGCGGAGGTCATCCAAAAGCGTCTTGTCCTACTGAACAAGCATTACAGCGAAACGCGCACCGACCTGATCGGCGTCAACAGTCTGTACGGTGCGGAGCAGGAGAAGGTATTCCCCGCTCCGCAGCTCAGCGAGGTGCGGCTGCGGGTAGCCGTGCGTACGGAAAAGAAAGAGGACGCGGAGGTCATTGGCCGGGAGATCGAGGCGCTGTATGTCAACGGCCCGGCCGGAGGCGGCGGCGTCCGCAGCAGCGTGGAGTCGGTACTCTCCATCGCCTCGGTGCTTATCCCGGAGGAAGACGTTCATCCCACGGTCTGCTGGGAAAGGGGTGAGTGAATATGCGTGTATACGACATCGCGCACTCCCGCACGGGAGACAAGGGCAACATCTCCACTATTTCCGCCTGTGCTTACCGCCAGGAGGATTATGCCGTTCTGGCAGAGAAACTGACGGCGGAGAAGGTCATGGAGCAGTTCGCTCCGCTGGGCGTGACCCATGTGGACCGGTATGAGATTCCGACCCTGTACGCGCTGAATTTTGTGATCTTCGGCAGTCTCGGCGGCGGCGTGACCCGCTCTCTGGCGCTGGACAAGCACGGTAAGTCCCTGTGCGGCCTGCTGCTGGAAATCGAACTGTAATCCCTTTTTGCCCCTCAATGAGAGGTATCCTTATGACATCAAAAAATATTAGGAGGAGAAAACTATGGCAGCGATTTATGCATTGACGATCTGCCTTGTGCTGTATGCTATCGGCGATATCGTCTCCGTCAAGACAAAAGGACTTCTTTCTTTGGTATTCGTTCTGTGCGTCGTGATGCTCATCGGCTTCTGGTGCGGTCTGCCCACGGATATCGTGACCACCGCTGGCATCGCGCCCCTGGGCAAGGTCAGTGCCAGTCTGCTGGTCGTCGGTGTCGGCACCACTATGAACACGAAGGAACTGATGCGCCAGTGGAAAACGGTCATCGCCAGCTTCTGCTGCTGCACCGCGGGTGTGCTGCTCATCGTATTTGTGGGACGGTTCATCATCGGCACGGATGCCGCCATTGCCGGCGCTCCTATCTTCGCCGGTGCGTCCGTAGCGCTGATGATCGTCAACGAGGCGCTGGAAAACGTCGGGCTGACTGATACACTGGGTGTAGTGGTGATCCTGATTTTTGCGTTGCAGAAGTTCATCGGTGTGCCCCTGTGCTCCTTCTGCCTGAACCGTGAGGCCCGAGCTTTCCTAAAGGATCGGGAAAAGATGCAGAAGTATCTGGCTGTTACGACGGAAGATGCCGCCAGCGAGAAAAAGCGTCCGCTGTCCTTCTTCAGCAAGACCAATAAGCCCGTTTACAACTTCACCAAGGTGGCGCTGGTGGCCAGTCTCAGTACGGCGCTGTCCGCGCTGACGCAGGACAAGGTCAACGTGTACATCATCTGTCTGGTGATGGGCGTGCTGTTCACCGAACTGGGCTTCCTGCCCCGCAACGCGCTGTCCAAGCTCGATTCCTATTTCCTGCTGCTGTTCTCCATCCTGATGACCATTTTCTCTTCCCTGGCCAAGGTCACGCCCCAGACACTGGTGCAGTCCTTCATCCCCGTGCTGGTAGTCCTGCTGCTGGGTGCCGCCGGCGTGGTGGTGTTCGCGTTCCTGCTGTCCAAGGTGCTGAAGCAGAGCGCCTGGCTGAACATCGCGTTGGGCATCACCTGCACTTTCGGCTTTCCCACCACAGTGATGCTGTCTGAGGAGATCGCCAATGGCGTGGGTACGACGGATGAGGAAAAGTCCGCACTGCGCAACTATTTGCTGCCGCAGATGACGGTGGCCGGTTTCATCACCGTGACCATCGGTTCCGTGATCCTTGCCGGCATCATTGTTCCCCTGCTGGGGTGATCGCGGGTAACAGGAGGTACTTATGAGCACGAATGTATTGTGTGGACTGGAGCCGCAAAGCGTATTTTCCTATTTTGAGCAGTTGACCCGCATTCCGCGGGGCAGCGGCAATGAAAAAGCGGTCAGCGATTACATCATTGCCTACGCGGAGCAGCATGGCTACCGTTGGGAGCGTGACGAAGCCAACAACGTAAAGCTGTACGCCCCGGCAACGTCTGGCTATGAAAATCGCAAGAGCATCGTACTACAGGCGCATCTGGATATGGTGTGCGCCAAGGATCCGGATGTGGCGTTTGACTTCAAGACGCAGCCCATCGACATCTATGTGGAGGACGGCTTCGTAAAGGCTCACGGCACCACGCTTGGTGCGGATGACGGCGCCGGTGTGGCCATGATCTTGGCGCTGCTGGACGACAGGACGCTTCCACATCCGCCGGTGCAGGCGATTTTCACCACCGGTGAGGAGATCCTGTTCGTGGGTGCAGAGGCGATGGATGCCCATTGGCTGGACGGCGACTATTACATCGGACTGGATTACTCTAACAACAAGAAGATCCTGGTCTCCGCCGCGGGTGTCAGTGTGTTACAGTGTACGCTGACGCTGGAGCGGGCACCGGTGCCTGTGGGCTGGACGGCATTTGACGTGACTATCAGCGGCATGCAGGGCGGACACAGCGGGAATACCATCCACATGGATCGCGGCAACGCCGTCAAAGTCACGGAGGAATTTCTGGTGGGATTGCCTGCCGGACTGGCAAGCCTTGCTGACATCTCGGCAGGCACGCTGATCAATATCATCCCGGCGCACGCGGAGGCGGTCGTGGTGTGCCCGCCGGAGCACGCGGATACCGTTCGGACAGCGCTGGATGCGCGTATTGCCCTTTTGAAAGAGGTATACCGTCACACTGAGCCGCAGCTTACTATCACAGTGAGCCAGCGCTCCGCCGGGGACGGCATGACGGTGCTGACACCGGCGTGTGCGGAGAAGCTGCTGCGCTTTGTCCGGCTGTGCTATGTGGGCGCATGGCGCATGGCGGACGATACCTACTCTCGAGCGGAGTGCTCTGCCAATCCGGCGATACTGCGTCTGGAACAGACCGAGGCAAAATTTACCCTTTCTGCCCGCAGCAATTCCGAATATCTGCACGATCAGATTATTGCCCATCAGTCGGAGCTGGCTGCCCTGTGCGGCTGGAAGGCTGAGCTGGAGAGCCGCGCAGGCGCTTGGGAGTACAACGCGGCGTCTCAGTTGCTGCCGCAGGTCATTCCCATCTTCCGGGAGGTCACCGGACGCGAGCCGGAGATTGCGCAGATCCATGCCGGTGTGGAGGGCGGCGTTTTTGACACCAAGGCCCGTGAGATCGGGCGCAGGCTGGATATGGTGAATCTGGGCGTCATGAATTACGATGTCCATACTCCGCGGGAGCGGATGGAGATCGACTCCGTGAAGCCGCTGTATGAAATGCTGCGGCAGATCCTGATGACGGTGGAGTAAGCACATGAACGGGCTCCGCTTTTCGAACTTTTTTGTCGAAAAGCGGAGTTCTGCTTATATACTTCTCGATGGACAGAAACTTATTCGCTGTGCTTTACTATACTTGGAACAAAGATAATAACTGGGAGAGGCCGCAATACGAAGGAAGGAGAATATGCTGACTCGTGACCCTTTTAACATTACAAGTGAACAAACAGGTTTAGATGCCATGCGGTGAAAACCGCATGGCATCGAGCCTTTCCGGGGTTTTCCACACCCCGATTTTAACGGTTTCAAGCATGGATGTCAGAGCTGTTTGGGAGGCGTTCGACGTGATTTGAACCCCCTCTTTTTCTGCTTTCTGGCGAAATAATCGGATGCAGCCCCCTTTTGTACGAGGAAGTCTCTCGCAAAAGGGGGCTTTTTTCATGAAAAAATTTCACAAAGTTTAGAGCGTCGGTTTGTTGGTTTCGTAGAACCATCGAACCAGCGCTCTTTTCATTACAAAATGGGAGGATCACAACATGAATGACCGCAACACGGAGCAGCAGATTCACTACCTTGAGGAGATCTGCGTTCGCCTGCACCGGGCAGGATTTGAAACTCAGCCTTTAGAGGACTCGCAACTGCCTGTCTATTGGAACGGCGTACCTCTCTGCCGCATCACCGGCAAGGGCAGCGTGTTCTATCGGCGAGAGGATGTTGGCACACCTCAGACCGAGGAGGCTCTCCGCCAGGCCGAGGACATCGCCGCACGGACGAGAGAGTATATGCTTGCTATGGAGACTGCCCCGCAGCTCAAAGCCAGTGGACTGGAGGGCGACTATCGAATCCTTGCCGACTTCAACGGCACAGTGCTGGCGGGAACACATAGCAAACACGGCGTCCAATTCGTTACATGGGATTGGGACTATGACCGCACAGGCTTATCCCACGGGCACTATTTCATGGAGAACTATGACGGAGCCAAGCAAGATTTTGCCATACGAAGCGGCCTCATTCACAAGGAGCAGCTTTTCAGCCCAGAGCAGATGACAGAGATCTACCGCTGCTGCGCCGACTCTGTAGACGGTGATTTTTTCGACCTCACCGCCGAACAGGAAAAGGTGATCCGAAGCGTACAGCAGCAGATCGAGGATTGTGTGCCGGATGTGGTCGAGCGCATCCGGCAGCAGGAAGACGCGATGGAACAGACAATGTAATAATGTAATACAGAACGTCACGGGACGAAGTTTGAAGGGTCAGACTTCGTCCTTTTGTATTTTATGGACAGGGAGGTAGACATGATCGATGGGATCAGACGCAGCGTAGACAAACGCACCTGCACGGCATTTGTGCCGACGCCGCCGGAGCCGGTGTTTTGCACGGAGAACGAAAGATGCCGTGGATGCCCGTATCCCGCCCACGGTGTCATCTGCTGGCATCGGGATGGGACTTGCCTGCGGACAGATATGGAGAAAATCGAGAGGAGAAAGAAGAATGATTCAAGCTGTTTTTAGTAACCCTTTGCACCCGGAATACGGCGTGGCAACCATTCCGTTTCCAATCTCACATGACCAGTATGCGTACTGCATGGAGCTGCTGGATGCGTTGGAGATCGGCGACGCGGTCAAGACAGACTGCAAGGTGGAGGAGATCGACAGCTTCTACACCGTTCTTAAGCGCATGGAGATGCTTACGGTAAATGTAGAGGAGCTGAACTATCTCGCCAAACGGCTGGAGAGCTTCGATGACGGTGAAGCTGCGCAGTTTCAGGCAATGGCCCATAAGCTGGAACTCTCCAAGCTGAAGGATTTCATAAACCTGACCTTCTGCTGTCAGCAGACTACAGTCATCACGGATTTTTCTGACCTTGCTGCCATTGGCCGAGACCACTACATGAATCTGCACGGCGGCAGCGCAAGAGTTGACGAGTTGGAGGCGCTGGACGGCGAGGAAACGGCAAGGCAGCTCATTGAGAATGGCAACGGCACGATCACGCCCTATGGCGTGGCCTATGACAACGGCATAAAGCTGGAGCAGGTCTACGATGGGCAGTTCTTTCCCTGCTATTACTATGAGCCGAATGCCAGCGCCCTTGCGCTGACCTCCAAAGCCGAGCCGGAGGACACCGAGCACATCACTTGGTTGTTTCTCCCCATGGCGCAGGAGGAGATCGACCGAGCCCTGCTTCGTGCCGGCATCACCGATCCGCCGGAGATCCGCCTGCGGCTGGTGGAGAGCCATCTGCCGGACGAGGTAGACGTGCTGCTGGATATGGAACAGGAAAGCCTTGCGGACCTCAATGCACTGGCGCAGGTAGCGGATACTCTTTCCACGGATGACCTCAAAAAGCTGGGCGCTGTGGTGGCTATGGCAAAGCCGGAAACTGCGGCACAGATCAAAAGACTTGCGGAAAACCTCGAGCTCTTTGACTTCGCTCCCGACGCGCACACGCCGGAGGAATACGGCAAGTACATGATCCAGCAGTCCGGCTATTTTGATTACGATGAGAATTTAGATGGGTTCTATGACTACGAAGGCTACGCCCAGCAGCGCATGAGTGAGGAGGACGGAATGTTTACCGACCGGGGTTACATCGCGTACAAGGGCTATTACAGCATGGAGGAAGTGATGAACGGCAGCCAGAGCGGTTGCATGGAGATGGGAGGCACGACATGATCATTCAAAAGGAGGACTACCTGTGAACACAAAAATCTCGTATCTGTATAGAGATGCCGAAAATTACAAGAAAGTCAACGAATGCGTCATTGCCGGCGCATTGACTGCGGAGCAAATTTGTGCCATCAAAGATTGCTGCGACATGGGCGAATACTTCATTCCAAGCCAAGTGGGTCTGCCGGAACGCCGCTTTGATCGGTATGATCCGGCGGTGGATCACTGCTGGTTCGAGCTGGACGAGGACAGCTTCTCGGAAACGATAGAGCCACCTACGGTAGCCCTTACCGCCGCAGAACTGGTCAACCGCTTCGAAGAATGCCGAAACAACTGGCAGGATGAGGCATACACGCCGCAGATGGGCGGCATGGTATGAGCACGGGAACGGCTTGTGCCAGAGGGCCTCCCACCCTGTCAGACCATTGTAGATCTTTCCGTTGACTTACGGATGGTTGTGTGGTAGTTGTTTGTGCTACCCAAAACACTGAAAGGAGAAACGCACATGAAAAAGAAGATCCTGACTCTGATGTTGGGGACGCTCCTGCTGCTCACGGCCTGTGGGCAGACGGGGGACAGCTCCCCATCGACGATGCTGCCGGTGGCGGCGGTGCAGAGCGCGACAGCGGCCATCGCGCCTGTGGATGACAAGGTGCAGGAAAATGCCGAGAGCCTGCTCGTTGGGGAGGATACCGAGGAGGCCGAGCCCGCAGGCGACGAGGAGACTCCGAAACCTACCAAGGATGACGCGACACCTTCCGGCAAGACGGAGGAAACACTGTCCACACCCGCCGGAGAGGAACAGCCGGACGTGCCGGAGCAGCCGACTACGTCCGAACAGCCGGTAACGCCTGAGCCTGAACCTGTTCCCGTACCTGCGCCGACACCGGCAGAGGAACAGGAACAGACAGAACCGGAGGTTGCCCCCGAACCTGTGCCCGCGCCTGAACCTGCCGCCAGCGGAGACATCTACTCCATCGCGGAGGCTGTCCGGGCGGGCAACGAGTATGCAAGAGCGCAGTACGGCGTGACCATCGACACCAGCATGACCGCGGCCAACTCCAGCTACTTCCCCGGCACGGCGGACAGCGTGGCATGGCTGGCGGAGAACGGCGGGCAGGCGGCGCTGACCGCCGCCGTAAAGGGTAACGTGGACGCCACCTTCGCCTGCCTCGCCGCCCTGGACGGAGCAGAGACGGTCAGCGCGTATGCGCGATTCAACTGCACCGTCCGCTACGACGCGGCATCGGACGAATACATCGTGGTGGTGCTGTACGGATAAACCAACTGAATACCCGACCAAAAGGCCGACAGCGTATGCTGCCGGCCTTTTGCGTTGGGGGAAAGGAACGCTATGAAGAAAACCATTCCCAAGCTGCTGACACTTGTGTGCCTACTGGTGGCTGTCATGGGGCTGTCCATCGTGACCGCCCACGCAGCCACGGTCACAGGCACGATCAGTGGCGGCAACGAGTACCGTTACCATGAGGACAAAACGCCCGTGCCGCAGTGGGGCGCGTTTACCAGCACAAAGTTGAAATACTTTACCAGAGATGATACAGGCGCAACGGTGCCTGCCTACTGTATGGAGCCATCCGTTCGGTCTGCCAGTGGTGATCTGAGCTACTCCTCCACCAGTTGGAGCAGCTTGAGCTGGAATCAGCGGTACGCTGTGACGCTGGCACTCTCCTACGGCTACGGCGGCAACTATGATTTTTATGGTATCCACCCGGACTGTGCGCAGCTGGCGACGCAGGCGGTGATTTGGGAGTTCGTGTGCGGCTACCGCAGCCCGGTGTATCCCTACGCACTGTATGACACCACCTGCGCCAACCTGTTCCATTATGCGGGCGACGACGTGGCGGTGGCGTACAACATCATTATTGACCGCATTATGAACCACGGCAAGATCCCCAGCTTCGCGGTGAAGTACCGTAACCAGCTTTCGGACGCCAACGCTATTACGCTGACGTGGGACGGCAGCAAATACACCGGCACGGCCACCGACACAAACGGCGTGCTGCCGCAGTACTACTTCAGCACTAATATCAGCGGCGTAACGGTCAATCAGAGTTGGAACACGCTGACCGTGACAGCCACAAAGGACGCAGCGGCGCAGCTGAACGGCTATATCAGCAGCGACTATGGCTACGCACTGGATGTGGAGGGCACGGAGGCTGTGCTGCTGGAGCCCAGCAATGGCAGCAATTATCAGGCTTGCGCCGCGTTGACCTCACTTCCCGACCCCGTGTGGGCGTACATTCATTTTAAGGTCAAAATTGTGGAGGAGAAAGGCAGTCTGACCATCAATAAGGTGGACGCGGAAACCGGCAAGGCACTGGCAGGCGTGACCTATCGGCTATTTGATGCCAATGGTAAAAAGGTGGCTGACATGACCACCGGTGCAGATGGTAAGGCAGTGCTTGCTGATTTGCCGCAGGGCAGGTATAGCTATCAGGAGATCAGCGCACCCAGCGGTTATGTGGTGGACAACACAAAGTATCAGATCACCATTACGGCCACGGCACTGAACATTACGCAAAAGAGAACCAACACGCCTGCCAAGGCCGGCATCGAGATCGTCAAGGTGGACGCTGATCACAAGACACCGCTGCAAGGCGCGGGCTTCCGCCTATACGATACTTCCAGCAAGCAGATCGCGGAGGGCTATACGGATGCCAACGGCAAGCTGACCTTTTCCGGTTTGCGACTGGGCAGCTATACCTACAAGGAATTCAAAGCACCGGACGGATATGTTTTGGATACCACGGCGTACTCCGCTGTGCTGAACCAAAACGGGCAGGTGCTGAAGGT
>ENA-OYZW01001032-OYZW01001032.1-human-gut-metagenome-genome-assembly--contig:-NODE-1032-length-11687-cov-5.818088_pt1 | contig 11687 bp, 8 predicted proteins | sample MGYA00244075_ERZ653474 | MGnify/ENA primary metagenome ERZ653474 (study PRJEB26926, sample SAMN06164949) | human gut metagenome | biome: ENVO:00009003; feature: ENVO:2100002; material: ENVO:00002003...
AACCACAACGCGACGGTGGCAGGCAGCGACCTGCGGATCGAAGAGAGCGCCTATGCACAGATCAGGGACCTCACGCTGGCCAACGGCGAAAAACTACCGACGCTTGACGCCTATCTGGAGCAGGGCGCCAAGGACGCTTCGATGAAACTGATCTGCGAAATCAAGACCCACAGTTCGGCCGCAAGCAACACGCGGGCCGTCAACGCCGTCGTGGCCGCCGTCAAGGCGAAGTCGATGGAGACGCGGGTCGATTACATCGCCTTCGACTACGAGGTCTGCAAGCAGCTCCGGGCGGCCATGCCCGCGGCCGGCGTACAGTACCTGGGCGGCGACAAGGCTCCGGCCGAAGTCGCGGCGGACAAGCTCTCGGGCATCGACTACCAGTATTCGACCGTGCTTTCGAAAAAACCCGAGTGGGTGACGGAAGCCCACGCCGGCGGAATCGAGGTCAACGCCTGGACGGTCAATTCGACGGCCGACATGATGGCCTGCATCGCGCTGGGTGTCGACTACATCACCACCGACAACCCCGCCACGCTGAAAAAACTGCTGGAGACACCGTTCGTCACAGCCCCGAAATAACCGCGGAGGCTCCGTTTCGGATTTCTGGATTCACAGGCCGGACGATTGTCCGGCCTGCGTTCTTTGCGGAATCCGCGTTTTTTTATTAGTTTTATACCCGAAATCAACCTTATACGACAACCCTGCAATGAAGAAACTTTTGGTATTGGCATGGGCCGGCGCTGCGTTGCTGTCCGGCGGCATGCTCCGGGCGGAAAACATCCTCCTCTCGACCCGGAATTCCTCGCTGCTGCTGACGGCAGAAAAAGGCAAAACCCCTCTGTTCCAGTATTTCGGAGCGCGCGTCGCCTCGCCCGACGACATCCTCGCCAGCGGAGCGGCGTTCGGCGATGCGGCCTACCCGCAGTTCGGCGCCCAGTGTTACCGCGAAGTAGCCATTCAGGCGACGCACGGCGACGGTTCGATGTCGCTCGAACTGGCTGTCGAGTCGGTGTCGCGCGACCGCAGGGACGGCTCCGAAACCACCGCCATCGCCATGAAGGACAAGCACTACCCGTTTTTCGTGACGCTCTTCTACAAGACCTACGACGACTGCGAGGTGATCGAGACGTGGACCGAGATCAGCCACACGGAGAAGAAACCCGTGACGCTCTACCGGTTCGCATCGGCCTACATGCCCGTCCGCCGGGGCGACACGTGGCTGACGCATTTCCACGGCACATGGGGAGCGGAATGCTACCTCCACGAAGAACCGCTGACCGACGGCATGAAGGTGCTCAAGAACAAGGACGGCGTGCGCAACACGCAGCGCGACAACCCCTCGCTGATGATCTCGCTCGACGGACGCCCCCGGGAGTTGACAGGCCGCGTCATCGGCGGCACGCTGGCCTGGGCCGGCAACTACCGCATCGCCCTGGACAACGACAACACCCACACCACGCACCTCTTCGCGGGCATCAACGAGGAGCAGTCGCAATACACGCTGCAACCCCGCGAGGTCTTCACGACCCCGGTATTCGCCTTCACGTTCAGCGACGAGGGCAAGAGCGGCGTGAGCCGCAACATCCACCGATGGGCGCGCCTCCACCGGCTCAACCACGGAACCGAGCTTCGCGACGTGCTGCTCAACTCGTGGGAGGGCGTCTATTTCAAGGTCAACCAGGAGGGCATGGACCGGATGATGGCCGACCTGGCGGACCTGGGCGGCGAACTGTTCGTGATGGACGACGGCTGGTTCGGCGACAAATACCCGCGCAACAACGGCGAGACGAGCCTCGGAGACTGGACGGTCTGCCGCGAGAAACTGCCGCAGGGCATCGAAGGACTGACCGAGTCGGCCCGCAAACACGGCGTGAAGTTCGGCATCTGGATCGAACCCGAGATGACCAACACCCGGAGCGAACTCTATGAGAAGCATCCCGACTGGGTGATCCAGCAGCCCTACCGCGAAAACCGCAAGGGCCGCGGCGGCACGCAGCAGGTGCTCGATCTGTCGAACCCCGCGGTGCAGGAGTTCGTCTTCGGCGTGGTCGACCGTCTGATGACCGCGCATCCCGACATCGCCTACATCAAGTGGGACGACAACATGACGCTCTACAACTACGGCTCGACCTTCCTGCCGGCCGACCGGCAATCGCACCTCTACATCGAGTACCACCGCGGCATGGACAAGGTGCTGCGGCGCATCCGGGAGAAATATCCCCGTCTGGTGATGCAGTCGTGCGCCAGCGGCGGCGGCCGGGTCAACTATGGCGTCCTGCCCTACTACGATGAATTCTGGACCTCGGACAACACCGACGCCCTGCAACGCATCTACATGCAATGGGGCGTGTCGAACTTCTATCCCGCCGTGGCGATGGCCTCGCACGTGAGCGCCTCGCCCAACCACCAGACGGGCCGCAACGTTCCGCTCAAACTGCGCTTCGACGTGGCCATGTCGGGACGCCTGGGGCTGGAACTGCAACCCTCAAAGATGACCGGCAAAGAGAAGGAGTTCGCACGCAGGGCGATCGCCGACTACAAGGAGATCCGTCCCATCGTGCAGCAGGGCGACCTCTACCGGCTGATCTCGCCCTACGACAAGACAGGCTATGCATCGCTGATGTACGTCGCACCCGAAAAGGACCGCGCCGTCTGGTTCGTCTACAAGCTGGAGCACTTCCTCAACATGCCGTCGCCGGCCTTCCGCATGGCGGGTCTCGACCCCGGCAAACGCTACCGGATCACCGAACTGAACGTCGACGGGAAGCCGGTCCCGCAGGACGGCAAGACCTTCAGCGGCGCGTTCCTGATGGAGAACGGACTCGAATTCACGGTGGGCAAGGAATATGCGAGCCGCGTACTCGAACTCAAAGCGGTGGAGTAATCATCGGTCAGAAACGGCTGTCCGAAATCCGGGCCGCCCAACAAATCCCCGAAACGACGCCCGGTCCCGGGAGGTTCGTTTCGGGGATTCCGCATCTCTTTTCGCTCTTTTCCCTGCATATCCGCCGTTTCATCCGCCTCGCTGCAATTCCGGCGGCGGCGTTCTTCACACACAAAGGTTTTAACAAGGCATCCTGTCATTTAATTATGAATTATGAATTATGAATTATGAATTTTAGTTAACTTTGCGGATCGTAACGACTAAACATAACATATCGCCATGTACAGAACCCATACCTGCGGCTGCCTCCGGGCCTGCAACGTCAACCAAACCGTCACCCTGGCCGGATGGGTGCAGAAAGTGAGGAACCTCGGCGCCATGACCTTCATCGACTTGAGGGACCGTTACGGCATCACCCAGATCGTCGTCGAGGAACACTCCCCCGCCGAGGCGCGCGAAACGGTCTGCCGCGTGGGCCGCGAATGGGTCATCCAGGTCGTCGGCAAAGTCGTCGAGCGGCAGTCGAAAAACCCCAAAATGCCGACGGGCGACATCGAGGTCACGGCCGAGAAGGTGGCCATCCTGCACGAAGCCGAAGTGCCCCCCTTCACCATCGAAGAGGTCTCGGACGGCGGCGACGACCTGCGCATGAAGTACCGCTACCTCGACCTGCGGCGTCCGCCCCTGCAACGCAACATGATCCTGCGCCACAAGATGGCCCAGGAGATCCGCCGCTTCCTCTCCGACGAAGGATTCCTCGAGATCGAAACCCCCTGCCTGGTGGGTTCGACCCCCGAAGGAGCGCGCGACTTCGTCGTGCCGAGCCGCATGTCGCCCAACCAGTTCTACGCCCTGCCCCAATCGCCGCAGACGCTCAAGCAACTGCTGATGGTCGCCGGCTACGACAAGTATTTCCAGATCGTGCGCTGCTTCCGCGACGAGGACCTGCGCGCCGACCGCCAGCCCGAGTTCACGCAGATCGACTGCGAAATGTCGTTCGTCGAGCAGGAGGACGTGCTCGAAATCTTCGAGCGCTGGGCCAAGCACATGTTCAGGCATGTGATGGGAATCGAGCTGACCGAGCCGCTGCGCCGCATGCCGTGGATCGAGGCGATGGAGAAATACGGTTCGGACAAACCCGACCTGCGCTTCGGCATGGAGTTCGCGGAGATCACCGACCTCGCCAAGGGGCACGGCTTCAGCGTATTCGACGAGGCCGAATACATCACCGGATTCGCCGCCACGGGCTGTGCCGCGTACACCCGCAAGCAGATCGACTCGCTGACGGAGTTCGTCAAGCGGCAGCAGATCGGCGCCAAGGGCCTCGTCTGGATTCGCGTCGCGGAGGACGGCGTGAAGTCGTCGATCGACAAGTTCTACTCCCCCGAGGAGGTGCGCGCCATGGCCGAGCGCTGCGGCGCTGTGGCCGGGGACATGGTCTTCATCCTCTGCGGCAAGAAGTTCAAAACGCTGACGCAGCTGTGCGCCCTGCGCCTCGAAGTGGCCCAGCAGCTGGGGCTGCGCGACCCGCAGAAGTTCGCCCCGCTGTGGGTGGTGGACTTCCCGCTGTTCGAGTGGGACGACGAGACGCAGCGTTACTACGCCGTACACCACCCCTTCACCTCGCCCAAGCTCGAGGATGTGCAATACCTCGACAGCGACCCGGGCCGCGTGCGCGCCAACGCCTACGACTTCGTCTGCAACGGCACGGAGATCGGCGGCGGTTCGATCCGTATCCACGACTCGAAGTTGCAGGAGAAGATGTTCGAACTGCTGGGCTTCACGCCCGAGGAGGCGCAGAAGCGCTTCGGCTTCCTGATGAACGCCTTCAAGTACGGCGCGCCCCCTCACGGCGGCCTTGCGTTCGGTTTCGACCGTCTGTGCTCTTTGTTCGGCGGCTCGGAGTCGATCCGCGACTACATCGCCTTCCCGAAGAACAACGCCGGCCGCGACGTGATGCTCGACGCCCCGGGCTACATCGACCAGACGCAGCTCGACGAGTTGTATCTGCAACTGCGCAAGCCGGAGGAGTAGAGGAAAAAATCGTTCTTAAAACAAGAGAAGAGCCGATAATTATATATCGGCTCTTCTCATTATTAAACCTATTAATCCAGAGGACAATATCCTAATCTATCATATCTAAAGTAAGTATTTATAATACTTTTTCATTACACCATACATTAAGCGACTCACATACCTTATCGAATATTAATAAATCCGTTGAATCCCATTTCCTTCAGATTCAAATCCCCAATAACAATGCCAAACCCGGCCATTGATTTTATCCAAAAGCAAAAAACTATAAATATTAGAGGTTGGATAAATTTCAAACCGGTCATTCACCCAATCATCCTCATAGTCAACAAGTCGCTTATAATTTACATCAGTTTCATACCTTTTATTATCCTCATAACTCCATTGGATTCTATAGATATACCCCATTTTAGTATCCAATTTCAAAAAATTATACATATTGGAAGTTGGATAAATTTTATATCGATTAGCCGATTTTGCAAATACTTCTCCGTGAATTTTCACCGAGTTCTCGGCATCTATGTCGGATATTGAATTTACAACTGATGTCGCAATAGAATCCGAATTTGTCGTCAAAATAGACGTAGGATCATTATTGCCAACCCGAATCGAATCACGCTGAATTTCTTGCGCAAATAAGCAATCATTCCAAAATAGGAATACAAATAAGAAGTAAAAAAATCTCATTGCTGAAACTAATTCTCCCACCCGCACCCCGGCGGCATAAACAAAAAAGAAAGCGTGGTGCCGAAGCCCATTTCAGAATCGCAGGTCGTAGGATACCTTTGCAGCCAAAATAAGCAACAACCCCCACGCCTATACCCGCAGAATACGGATACGACGCAGCAAGATGTTTGCCTATTCCGCGCTGCAATGAATTTCCTACGTTCACGATTCGGGAACAGACTTACACTTTCCGTGTTTGTCAGTATGTTCGACAAATATAGGATTATTTTTTGAAAATTTCCTATCTTTGTTCCTAATAAATCGAACATGCCATGCCGAACATTCCTTTAGCCGAACGACTGCGCCCCCGCACGATAGACGAATACATCGGGCAGGAGCACCTCGTGGGCAAAAACGGGGTGTTCCGCAAGTTCTTCGAGACGGGCAACGTCCCGTCGTTCATCCTCTGGGGACCTCCGGGCGTGGGCAAGACCACGCTGGCGAAGATCGTCGCCACACAGTTGGAACGCCCGTTCTTCACCCTCTCGGCCGTCACGTCGGGCGTGAAGGACGTGCGCGAGGTGATCGAGTCGGCGCGCAAGCAGCGGTTCTTCGACCAGAAGGCCCCGCTGCTGTTCATCGACGAAATCCACCGCTTCAACAAGTCGCAGCAGGATTCGCTCTTAGGGGCCGTCGAACAGGGCGTCTTCACGCTCATCGGCGCGACGACCGAAAACCCCTCGTTCGAAGTGATCTCGCCGCTCTTGAGCCGCTGTCAGGTCTACATCCTCAAGTCGCTCGAAGACAAGGACCTGCAAACGTTGCTCGACCGTGCCCTGACGACCGACACCGAGCTGAAAGAGCGCGACATCGAGGTCACGGAAACCGGCGCGCTGTTCCGCTTCTCGGGCGGCGACGCGCGCAAGCTGCTCAACATCCTCGAAATCGTCGTCGGGGCCACCGACGGCAAGGTGACGATCACCGACCGGTACGTCACCGACTGCCTCCAGCAGAACATCGCCCTCTACGACAAGAACGGCGAACAGCACTACGATGTCATTTCGGCCTTCATCAAATCGGTCCGCGGCAGCGACCCCAACGCCGCGATCTACTACCTGGCGCGGATGCTGGCCGGGGGCGAGGAGCCGCGGTTCCTGGCCCGGCGTCTGGTGATCCTGGCCTCGGAGGACATCGGGCTGGCCAATCCCAACGCCCTGCTGCTGGCCAACGCCTGCTTCGACACGGTGCACAAGATCGGCATGCCCGAGGCGCGCATCACACTGGCCGAGACGACGATCTACCTGGCCACCAGCCCCAAGAGCAATTCGGCCTACATGGCCATCAACAAAGCTATGTCGCTGGTCGAGCGCGACACCACGAACCGTCCCGTGCCGCTGCACCTGCGCAACGCCCCGACCCGCCTGATGGACAAGGCGGGCTACGGCAAGGGCTATAAATACGCCCACGACTACGCGGGGCATTTCGCCGAGCAGGAGTTCCTGCCCGAGAGCCTTTCGGGCACGAAGTTCTACGAACCCGACACGCAGAACGCCGCCGAGGCCAAAATCGCCGAACGGATGGCGCAGCTGTGGAAAGAGAAGTACCAATGAAACGCATCGGCATTATATCCGACACCCACGGAACCTTCGACGACACGCTCCGCGAATTTCTGAAAGACGTGGACGAAATCTGGCATGCGGGCGACATCGGCTCGATCGAGCTGGCCGACCGGATCGCCGCATTCAAGCCGCTCCGCGCCGTGAGCGGCAACATCGACGGCGGCATGACCCGCCGCGTCTATCCCGCGTTCCAGGCCTTCGAGTGCGAGCGGGTGCAGGTGCTGATGACCCACATCGGAGGTTATCCCCGCCATTACGACCCGCGCGCCGTGCAGAAAATCCAGTCCGTGCACCCGAAACTCTTCATCGCCGGGCATTCCCACATCCTCAAAGTCATCTACGATCCCGTCTACGACCTGCTCCATGTCAACCCCGGAGCCGCCGGGGAGTTCGGCTTCCACAAGGTCCGCACGGCCGTACGCCTTACGATCGACGGCGCGGAGATGCGCGACATGGAGGTCGGCGAGTGGCCCCGCAGCTGAAAACCCGGCGGGCGGAGAGCTAAAACCGACTGTCCGGGAGAGCCTTTTCCGTCACAAAATCACCCGAAATAAAATTTTATACCCCAAAAGGCCGGAAATGCATTCCGGGCGGATTTCGGTGATCGTCAGCGAAATATCCGGAACATTCCGGCAAGTCGCGCCATAAAAAAGCCGATTCTATACAATTCCGTTCGGAAACACTCCGATAAAGCCCGCAAGATATTGGAAGTCAGCCGGTAAACCCGATGCCTTGGGGCTGCTCCGAAAATGCCCGTCCGATGGAAACGCCTCTGCGTCAGTCACCAAAGTTCATCCACTAAACAAAAACGGCCGCATAATAATCACATACGCGCTCTCGTTAGTATGGCGAATTCATAACGACGACGCAACATGCAACCAAAAATTTCGAAAACGTTGGAGGGCATCATCGCCCGTTCGGCATTCAACACGACGAAGGCGGGAATGACGCATTCGCTCAAGGACTTCCTCACGCTGGAACTGCTCCGCGAAGAGGGGTCGCTCGCCTACCAGCTTTTATCCTCCCGGCTCAAGGACTGGGAGCTTTATCAGGTGCGCCTGCGCATCGAACGCGAGGTAATCAGCGCCAAACAGCAGGAGACCCGGTCGCCCGAGGAGTATTACCGCGACTTCACCGAGGAACTGCTCGCAATGCCGGGCGTCGCCCGGAGCGTGTCGACGGCCCACGCGCTGCTGGCCATCATCAGCGACCGTTCGACGGCGACCGCGCGCGTGCTGGAGATGTACGGCGTGACGGCCGACAGCGTGTCGGGAGACCTGCAAAAATTCGCCGTGGGCGACGACTTCCGCACCGAAGTGCAGGTTCACATGCTCGACTTCGGCGAGGAGAACAGGAACGAGGAGAAAGGCCCGGCCCACCTGCTGGACAAGTTCGGCGTGAACCTCACGCGGCTGGCCCGCGAGGGGAAGATCGACCCGGTCATAGGCCGCGAGCAGGAGATCGAACGCGTGGTGCAGATCCTCTCGCGCCGCAAGAAGAACAACCCGATCTTGATCGGCGAGGCCGGCGTGGGCAAGAGCGCCATCGTCGAAGGGCTTGCGCTGCGCATCGCGCGCGGCGAAGTGCCCTACACCATCGCCGACAAGACGCTCTTCTCGCTCGACGTCTCGTCGCTCGTGGCGGGCACGAAGTTCCGCGGCGAGTTCGAGGAGCGCATGCAGCAGCTGCTGGACGAACTGCGCAAAGCCAAGGACACGATCATCTTCATCGACGAGATACACACCATCGTGGGCGCCGGCTCCACGCAGGGCAGCCTCGACACGGCCAACATCCTCAAACCGGCCCTCGCGCGCGGCGAACTGCAAACCATCGGCGCCACGACGCTCGACGAGTACCGCGAGAACATCGAGACCGACTCGGCCCTCGAACGCCGCTTCCAGAAGGTGGTGATCGAGCCGACGACACCCGAGCAGACGCTCCAGATCCTGCGCAACATCGCGCCCCACTACGAGCGCCACCACAAGGTGCACTACACCGAGGAGGCGTTGCAGGCCTGCGTGACGCTCACCGGGCGTTACGTCACCGACCGCTATTTCCCCGACAAGGCCATCGACGCGCTGGACGAGGCCGGCTCGCGGGCGCACCTGCAATCGGCACGCGAACCGGAGGAGCTGCGGGCCATGAAGACGGCGCTCAGCGACGCCAAACGCGAACGCCGCGAAGCGGTCGAGGCGCTGGTCTACGAGAAGGCCGCCTCGGCGCGCATGCGGGAAATCGCGCTGCGCTCGAAGCTGGGCGAGAGCCGCGCCGAATGGAAGCGCTCGCTCGAAAGCAATCCCGTGGAGATCACCGCAAGGCATATCCAGGAGGTGATTACCGCCATGACGGGCATCCCTGCGGAGCGCGTCTCGGACGGCGAGATGATCCGTCTGCAAACCCTGCGCGAACACCTCGCCAAGCGTGTCGTGGGACAGCAGGAGGCCGTGGAGAAGATTTCGCGCACCATCCGCCGTTCGCGCGCCGGACTGAAGGACGAAAACCGCCCCATCGGCGTCTTCCTCTTCGTCGGGCCCACGGGCGTCGGCAAGACGCTGCTGGCCAAGGAGGTGTCGAAATGGCTGTTCGACGAGCGCCGCGGGCTGATCCGGATCGACATGAGCGAATACGGCGAAAAACACAACGTGGCGCGCCTGATCGGCTCGCCCCCGGGATACGTCGGTTACGGCGAAGGAGGCCAGTTAACGGAGGCCGTGCGTCGTCAGCCCTACGCCGTGGTGCTCTTCGACGAGATCGAAAAGGCCCATCCCGAGGTCTTCAACACCATGTTGCAGATCTTCGACGAGGGGCACCTCACCGACGGCTCGGGACGCAGGGTCGATTTCCGCAACACGATCATCATCATGACCTCGAACGTGGGTTCGCGGGCCGTGATCCAGAAATCGGTGCATGTGGGTTACAGCACCACCTCGAAGAGCGCCGTGGCCGACCGGACGCCCCAGAGCGAGTACTGCAAGGCTCTGGAGCACACCTTCGCCCCGGAGTTCCTCAACCGCATCGACGACATCGTGCTGTTCCGCACGCTGGAGATCGCCGACGTGGAACGGATCGTCGACCTGGAATTGCAGGGGCTGATGGCCCGCACGGGCAGGCTGGGCTACAAGGTGAAGATCACCGAAGGGGCCAAACGCCGCCTGGCGACCATGGGCTACGAATCGCGCTACGGAGTCCGCTCGCTGAAACGGACGCTGATGGACAACGTCGAAGAGCCGCTTTCGTCGCTGATCATCGACGGCAAGCTCCACGAGGGCGACACCGTGGTCGTGGAGTCGGACAAGGCCCACGGCGTGAAGCTGCGCGTGGCGTAAAACCAAACAGCTGTTTATGTAATAAGGGAGGACCGTGCGGTTCTCCCTTATTACATAAACAGCTATCGGTTCAATTCAATTTCTCAATCTCAAAATTAGCATATCCACAATGACAACTCGATACGGTTACGCCGTATTTGTCTTCGATTGCCTCGATAATTTGTTTTACACTCGGTTTTGCTGATGTTCCGGTTACAAGAATCTCGACGCTCATTCCCTTCGTCAGTTTTCCAGCATTTTTGATCGCTGTCATTTTCCATAAATTTCCAGCCATAGTTTTCAATTTTTAAATGTATGATCGTTATTCCAATGAAATTGCCAAATATTTTTCAAATTCAGTTTCCTTATCCGTAACATACGCATACCGAGTGTATGTATTTATAATATCAACAAGATCGGGACCAAGATAGTCAGCCGCAGTATGGTTTACCATATCCATATAAATCGAATAAAATTCATCCGCCTCCAATTTCGCCGAAAATGCCTTTATCGTTTTCAACACGATATTACAATAATCTGAAATCCAAAACTCCGGTTCGGTTATTAAAAATCGGACCGCATCATAATACGCATTATAAACGATCTCGTATTTGTCCGAAATAATTTGAGAGTTCCCTGCAAAAAAGAGAAGAAGCCCCATAAAATCGGCATCGGCCTTGTTCTTCTTTTTTAATTTACTCAATGCCATTGTAAAATACCCGGAGATCGTTTTCGCATACATGTCCGAGTTGAGTGCCAATGAATCTGTTTTCATTAGGATAGATTTCAATTTTTTCAAATCTTGTTCATAATAATTCATCGGCTTCATTTTATCAAGAGCCGCTCTGGATGACCCTGTCATAAGGTCATATTCACTCAAGCGTATCTGCTGTGACAACTTTAAGTCCCGTTCGCTCTGCTCTCTTTTCTGCGAACAATATTCGATTAAACTCATCTGCATGGTATCCCTGAATCGGGATAAAATCCGGTTTAAATCACACAGATTCTCATAGTCCACGTTTCCGTTTTCGATTTGCATTGCTTTGTAATCGCATACGAATCGTATCATTTTATCCTTTTGGTTTTCGTAATTTTTACACCCCAAAAATGAAAGACAAAAAAATATCGACGCCCCAATTACCCTATACTGTTTCATCTGTCTCTTATACACATCTC
>ENA-OYZW01001067-OYZW01001067.1-human-gut-metagenome-genome-assembly--contig:-NODE-1067-length-11407-cov-6.775987_pt1 | contig 11407 bp, 9 predicted proteins | sample MGYA00244075_ERZ653474 | MGnify/ENA primary metagenome ERZ653474 (study PRJEB26926, sample SAMN06164949) | human gut metagenome | biome: ENVO:00009003; feature: ENVO:2100002; material: ENVO:00002003...
CCCTTGACCCTGCAAGGGGGATCCCCCCTTGACCCCTCCGCGCGATTGAGTTGGCGGCTTCTTCATGCTTTATCCGCGTGTTTATCCACGTGTTTATTCGCTTTTGTCCTCTTTCCCTTACAGGTGAAACACAAATTTCTCCTCATATCGCCGGAAAATGACCAGCCCAATCATCAGCATTCCGAAAGCGCCTGCCCCGCACGCCAGCAAGCGCTCCGGCGTCGGCGGGATTCCCGCAATCACAATCTGCCGCAAAAAATCAATCAGCTGATACATCGGGTTCAAATGGAAAATCCCCCGAAACCCCTCCGGCCAAATTGTATCCGGATAAAAAATCGGCGTCGCATACGTCCACAAGAGCGAAATCACGCTCCACAGGAATCGCGTATCGCGGAAGAAAACGTTCAGCGTCGCCATCACCAGCGTCACGCCCAGCGCAAACAGAAACAAAAGCGCAATCATCAGCGGCAGCAGCAGCAGCGCGGGCGACACCCGCACCCCCGTCAGCAGCATCAGCAGAAGCAGCGGCAGCAGCGAAATCAGGAAGTTGATAAGGCTTGACAGCGCGCGGCTGAACGGGAAAATCAGCTTCGGAATCGCGACCTTTGTGATGAGCGACGCGTTCATGACAATCGCGTCCATGCCCAGCGTGACGCACTCGGTGAAGAAGCTGAAAACGATGATACCCGAAATCAGGTACACCGGGAAGTGGTCGATAGCGGAGCGGAAGAGCGTGGAGAACACAAGGTACTGCACGAGCATCGTCAGCAGCGGATTGAGGAAACTCCAGAGGACGCCGAGGATACTCTGCCGATACTTTGTATTAAAATTGCGGCGGACAAGCTGCTCAATGAGGAAGCCGTAGCGGCGGACGTCGGCTTGCAGGCGCAGCAGATGGTTCTGCCGTCCGGCGGCGGCGCAGCGTGCGGTGAACAGGCTTTCCCAGGCGCAGAACAGCACCAGAACCGCCGCGAAAATCCCGTAGTACAGCATCGCGCAGGAAGGGCGCGTGCCGGACAGGCGGATGCACAGCTGATTGCCGCCGCTCATGCCCAAAGCAGGGAGCGTGTTGCCGGAAAAGGTAAGCACAAGTTTGTCCGCATCCACGGGTTCAAACGAGAAGGTCAAATTTTCGCGGATGATACTGTCGTTCAGCAGGGCAGTCTGCGTGAAAATCGGTAACCCCTGCCGTGTCAGGATCAGCGTCGCTGTGCCGCCGGATTCACTGCTCAGCGCCGTAACGGGCAGGCTGATTTCGCGGATGCCGCCATCCGGCAGCGGCAGCGTGAACGTCTCGCCGTCCGTCAGCGGATGCAGATGCGCCTGTGCCGCCGCGTCGATGGTGAACGCCCGCGTCTGCCACGTCGGGGTGAACAAAGCACCATACAGCGCCAGCACCAGCGCAATCACGAGCGTCACCCAAAGCCCTTTTTTCAGCACAGCGGAATCGCCGAAAATCGGCGGTTTGCACTTCGTCACGGCGTTCCCTCCTGTCGGTCAAGGTCGATGAACATGCTGCCGTCCGGGCGGAACAGCGGCGAATAGTAACGCTCCGGCGGGTGCTCCCCCCACGTTTGGCGGAAGCGGCGCAAATCCCCCTTCGGCGCACCCTGCGTCAGGCACGGCGGCAGCAGCGAAAGCCGCATATCCATTGCCATCCGCGCATACGGCGTGTAGACGTTGAGCAGCCCGATTTGCTGGCATTTCAGCCCCAAATCCGCGCCGCGAAGGTCACTCTGGTACGGCGAAAATCCGCCGACGGACAGGAACACGTCATGCCGAATCATCAGCAGCGCGCTGGATACGCCCGTCACGTTGCGGACGATGCGGTCAGTGAGCATGTACGGCCGCCCATAGCGCCACTGCCCCGCCTGATGGCTGACCGCGCCGCCGGGGACGTCCACCGCATATCCAGCATGACGGAAGCAATCGCGGTCATCCAGCAGCGCCGAGCCGACGCAGCCAACGTCCGCGCGCTGGGCGTACTGCATGAGTTCGCTGACCCAATCGGTATCCAGCGGGCGCAGTCCGGCGCGCAGAAACAGCACCGCGTCGCAGTCCGTCCGGCGGACGAGGTCATTGACCGCTGACAAATCGCGGACGCGGATGCACGGCATCGGCAGCTTCGGCGCATCGCCCTCGCCCCAGAGGAGGCAAACGATTCGCATCTGCCGCGTTTTCCACCGAATGCGGACGCGCAGCTCTTCCACCGTCACGTCGGCATCCATGTGCAGGCGGCGGAGCTGATCCGCCACGGCGCGTGCGGCGGCATCCGCACAGGTCTGCGCTTTTTGATGGCTGAACGAGGTGTCCAGCATCCGCCAATGGTAGAGAATACGCGGAATGTGGGTAATTTTCGCCGCGTTTTCGGACAGTCGAAGCGCCAAATCATGGTCTTGCGAGCCATCGAAGCCGGGGCGAAGTCCGCCGACCGCGTTCATCAGTGCCCGTGACGCTGCGGTAATGTGGCAGATATAATTGCCGGAACGCAGCGAATCCGGCGCGAAATCAGGCTTCAAGTGCGGTTCAAAGAAGTGCGTGCCATCGGCGGACACCTTGTCCTCATCGGTATAAACGAAGTCCGCACCGTCCTGCGCTGCTTCAAGGATGCAGCGAACCGCATCCGGTGCGAGCAAGTCATCGTGGTCGCAGAGCGCGACAAATTCCCCCGTTGCCATCGTCAGCGCGGCGTTTGTGTTGCCCGCAATGCCGCGGTTCTCCGCGCCAAACGTCACACGGAAGCGATTGTCCTCCTGCGTCAGCGCTTGCAGCAGTTCACGCGTGTCCGCGCGGGTACTTGCGCCGTCATAGAAACAGGCTTCCCACGCGCCGCACGACTGATGCAGCAGCGAATCTGCCAGCGCGCGCAGCAGCTCCGGCGGCGTATTATAAGTCGGAATGAGGAAAGACAAGCGCATCGTCGGGGCGAAGGGCGTTGAAAGGGGCGCTTCATGGCGACGGATGAAGGCTTGGTAGCCATCTTCCTCCGCTTGACGCAGGGCGGTTTCCATCTGGAGGAAGGGGCGCTGACGATGGAGCGCGATGCGGAACCGGATGGCTTCGGGGATGCAGCGAAAGCCTTCGCGATGAATGCGCCGGATGACGCGCAGGGGGAAGTGCATGACGGAAACCTCCTTTCGCGGATGATTGGCTTTATTATAGCATAAGGGGGAGAACGATGGAAGGGAAAGCGAGGATAAAAAGGGATAAACATGCGGGCAAAGTAATACTAATTCGATTCTAAAACATGGCATCGAGCATAGCAGATTTTTCGTTCCGGCAAAGCTGAGTGAAGTGAGGCGTACTGGAGGTACGCACGAGCGGAACGAAGCAAAGCCGGGGCGGAAAAGATGCTGTGTGAATGCCATGTTTTAGATGCGAATTAGTATAAGGCAAAGCGCGCAGCTCAATCGTGCGGAGGGACTTCATCCGTTTTATTTTTCCAGCCTTGACGTTTCTATCTGCTGGAAAAAAATAATTTGCCACCCAAAAACGCGACGCATATCCATCATGCGCCGCGCTTTTTGCTGCGATACTATTTCCAAATGCGAATGTTCCAAGATGCGAATGGTATGTTATTCCGCCGCCACAGCCGCGTCCGCTTCCACGGTCACGCTCTGCTCCTGCTGTTCCTTCTCCGCAATCAGGTCTTCGATGCTTTCCTTCGTGCGCATCAGGTCCTCCACGGACATCGTCTCAAAGCCCGCAGTGGGCGTCTTGACCTTCACGCCGTGGCTGCGCAGGAAGTTATCCACCTTCTCCTCGTTGTGCTTGTAAGCGTAGAAACCAACCGCGCTCACGCCCACACCAATCAGAATGCCCTTGACCATCGGGCTCATGTTCAGGTTCAACATATGTTTGTCCTCCTTATTTTTTGCAAGTATCTATCGTTCAGGTCGTTTGACCGGACGAGCGAATGAAATTACCCCTTGTGCGCTAAGACTTCCACGCTCCGTCGGAAGATGCTTCCAGCAAAGGCGCTGCCGTCCTCATTGCCCACGACGGGGGTGAGCGTCGTGGTGTGTTCGCCGTTCCGAACCAGATATACCTGTTCCCGCGGGCCGCGCGGCAGCAGGTGGCGGCTGAACGTGACAATCCACGCCAGCAGACTCGCCTGAAAGCCGTTGGGCTTGCCAATGGCGTTAATCAGGTAGACGACGGACATCACTTCCGGGTCGAAACTGCCGCGTGTGTGCAGTTCCTGATAGGCGTGCTCAACCACGGCGGTCAGCGTCGCCCCGGCGGACAGCCAGCGCGTGTAGCGCGTGAGCGTCGAACCCGCGAGGGTCATCATGCCGTCAAGGACAATGCAGCCAAGCGCCAGATAGCCGCTGGGCGCCATCGAGAAGCCTTCTTCCTCCGAGTGCTTGACGTGCAGCACCGACGTCTGCTGCAAGCGGGCGTAGAGCGCACCGATGCGCACGAGCAGGTCACTTTCAGAAATAACCGCCTTGTCGTAGCAGCACAGCATCGTCTGAATGCGCGGATTATACCGGCAGCTTTGCAGCCCCGGAATGCTCAGGAAAATCGCTTCGCCTTCAATCGGCTTTTCCAATTGCAGGCGAAGTCTGCCGGGCATAGCGCTCAGCACTGTCAAATGCACCGCGCCCACGTTGTCATCACGCATTCATTATCCCTCCATCGGCGGAAACACCATCAGCCGCAGCGAGTTCGCCACAACGAGAATGGTGGACATGTTGTGCATCAGCGCGCTCGCCAGCACAGAGATGCCGCTTGCCGCGCCGAGAATCAGCCCGACGGTATTGATGCCGATGACCATTGCGAAGTTCTGCTGCACAATGCGCATTGTCGCGCGCGCCAGGCGGCGCAGTTCGGGAATCATCATCGGGTCATCGCGGTTGATAACCACGTCGCTGGTTTCCATGGCAATGTCGGTGGACTTGCTGCCCAGCGAGATACCGACGTCCGCATACGCCAGCGCGGGCGCATCGTTGATGCCGTCGCCAACCATGACGACGCCGTTGCCCTGCGTTTGCAGCTTCAAGACAGCCTCCGCCTTCTGTTCGGGCAGCAGCTGTGCCTGATAGCCATCCACACCGACCATTTCCGCAACAGCCTGCGCCTGTGCCGCCATATCGCCCGTCAGCAGCTCAATGTCGCCCACGCCGTCGTAGCGCAGGGCGTTGATGGCGCGGCGGACGTTTGCGCGCGGGTTATCCATGGCGTACAGCACGGCGACAATCTTGTCCCCCACGCCAACGTAGTTCGGAATTGCGCCGTTCGCATCGGGAATCGCGACATCCGCGCGGACGCCATTTTCCTTCATGTACTTGAGGTTGCCGACGCGGATGCACTTGCCGTCAACTTCCGTCCGGCTGCCGCGGGAGACTTCGGTCACAATTTCGCCATGCGGGGGAATTTTCGCTCCGTGCGCGCGCCCGTAGGTCAAAATCGCGCTTGCCAGCGGATGCGTGCTGGTTTCCTCCGCCGCCATCGCCAGCGAAAGCACTTCCGCCTCGTCCATCGTGTCGGTCAGCATCGTCATGCCCGTCACGCGCGGACGGCCCTCGGTAATCGTGCCGGTCTTATCCAGCAGAACAGTATTCGCGCTGCTCATCTGCTCGATGTACGCGCCGCCTTTAATCAGCACGCCGCGCTTGACCGCCGTGTTAATCGCGGCAGAGAACGCCGTCGCGGTCGAAAGCTTGATGCCGCAGGAATAGTCAATGACGAGCATCTTCAGCGCCTTCTGCGGATTGCGCGTCACGAGCCAAACCGCCGCGCACAGCAGGAAGTTCAGCGGCACGAGGTAGTTGGAGAACTTATCGGCATAGCGCTGGATGGGCGCTTTCTTGAGTTCGCTCTGCTCCACCATGCCGACGATGCGCGAGACAACCGTCTGGTCGCCGACGCGCTGCGCCTGAATCTGCATATTGCCGTTCTTGACGACCGTGCCCGCGAACACCTCCGCGTCCTTGCGCTTTTCCGCCGGAACGAATTCGCCCGTGATGGCGCTCTGGTCAACAACCGCGCTGCCGGACACCACCGTGCCATCCACCGCGATTTTCTCGCCCGTGTGCACCTCGATGGTGTCGCCCGCTTCGAGTTTACCAATCGGCGTTTTCTCCAGCCGACCGTCCGAGAGCACCTTCCAGACCTCGCCGTCTTCCACCGACAGCATCTGCTTGATGGACGACCGCGTGCGCTCGATGGTGTAGGACGTCATCAGTTCCGCGAGGTCAGACAGCGCCAGAATCATCAGGGCGGAATGCGGCGTACCGAGCAGCAGACTTGCGACAATCGACGTAACCGTCAGGAAATCGGCGTTCGGGCGCATATCGCGGCGCAGACCCGCCGCCGCGCTCCGCGCCATCGGCATCGTCAGTCCCAAACTGGTCAGCGCTTCCAGCGACGTGAAGCTTGCCATCGCACCGCCGAGCAGGCTGCCAGGCAGAATCGTGTGACCGAGCACCACTGCGCCCGCGTTGAGCGCCAGCCGCTTTGTCAGCTGTTTTGTCGTCATGGACACTTCCGGTTCTTCCGGCTTGCTGCCTGCCTGACGATTGCGGTAGGCGTTCATGGCATAGCGTGCCATCGTCACGTCCACGCCTTCACAGAGAATCGACGTATCCGTCGCGGTCGGATCGAAGCGCAGGAGGATGCCGCAAGTAATCGGCGTCACCTGCACGCACTGCACACCCGGCAGGTTGGCAAGCATCTGGGCAATTTCTTCCTTCTCGTCATTCAGGAAGTTCAGCCCTTCTACTCTGAGCCGCAGCCGCCCGCGAAGGCTATGCGCCACCTGACTCTTCATCCAGTTTTTCTGTGTTTCCCGATTGAACATGTTATCCCTTCTTTGATTTGGCAATTCAGATTCAATGATTCATGCTTTTTCGCGTCGATTGCGCAAACCCTTGCCGTGAAAAGGCTCACTAACAGGAGTGTGCACCGAGGGTTTCCAAAGGGCGATCGCGGACTTCGTCCGTTTCCATTGCCCTTTTGTCGCCTCCGCAGAGGCGAAACCCCTGCTTGCGGAAAAGACCAGCTATGGTCGGAAGTCAAGCAATCCGGTCGCGCCCATCTGGCGCGACACAGCATAGGTGTTGGAAAGAGCAGCTTGGGGGCGCTTCTGAGGAAGCGCGAAGTTACTGGCAGGGACGCTTCGCTGCCTGCGCCTTGTTGACTTTTCCTTTTGGATTGGTCAGACGAGGAACAGTTGGGGCGCTGCCCCAAACCCCACCAGAGGCGCCGCCTCTGGACTCCGCAAGGGGCATTGCCCCTTGACCCTTTTTTGGCTGCCCGGCTTGCGTGCACTTCCCTTACTGTCTTTTTCCGTTACTTTTTTACCTGTCCCAAGCGAAGCGCGAGGCGGCGGCGTGCCATCGTCGCCAGTTCTTCCTCCCCCACATCGCTCTTCGTCCAGTCAACCTCCTGCGCCAATTCCAGCCCCGTATCCACCGCCGTCGCAATCCACCGCAAGATTTCCTCCCGATTGGTCATGTTCGCGTCATACGTCACCAGCGCCGTGCCAATCCGCGGATTTACCTGCGCGCCCTGCACCCCCGGCAGCATCGTCATCACGTCCTGCACATAATGCAGATACGGCAGCGCTTCCTTCGGCAGCATCTGATATCCCTTAAAGCTCAGCCGCAGACGCCCTGGCAGGTCGCTTGTCACAGTGGGCTTCAGGTAGTGGCGAATCAGCGCCGTTTCAATTCGTCCCACTGTCGTTTCGCCTCCAGATGCTGGCTGCCCACCAGAGCAGCGTCATCGCGCCCGGAACAGCCGCGCCGCTAACCGCAAGGCTTTTCACGCCCGCGAACGTCAGCGCGCATCCCGCCAGCGTCCGCACATCAAGCAGACCGTTCGTCGCCTCCAGCAAACCGTGGTTGATTGCCGCCATCAGCGTATTCAACCCGCTTTGAATTCGGCTGACCGGCTCTTTCTGCAGTGCGTCGGTCAATCCCATCAGCTTCAGCACCGCGCCCTGCACCACGGCAGCTTCGACCTTCGTCTCATCGTAGCGAATGAGGGCTGTGGACAGGCGGAAGTTGAGCGTCACTTCATGCACCACGCCGGTTGCTTCCAGCTGCCGCTTCATTTCCTCTGCGGCTTCGCGGTTGGCGGATACGGCGGGCAGATAGAGCCGCATCCGTCCCGGCAGACTTGCGCGGACTTCCGCAATGCCCCGGAAGGACGGCAGACGCATCAGGTTATGGTTCTGCGTCGGCTTCTTGACCGAGAGCGCAGCGCCGCCCAGCGCCAGCGCCGTCAGCAGGGTTGTATTCATTCGGATGACCTCCCCTGTGAATAAAAACATTACCTATTGATAGATTCAATTTATTGGGATACCGCAAAGGGTCGAAGAACACGGCATTCTTCAACCGTTCACAGTGTAGCACAGGTGAAAAAGCGTGTCAAGATAGCTGCAAAAATACTTCTTTTGTTGCTGACGCTGATGAGAAACCGCCCATTTGCTGCCTCTTGTTTTCAACTTCTCACTCCCAATTAAAAAGCGCCGCTCCTGTTTCCAGAAGCGGCATAGGGATTACCCTTGTCCGTCGTCAATCGTGGCCTTCCAGGTGAATTCCGGCTGGTCATTGGCGGGAATATCGTAGTGCTCACCGCCCTCAATGTCGTAGCCATTGATGCGCATGACCACCTGCCCCACGCCATAGGGCTTGATGTACTCGCGCCCGAAGGAGAACTGCCCGTGGCGGGTCGCTTCACCGGGGGCAAGGGTGAAGTTGTAAGTGCCCTTGAAGGAGAAGGACCGCCCGTCGGTGTTGCAGACCAGCGGTTCGCCGAAGGCATTGTAAAGATAAATCGTGTAGTAAAATTTGGTGATGGTCAGGTTGCTGGCGTTGTAAACAACAATCTTCGCCGCGTTGTTTTCCGCCCACAGATTCGTGATGCGCAGCGCATCCTTTCTGCTGCCGACGTTGATGGTATAGGTGACGACATAACTGCCGTCATCCGTCGTACCGATGATGGTCGTCGTGCCCCATGCACGGCCCGTCACCTTCGGATTCAGCCCGTTGCCCGCTACCGTCGCAATGCGCTCATCCTGGCTTGTCCATTGCATCTTCTTGTTGTCGGCGTTCGCGGGTTCCAGAATAGCGGTGTTCGTGGTGTACTTGTTCAGCCCCACGTTCTGCGAGGTGTACTTCATCGTCACGCCCGTGACCGGCTGCGTCACCGTCACGCGGATGGTCGCCTTCTTGCCGCTGCCATCGTTCGCGGTCGCGTAGACGTAGCATTCACCGCGCTTGAGACCGGTCACGATGCCGTCATCCGACACCGACACAACATCCGGCTTGTTCGTCGAGAAGCTGACGGACGAATCCGTCGCGTCCTGCGGCTTCACCGTCCAACTGAGAGCAATGCTGCGCCCCACCGCCACGGACGGTTTCTTCTCGTTGAAGGTGATGGACGTAACCGGCGCATACACCGTCACGTCGATTTGCGCATAGACCTCCGGGAACGTCTTGCTCTGGCAGGTGATGGTGCAGCTGCCCGCGCGCACGCCCTTGACGTAGCCGTTCGCGCTCACCGTCGCGACGCTCGCGTCCGACGTAGACCACACAACCGCCTTGTCACTTGTCGTGTTCGGCAGCACGGTCGCCTTCAGCGTCACGCCGCCGCCCACGCGGATATTGCCGCTTAAGCCGCTCAGGGTGATGCTTTCCGGCTGCTGCTTGACGGTCACGTTCACGCTTGCGCGCTGACCGCCGCCATCCGCCGCCGTCGCGCGAATGGTCGCCTGTCCGCGCCCAACGCCCGTCACCACGCCGTATTCATCCACAACGGCGACTTTCTCGTTCGTGCTCTCCCACTTCACGCCCGTGATGGACGCGTCCGCCGGCTTCACCGTCGCGGTCAGCTGCGCCGTTGTGCCGATGAAGAGCGTCTTGGTGTCCGCCGTCACCGTCACGCCCGTTACCGGGGTGATGACGATGGCGCGGTAATCCACACTGACTTCCGGGTTCGATTCGCTCGCCACGGTCACGATGCACTCGCCCGCGCCGCGCGCCGTCAGCGTTGATCCGCTCACACGCACCACGTCCGTATCCGACGAAGCGACGGTATAACGGCGGTTGTTCGCGTCATTGGGGGACAGCGTCGCCCGAATCGACACCTGCTTGCCTTTGCGCAGCAGCAGCACGCGGCCGTCCGCGCCGCCCGTCAGGTGACTGATGAGCGGATCTGCCGCATCATAGAGCGTGAGATTCGTTTCGTTCACCGCAATGTCCGTCACGGCGCGCGCCACGGTCACGGTGACAGACGCTTTCCACGTCCGCTTCTCGGTTTTGAGCGTCGCGGTAATCGTCGCCTTCCCTTTCGTCAGCCCCGTTACCACACCGTTTTCATCCACCGCCGCGATGTTCTCGCGCCCGCTGACAAATGTCAATTCGCCGTCCGCCGCGCAATTGCCCTGCCGGATGAGCGACAATTCCAGCGTATTGCCCTCAAAGACGGTCAAATTTGTTTTTTCAAACTGAAAACGGTCGGCTTCCGCCATCGCCGTCACGCCGCACAGCAGCGACACGCACAGGACGGTCAGCATCACAATTTTCCAGAAATTTTTCATAAGGAAGTTTCCTCCTTCCATTGGCTTTCCAATCATACAACGAATGAAGCGCCGCTCTCATTCCTGATTCGCAAAATTATTTCTGCTGATTTTGATGGTCAGCCGATGATGCCTGCCCGCTTCCGCCGTCAGCGCAATCCGCCAGAGCGACCCATGCCAGTTCTTCGCCATCCGCGCGTCGGTAACGGGGATTTCTTCCACCGCCGCCGCCAGCATGGGGCTGATTTCCATCCGTGCGTGCGCAAATTCAATCCCGTCTGGGCGGATTTCCGGCTTCTCCCGCGCTAGCAGGGTGAAAACGACGGCTTTCGGCGCTTGCAGGGTGATTTCGTCCGCAAGCTGAACCCCATCTGGCGTGACCAATGCGCCGCGAATCGCCGACAGCACGCCCGCTTGCGCCGGATACGCGCCCGCCATGTCCAGCGATGCGCCGTCCGGCAAAGCACGGAAGTTCCGCGCGGTGTACTCTGCCCCGGCGCACTGCTCGAATCCGCCAATCAGCGGCACATTGTGGTACATGCTCCGGCAGTTCCAGAGCGTGTAGCGCGCATCGGAGAAAGTTTTCGCGGTATAAACCATGTTGCCCGCATCCACCAGCAGCGGATGCCCGTCCACATACACCATCAGCGACCCGACATCGTTGTGATTGTGGCTTTCGCCGTTGTGCCCGCCCTTGATGCACAGCGTCCACCCGCTTCGGCGGATGATGCGCACCTGCAAGTCCGGCAGCAGCGTGTCCTGCGTGTCCCCTGCCGACTGACCTGCGCCAGCCGGATGGAACAGCCGCTGCAAAAGGCGCGAAAAGTGCGGCACGTCGCCGATGCAGTCCGTCGGCTGACCGCGCAGGTTCTGCCC
>ENA-OYZW01001073-OYZW01001073.1-human-gut-metagenome-genome-assembly--contig:-NODE-1073-length-11373-cov-17.051157_pt1 | contig 11373 bp, 7 predicted proteins | sample MGYA00244075_ERZ653474 | MGnify/ENA primary metagenome ERZ653474 (study PRJEB26926, sample SAMN06164949) | human gut metagenome | biome: ENVO:00009003; feature: ENVO:2100002; material: ENVO:00002003...
CAGTGCTTCGCACTGCAACAGAAGCTCACCTTTACACAAGGGAGCTAAAGGTGATGGTGCTTTACCAACCATTCTAAAACCCCACTATCCCTCGCCTCGCACTAAACTTGCCTCCCCTCGAAAAAGGGGAGGTGGATTGACGGCAAGGCACAAGCCTAAATTTTACAGCGCTTTTTGGGATATATCCGACTTTTATAATTGCTAAGTCGGTCTGCCGTCAAGACGGTGGGGATTGAATTTGATAGAACTTCTATCCCTAAAACTTCAAAGCATTCGCTCTGCCACAATTCGCCCCGCACCAACCATTCCGAAACCGCACTATCCCTCGCCTCGCACTAAACTTGCCTCCCCTCGAAAAAGGGGAGGTGGATTGACGGCAAGGCACAAGCCTAAATTTTACAGCGCTTTTTGGGATATATCCGACTTTTATAATTGCTAAGTCGGTCTGCCGTCAAGACGGTGGGGATTGAATTTGATAGAACTTCTATCCCTAAAACTTCAAAGCATTCGCTCTGCCACAATTCGCCCCGCACCAACCATTCCAAAACTGCACTATCCCTCGCTCCGCACCACATTCTTGCCATATGAACGCTCTGTTGGTTTCGCATCACATTGCCTCGTCAGCCATTAGTGCCGTTGCATCGTGCAACGGCTTTGCGTGGCTGACTTTAAGCATCCATGCTTAAAACTCTGGGCGTTCAACTTCGGGCATCCATGCCCGCCCTCGAAAAAGGTGAGGCAAGAATGAAGTAGCTTAGCAAGAAATCGTAGCTCTTTTACCGTGTCGGAGTAAGTTATAAAACAACAGCCACGGTTTTCGCCGTGGCATAACATAATAATTATTAATTTTCTGTTTATATCCGCCGGTAACGGAGGTTAAGCGGATCGCTGATCGTCAGAACGGCGAACAGTTTGCGGCGACTCGCCGCCGCTCGCCGTAAAGGCTTTGCCTTTTCTTATGTAGTAATTGTAGAAGAACAGATCTACAACCAGCGCAAGCACCCAACCGACAGGCCACGACAGCCATATTCCGTCCGAGCCGAAGAACGGAGAGAGGATATAGGCGAAAATAACACGCAATGCAAGGTCAAGACAGGTGCTTATCATAAACGGCGTCATAATGCCGCAGCCTCTTACACCGCCGTCAATTACTATCTTTATGCAGACAAAGAAATAGAACGGGGAAACGATAGTCAGAAACTTACTGCCGGTTGCGATTATCTCAGCGTTAGCCTGTGTCGCAAACAGGTTTACAAGCGTTCCGCCGAAAAGCAGGAAGCACACTACAAAAGGTATCGCTATAACAAGACACATCAGCATACCCGACTTCACACCCGTTTTAATCCGGTCGGTCTTGTCTGCGCCTATGTTCTGAGCGCAGAAGCTCGACACGCTGTTTGAAAGCGTTGAGAAACAGGTTATTGCGAAAGTATTCAGCTTGATAGCAGACGCATAACCGCCTATTACCGATGAACCGAAGCTGTTTACCAGGCTCTGCACGAACAGATTTCCTACCGATACAAAACTGCTCTGTAATATTGACGGAACGGAAATACGGCTTATCTGCTTGAGTGCGTCAGAAGAGAACATTTTAGGCTTTTCGGGAGAATCCGACTGTATCTTTCCGACACGTCTTAAAAGTACGAAGAACGCCGCAACGCCTGCCACACCCTGAGCGGCGAATGTAGCCCATGCAACGCCTGCGACGCCCATCTGAAATACTATTACAAACAGCAGGTCAAGCCCGATATTTCCGAGTGAAGATGCTATAAGGAAAAACAACGGTGTTTTCGAGTCGCCGAGGGCGGTGAATATACCGTTGCAGGCATTGTAGATAAACAGAAACAGCAGTCCAAGTACATATACCCTCAGATATATGTCGCTGTCTGCAAATATATCATCCGGTGTGCCGAGCAATGTCAGCATCGGTGAACATAAGGCACAGCCTATCACGGTAAGCACTCCGGCGATTGCCGCAAACGAAACCAGTGCCGTGTTTATCGCCGTTTTCATATATGTATAGTTCTTTGAACCGAAAAGCCGTGCAACAACGACCGACGCACCGACGCTTCCGCCTGTTGCCACTGCCATGAATATCATTGTGACGGGGTAACTTGCGCCTATTGCACCCAGCGCCATATCGCTTACAAAGTTGCCTGCAATAACGCTGTCAACAATGTTATAAAGCTGTTGAAATGCAACGCTGAGCAGCATCGGCAGAGAGAATTTCAGCAGAACGGAAAAGGTCCTGCCGCTAGTCATATCCGTGACCATTCTTTTATAATCGCTTCCTTATTTTTTCATAAAACCTTTTGGAGCGGCTTTAGTCATCCTTCCCGCATAGTCTTTTATCAGCTCCGCAAACTGCAGCTTTTTCACAAATCCCGACGGAATCTCCGAATATCCGAGCAGTGCGCCTTTCAGAGCACCCGCTATAAATGCGCATATATCGCTTATACCGTCCTGATTTGCGGCAAGCTGTACCGCACTGAGATAGTCGTAATGCACGCAGGCGCAGTATACGCCTATGGCAAGCGCAGAATCTGCCGTACTGCCGTTTCCAAGCTCCGCTACATCGGTCAGCGGCGAGGTTTCCTCGTCAAGCAGTGAAAGAGCCTTGTCGAGCGCCGCAAAGCACTCCTCAAAGCCGTCATGCTCCTTGAGTATCTTCATCGTGTTCAGTACCGAGCGTTCAATGGTATTCCCCTTGCAGATAAATGCGATAATGGCAGAAAGACAGCCTGTTGCAAGGTATCCTGTCGGGTGCGAATGTGTAATGGCGGCAAGGTCACAGCCTACCGAGAATGCAAGCTCAGGGTCGCTGTAAAAATACAGCCCCGCAGGAATCGCTCTCGGCAGACAGTCAAACAGCTTGTTCTGATTTATCGGACGGCGCTTCCTGCCGTAGTCGTTTTCGGATTTTATCCCTGCAAGCGTCTGTACAAGCTGTTTCGTGGGATTACGCTTCTTGCAGAATGCGGATATTCCGAGCAGATCGCACGGAAAACCGGTTTCGTTGTCATCAAGTATCCACTGCAGGTCGATTGAAGAAGTACCGCCTGTCTGCGAATAAAGCCACTGCTGAAGCGCAAGGAAAACATAATCCGCACAGTTCGCTTCTCCCGTTCTCAGTCCTGCCGCATCAGCCCACAGTATACCGTGTGCCGTAAACAGCATCATTTGTGTCTCGTCTGATATACGGGCGGTTTTCTGTCGCTTCTCGGGACTTAGCTTAAGTATGCCCTTTTTGCCGTACAGATCCTTGATCTGACTTATTGTCAATGTCTTTACGGGAGAACCGAGTGCGTCGCCTGCGGCGGCACCTACAATACAACCCGAAAACCTTTCTTTCTTGTACAATTTCTTATTTGCCATAAAAATGAACTCCAATATCTGCGGCGGATCGCCGCTGACAATTCCGACCTTGTGAAAACAAGGTGCTTATCTTAGCTTTGCGTAACGGTCGGGAATAAATGATAATTATATTTATAACGCTGTACAGCGTTTCAGCTTGTAAAAAAGTCTGTTTTTGAAACAAACTTCTAACTTACTATCCCTATCCCCCTGCCCCCTTTCCCCGGGAAAGGGGGATTTTACTGGGGCTACCGCCCCTAGTCCCTGTCGGGGGCTCCGCCCCTGCGACCCCTTTTTTATCAACGGAAGAGGTTTTTCGACAGTCTGTAACGCTGTACAGCGTTTTATTCACTTGCCTGCATTTTTTCGTAGCTTATCATCAGATCCACGAATCTGCCGTAAGACTTCTTGCCGTCCGTCTGCCCCTGCGACTTAAGATAGGTATCGTTCACCGTTGTGGCGACAGCAGCGACCGGCGTTTCATATTTCTTCCAGTATTCGCTGTTTGCTTTAAGCTCTGCCTTTATTCTGTTGTCCGCATAGCTCATAAGCTCGCTGTATATTTCCGCCCCTGCCGCAGAATAAAGTGCATTTGCGGCATAGATAAGAGCATATACCCACCCCGCATATTGCAGATACACATTGTCCGAGCCTGTGCAGGCAAGATAAGCGATGAAGTTCGCCTCGTCCTCACGCATAAAGCCCTTCAGGTGCGACAGCTCGTGACACACCGTGAACGGTTTCGCAAAGTCCGGCGCATTTGCGTTATAATTAGCCTCTATGGTAAACGGCGCATACATACCGAGTATTTTCATATAAGACATACCCTCTGACGCAATTACAGCCTTTGCGTCCGGATAAAACCCCGACAGGCTGTCATACCTTTCGCCGAGTCGGTTCATTGCCTTTTTACATTCTTCATCGAGATCGATTTTATCGTCAAGCGATACCGTCAGCGTTTCGTCCGTTTCTATTTTTCCGGCAGCGTCGTTTGCGTTCTTCAGAATATACACGCAAAGATCCGCAAGCTCCTGAGCCGTATATGTTTCAACGGTAAATCCGCTCACCGCCGAAAAGGTAAAACGGTTATAGTTTATTCCGCAGAAAAGCGTAAACACCATAAACACGCTTACCGCAAAGCATACCACGACCGCAAGTACCCTCATCAACAGCTTTTTCCGCTTGCCCTTGCCCTTTACAAAGCGTATCACGGTAAAGATAACGCCGACGGCGGCAAGTATGATAACCGCATAAAGCAGTATCTCGCACAGCGAAAAGGGCAGTACGGATGAAATCCGTCCTACAGTACCCACAAAAAACGGGTATATCGTTGTGCTGTACCACTGCGCAAAGTCTGCCGTGTTCTTCGCAAGCAGTGTGAGAACAAACGACAGCAGGAACGCAGGAACGGCATAATACAGCCATTTCGGCAGCTTTTTAAAAAACGCTTTGATTGTCGCTGACAATGTTACCACAGCCTTTCGGATCAATACATTTCTCTGAGGCTGTCGATAAAAGCGACAAAGTCGTTTCTTGCCGACAACGGCTCGATTATTTCCGCCTTTACACCCAGCTGGAACAGCCAGCCGTAAAAGGTCGGGCTTACGTTTATATCCTTTGATATATAGAAGTTATTCTCGTCCAGCTTGTGCATGGTTATATCCGACCCGAATTTATCCATAACAACGCTTGTGAGCGAGTTGTCGAATCTCAGCTTTATTCTTATCGTTTCCTTGCCGGCGAACATACCGAATATTTTCCGTGTATATTCCGCAAGGTTGAAGTCCTCCGAGATTATCGCAGGCTCGTCTGACACCTCAACGTCTTCCATACGGTCAACCCTGAAGTTTGAAACCGAGTTGTATTTTTCGTAAAAGCCTATGCAGTAGTAGTTTTCGTCCTCCCACGCAAGATGATACGGCGACATAGTATAACGTCCGTCCGCATTTCTGAATATCTTTCTCTTTTTTATATCGTAGTTGAAGTAGTGGAAGGTTATCTTTCTGCCGTTTTCAATGGCTTCGTGTATCTTGTTTATGCTGTAGTATATCTTCTTGTTTACGGTTTTTACACGGTTTGCGACAATAACGCTCCGCTGAAGCTCATTTGCACGGAAGTTGCTTGTAAGGTGGGCGATCTTGCCGATAAGCGCCCTTGATTTTTCTTCTGAAATGAATTTCGAGCAGGCCACAGCGTCCGCAAGCAGCTGTAATTCCTCAAACTCAAAATCACGGGAGGCAAGATAATACGTTCCGTTCTTATCCGAGCATATATCCATTCCGAGAATGTCACGGAGCGTTTCAATGTCGGAGTAGAGCGCCTTGCGTTCCGCCGTTATTCCGAGCCTTTCCAGCTTTTCCTGTATTCCGGCAACCGTCAGAGCGTGAAGCTCGTCCGATTCCTCACGGAACATTTTTTCGATATAAAGAATTTTCTGCTTCTGGTTGGATGAACGTGCCATAACATAAGTCCTTTCTATTCGTGCTTTATCTGCATTACAACCGATATTACCAGCACCGCCGCAAGCAATGCGGATATTATCACGGTAAAAACGTTGAACGTCATTATAATATACGGTACAGCCGACATCGCAAGAGCAATGGCGGAAAGCACCGTAATCGGCGTCTGCCGTTTCTTCCCGAAGAATATCCACAGCAGAGAAAGCATAGCCGTAATAGTAGTTGTCACAGCGCATATCATATAGTGGAACATTGCGTATCCGAACGGCGTGACATCGAAATACGAGTAATTTTCAAATCTGAAAATCAAATAACCGCTGTCGGACATCAATCCGTACTTAAGCACTGCGCCGAGCGGCAAAAGCTCTGTTATTATCGCCGCAAGGCAGATAAATAGCCGTATAATACCGAGTTTTTTCATAATATTTCACCTTTAAAGCAGGGAAAATACCCTGCATATCTCACTTCACCCTTACAAAATGTGCAATAAACGACCTGAAATCCCCCCACAACGACGGAATGTCAAATCCGCTGTTCATCAGAAGCTCTGCCGAATAAACCCTTCCCGTCTGCTCATGCCTGTAATAACAGCCCTTTTCAAGCCCCTTCAGCTTTACTCTGTGCAGGAACACGCTCGGTTCCTTGAGAACCTGTACATATTCGAGGAGCGTTTCGCTCTTGTCCTTTGCGACAAACTGCCATGCGTCAAAGCGGTCGTTTGCGAACGGATCTCCGATTCTGTAATAATCGCCCGTTCTCACAAGCGGATTGTACTTGTTGAATTCTTCTATCTGTTCCTTTATCGCATACTTGTCATCGTCCGAAATCTTCGTAACGTCAAGCTCATAGCCGAACGTACCCGACATCGCAACGTGTCCTCTCGTTTCAAACGGAGTGATTCTGCCTACACAGTGGTTCGGGCTGTCCGAAACGTGAGCGCCGAAGCAGGAGCAGGGATAGCACATAGAAGTGCCGTACTGTATCTTGAGCCTTTCTATAGCGTCGGTATCATCGCTTGTCCATATCTGAGGAGAGTAGTAGAGCATACCTGCGTCAAAGCGTGAGCCGCCGCCCGCACAGTTTTCAAGGAGCAGGTCAGGGAAGTCTGTCAGCAGTCTTTCCTGCATTTCATATACGCCGAGGACATATCTGTGCCATATCTCACGCTGTCTTTCGGGAGGTAATACCTCGTTGCCGACCTCGCTGAGCTGTCTGTTCATATCCCACTTTACATATTCTATGTTTGCGCTTGAAAGGATAGCCTTCATCTGCTCATAGATATAGTCACGCACTTCTTTTCTTGAAAAATCAAGTACAAGCTGACTTCTTACAGTCGTGCGGTGTCTGCCGGGAATGTGTATGCACCAGTCCTGATGCTCCGCATACAGCTTGCTGTCAGGGCTTATCATCTCAGGCTCGAACCATATACCGAACTTAAGACCTATCTTGTTTACCTCGTCTACAAGGTGCTTAAGACCGCCTTTTATCTTGTCCTCGTTCACAAACCAGTCGCCCAGGGAAGATTTATCATCGTTTCTGTGACCGAACCAGCCGTCGTCCATGACGAGCATCTCGATTCCGGCTTTCTTAGCCTCTCTTGCTATATCAAGGAGCTTGTCCGTGTCAAAGTTGAAATAGGTCGCTTCCCAGTTATTAATAAGTATAGGACGGCGCATATTCTTCCACTTTCCTCTGATAAGGTTGTTCCTCATTACATCGTGGAAGTTTCTCGACATCTGACCTAAGCCCTCGCCGGAATAGGTCATGATGACCTCCGGTGCCTGAAAATCCTCTCCCGGCTCTAAGTGCCACGAGAAGTCATACGGATTTATACCGAGCAGAGCCCTTGTCTTTTCATACTGACCTACCTCTACCATTCCGAGGAACGAACCCGAATACACCAGAGCAAAGCCGTATGCTTCACCGAAGTCCTCTGTTGCGGTGTGGTCGCACAGCGCAAAGAAGTTGTTGTGAGCGTGGCTTGTAGCACCTCTGTTGGAATCAATAGACTGCTTGCCGAAACGTATAGGAAAACGCTGTACATGGCGTTCTCTTGCCCATGTTCCGTGCAGTGTTATCATATCGTAGTCCATTCTGTCAAGATCAAGGCTCATTGATATGATACGGCGCAGGTCGATAGCGGCTAGACCGTTGTTTTCGACCTTTACGCTTCTTGTAATAACGTCAAATTTCGGGAATACGCTGTACATAAGCGTAATATCAAGACCGCTGTGCGGATCGTAGCAGAACACCTCAAGCGTCTGCGCCTCATCATCTGCGGCATATGTAGCGGGAAGCCCCTTTAATTTCGGCTTGCCGTTTGAAATTCTGTAATCCTTGTAGTAGCATTCACAGGCGGACATACCGTTTATATCCATTACCTGCATTGCCGGTTCTCTGAAATCCGCAACGCCCGATGTCGGAAATTCGATAGGCGCGCAGTCAAAGCTGTGAGGTCCCATAGCGTCGTGTACCGCAGGTACAAACGGCTCGTCATTCGGTATGCGGAGCATATGAGTTATATCAGTTTCCGGAATATAGCCGCCGTAGTACAAGTGGAGCAGGTTTCTGCTGTCGGTGATATGAAATGCGTAGCTCGATTTTTCCGTGTCGAGCTTGAATACACGCTTGTTTTCGTCAAATACGATAGACATAATTTTTTCCGTCCTTTTAATTTTTCGGGTATACGGTAAGTTCCCATATACAATTAATATAACATATTTCACGGCTTTTCTCAATCCTTTTAAGTAAAATTTTAAGCATTTTTCATTTTTGCAAAACAATCCCCAAGCAATCCCCGGACAATCCCCCAAACAATTCCGTTGTATAAGAGGTATATTACAGCACCGTTTTATCCACCCTCTTAATCACAAAAACACAATATAACAGACTGTCGATAAACCTATATAATTTTTGAAAAATGGGGTTTGGGGCGTAGCCCCAAGCGGGGTGAGGGCGGCAGCCCCACACTCAGCCCCGGCACGGACGCCGGGCGTGTATGCCCAAAGGCTCTATGCAAGGACGCATACAAGTGGTCGAACAAAGTCGGTGCAGGACGCACCGACAACAAACGACCACAGTTGCACAGGGGCAAAGCCATCAGAGTGTCCTAAAGGGGATAGGGATAATAAATCAGAAGTTTATTTCATAAACAGGCTTTTCTATCCTATAAGCTGAAATTACAGCACCGTTCCACTCACCCTCTTAATCACAAAAACATAACATAATTCACCGTTAATCTTAAATTTACTTAAATTATAGCCTTATTGCTGTGTAATGCCGTGAGTTTCAATAAATTTTCACATATATTTTAGGCATAATGCACATTGACATTAAAAAAACGAAATGTTACAATAATTGTGTAAAGTTACATAAGTATGTAACAAAACGAAAATAAGTTTTATAGGAGGATTTTTCCAATGAAGTTAAGAAAAATCATGGCAGGCGTTGTAGCTACTGCTCTTGCAGCAAGCACATTAGCCGTAGCAGCAAGCGCTGCTTGCCTCACAAAGGTTGAAGGTACAGAATCAACATTAAGCACAGGCACAGGCATGTGGCTTCTCCAGCTCTACAACAAGGGCAATGAAGCTGAGGGCAAGCCCGAAACAAAGCTCGACATCGACTACTCAAAGATCGCTGCTCTTACATTTACTTTCCAGGTAAATGAAGAAGATAAGGAACTGTGGGACGGTACAATCGGCGGTTCTGTTGTATTCTCATGCAACGGTGAAAAGCTCGGCGTTCAGAACGATGAAGACCCTGCAAAGGCAGCACTCTTCGATAAGTATAACTGGCCCAGCTGCGAATTCTGGGGCGTTCTTGATGAAGAGTTACTCGGTCCTGTAGGCGAAGGCTCTACATACGATGATACAAAGCCCGGTAAGGTAGAAAAAGTCGGTGATTACACATACGCTGTCACAAACGACCAGCTCGTTAACCCCATCACAGCAGGCGACGCTTCTTCTATCGAAGATATGGGTTGCATGCAGGTTGGTCTTCAGGAATGGGGCAGCGGTATCGCAGCAGTAACAGTTACAAAGCTTGACGTTAAGGATGCAAGCGGTAACGTTCTCGTTTCATTCGATGAAAAGGGTGTTCCCACAATCGGCGGCGCTTCAACTCCCGCTGACACAACAGCTCCTGCTGATACAACAGCTCCCACAACAGGCGATTCTACAAAGCCCAACACAAACACAGGTGTTGAGAGCGTTGCAGTAGTAGCAGGCATCGCAGTTCTCGCTACAGGCGCTGTTATCGTTGCTAAGAAGAGAAAGTAATTTCGGCTTTAAGCAATAAATAAGCAATTTATCCCCCGCAGAAATTGCGGGGGATTTTTGTCGTTTCTTTCACTTTTGCACTATCCCTCGCCCCGCACTACCACATTCGCCGTATGAACGCTCTGTTGGTTTTGCATCCGCACTGTCCCTTCGCCCCTCACCAACCCTCCCAAACCCGCACTATCCCACGAAAATCGCCACCACCCTTGCCTCCCCTCGAAAAAGGGGAGGTGGCACGGCTGATATAATTTTTTGGCCTGCTGTACAGTATTCAGATAGTCCTACCTTTATGATTCTGAAACTATTCCGAGCCGTGACGGTGGGGATTGCTCCCCATCCGCACCATCAATGAGATTTTCCGCACTATCCCCTCGCCTCGCACTAAACTTGCCTCCCTTGTTAAAGGGAGGTGGATTGACGGCAAGGCACAAACTGTCGCTTTGTTGTGTTTTGCTTGCGATACATCCGCCTTTTTTATTCACCAAACTTTTTGCCGTCAAGACGGAGGGATTGCTATACCACCCTTCGCTCAGCACCACATTCTTGCCATATGAACGCTCTGTTGGTTTCGCATCACATTGCCTCGTCAGCCATGCTTAAAACTCTGGGCGTTCAACTTTGGGCATCCATGCCTCCCTTGTCAAAGGTGATGTGCTGTCGCCCAAAAAAATTCGGGCGACTACCGGAGAGATTGCTTTTCTACCGCACCCTTTCCGTTTCTCAGACACCTCCGTTAACGATCCCTCAATAGTTGGCAGTGCTTCGCACTGCAACAGAAGCTCACCTTTACACAAGGGAGCTAAAGGTGATAGTGCTTTACCAACCCTTCCAAAACCGCACTATCCCACGCTTAGCACCACATTCTTGCCATATGAACGCTCTGCCAGTTTCGCATCCTAGCGAAACTCTGGGCGTTCAACTTCGGGCATCCATGCCCGTCCCTTGCCAAAGGGAGCTGGATTGCGACAAGGCTATTTCTTATTATAAATTGCAACATTCTGCGATTTCATCAACGTTAATATTCGCTCAGCCCTATCTGTCGCAAGACTGAGGGATCGCTCACCAACCTCTCCATCCCCACAACCTTCTCCAAAGCACATCCATCGCCTCTCCCCGCACCACACTCTTGCCTTTTAATGAACGTTCCGTTGGTTTTGCATCCGCACTGTCCCCTCTCTCCTCACCAACCCTTCCAAAACCGCACTATCCCACGAAAATCGCCATCACTCTTGCCTCCCCTCGAAAAAGGGGAGGTGGCACGGCTGATATAATTTTTTGGCTTG
>ENA-OYZW01001114-OYZW01001114.1-human-gut-metagenome-genome-assembly--contig:-NODE-1114-length-11034-cov-4.021222_pt1 | contig 11034 bp, 8 predicted proteins | sample MGYA00244075_ERZ653474 | MGnify/ENA primary metagenome ERZ653474 (study PRJEB26926, sample SAMN06164949) | human gut metagenome | biome: ENVO:00009003; feature: ENVO:2100002; material: ENVO:00002003...
ATCTACACTTATGCGATCGTCGGCAGCGTCAGATGTGTATAAGAGACAGCCTCATGCCTTCTGGCTGGCCAAGTCCTTCCTTGTGCTGGGTGATATTTATGTGCAGAAGGGCGACATGTTCCAGGCCCGGGCGACCTACCAGAGTATCGTGGACGGCTATACCCCCGCCGATGACGGAATCGTTGCGGAAGCGAAAGAGAAAATCAAGAAACTCAATTAACGATATGAAGCGATCAGCTATTCTGTCCCTGATGTTTATCGCCGGGATGCTTGCGGTGCCCGGGGTGCTCAACGCCCAGGTCGAGAAGCGTGTCGAAGTATCCAAAGCCTATGTGCCGAGCGTGGAGCATGCGACGAAACTTGCCGTGCGCCCCAATATGGTCGATACGGCGGCCATACAGCCGGAAATCGACTATTCGATCACGCCGCTCACGCTCGAAACGCAGCTCGCCACGCGCCCGATCCGTCCTGCGACGATCACCTATTGGGAGTTCGACCGTCCGCTGCCTTTTTACCTGAAGGCCGGAGCGGGTTATCCGCTCAATTCGGCGCTCGATCTGTATGTATCGACACAGAACCCCGACATCGGCTATGCGTTGGGCTATATCAACCACGACGGACGGTACGGACGGATTCCCTATACGCCCGACGGGGACCATAGCGCCCTGTGGATGGACAATCGGGTGGGTGTCGCCGCCGGGAAATACATCGGGCGTCATGTGCTGGAGGGCGAGGTGAGCTACCGGAACCGGATCATCGACCGTTACGGCCTTTTCCCCGATCCGGACTTTCCGACTTTCGACAACGGAAATCGCCGCGTGATCGGCGATTTGCAGGGAAAGATACGGATCGGCGACGATTTCAACGACCTCTCGCGGACGAATTTCAATGTCGAGGTCACGGCGGGCAACTGGTGGAATCCGCTGGATTCGAAACTCTATCTGGAGGATAATGTCGTTCCGGTGTTGGATTATCCGTACGAAAACGAGTGGAATTTGGGGGTAGATGCCGCCGTTGGACGACGTTTCGGCCGCCATACGCTCGTCTTCCGGGCCGGATTCGAGGGCCGGTGGGGTGGCGACCGCAAGGGCGAATCGGTTTGGGCCGCTCCTTCTGACTATTACAACCGGACCTATTCGGGAGCGTTCCGTTATGCCTATCGTGCCCGGTCGGTCGATATGGAGTTCGGTTTGGATTACTACCGGGACGATGTGGCGGGGCGCGATGCGGCGAATTATTTCATTCCCTACGCTCACTTGCGTTTCGATCTGGGCGGCGGCGGTTTCGTACCTTATGTCGAGTTGGACGGAACCCTGAAGCACAACGATATGCGGGAGCTTATGGAAACCAATCTTTATTACGTGCCTCGTTATACGGACCTGATGCCCCGCAATACGGTGGACTATTCGGTCCGTGTCGGTGTGAGCGGGCGTCTCGTCGAGGATAAGCTGATTTACCGATTGTTCGTCGGCTATTCTTTCATCGAGAATCATAACTTTTGGTATTGCTATACGCCGACTACCCGGTATGAGGGGTTCAGTCTGGTACAGGGACGGCTGAATGTCATGTCGCTCAACGGTGAGCTGGAGTTCCGTCCGGTGAGCAATTTCACGTTCTCCATCGGCGGGCGGGGACTGACCTATACCGAGCATCAGACCTTGAGCATCGGCCTGCCGGAGTTCGAGGGTACGGTCCGGGCCCGCTATCATCATCGTAAGTTCTCGGTCGGCCTCGTTTTCGACCTGCAGTCCAACCGCTATATTTCGCGAGTGATTCCGTGGTTCCCGAACGACGGGATCGTGGGGAATATGCGCATTCCCTATACGGTAGATCTGGGGTTGAATGTCGATTGGTACGCGTCCAAGCGGGTAACGGTATTCGCCGAAGGTCACAATCTTTGCAACCGCCGGATTTACGACTGGAGTACGTTTCCGCAGTACAGCGCCGGATTTACGGCAGGTGTGAAGTTGAGTTTTTAGCGGATCGACCCGATATGAAAAACGGCCGGTAACATACCGGCCGTTTTTTATGGAGTACGATTTTTACTCCAGGTTTTTCCGGACTCCGTCCAGAAACCGCTTCATCTTCCCGCTGTCCTTTTTGTCGATGATCTTCGACAGGTGGGTCAGCGTGGCGACGATGTTGTCGATCTGTGCGGGCGTCTTGGGGTTGAAGAGGATTTCCGTCAGCAGGTAGTCGTCTTCGGAGAGTAGTCCGCGGGCGATGGCCATGTGTTTCTTGAAGGTGGTGCCGGGGGCATCCTGGTGCTTCATGATGGAGGCGAATACGAGCGTCGAGGCGAACGGCACCGAGAGGGAGTAGGCCACAACTTCATCGTGCCCCTCGAAGGTGTATTCGCAGACGTTGAGCTTCAGCGAACCGTAGAGGTCCTTGAAGAAGATTTTGCCCATGTGGTCCGACTCCTTGATGATGATGGCGTTTTCGGTTTGCAGGTTGCCCAGGTTGGCGAACGTGGGGCCGAACATCGGGTGGGTCGAAACGTACCGGAATCCCGATTTCTCATAAAATTCCTGCAACCCGGTCTTTACCGAGGCGATGTCGGAGATGATACACTCTTTCGGCAGATAGGGAAATACCTCCTCGAATGCCTGGAGCGTGGCGTTCAGCGTTACGCAGTTGATAAGCAGTTCGGGCCGGAAGTCGGCGATCTCTTCGGGCGAGGTGAAGCGCTGGGCGTTGTAGATGAATCGCATCCGCCGAGGGTCTTTTTCGAGGACGGCTACGTCGTGGTTGAAACTCAACAGGTCGGTGAAAAAGGAGCCCATCTTTCCCGCGCCCAAAATCAGTATGCGCATATATCGGTTTGTTTATGTTTTTTGATGATCCGGGCGGTATGGGAGCGCCCGGGGATTGTTCTATTTCATTCTTCGTTTTTTCGCTCGGCAGAGGTCGTCGGCAACTTCCGTCCCCGTTTGCCGAAAACATTGAATCGCTTCTTCGTTTTCTTCGCACGGCATAATCCGAATAAATTCGGTGCTGTCTTCGCTTATCGGGAACGTCGTTATTTCATTATTTCCATCTGGACCTTTACCGACTCTTCGTGGATCGCTTTCATGATTTCCGAAATGAATTCCGGGTCGAGGTCGAGCGATTGCCCCATTTTGCCGCGTTTGTCCAGGATTTCATCGTAACGCTTGTTTTGCAGGATGGGCATGTTGTGCTCCTTCTTGTAGGTGCCGATCTCCTGCGAGATGTGCATCCGCTTGGCGAGGAGGCTCAACAGTTGCTCATCGACCTCGTCGATCTGGCGGCGCAGGATGCTGATGTTCTCTGTGGTTTGGGCATTGTCGCGCACCACGAGCAGTTGCAGCGTGTAGTCCAGCACTTCGGGCGTCACCTGCTGCGCCGCGTCGCTCAGCGCACTGTCGGGATCGCAGTGGGATTCGATGATAAGTCCGTCGAAGTTCAGGTCGAGCGCCTGCTGCGAGATGGGAGCTACCAGTTCGCGTTTGCCGCCGATGTGGCTCGGGTCACAGAAGATGGTGAGGTTGGGGTATCTGCGGCGAAGTTCGATCGGAATATGCCAGAGCGGAGCGTTGCGGTAGATTTTTTTCTCGTAGGAGCTGAATCCCCGATGGATGACGCCCAGCCGTCGGAGTCCGGCGTTGTAGAGCCGTTCGATCGCGCCGACCCACAGTTCCAGGTCGGGATTGACGGGGTTTTTTACCAGAATGGGGATATCCACGCCTTTCAATGCGTCGGCCAGCTCCTGCATGGCGAAGGGGTTGGTGACGGTGCGGGCACCGACCCAGAGGATGTCGATGCCGGCTTTCAGGGCTTCGAAAACATGAGCGGGAGTGGCGACCTCGGTGGCTACCAGCATGCCGGTTTCCTGCTTGACCTGCTTCATCCAGGGAAGGCCTTCGACGCCGATGCCTTCGAAGCCGCCCGGCTTGGTGCGGGGTTTCCAGATACCGGCCCGGAAGATCTTTACGCCCCGGGCAGCCAGTTCGGAGGCGGTTTTGAGTACCTGTTCACGGCTCTCCGCGCTGCAAGGGCCTGCGATAATCATCGGACGTTTGGGATCCACGCCCGGAAAAGTGAGTGGTTCTATTTCCATTTTCATTGTCGTTGTTGATTTTGCGATCGCCGGCTGTAACCGGCGAATCCGGTCTGTTTATATTCTGTTTACTGATTCTGTTTTGTTCGGGTCGTCGTGATCCGGTCGAGTGCCTCCTGCAACATCTCCTCGTTGCAGCAGAGCGAGATGCGGATGTAGTTCCGCCCTTCCGAGCCGAAGATGGAACCTGGAGTGACGAAGACCCGTGACTGGTGCAGTACCCGGTTGCAGATGGCTTCCCCGACACCGTTCGGGCACTCCCCGGCAGCCGTGAGTTGCGCCGCGAGGGTATCGTTCACCCGTCCCCAGAGGAACATTCCCACCTGGTCGTCGCGGACATCGCAGCCGAGGGTTTCCAGAATCCGGGCAGCCAGTGCGCGTCGGCGGCGATATACCTCGTTCATCCGTTGGTACCAGCTGTCGGGGGCTTTCAGCGCTTCGACGGCGGCCAGTTGCATCGGGCGGAACATTCCGGAGTCCATGTTGCTCTTCACGCGCAGGATCCACTCCAGGAACCGGGAATTGGTCGCCACCATTCCGATACGCCAGCCGGGCATGTTGAAGGTTTTACTCATGGAGTTGAGTTCGATGCAGATCTCTTTGGCACCCGGTACGCTCAAAATGCTTAACGGGCGGTCGTTCAGGATGAAGCTGTACGGGTTATCGTGGCAGATCACGATGTTGTGCCTGCGGCCGAAGGCGACCAGTTTTTCGAACAGCTCCCGCGAACCGTTGGCTCCCGTAGGCATGTTGGGGTAGTTGCACCACATCAGTTTCACACCGGACAGGTCCATTTTCTCCAGTGCTTCGAAATCGGGCTGCCAGTCGTTCTCTTCTTTCAGGGCGTAGGGCAGGATGCGGGCGCCGACGAACTTCGACACTGAGGCGTAGGTCGGATAGCCCGGATTGGGTATGAGTACCCCGTCGCCTTCGTTCAGGAAGGCTAGCGAAATGTGCATCACACCCTCCTTGCTGCCGATCAGGGGCAGGATTTCGTTGGCAGGGTCCAGGTCCACGCCGTACCATCTCTTATACCACCGGGCGAACTCCGCACGCAGTTCCGGAATACCTACGTAAGGTTGGTATCCGTGCGTGTCGGGCCGCGCTGCCGCCTGGCAGAGCGCCTGCACGGTTTCGGCCGACGGGGGCAGGTCCGGGCTGCCGATCCCCAGGTTGATGACGCGTGCGCCGGATTCGTTCATCCGGGCCACCTCTTTCAGTTTCACGGAGAAGTAGTACTCTTCGACGTTTTCCACCCGGCGGGCCGGGGTGACGGTCGGTTTCGCCGGTTTCGTTTCTTCGGAGCCGCCAAGCTCCGCAGGTTGCTGTTTTTTCATACTGAAAACAAAAAAGCTCCCGCCTCAAGGCAGGAGCTATGATCTAAATTCGTAATTCTGTCGATCGAACTTTACAACACGCAAACTCCCGCCTTTACTCGGCCCGAATAAAGGTAATAATAGGAGTATGTAAACTGAACGTGTTGCATATCGTTTTTGTCGTCGAATATCCGTCCAGGGTATTTAACGGGACAAATGTATCGCATTTTTCGGAAAATGACAAAATTTTTTTCGCTTTTTTATTTCGGGCATAAAATTCCTAAATTTGTCGGGACAAACAATTTCGAATAAACGTGAGTAATCTTCATATATCATCCGATTTCAGCGGTTTGGATGCCCTGATTCCGCAGGGCCGACGGGTTTTCGTCGTTATCGACAGCAACCTGAAGCCCTTTTTCGGCCTTTTCGAACGGTATGAACTCATTCCGATCCAGACCTCCGAGAAGGTTAAAACCTTCGCTACGGTAGAATATATTATCGAACAGTTGCTGGAGCGGGGAGCCGACCGGAGCTCGTTTCTCGTGGGCGTGGGCGGCGGCATCACGACCGACCTCTGCGGTTTCGCGGCGTCGGTTTACAAACGGGGTATTCGGTTCGGTTTCGTACCTACGACGCTGCTGGCGCAGGTGGACGCTTCGATCGGGGGTAAGAACGGCGTGAATTTCCATGCCTATAAGAATATGGTCGGTACGATCACCCAGCCTGAATGGATCTATATCTGTACCGATGCGCTGCGGACGCTTTCGCCCCGGGAGTTCCGGGCCGGAATCGCCGAAGTCCTGAAGACTTTCATCCTGTTCGATGCGGAATACTATCGCAAGGCCGTGGATTATTTCGCCCGGATGGAGGCCCACTTGCGGAAAGCGGGAACCTGTTGCGGGGGCGAATGTGTGTACGGGCAGGAGGAGCTTACCGAAATCATTCGCAAAACGGCGTTATACAAGTGTGCCGTAGTGGAGCGGGATGCTTTCGAGAAGGGGGAGCGGCGCTTGCTGAATCTGGGGCATACCTTCGCTCACGCCATCGAGAAAAATTGTCCGATCATGCACGGCGAAGCCGTGGCGATCGGTCTGGTGCTGGCTGCCGGGGTATCCGAACGGCTGGGACTCGCCCCGGCGGGACTGGCGGTCGGTCTGGCGGAGGATTTGAAGAAGGTCGGGCTTCCCACCCAGTCGCCCATAGCTATCGGTGTTTTGCTGGAAGCGTTGGAAAAAGATAAGAAGGTGGAGGGCGATGCCATTCATTTCATCCTGCCCCGTGCGGTGGGGGAGGTGGTGGATCGTGCGATTCCGTTAAAACAGTTGGAGGAGGTCGCCCGTGATCTGCGTTAGCGTACAGGAAAAGAGTTTCGGGGATTGCCGGGCGATCCTCGAATCGTGTGAAATGGCCGAACTCCGGGCGGACCTTTGCCGTCTTTCGGTCGAAGAGGTCGAGCGGCTCGTGGAGATTCGGCCGAACCTGATTGCCACCTGCCGGATTGCGAACTCTTCCGAGACATTCGCCCGCGAGCAGCTCGAGGCGGCGATCCGCAGAGGGGCGCGTTATGTCGATATAGAGATCGAAGCGCCCGACGAGCATCTGGAATATATTCGTACGCTCGCCCGCGAGTACGGGTGCCGGCTGATCGTTTCGTTCCACGATTTCGAGGGAACTCCCTCCCTCGACGAGCTGAAGGGGATCGCCCGGCTGTGTCGCACGAAGGGGGCCGATCTGGTGAAGATCGTCACGACGGCCCGGAATATTTCGGATGCCGCCCGTACGATGCGTTTGTATGACCTGCAAGCCGACGGAGCGCTTTTCGAGGGTGCCGCCGCTGCGGAGCGTCCGCAGTTGGTCGCTTTTTCGATGGGCGAAGCCGGGAAATTCACCCGTCTGCTCTGCCTGAAGCTCGGTGCGCCTTATACGTATGTTTCAGCTGGAGCATCCAACGCCACGGCGTCGGGGCAATATACCCGCGAGGAGATGGAGCGGCTGCTTTCGGCCGAAAATTATCCTTTCGAGGGATTTCGCGAGTTCCGTCGGACGACGGTTGCCGTTCCTTGTTCCAAGAGCGTGGCTCAGCGGGCCGTGTTGGCTGCTGCGCTGGCTGCGGGAGAGAGCCGGCTCGCCAATTACGCCCCTTGCAACGATATAGTCGGAGCCGTCGAGGTCATCCGGGGTATGGGCTGCCGGATTGCGTCGGACGGTACGACGCTGCATATCGAGGGTGTCGGAGCGGAGCGCTTGGGACGTTGCTCGAAGATCGAAACCGGCGAATCGGGGCTGCTCACGCGGCTACTGACTCCGCTGGCATCCCATATTTCCGCTTTGAACGGCGGTGCCCCGGTGGAAATTTCCGGGCATGGCAGTATTCTGAAGCGCAATCTGCACGAGGCGGTCGCCGCGCTGCGCGAAGCCGGCGTGCATTGTTCTGCTCGTGAGGAGGGGTATCTTCCGTTTCGGATCGAGGGCGGTATTACCCGTCGTGAGATCGCCTTTTCGGGGCGGGAGAGTTCGCAGACCGTATCGGGTTTCCTGATGACTTTGCCGTTGTTGCAGGATGCGACCGTGCTGACGGTAACCGAGCCGTCGAGCATTCCCTACCTGGAGCTTACTTTGCGGACGCTGACTCGGTTCGGTATCCGACTCGACAGGGAGGCGTTTTACGACGGGGGGTGCGGCGGACGGAAGCCCGGGACGCCTTCGAAAATCGTCTTTTCGGTACCGGGCGGGCAGGAGTACCGTCCTTCGGACCTCTTCCTGGATGCTGATTGGAGTTCGGCCGCCTATTTCGCGGTGGCCGGAGCCGTCGCTTCGTCGCTGGGGCGGATCGAGGGGATTACGCTGCGCAATATGCGGCTCGATTCGCTGCAGGCCGATGAAAAGATACTCGACATCCTGCGTTCGTGCGGTGCCGATGTGAGCGTCGCGCCTGCGGACGTATCCGTAAGGGGCGATATGCCGGGAGATTTGCAGAACATCTCCGTTACTGCGACCGGCCGGCGGCTGAAGGCTTTCGAGGTCGATGCCACGCATTGCCCCGATCTGTTCCCGATCCTTGCGGTGCTGGCTGCCCATTGCGACGGTACGAGCCGTATCGCGGGTGTCGGACGTCTGACGCAGAAGGAGAGCAACCGGGCCGAAACGATCTATGCCGAGTTCCGGACGCTGGGGGCGCGGATCGACATCCAGGGCGACGAGATGTTCGTTACGGGCGGGCCGTTGCATGGAGGAGATGTCCGCTCGCACAACGACCACCGGATTGCCATGAGCCTGATCGTCGCCGGGTTGTTCACGCCGGAGCCGGTGCGGCTGGACGACGTGAAGTGCATCGACAAGTCGTTTCCTTCGTTCCTCGATCTGCTCGCCCGGCAGGAGTAGCGGGGCGGGCAGATGGTATTTCCGTTCCGGCGGAAAGAACGCTTTCCGTGCGGCGAAGCGCGGAAACGATGGGGCCGGACGATTGAAGTAAACTCGAAGAAACTTAATTGGCTATGAATTCATACGGAACAAAATTCAGACTCTCGATTTTCGGGGAGTCGCACGGTCCGCTGATCGGCGTGGTGCTCGACGGCGTGCCTGCGGGCATGCCGCTTTCGCGCGAGGATTTCCTCGCGGATCTCGACCGTCGCCGCAGCGGTGCGAAGGGAAGCACGCCCCGTAAGGAGAGCGATTTGCCGGAGATCGTAAGCGGCGTCTGCGACGGGCACACTACGGGTGCTCCGCTCACGATCGTATTTCGCAACAGCAATACCCGTTCGGGCGACTATTCGGACTTTCGCGCGACGCCCCGTCCGGGCCATGCCGATTTCGTGGCGGAACGGAAATACCGTGCCTTCAACGATCTGCGGGGCGGCGGCCATTTTTCGGGGCGGCTGACGCTGACGCTGGTGGCGGCCGGAGTCGTGGCCAAGAAGATGATCGGCCCGATCGAAATCCGGGCCCGGATCACCGAGCTGGGCGGTATTCCCCGCGAGCGGCTGAATTGCGAGCCGGGGAAGGAATTGGGCGCCGAGGGTGCCCCGACGCTCTGGGACGAGCTGATTGACCGCACGCTCCGGGAGTTGGATTCCGTAGGCGGGGTCATTGAGTGTACCTGCGACAAGGTGCCCGTCGGATTGGGCGAGCCGTTCTTCGATTCGCTCGAATCGCAATTGGCTCACCTGGCATTTTCGATTCCGGCGGTGCGGGGCATCGAGTTCGGCGACGGATTCGCCGCAGCCCGTATGAAAGGTTCGGAGCATAACGACTGTTTTGTGAACGGAGAGGGAAAAACCGCTACCAACGGAGCGGGCGGCATCAACGGCGGTATCTCGAACGGCAATCCCGTGGTGTTCCGCATCGCTGTCAAACCTACTTCCAGCATCGCGAAGAAACAATATACGTTCAATTTTGCGACGGGACGGATGGAAGAGTTCGTCGTCAAAGGGCGGCACGACGCCTGCATCGCCCTGCGCTGTCCGGTCGTGGTGGAGGCGATCGCTGCGATCGCGCTGGCTAACAACTGATCGTTTTTTGCCGAAAATCAATTGATTTTTAGTAAGTCGGATATTTGCAGCGCTGAATATTATTCGTATTATAATATTTGTCCCGCAGAGGTTTCGTTGCTCGATTCGATGCTGAAACGAAAGGAATACAGCAATACCGGGAAATATGTATTTCCCGGTATTGCTTATGATTGTTCCCTGAATTGGTATCGACGGTTTTTGAAGTCGGCCGGAAATGGGCGGGTACACAAAAAAAGGGTAAGCTACTTATATCGCACCGCTACGACCACATACCCTTGCTTGATTCCTCACCTGGGGGAGTCTGTGGGAGCTGGTCGTATAAGACTTACCCCAGCACAAAAATACGAATTTTTTGTATCTTTGCAAAGAAAAAAGGAACTATCTGCGATTTTGTCGCTGTTTTTCGAGAGCCGGATGCCGAAAAGGCTGCCTGGATGTGTCTCGGAGGGCGGTGCGGGGAGAGTTAATGAATGAAGAGAATGACGGCGAAAAAAAGATTGCTTGTCGTGTTTATTGCTGCGGTTGCAGTCGGGGCAACGGTGGCTTTGGTTTTCATCTTTCAGTTTTTCGGAGATGCCGTCCGGGAGCGGAGCGACCTTTATATAAGCGCCCGCACGGACTACCCGGGGCTGCTCGACTCTCTGCGTCCCCGTACGGACCATCACTGGGCTTTTGACCGGTATGCCGGCCGTCTGGAGCTGGAGCGCTCCTTCAAACCGGGGCACTACGTACTGGAACCGGGAATGAACGTCGTCGAAATCGCCCGGATGCTCAAACTGGGGATGCAGACGCCCGTGCGCGTTACGCTCAACTATGCCCGTACCCGCGCTTTTCTCGCTTCGCGGCTGGCCCGCCAGCTCGATGCCGATTCTGCGGAGCTGATGCGGGCGCTGACCGACCCGCAGCTCGCCCGGGAGGTCGGGACCGACAGCCTGCAGCTCTTTTCGATCTTTATCCCCAATACTTATGAATTTTATTGGACGGTTTCGCCCGAGGATTTCGTGCGCCGCATGCGCAAGGAGTACGACCGTTTCTGGACTCCGGAGCGGGATGCCGCCCGCCGACGCAGCGGTTTGAGCCCTGTCTCTTATACACATCTGACGCTGCCGACGATCGCATAAGTGTAGAT
>ENA-OYZW01001148-OYZW01001148.1-human-gut-metagenome-genome-assembly--contig:-NODE-1148-length-10771-cov-3.391937_pt1 | contig 10771 bp, 9 predicted proteins | sample MGYA00244075_ERZ653474 | MGnify/ENA primary metagenome ERZ653474 (study PRJEB26926, sample SAMN06164949) | human gut metagenome | biome: ENVO:00009003; feature: ENVO:2100002; material: ENVO:00002003...
ATGCTTCACATTGGACGGTGTACCCTTGCCGTAACAATGGATCTCACAGAGCGCAAGATCACGAAAATCGCACGGGAGGCCAGCAAGCTGGCCGTCCGGACGCTGAAGGAGGACGGTATCGGCACAGCGGAATACGATTTCATCCATCTGGTGCGCCACCATCCCGGCATCACGCAGGCGGAGGTCCGGGAGCAGCTCCGGGTGGACAAGGGCGCCGCCGCCCGCCGTGCGGCCAGTCTGGAGGCCAAGGGCTACCTGATCCGGCAGGCCAACCCCAAGGATGGCCGCAGCCAGCTGCTTTTCGCCACGGAAAAGGCGGAGGGCCTGCGGAACTCCAAGGCGCAGGTGGAGACCACCTTTTATGAATGGCTGTTGGCGGAGCTGCCGGAGGCGGAGAAGGCCGCTTTCTGCAAAACGCTGGATACTCTTTATCGCCGTTCCAAGCAGGAGAGCCGGGCGGGGTTCCCCCACATCACGGCTCTGACGGAGCAGGGGGAGGGGGAGCGCCATGAGTAAGCGACAGCTTCCGCCGGACCGGGTCAGCTCCTATTTTCGGGCGGAATCCGGGGTGCTGGCGGTCATCACCGTGACGGGTCTCCTCTATAATATAGGTCTGGTGGCAGGCCCGTGGTTCGAGGGACAGATGACGGAAGCGCTGGCCCGGATCCTCTTGGGAGAGGGCAGCTTTTCCGTCATGGTCTCTCTGGCGGCGGGGTACATCGCCGTTGTCGCCGCGGTGCAGGGACTTCGGTTTTTGAAGCGGTTCTATGTCCGGCGCTTTGCCAACAAGGTGAACCGCCGCATGAAGCGGGTCCTGTACGGCGCGCTGGTCCGGTCGGATCGGGAGGACTTGGAGCGTGAGGGCGCGGGAACGGTGCTGACCAAGGCCATTTCCGACGTGGACGACTGCGCCGAGGGGATGCGGAAATTTACCACGGAGGTATTCGACACCGGCGTGGCCTTGGCGGCCTATGCCGGGATGCTGCTGTGGTATGACTGGCGGCTGGCGCTGCTGTCCATGGCCTTTCTGCCGGGGAGCTACGCGCTGGCGGAACGGATGAAGCGGCCCGTCCAGCGCACCGGCGCGGCCTTCAAGGAGCAGGCCGGGGCCTTGAACGCCGCTACCATGGATCGGGCGGTCAACGCCCTGACCTACCGGGTCTTTGGCCGGGAGGAGGAGCGCCGGGCAGCCTATGAGGAGCACCTCACCGCTTACGAACACGCCGCTGTAAAGGCAAACCTGTGGACAGCGTCCCTGCCGCCGCTGTACCGGGTGCTCTCCATGATCGGGGCGGCGCTGATCCTGTATTTCGGCGGGAAAAACGTGCTGGGCACCGGCTGGACGGTCTGGTCCATCGCGGAATTCACCACGTTTCTGGCCTGCTTTACCAAGCTGGCCACCAAATCCTCCAAGGCGGCAAAGCTGTTCAACGCAGTCCACAAGGCGCAGGTGTCCTGGAAGCGCATCCAGCCCCTGATGCGGGAGATCCCCGCCGAGCCCGCCGTTTCCGCCGGCAGGGTGGAGCGTCTGGAGATCCGGGACCTCACCTGCGGCTATCCCGGTGACACGCCGCTGTTCTCCGGCTTGGATCTGACGGCCTGCCGGGGGCAGATCATCGGCGTCACCGGGCCGGTGGCCTGCGGCAAATCCACGCTGGGCAAGGCGTTCCTCTGCGAGCAGCCCTACGGCGGCAGCATCCGGCTGGACGGCCGGGAGCTGGCGGAGCTGCCCCAGTGGGAGCGGACGGGCCTTGTGGGGTATCTGGGCCATGACCCGGAGCTGTTCAGCGGCACGATCCGGGAAAATGTGCTGCTGGGAGACACGGGCGATCCCATGGACTACCTCCGGGCGGTGTGTCTGGACGGCGAAGTGGCGGCCATGACGGAGGGTCTGGAGACCCGGGTGGGCACCGGCGGCGTCCGGCTTTCCGGCGGTCAGGCCCAGCGGCTGGCGCTGGCCCGGACACTGGCTCACAAGCGGCCCCTGCTGATTCTGGACGATCCCTTTTCGGCGCTGGACCGGGCCACGGAGACGGAGATCTTCGCCCATCTGCGGCGTCTGGCATCGGACAGCGTGGTGATCCTGATCTCCCACCGGCTGTATCTGTTCCCGGAGCTGGATCGGGTGATCTGGCTGGAAAACGGGGAGGCCAAGGTGGGGACCCACGAGGAATTGGTGGGGAATACCCCTGATTACGCGGCGCAGTTTGACGCGCAGAGAGGAGAACAGCCATGAATGACCGCAAAAAAGCAGCCCATGTGGGGACTGTGGTGCTGGAAACGGTGAAAGACCACCTCTGGCTGTCCTTTGCCATTCTGGCGGTGGTGGCAGGGGCCGTAGGCGCGGCGCTGGTGCCGCCGCTGGTGCTGGGCCGCATTGTGGACGGCCTCACCGCCGGGGAGAGGCTGACCCTCCGCCTGCCCCTGTGGTATCTGGCCTTCACCGCATTGGCGGGAGGGCTGGAATCCGCCCGGGAGAGCGCGTTGACGGTATTCGGCCAGAAAACCACCCACGCCCTGCGGAGCCGCCTGATGGAAAAGGATGGCCGCCTGCCCGCCGACGAACTGAACCGTCAGGAGCCGGGGGCGCTGGTGTCCCGCTTTGTGGGGGACGTGGACACGGTGGAGACCCTGTTCACCGCCGGGATCATCAGTATGGCAGCGGACGCCTGCCGGATCCTCAGTATTCTGATCGTGGTGTGGCAGTGCAGCCGGGGGCTTGCCTATCTGCTACTGGCGCTGCTGCCGGTGCTGTTCCTCTTTACCCGATTCGTCCAGAAGCGGATGCTGCGTAATCAGCTGAAAAACCGGAAGGCGGTGAGCCGGGCCTCCGGATATGTGCCGGAGACCGTGCGGAATCTCCGCACCATCCGCACACTGGGCAAGGAGACCTACATGGAGAGCCGGTATGACGGCGCGCTGGGGGAGAGCTACCGGGCCATTGAGGGCACCAACTTCTATGACGCCCTGTATTCCCCCGTGATCCTCACGGTGAACGCCGCTGTGGTGGGCGCGGTCATGCTGTTGTCCGCCTCCGGAGACCCGGCGGTGCTGACGCTGTTCGGCATGACCGCCGGTACCGCCGTGACGGTGATGAACTACATCAGCCAGATCTTCTCTCCGCTGGAAAGTCTGGGCATGGAGATCCAGACCATCCAGTCCGCCGTGGCGGGCGTTCGCCGGATCAATGACTTTCTGGCCCAGCCGGAGCAGGAGACGGTGGCCCCGGAAACGGAAAATCCCGCCGCTCCTATGGTGGAGCTGCGGGATGTGGACTTCGGCTATGAGGCAGGGCAGAACGTTCTGCACCACTTAAATATGGAGATCCGGGAGGGAGAGCTGGCTACCCTGTCCGGTCGGACCGGCGCGGGAAAGAGCACCGTGTTCAAGTTGGTGCTGGGGCTGTATACCCCCCGGCGGGGCACCGTCCGGATCCAGGGCGTGGACCCCCGGTCCCTCACCGGCCCGCAGCGGCGGGCACTGTACGGCTATGTGGAGCAGCGGTTCCATCCGGTCCCCGGCACCGTCCGGGACCAGATCACCCTGTATGATGACACCATCACAGAGGGGCAGGTCCGCTGGGCCGCGGAGCTGGCGGGACTGGCGGAGGCCATCGGCGCCCTGCCGCAGGGCTATGACACCCCCTGCACCCCGGACATTTTCTCTCAGGGACAGTGGCAGCTGTTGTCCATCGCCCGGGCGGTGGCGGCGGACCCCAAGCTGCTTTTGCTGGACGAGATCACAGCCAATCTGGACGCGGAGACGGAGCGGGCGGTGCTGCGGGCCTTGAAGAGGGCTACGGCGGACCGGACGGTGCTCTCCATTTCTCACCGGGTCGGGGCGGACACGGGACGGCTCATTCCCATTGGGGAGGAGTCATAGCCAGAAACCGGGCCAGCGCGGGGTTGGGGTTGGTGGTCTGCCACGCGGCGATGATTTCCTCCACCTCTCCCTCGCCGATGAGGGGGACAAACACCAGATTGTCGGCGTTGTAGAGCTTTTCCACGCAGTAGGCGGGGAGGATGGAAATGCCCTCCTCGGCGGAGACCATCATGAGGATGCTCTCCGTGTCGGCGGAGCGGAAGAGGATGTTGGGCTTGTAGCCCGCCTCGTTGTAAAGCTGCATGAAAAAGGCGTCGCCGTAGGAATCGTCGGCGGCGTCAGGGGACATATAGAGGATGGTCTCCCCCCGCAGCTCCTGCCGCCGGAGCTGCTGCCGCTGGGCCAGCGGGTGTCCGGCGTACAGCGCCACTACCAGCCGGGCCTTTTCCACGGTGCGGCAGGCCACGCCCTCCTGGGTCTTCAGGTTGGTACTGTCCCAGGTGAAAATGATGTCATATTCATGGTGCAGCAGTCCCGCCGCCAGCGCGTCGGTGGAGCAGCGGGAAAAGGTGATGAGCACGTTGCTGTTCTGCTGGTGGAATTGGCGGATATGGGCGGACAGGTCGCTGCGCTCGTACCCCCGGACGTAGCCCACCCGCAGTGTGCCGGAGAGTCCGGTGGAGGCGTCGTGGACCCGCTCCTGCGCCCGGCTCATGCGCTCTAAAATGCCCTTGGCCTCCCGGAGGAAGATAGTCCCCGCGGGGGTCAGGCTCACGGGCCGGGTGCTCCGGTCAAAGAGGGGACAGCCCAGCGCCTCCTCCAGCAGACGGATCTGCTGGGTGATGGCGGTCTGGGAAATGTAGAACTGCTCGGCGGCTTTCGTGAAGCTGCGGCTCTCCGCCGCGGCCACGAAATACTTCAGCTGATTTCGATTCATAACGCCCTCCCACGACACAAAATAAGTTTTTCTTATTTTATCATGAAGAAATCCCCCTTGTAAAGGGGGGTTTTTTCCGCTAAGATAAGTGCATATTTGTTGTGTGTAAGCGAGGTACTTAGAAATGCAAAGAGAATCCTTCGGCTCCCGGCTGGGTTTCCTGCTGGTGAGCGCGGGCTGTGCCATCGGCATCGGCAACGTGTGGCGCTTCCCCTATATTACCGGCAAGAACGGCGGCGGCTACTTCGTCCTGTTCTATCTGGTGTGCCTGCTGCTGTTGGGCGTCCCCGTGATGACCATGGAACTGGCGGTGGGCCGCGGCGGCCGCAAGAGCGCCGTGCTGGCCTACAAGAATCTGGAAAAGCCCGGCTCCAAGTGGCACATCCACGGCTGGTTCTGTCTGGCGGGCTGCTATCTGCTGATGATGTATTACACCACCGTCACCGGCTGGATGGTGAACTATTTCGGCAAATTCCTCACCGGCGGCTTTCACGCCGGTATGACCGGCGACGAGATCTCCGGGATGTTCGGCACCATGCTGGGCAGCCCCGGCTCCATGGTCATCTTCACGGAGCTTGTGGTGGTCACCGGCCTGATCGTGTGCAGCTTCGGCCTTCAGAAGGGCCTGGAGCGGGTGACCAAGGTCATGATGATCTGCCTGCTGGCACTGATCGTGGTGCTGGCGGTCCACAGCCTGACCCTCTCCGGCGCGGCGGAGGGCATGAAGTTCTACCTGCTGCCCTCCGTGGACACCATCCGGGAGCACGGTCTCGGCAGCCTCATCACCGATGCCATGAACCAGGCGTTCTTCACCCTGTCTCTGGGCATCGGCGCCATGGAGATCTTCGGCAGTTACATGAGCGATGAGCAGACCCTCCCCGGCGAGGCCGTGCGGATCTGTATTCTGGATACCTTCGTGGCCCTCATGGCGGGCGCCATCATTTTCCCTGCTTGCTTCACCTTCGGCGTTGCGCCCGGTGAAGGCCCCGCGCTGATCTTTCAGACCCTGCCGCCTCTGTTCGTGAACATGTCCGGCGGCCGCTTCTGGGGCACGCTGTTCTTCCTGTTCATGGTGTTCGCCAGCTTCTCCACGGTGCTGGCGGTGTTTGAGAACATTCTGGCCGTCTGCATGGACACCTTCGGCATCAGCCGCAAGAAGGCCGTGCTCATCAACGGCGTGCTGCTGGCCCTCCTGAGCCTGCCCTGCGTGTTCGGCTACAACATCTGGAGCGATTTCCATCCCATTCTGGGTAAGGACGTGCTGGACAGCGAGGACTTCCTCGTGAGCAACCTGCTGCTGCCCATCGGCTCTCTGGTGTATCTGCTGTTCTGCGTCAGCAAGTGGGGCTGGGGCTTCGACAAGTATGTGGCGGAGGCCAACAAGGGCAAGGGCCTGAAATTCGCCAAGTGGCTGAAGCCCTATTTCCAGTTCGTTCTGCCGGTGCTGATCGCTGTGATCTTCCTACAGGGCCTGCTGTAAAGCGGAACAATATTACAGCAATAGAGGGGGAAATTTTCCCTGTACGGGACATTTTCCCATCAGCCTGCACGGTGAAATGACCGGAAATGCAAGAAATATAAGAACATAGGAGGCGTGTCAACAGACACGCCTCCTATGACTTTTATTGGGGGAATTTACAGAGGCCGACTCATGCGGCAAATGCTATCAGAGAACAAAGGAATCTGCCATGGGTGTGGCGTGGGGGGACGCATAGACCCAAACGCTGACGCACTCCTCGTCACCCAGTTTGTGATAGCTGTGATCCGTGTTGGCATCAATGTAAATACAGTCTCCCTCATTTAAAATATACTCGTCGCCATTGAAGCTCCTTACTGGCTGACAAAACAGTTCCCGCTCTCTTCTGCCATAGAACAGAAGAGAGCGGGGGCCTCGAACACGCATACCTTTTCGATTTTATAGAAATTGCATTGGAGCGGTTACTTCATCATGAGCTGAGGAACAAACATGGACAGAGGCTGCCAGAATGTAACCAGCATCAGCACCAGAATCATCATAGCATAGAACGGCAGGCAAGCCTTTGTGGCATCTTCAATTTTGATGCGGCCGATGGAGCAGCCGGCAAATAGAGCGGCACCCACGGGAGGCGTGCAGAGACCGATGGCCAGATTCAAAATCAGCATTGCGCCAAACTGAATCGGCGCCATGCCCAGCTGCGTAGCCACGGGCAGCAGGATCGGCGTCAGGATCAGGATCAGGGGACCCATATCCATGATGCAGCCCAGAATCAGGCACATGACGTTGATGAGCAACAGAATGACCACTTTGTTGTCGGAAACACCTAAAAGCAGATTGGTGACCATGGTGGGCACCTTCAGATAGGCCAGCAGCCAGCCGAACATAGAGGCTGTGGAGATCAGAGCCATGACCATGGCGATGGTCCGCAGGGACTTCCGCAGGATGTCACCAAACTGCCGCAGCGGGATTTCACGATAGACAAAGAACGTGACAATGAATGCATACACCACGGCCACAGCAGCGGATTCCGTGGCGGTAAACCAACCGAGAATCACGCCGCCCACGATGATGATGCAGGTCATCAGGCCCAGCAGAGCATCTTTGGTGGCCTTCCAGATCTCCTTCAGAGACATGACCCGGCCCTTGGGATAGTTGCGCTTCCGTGCGATAATGGCGGTTATGATCATCAGAGCCACGCCCAACAGGATGCCGGGTATCAGGCCGCCCATGAACAGCTGGCCGATGGATACGCCGCCGCCTGCCGCCATAGCAAACAGGATCATGTTATGGGAAGGCGGGATCATAACACCCTGGCAGGAAGAGGTGACCGTGACCGCCACAGAGAAGTCCTTATCATATCCGGAATCCGTCATCATGGGGATGAGAATGGAGCCGATGGAGGACGTATCCGCCACGGCGGAACCGGAAATGCCGCCAAAGAACATGGAGGCCAGGATATTCACCTGAGCCAAACCGCCTCGCATCCATCCGACGCATGCGTTTGCCAGAGTAATGAGCCGACGAGAAATGCCGCCTTGTCCCATGATTTCACCGGCCAGAATAAAGAAGGGGATCGCCAGCAGGGAGAAGGACTGAACACCGCTGACCATTCGCTGAAACAGTGTAGCTAGAGGGATGTTCAGATACAGCGCCGTCAGAACAGAGGAGATGCCCAGCGTGAAAGAAATAGGCATCCGCGCCATCAGCAACAGGACGAAGGACCCCAGCATGATGGCAATGGCAATGGTTGTATCAGGCATGGTCATCCTCCTTTGCGGTTTCGCTATTTTTCTCAAAAATCTTCTTATCCTGGCCCGCCGCAACCAAAATAGCATTCAGCAGCACCAGAAGACCGGACAGGGGCAGAATCACATAAAGTACGGAGCTGGGCATTTTCGTAGCCGGCAGGGTGGACATTTTGGTCATGTTCATAATGAGCAGACCATAGTACACCATAGCCCCGCCGAATACAGCAATCAGAATATGGTCAATGCTTTCCAGCACCCGAATGACCTTCGCGGGCAGTTTAGACGTAAACATTTCAATGCTGATGTGGATTTTTTCCAGAACACCGATGGCCATGCCGATCAGGCTGAACCATACCAGCATCAGCGTGGCAACCTCCTGGGTCCAAGGAAAGCCCTGCTTGAAGATATAACGCAGGATTACATCCGTGAAAACGATGACGGTCAGGACCACCATGCAAATAATGGCGAACCATTCCAGTGCCTTGAACAGAAAACGGCTGGCTTTCTGCAGAATACGCATAGTGCAGACTCCTTTCTAGTAGTTCGCAAATTGAAAGGACGGCCCGGATGGGCCGCCCTTTACCAGCATAGATCAGCCCAGAGCCTGAACGCGCTCCACAATGGCCTTCTGATCAGCATTCAGGAAGGTATCATACATAGGTGCAACAGCATCCTGGAACAGCTTGACCTCTTCATCGGTCAGAGTGGTGAGGGTGCAGCCCTTCTCTTCAGCGATCTTGGCGTTCTTGGCTTCAGACTCCTCCCAAGCCTCACGATGCCAGACCTCGGCTTCCTTGGCACAGTCGAAGATGATTTGCTGATCCTCAGCAGACAGCTTATCCATGGTCTGCTTGGAAGCCAGGATCATGTCAGGCATGTAGGAATGGCCGTCATAGGTCCAGTAGGGAGCAACCTCCCAGAAAGACATCTCGATGTAAGAAGTCATGTTGTTCTCAGCGCCATCCACAACGTTGGTCTGAATGGAAGAGTAAGTGTCGTTAAAGGGCAGACCCACGCCGGCAGCACCCAGGCAGTCCATCAGGGTCAGCATCAGGTCGGACTCGGACACACGGATCTTCATGCCGGCCAGATCGGCGGGGGTGTGGATCTCCTTCTTGGAGTTGAAGAAGTTTCTGGAACCGGGATGCAGATAGGTGATACCCACCAGGTTGTTGTCCTTGAAGGTCTCAAAGACTTCCTGACCGATCTCGCCGTCCAGAACCTCAAAGAGGTGATCCACGCTGGTGTACTCATAGGGCATCTGCAGAGCGTTCATCAGAGGAGCGAACTCAGCAGAGGCACCGGAAGAAACACGGGTGAAGTCCAGACCGCCGAACTGGCACTGCTCAATGGTGGAGCGCTCGTCGCCCAGTTCACCGGCAAAGTGGCACTCGATGGTGATGCGGCCATCAGTCTTTTCGTTTACCAGATCAGCGAACATCTGGCAGGCCTGACTGGTGATGTGCTCAGCGTTGTGGCTGTTGGCCAGACGCAGAACCACAGTCTCAGCGGAAGGGGTACCTGCAGAAGCAGTGTCGCCAGTGGAAGAGCTGTCCTTCTGCCCACCGCAGCCGGTGCACAGGCTCAGCAGCATGACCATCGCCAGAAGGGAGGTAACAAACTTTTTCATCTTCTTTTCTCCTATCAAACTTTTTATGATCCTAATCAGGATCACTTCTATAATTTGATTGTATCTGAGAACAAAATATTAAGAAATCGTAAACTCTTGCGGTTTAGCCGTTATTTTTTTGTCAACATCCAAAGAATATTTGTTAAAATTGTGCAAAATTAACAACAGCAGGCAAGCCGCCTGCTGTTGTGTCTTTATTCCGTGGATGATACAACCGTGTTTCGATAAGCCGTCGGTGTACATCCTACCACTTTTTTAAATGCCTTTGTGAAATAATTGGAATCGGCATATCCAACGGAATGTCCTACGTCGCTGACGGAGAGGTCTGTAGAAGTTAAGCGCTTCTTGGCCTTTTCGATGCGGTAAGACGTCAGATAATCCAAAAAGGTCTTTCCGGTAACCGCCTTTACTTGCCTCGAAAAATAAAACGGACTCATTCCCATGCTTGCGGCTGCGTCTTCCAATGCCATATCCTCTGCATAATGGCGCTGTACCCATACAGTCAGCTCCGACTCAAAGGGAGATGTCTTCGGCACAACGCAGGTCTGAAGGTCAAAAAACTTTTGGAGACTTTCCCGCAGTTCCACCTCGCCAACCGGTTTTAGAATATAGTCCTCGCCACCGGAACGAATCGCCCCCACTGCATAATCAAACCGATCATAGGCGGTAAGGAAAATGATGTGGACCGTCTGGATTTGCTTTTTAATGACCGCTGCGGCTTCCAACCCATTTTTTCCGGGCATTTCAATGTCCATAAATATTACGTCCGGCTGTACGCGAAGAGCCTTGTCCACTGCGTCATTTCCATCCGATGCCGCCTCAATCAGTGCGGCATCACCTAAGATCCCCCTGAGTCGGGAGATCAGCGCCCCCCGACTTTTGGGTTCATCCTCAGCCACCAGCACCTTGAACATGCAATTCCTCCCCTACAATCAATCTTACACAGGTCCCCAGACCGGGACGGCTGAATACATCCATTTTGCCGCCGCTGAGTTCCATCCGTTCCCGAATATTATCCAGTCCTACAGAGTGATGCGCGGTGGTTCCGCCGCTCTGCTGCGGACAGAAACCGCAGCCGTTGTCAGTGACCATAATCGTAATTCCCCGACGCCCCCGGAACGTGCGGACACGCACCAATCCACCGCATTCCTTCAGCC
>ENA-OYZW01001163-OYZW01001163.1-human-gut-metagenome-genome-assembly--contig:-NODE-1163-length-10701-cov-7.526771_pt1 | contig 10701 bp, 8 predicted proteins | sample MGYA00244075_ERZ653474 | MGnify/ENA primary metagenome ERZ653474 (study PRJEB26926, sample SAMN06164949) | human gut metagenome | biome: ENVO:00009003; feature: ENVO:2100002; material: ENVO:00002003...
CTCCTGGAAGATTAGGAATATTATTGGCATCAGCATGTCTCTTACCTGATGTATAAGCATCATGTTCAACACCATTAATTGTAACCTTCTTATCTGGCTTTACTGTATACTGAGTAATAACTCCGCCTACTGTCTGTCCACCTAATGTAAGTGTGCTGTCTCCGAACTTGTACTCACCAGTCTTAACAACACCATCTACAGCATGCTCGTCCATAACAAATGTAAAGTTTTCTACATTAGCTTCTGGCTCTGCAATATGCTTTACTTCAATGCTTCCAATATATCCATCAGCTGTTGCAACTAAATCTACATATCCTGCTGCACCTGAGTATTGATACTTGAATTCTGTAGTGCCGACTTCTGTTCCTTCAATTGTAGCCTGCTTCTCTTTATATGATCCAATTGTGATTTCACATGAACCCTTAACCGGAATCTTAACAACAGCTCCTGTGTTAAACTGTGCCCAGTCACTTCTTGTAGAATCAAACTTACCAGTTGTAGCATCAATAACTAAGCCATTAACTTCACCTGTAGTTCCCTGAATGAGCTTTCCGTTAGAACCCATTAATTCAGAACCTTTTCTGAAGTTCCATGTTCTGTCTCCGTTATCTTTTGATTCTACTAATTTTAAATTCTTAATCTTCATCTCACCTGAATCACCGCTTGCAAGTGTATCTGGTGTAAGTAAAATATAACCATCCTCAAAAGCTGCTGATGAAACTGTTACAGTAGCTTCTTTATCACCATTGATATTAACTGCATTAGGAAGTTCCTCTCTACCTGCTGTATTCAGACAGATGACTGCATTCTCTCCACTCTTGTCACCAACATAAACATATCTGTTATTGTTGTTACTAGAAAACTTTAAAGTAAGTGTAGCTGATGTTGCTGTTGGGTCAACAGGAACAGCAATAACAGCATCCTTTGTTTTCTGAGCTGATAATCCTGCTCCACCAGTCTTAACATATGCTTTACCGGCAGCAACCTTTATTCTGCCAACCTCATCACCTTCTGCTAAAGTAAGTGAACTGCTTCCTGAGTATTTTGAAAAATCCCAGGTTGTTGTTCTTTCGTTATTCTCCCATGTACCAGCGTCTACTACGACCCCAGATTCAGCGGTCTTATCATCGGCTTTAGTATTAGTAATACTGCCTGGCATGAGAGCTGCAACCATAAGAACTGCCATGAATAATGATGCAATTCTTCTGATCTTACGCTTTTTCATAAACTTCATAATTATCCTCCTTAAATATATTTGCACACGACTGTGTCTTTCGCGGTAGTTTTCCGCTTTTGCTATCATAATACATTTATGTAATGTGTTTTGCTACCGCTTTTTTTGTTTCTTATATTGTTTTTACATATAATTTTGGCTTGATTTTTTAACCATTTGTTAATTACAGCAATATTTCAACATGTTTTTTGTGCAAAATGTATATATTGCACTTATTTTGCTCTAAAATTTTCCGTTTTTTAATCCATTTATTTTTCCATTTATCTGTGTTAATATATCTTTAAATATAACTTCAGGAGAATGTATGAATTCAAATTATTTTAACATTTCAAAATTATATCGCACTCCAGAAAATTCAATGTCATCTTCTCATACACACTCTTTCTGGGAATTATTTTACCTTACCAAAGGAAGCTGTAGCATTTTAATAAGAGATGCTTTATATGAAATAAACGAAGGAACCATCTTCCTGATTCCATGTGATATTTCTCATAAAACCATATATTCCAATACAGATAATGAGCGGATTGTAATTGAATTAGGAGACGACTATGTAGCACCAATTATATCAGGTTTCCCCGACTTAACTTTTTATAATAAATACTGCTGTCATTTCTTTACTTTTAATCTGTCAGCATCTAACCTGATTAATTATTATTTTGATACTGTTCTTTTAGAATCTAAAAAACACAGTTCTATATCTTCATTAACTATAAGGCATTCAATTCAGGGAATTATTCTGTGTATAATCCGTTCTGGTTTTGATATAACAGCGTCATTAAATGTCAGGAACTCATTACAAACAGAAAATACAATTATTCAGAATGCCATTGATTACATAGAACAGAACTTTTCCGCCAATATTTCTTTGACCGCTTTGGCTGAACATTTACATCTGAATCCTTCTTATCTGTCCAAGCTTTTTAAAGATGAAACCGAAATGACATTCAAAGATTTTCTGAATAGAATAAGGATTAGCCATGCTGAAAGATTATTGCTTGAAACCAATCTTCCAATGTCAGATGTTGCTTCATTATGTGGATATGAATCCGGTAATTATTTTGGGGATGTTTTCAAGAAAACAAAAGGTATTTCCCCAATCAAATTCAGGGAAGCAAAGGGTTATATTGCATAAAAAAGGTCTGACTCTGAAAATGCGCTAACGCATCTGTCAAAGTCAGACCTTTTAAATGTGTTAAATTGTTACTCCTCTACATCCTCCGCCTTATCATAGGCCTCAAGAGCAAGCTTCTGCAGTTTATCTCTTGTCTGAGTATTGATAGGATGAGCAATGTCACGATACTCCCCGTCTGATGATTTTCTGCTTGGCATTGCAATGAACAAGCCCTTCTCTCCCTCAATCACCTTAATATCATGTACCACGAACTCATCATCTATTGTGATTGACACAACTGCTCTCATCTTGCCCTCTTTAGCAATCTTTCTTACCCTTACATCTGTTATATTCATAACGCACCCCTTCTTGAACCTCTGCGGTTCTTGTTATACTTTAGTCTGAAAACCTTCTGTTGCAACTTTTATTCTTAATAATACAAAGGGCTGTCCTCCACAACAATCCTTGTACCATTCTCCCCGACATACCTTGAATTAGCTTTGATTGTACTATTGCTTTCAACAATACAGTTCTCAATATATGCATTGTCTCCAATATATACGTTGTTAAGAATAATTGAGTTCTTAATTACACTGTTATTACCAACATATATCTTCTTAAATAACACTGAATCTTCAACAGTTCCGTTTACTATACATCCACTTGAAACAAGGCTGTTCCTTACATTAGCTCCGAAGTTATACTTAGCAGGTGGTAAATCCTCAACCTTAGAATATACATCCGGATACTGCTTGAAGAAGTAATCTCTTACATCCTTCTTAAGGAAATCCATGTTAGTCCTATAATATGAATCTACTGTAGATATATTGCTCCAATATGTATCAAGCTTATAGCCATATATCTTCTTGATATTCTTATATCTTACAAGAATATCTCTTACAAACTCATGTCTGTCTTCTTCAGCAGCCTTTTCAAGAAGTTCAATAAGAAGTCTTCTCCTTATTACATATATTCCTGTTGAAACTGTAGAGAGGTTAGTCTCTAATGGCTTCTCATCAATATCTGTGATTCTTCCTTCCTCCGTCATGGCAACTACACCATAACGTCCTATCTCAGAACGATCTTCCAGATTCTTTACAACTACTGTAATATCAGCCTTCTTCTCAATATGATACTGAAGCACTTTATTATAATCGAGCTTATATACACCATCGCCTGATGCAATAACTACATATGGCTCATGGCTCTGTTTTAAGAACTGCATATTCTGATATAATGAATCTGCTGTTCCACGATACCAGTTACTGCTCTCTGCTGTAATTGTAGGAGTGAATACAAATAATCCTCCCTGCTTTCTTCCAAAATCCCACCACTTAGATGAACTTAAATGCTCATTAAGTGATCTTGCGTTATACTGTGTAATGACAGCAACCTTCTGGATTCTTGAATTAGTCATATTGCTCAATGCAAAATCTATGGCGCGATAACTTCCGGCAATCGGCATGGCTGCAATGGCTCTCTTATTAGATAGTTCACGCATCATTCTGTTATTTCCGCCAGCTAATATAATACCTATTGCTTTCATTAATTATCACCTGCCTTAATTATTATGCCTCCGCCTGGTAACTCACCATTAGGGTAATCCTGTAATGTTGTCTCTCCTGATATGGCTGTATTCTTTCCAACCTTAACATTGTCTGGAATAACAGACCACTCGCCGACGGTAACAAGTCCAGAATTATATATCTTAGGGAACTTAACATTCTCTGCTTCTTCACCAACTCCAAGTTCAACATTCTCTCCAATCGTTACATCTTCTGCGATTATTGACTTGGTTATTGTTGTGTTCTTTCCGATGTGTGAATTATTCATAATAATTGAGTCTCGGATTACACAGCCTTCTTCAATAACAACTCCCGAACCTATTACAGAATTAAATACTCTTCCGTATACTTCAGTTCCATCACCTATGATACTCTTCTCTATATAGGCATCTTTAGCAATATACTGTGGTGGGATTGTATCTGTCTTGGTGTATATCTTCCAGAATTCCTCATAAAGATTAAATATAGGAATAATATCTATAAGTTCCATATTAGCCTCCCAATATGAACTTAATGTTCCTACATCTTTCCAGTATCCATTATACTCATAAGCAAATATTCTCTTATTGTTATTAAAGCAGTATGGAATTACGTGTTTTCCGAAGTCACATTCCTGCTGATCCTTAAGCTTGATAAGTGCGTCCTTAAGAACCTTCCAGCTGAATATGTATATACCCATTGATGCAAGATTGCTCTTTGGATGTTCTGGCTTTTCTTCAAACTCTGTAATCTTATTATCGTTATCAGTTACAACCACACCAAATCTGCTTGCTTCTTCTATAGGTACAGGCATTGCAGCAATTGTAATATCTGCATTATTAGCCTTGTGATAATCAAGCATTATCTTGTAATCCATCTTGTATATATGGTCACCTGAAAGAATAAGTACATATTCAGGATGATACTGCTCCATATACTCAAGATTCTGGTAAATGGCATTAGCTGTTCCTGTATACCATTCACTATTCTGACTCTTCTCATAAGGTGGAAGAACTGATACGCCTCCTACATTACGGTCAAGATCCCAAGGAATACCAATTCCTATATGCGTGTTAAGACGAAGTGGCTGATACTGTGTTAATACTCCCACTGTATCTATTCCTGAGTTAATACAGTTACTGAGAGGAAAGTCAATTATTCTATACTTTCCACCAAATGCTACTGCCGGCTTTGCCACCTTAGAAGTAAGAACTCCTAATCTGCTTCCCTGGCCACCAGCTAACAGCATTGCAATCATTTCTTTTTTAATCATGCTATCACCTCTGATGTTAAATTTTTACTGCTTTTAGATATTTTGATTATATCATACTATTCTCATTAAGTAAAAAGAATTTCGAGTTTTTTATACACATTTTTATGCACATTTTCTAAATCGTATAGTATATAATAAGAAAGGTTTGAAAAATAAGCCGATAAGACATACAATATATTAAACACTAAATTCAAGGAAGGAAAATATCATGTACAAGATTGATTTCAACAACCCTATCCATATTCACTTCATTGGCATAGGCGGTATAAGTATGAGCGGACTTGCCAAGATTCTTTTATCTGAAGGTTTTACTGTTTCAGGCTCTGATGCTCACTCATCAGCTCTTACTGACGAACTTATCGGGGACGGCTGTATCGTATCCGTACCACAGAGCGCCGGTAATATAACTAATGATATAGATCTTGTTGTATATACAGCAGCAATTCACCCGGATAATCCCGAATTCAAGGCAGCTAAGGAAGCGGGGCTTCCAATGCTTACCCGTGCAGAGCTTCTTGGACAGATTATGACTATCTACAAGAATGCTATTAACATTGCAGGTACTCATGGAAAGACAACTACTACTTCAATGGTTTCTGAGATTCTGCTTGCTGCCAATATGGATCCTACTATCTCTGTAGGAGGTATCCTTAACAGCATTGGTGGCAATACAAGAGTCGGCGGTAACAAGTATTTTGTAGCAGAAGCATGTGAATATACTAACAGCTTTTTATCATTTAATCCTACAATGAACATTATTCTCAATGTCAAGGAAGACCATCTTGATTTCTTCAAGGATATTGATGATATCCGTCACTCTTTCAAGCTTTTTACTGAAAAGCTTCCATCTGACGGAACTCTTATCATCAATACTGACATTGATAATTATGAATATTTCTATCAGGATACTGACTGCGAGGTCATAACATTTGGTTCTGACCCTGCAAAGAGCATGTACAGTGCTTCTGATATCACTTATGACGAACTTGGAAGATGCACTTATTCTCTTCTTATTAATGGAGAGAAGGCTGACACTATTACTCTTGGTGTACCGGGGCTTCACAATGTTTACAATTCTCTTGCTGCTGTTGCCGCTGCAAGAAAGCTATCTGTTGATATGGAACATATCAAAGCTGGTCTTTCTAACTTTAAGGGTACTAACAGAAGATTTGAGAAGAAAGGTACATTTAACGGAGTTACAGTTATTGATGATTATGCCCATCACCCTGATGAAATCCGTGCTACTTTAAGTTCTGCCGCACACTATCCACATAACCGTATATGGGTAGTTTTCCAGCCTCATACATATTCGCGTACGAAGCTTTTATTTAATGAGTTTGCTGATGCATTAAGCCACGCTGACAAAGTTGTCCTCGCAAAGATATACGCTGCAAGAGAGACTGATACGCTTGGAATCAGCTCTGCTGACCTGTGCGAGAAGATTAAATCTCTCGGTAAGGAATGTGTATACATTGACAATTTTGAGGACATTGAAAAATATTTATTAAAAAATTGTATCAACGGTGACTTGTTAATAACTATGGGTGCTGGTGATGTATATAAAATCGGTGAAGACTTGCTTAAATAGTACATTTTCCACCAGCCTGAACTTTTTCAACAAAGTTATCCACATTATCCACAATTTTCTGTTACTTAATTGTTCAGAATGATTGTGGATAATTTTTTATTCTGGTAATTTTAAGAATCCAGATTCTATGCGTTTTTCCTACGTTTATTTTTTACTTATCCACATTTTCCACATTTTCCACATTTCTCCTTTCCGCACTGGGCGCGCTTTGCATTTATTTTTTTCAGTGGTATAATCTGCTCATAACTTTTTTGGGAGACTAATACCATGAATAATCTGAACTTGTATTCAGAGACTGTTTCTGGCTATACAGCAGTTTCTGATTTATTTATAGACGAATATGTACCATCAGCCAACGGAGACTTTGTTAAGGTCTATCTTTATCTTCTGAGGCTTCTTACAAGAAAGAACAGCAGCTTAAGCATTTCTTCTCTTGCTGATACTTTTAACCAAACCGAGAATGATGTCATGCGTGCTTTAAGATACTGGGACAAGTCAGGGCTTGTCTGCCTTTCTTATGACGATAACAACCAGCTTTGCGGCATTACCGTTAAAGATTTGAAGAATAATTCTTCTCCTGAGCCTGACAGAAGCCGTTATGCTACACCCGAATTTAATAACGACACTGCTGATACCACGGTTCCTGCCACTGCTTTCGCCGATGAAACTTCCGCTGATGAGGCTGCTTCAGATGTATCGTCAAATGTTGTTTCTATGGATTTTGCCATTAAAGCACCATCACATACTGTTGAGCCTTCAAAGGTAACTGCTCCTGCTGAAAAGCTGGATGAACTTAACTCTAACGATGATTTTTCTATGCTGCTTTTTGTAATACAGACATACCTTGGCAAGACACTTTCTCAGCCTGAGGTTAATGCTATTGTGTATTTCTATGACACTCTGCATTTTCCTGCTGACCTTATCGAATACCTTATTGAATACTGTGTATCCAAGGGTAAGACTTCTATAAGATACATAGAGAAGATTGCTCTCTCATGGGCTGACGAAGGTATTAATACCGTTGAGGCAGCCAAGGACGAGGTATCCAACCATAATGAGGCTGTTTACGGTGTCATGAAGGCATTTGGTCTTAACAACAGAGAACCGGGTCAGGTTGAGAAGCAGCTTATCTCCAAGTGGACTGATGTATTCTGCTTTGAAACCGATATGATTATCGAAGCATGTAACAGAACAATGAAAGCTACGCATCAGCCAAGCTTTGAATACGCTGATTCAATTCTTACCAAGTGGCATACTTCTAACATCAGGAATTCTGAGGATATCAGAAAAGCTGACGCACAGTTTGAAGCCGGTAAAGCTGCCAAGTCTTCAAAGTCAGGTGTTATCAAGCAGAATGCCAACCGTTTTAACAACTACCAGCAGCGTCCTAAGAAATCTGACGACTGGTACAACTCTTTATTAAGCAATAATAATTAATTATATTACAAGGAGGGGCAGCCATGCCTTTGACCAATACACAATATGCCTCTATTATGAGACTGTATGATGATATTAAAACAGCCAACAGGCGGCTGCAGAGTGACCGTTATAACGAAGTCACTGCCCTGTGTCCTGATATTGCCGATATTGATTCTGAGATTATTGACCTGTCTGTGAAAACTGCCAGAGCGCGTATAGAAGCTGACTCATCGGACACGAATACTGATGAATTAACTTCCAGCCTTAAGTCACTTAACGAACGAAAAGTGGCTGCCCTGGCCTCAATAGGCAAGCCCGCTGATTATCTTGATGATATATTTACATGTCCTTACTGCAAGGATTCCGGTTATGTCGACGGTAAACGCTGCATATGTTTTAATAAGAAGGCTATCGACCTTATATATAAGGACTCTAATCTCAAGAATATAACTGCTGATGAGAACTTTAATACATTTTCTCTTAGCTGGTACAACAACACTGATGTTGATCCTGCAACAGGGCTCACACCTTATATTAATATGCAGAAAGTTCTCAAAGTATGTCACGATTTCGTTGATAACTTTGATAATACATTTTCTAATCTTTTGTTTATCGGACAGACCGGTGTTGGAAAGACTTTTCTTTCTAACTGCATTGCAAGGGCGCTTATGGATTCATGCCACAGTATTATTTACCTTACTGCTGGTGAGTTCTTTGACTCATTCAAGAGCGATGATTTTAAGGAATTTGGAAGTTCCAAGTTTGACACTTCATTTTTTGTTGAATGTGACCTGCTTATTATTGACGACCTTGGAACAGAGAAAGCTTCCGATTATAATTTTTCTAATCTGTTTAATACTATTAATGAAAGGCTTCTTAGAAGAAAGAGTATTATTATATCTTCTAACCTTGAGATGCCTGATATTGAGACAAGGTACTCACAGAGAATTTTCTCAAGACTTGTAAGTGCCTATTCAATTTTAAGACTCTTTGGAGATGATATCCGCTGTATGAAGAAATTATCACCAACTAAAAGGTCTTAACGATTATTTATGTCAAATATATCATTGACTTATTTCGCGTCAATGTTTATATTTTTATATGTATGTTTAATTATTATACTTTTATGGAGGATTATTTATTATGCCACGTGATGAAAGACACACAGAAACTATTCCCTACGGAACTTTAGGTATTATCCCATTAGCAAGCTGCACTGAAATGGGTAAGAAAGTTGACGAGTACCTTGTAAAGTGGAGAGAGCAGCGTCAGAATGAGAATACTTCTACCCTTAATTTTGCAGGATATAAGAGAGACAGTTATATTGTTAACGCTAAGACTCCTAGATTCGGTTCAGGAGAAGGAAAGGGCGTTCTTGTAGATTCTGTCCGTGGTCATGACTTATATATTATGCTTGATGTCTGCAACTACAGTCTTGAATATACTGTTTGCGGTTTCAAGAACCATATGTCTCCTGATGATCACTATGCTGACCTCAAGAGAGTTATTGCTGCTGCAGGTGGTAAGGCAAGAAGAATTAATGTAATCATGCCTTTCCTTTATGAATCAAGACAGCACAAGAGAACAGGAAGAGAATCTCTTGACTGTGCACTTATGCTTCAGGAACTTACAGATATGGGCGTTGAGAATATTATTACTTTCGATGCACATGACCCTAGAGTACACAATGCTATTCCTCTTAAGGGATTTGAATCTGTATCATGCACATACCAGTTTATCAAGTATCTCCTTCTTAATGTGGACGACCTTCACATCGACAGCGAGCATATGATGGTTATCAGCCCGGATGAAGGTGGTATGGGACGTGCTGTTTACTTTGCTAATGTTCTTGGTCTTGATATGGGTATGTTCTATAAGAGAAGAGATTACACTAAGATTGTTAATGGACGTAATCCTATCGTTGCACATGAGTTCCTTGGAACTAATGTTGAAGGCAAGGATGTCATTATCATTGATGATATGATTTCTTCTGGTGAAAGTATGATTGATGTTGCTTCTGAGCTTAAGAAGCGTGGTGCAAGCAGAGTATTCTGTGCAACTACATTCGGTCTTTTCACTAACGGATTCAAGAAATTTGATGAAGCATATGAGAATGGTATTATCGACAGAATCCTTACAACTAACCTTGTGTACCAGCCAACAGAGCTTCTCTCTAAGCCTTGGTACATCAATGTTGATATGAGCAAATACATGGCTCTTCTTATTGATACACTTAACCATGATTCTTCAATCAGCAACCTCTTAAGCCCTGTTGAAAGAATCCAGCAGAGAGTTAAAGAATATAACGAACTTCATTACGGTAAGTAATTCAAGTAATATTTATACTAAAAACCGGAACTTGACTAATTGTCGGGTTCCGGTTTTTTATCTTAATTCTTAATCTAATTCACTTCCTATCTGCAAGTAACCTTTTGAATAATTCCATGTTCCATCTTCATTCTGCTTATATACACGAAGCACCTGTAATCCTTGGTCTTTCGGCTCTATTGTATTGATGATATCGCCTTT
>ENA-OYZW01001169-OYZW01001169.1-human-gut-metagenome-genome-assembly--contig:-NODE-1169-length-10652-cov-5.809946_pt1 | contig 10652 bp, 10 predicted proteins | sample MGYA00244075_ERZ653474 | MGnify/ENA primary metagenome ERZ653474 (study PRJEB26926, sample SAMN06164949) | human gut metagenome | biome: ENVO:00009003; feature: ENVO:2100002; material: ENVO:00002003...
ACGAGATCTGCGCATGTCTCGTGGGCTCGGAGATGTGTATAAGAGACAGCCCTGGACTGCACCAGCTGCGGCAGCTGCGTGGCCTCCTGTCCCAAGAGCGGCAAGGCCCTGCGCATGGTCCCGGCCCACGAGGTATCCCTGGACCAGACCAACTGGAACTACCTGCAAACCATCCCCGAGAAGAACGACCGCTTCGACAAGTTCACCCTGAAGGGCAGCCAGTTCCGCCAGCCCCTGGTGGAGTTCAACGGCGCCTGCGCCGGCTGCGGCGAGACCCCGTATGTGAAGCTGCTGACCCAGCTGTTCGGCGACAAGATGTTCCTGGCCAACGCCACCGGCTGCACCCAGGCCTGGGGCGCGGCCATGCCCTGCGTGCCCTACTGCAAGAATAAGGAGGGCAAGGGTCCCGCCTGGTCCAACTCCCTGTTTGAAAACAACGCCGAGTTCTCCTATGGTATGTGCCTGGCGGTGAAGCAGCTGCGCGCCGCCGTCACGGACTACGTCCATCAGCTGGACGACATGACCGAAAACGCCGCCGTCAAGGCCGCCATCGCCAAGTGGCTGGAGACCTATGACGATCTGGATGCCTCCACCCCCGCCACCCAGGAGCTGCTGCACCTGCTGGAGAGCGAGACCTTCTCCGCTCAGGAGCAGGCCGTGGTGGACGAGATCCTCAAGCGCCGCAAGGATATGTCCAAGAAGACCATGTGGATGTACGGCGGCGACGGCTGGGCCTACGACATCGGCTACGGCGGATTGGACCATGTGTTCGCCATGGGCGAGGACGTCAACGTCCTGCTGGTGGACACCGAGGTGTATTCCAACACCGGCGGACAGTCCTCCAAGGCCACTCCCGTGGGCGCCGTGGCCCAGTTCCAGGCCAGCGGCAAGAAGACCAAGAAGAAGGACCTGGGCATGCTGATGATGACCTACGACAACGTCTATGTGGCCCAGTGCTCCATGGGCGCGGACCCGGCCCAGCTCATCAAGGCCATCCGGGAGGCCGAGGCCCACAAGGGTCCCTCCATCGTCATCTGCTACGCGCCCTGCATCAACCACGGTATCAAGAAGGGCATGGGCTGCGTCCAGCAGGAGATGAAGGACGCCGTGGCCTCCGGCTACTGGAACCTGTACCGCTACAGCCCCGAGACCCACAAGTTCACCCTGGACAGCAAGGAGCCCAGCATGGCCCTGTACGACTTCATGAAGGGCGAGGTGCGCTACTCCTCCCTGGAGCTGAGCTTCCCGGAGAACGCCAAGGTCCTGTTCGCCGAGGCGGAGGACGCCGCCAAGGCCAAATACGAGTCCTATAAGCGCCGGGCCGAGGATCAATAAGGCCGGGCACAATGCAGCCAGATAATCACAACGCCGGATAATTAAAAAGCGATAAGAACCCTTCGTTTTCAGAGAGCGGCACGGCTTCGGTCGCGCCGTTCTCTTTTGCGGCATTTATCCCGACAGAGGCTCCGTTCCCCGGGCATAACGGCCAAAAAACACGTGTGCTTTTTGGCATATACCACAATCTTTCCAAAAATACAAAAAGTCCGTTGCAAAACGGCTGCAACGGTGTTGTATATAGTAGGGGTGAGAGCTTCGACACCGCCATATAAGAGGAAAGAGAGAAAACATATGAAACCGTTCCGACACTTCGCCATCGCGTTCTGCGTGTGTTCCTTGCTTTGTATGCTGACGGCCTGCATGTCTTCAGTTACCGTTTGGCCTTCATTCGTTGATTTATCAAAAAAGGATGTCATCCTGCGGGTAGATGGAACGGAAACTGCCCTACTGTATTGGTACGATGCATCAAACGGCGACTACGAATGGAATGTTTTTCAGATCCTCGACAATGGACAGGTCGCCCCTATTTCTTTGCGTTACACCGATAAAGTGGCACAAATAGAGGACAACTTGTGCCACATAACAGAGTGCTTCGTCCCGGACTATGGAGACCACTATATTCACCTTACTTACATGTCGACAGATCAGGATCCGCTCCCATCCGTGTCAGACTCCGCATTTTCTACATTTTACTCCTACGAAATTGAGAATGGGGTGGCTCGAATGTACTGCTTTTTTGCCTATATTCCCGAATTCTCTGAAGGTTACACCGTGTATATCAACCAGGATGCTGTTGTGATAAACTGAACCAAGAAGGGAAAAAGTCGGCCAGGTTTCCATTCCGAGCTTTGATGGCCATCCTTTTTGCGTGATCGGGCTATGGCCGAACCATCACGGCAATCCAGGCTCGGGAATTTATATCAAAAGCGGGAATCCGGCAAGTCGGATTCCCGCTTCAACACATTTATCTTCCGCCCAGGTCCACCGCATGGCGGATAAAGCTCATAGGCAGCACCGGACGCGGCAGCTGCATGGTAAACACCATCTGCGGCGTTTTCGGCTCCGTCAGCGGCAGCCCCTGGCTGTCGGTCATCATGGGGGCCGTCATGGTAAAGGGCTTGGTGTCCGGCCCCACCACCTCCACCTGATCCCCGCAGGCAAACTTGTTGCGCAGGCTCAGGGTGGCCAGGCCCTCCGGCGTACAGTCCGTCACCACGGCGCAGATCTGCCAATCACGGATGTACCGGGCGTCCTCATAGAACTGCCCCGGCTGGCCATAAAAAAATCCGGTGGAATAGTGCCGGTGGCTGACATGCTCCACCTCGTCCCGCCACACCGGGTCCACCGGCCGCCCGGCGGCCACGTCGTCCAGCACATGGCGATAGGCCCCGGTGACAATGGCGGCGTAATAGGCGGACTTGGCCCGCCCCTCGATCTTCAGGCAGTCCACCCCGGCGTCCATCAGGTCGTCCAGGTGGTCGATCATGCACATATCCCGGGAGTTCATGATGTAGGTGCCCTTCTCGTCCTCGAACACCGGGAAATACTCCCCGGGCCGTTTCTCCTCCATCAGTGCGTACTGATAGCGGCAGGGCTGGGCGCAGGCGCCCCGGTTGGAGTCCCGCCCGGTCATATAGTTGGACAGCAGGCACCGCCCGGAATAGGACACGCACATGGCCCCGTGGCAGAAGGTTTCCAGCTCCAGGGCCGGGTCCACCCGGCGGCGGATCTCCCGGATCTCGTCCATCCCCAGCTCCCGGGCCAGCACCACCCGCTGGGCCCCCAGGTCGAACCACGCCTGGGCGCAGGCATAGTTGGCAATGGACTGCTGGGTGCTGATGTGCCGCTGGCACCGGGGGGCATATTTCCCGGCCAGGATAAAGGCCCCCAGGTCCGCCAGAATCAGGGCGTCCACCCCGGCGTCGTTGAGCTTTTCCAGGTGCTCCGGCAGTCGGTCCACCTCGCCGCTGCGGGGCATGGTGTTCACGGTGGCGTGGACCTTCACCCCGTGCCGGTGGGCAAAGTCCACCGCCCGGGGCAGCTCCTCATCACTGAAATTTCCCGCAAAGGACCGCATGCCGAAGGACGTCCCCGCCAGATACACGGCGTCCGCCCCGTACAGCACGGCCATCTGCAGCTTTTCCCAGTCCCCTGCCGGAGCCAGCAGCTCCGGTTTTTTTCGCTCCGCCGTCATCCGAACTTCCGCAGATTGGCGTTGTGCTCGGACAGGGTGCGGCTGAACACATGCCGCTGGGTATCGGGATTGAGCACATAGAAATAGTAGTTGGTATCGTCCGGCTGCAGGGCGGCCTGGATGGAGGCCTTACCGGCGTTGGCGATGGCCGTGGGCGGCAGGCCCTGGTGGGTATAGAGGTTATAGGGGCTGTCCAGGGTCTGATAGTCGTCCTCGGTGATCTCCCGCCCGGCGGCATACACCAGGGAGGCGTCGATCTGCAGCAGATGGGCCGTCTCGCCCACGTTCTCCAGCCGGTTGTGGATCACGGAGGAGATCAGCGTGCGGTCGGTGCCGTCGGTCTCCTTCTCGATCAGGGATGCCATGATGACGATCTCCTTCAGACTGTAGGAGGAGTTGGCGATCAGCGGCGCCAGGTCCGGATCGTCCACAATACGGTCCTGAAAGTTGGCCAGCAGGCGGCTCAGGGCCGAGTCGGCGTTTTCCTTCACATAGAACTCATAGGTATCCGGGAACAGATAGCCCTCCAGGCGGCTGATGCTGCCCAGATTCTCGTTGTCCACGAAGTCGAACTTGTCGAACACATGGTTCTTGGCGGACTCCTCCAGGGCGGCGGCGTCGGACACGTCGTTCTCCGCCAGCAGCTGGATGATCTGCTCCACGGTGTAGCCCTCGGGGATGGTGACGGTAACGGTGGCCGCCACGCCGCCGGTGGGCTGCATGGACTTGATGAGACAGTTGAAGTCCATGTCGGTGTTCAGCTCATACACGCCGGGCTGAATATAGCGGCTGGCGTGGAACACGGGGCTGGTGATCATGAACAGCAGCTTGGAGTTGATGAGCCCCGCCTTCTTCAGCTTGGTGGCCACCGTCCCCACGGAGTCGCCGCTTTCCACCTCGATGGTGGCGGTCAGAGGAGCCTTATTCAGGGCGCACACATCGTTGACAGCCAGCCAGCCGATACCGGCCAGCAGGAACGAGGCCACGATGACCCCCGCCAGATAGCCCAGCCACCCCAGGCGGCGCTTTTTCTTGGGCTTCGGCCCCTGGCCGGAAGCCTGCTTACGGACCTCCTGGGCATCCCATTTGGCCGTATCGGAGTTCTGATAATCGGACATATGATCGGTTCCTTTCTCTATTTTTTCCGCCGGGCACACCCGGACAAGATACGCCGGAGCCATCTCCGGCATAGAATAGCCCATACAGGAAACAAGTGAGGTGAATCGCATGTGCTTTGACAACAACAATTGCTCCTGCATCTGGCTGATCGTGATCTTACTGCTGGTGTTCTGCTGCTGCGGCAGCGGAACCGGATCCCGCTGCGGCTGCGGCAATGGAGGCGACGGCTGCTGCTCCTGCTGAAGGCCGTACATACCCTCGCCCGGAGGGGACGCGCAGGCGTTCCCTCCCTATTTTATGCCCTCCAGCAGGTCCCGGAGCCGCTCCATGACCTCCCGGTGGATGTCGTCCACGGAGCGGACCTGTCCGTCCCGGGCGCAGTCAATGCGGGTCCACCCGCCGTAGTCCACCACCATGGCGGCGCTCTCCCGGCAGGACCGCAGGTATGCCTCGTCCCGCTCGTGGATGTCGGCGGTGGTGTGGGTCAGCTGCTCCCGGCGGCGCATCATCTGCTCCGACAGCTCCGTGGGCACGTCCAGATACAGCACCCGGTCCGGCTCCGGCAGCCCCAGCTTCCGGTATTCAAAGTCAAACAGCCAATCCAGAAACGCCTGCCGCTCCTGAGGCGGCAGCTTGGAGGTCTGGTGCACGGCGTTGCTGGTGGTGTACCGGTCGGCGATGACCAGTCCCCCCTGCCGGTACCAGCTGCCCCAGTCCTGCTTGAAGGAGGCATAGCGGTCCACGGAGAAAAACGTGGCGGCGGCATAGGCATTGACATCCGCCGGGTCGGTGCCGAAGGCCCCGCTGAGATACAGCCGCAGCAGCGCCGAGGACTCCTCCTTGTACCGGGGAAATTCCAGCTTGCGGAAGGGCACGCCCCGGCTCTCCAGCTCCCGGCACAGAAGCGCCGTCTGGGTGGCCTTTCCGGAGCCGTCGGTGCCCTCGAATACGATCAGTTTTCCGCTCATCCTATGTTTCCTCCCCCGGCTCGACATATGCATTCAGGTTATTCTACCACGGCCCGGCCCTTTTGTCCATGAAAAAGTTTTCCGCCCCGTCCGGAGGCCTCATCTATACATTTTCATTTTCCTGTACAGAATCCGTAAAAATCAGGTGACAAATCCGGACAAAGGCAGTATAATATAGACAAATCATCACCATTGACGGGGTGCAGAAAGGATGTTTTCGCATGAAAAAGCAGATTCTTATCACCATTGGCCGCGAATACGGCAGCGGCGGGCATGACCTGGCGGTCCTGCTGAGCCAGCGGCTGGGCATCCGGATGCTGGACCGGGAGCTTATTGACGAGCTCTGGAAAAATGACCCGGAAATGCAGCGGCTGGCCCAGGAGTACGACGAGCGGCCGGTGAACCGCATTCTCAGCCGCAAGATCAACGAATTTGACAACTCCATCCCCCACAACGTGGCCCAGCGGCAGTTCGACATGATCCGCCAGATCGCCGACAGCGGCGAATCCGCCATTTTCGTGGGCCGCTGCGCCGACTACGCCCTGGCCGGGCGGCCGGGCCTGCTGCGGATCTTCTGCCGGGCGGACCTGACCCAGCGGTTCAAGCGCATCCAGCAGCGGCACAATCTCTCCCTGGAAAAGGCCGCGCTGCTGGTGGCCAAAACCGACCGGCACCGCCGGGTCTACTACCACCACCACACCGGCAAGTTCTGGGGCCACAGCTCCTGCTATGACCTGACTGTGAACACCAGCGTCCTGGGGGTGGAGAAAACCGCCGAAGCCCTGGAGGCGTATATCCGGGCATTTCAGGAGCAGGACTGACCGCCGCACATATTTTGATACAAAAAAGCACCGCCCGCAGGCGGTGCTTTTCATGTGGTTCTTTTACTCGGCGGGGTAAACAGAAACCTGCTTACGATCCTTGCCCAGACGCTCGAAGCGGACAACACCGTCGGCCTTGGCAAACAGCGTGTCATCGCTGCCGATACCGACGTTGGTGCCGGCGTGGATGTGGGTGCCGCGCTGGCGGACCAGGATGTTGCCGGCCAGAACGAACTGACCATCAGCGCGCTTGGGGCCAAGGCGCTTGGACTCGGAATCACGGCCGTTCTTGGTGGAGCCCATACCTTTTTTATGGGCAAAGAACTGCAGACCAATGTTCAGCATAATGCAGTACCATCCTTTCTATGAGATGATTGCGGGGGGAACAGGAGGGTTTCACGCCTCCATCACTTCAATGTTTTCCGGATACTCGTCGTGAAGCTGGGCCAGATACACCATCAGCCCCGTCAGAAGATTCTGGCAGGTGTTCTCCGCCATGGGAGCCAGGCCCCCGGGCAGACAAAAGGAGATGGCGGCGTCCTGCTCCCGGACTTTCACCGCGGCACACAGACCCATCACGTCATTGACGGTGGCTTCTACCAGGCGCACGGCGCTGGTAACGGCGGCGCAGACGATGTCCTCACCCTCTGCGGCGAAGCCGCTGTGTCCCTGTGCATCGAAACCGACGATGCGGGCTTCCTCTGTCAGGAATGTAACGGTCGTCATGCTGTCACTCAGAAGGAGATCTTGCCGATTTCCACCTTGGTGTAGGGCTGACGATGACCCTGCCGTTTGCGATAACCCTTCTTGGGGGTATACTTGAAGATACGGATCTTCTTGCCCTTGCCGTTCTTGACGACGGTGGCGTCCACCTTAGCGCCCTCCACCACGGGAGTGCCGAACTTGGTGTTTTCGCCGTCGACGATGGCCAGGACCTGGTCGAACACCACGGAATCACCCGCGTTGACGTCCAGCTTCTCGATAAACAGAGTGTCACCCTCGGAGACGTTGTACTGCTTACCACCGGTCACGATAATAGCCTGCATACTTGTTGCACCTGCCTTTCCTTTATTACGGACTCGCTGTCGGGGGCGTCCGGCAAGGCCGGAACTTTTGACCCATTCAAAGCGGCTTATAGAGTATAACAGAGAAATTCACCTTTGTCAATCACTTTTCGCCGTTTTCCAAAGCAAAATTTGCCCGCCTGCCGCTTTCGCGGCAGGCGGGCGCTTATCGCCTTATGCCCCGGGCTGTTACACGGTGCCCGTTACCGTCAGGACGCTCTGCCCCGGGGTGACGGTCCAGGAGCCATTGGCGTTCTGGGTGAACGCGGCCTCCGGCACCGTCAGCTTCCCGGCCACCGTGGCAAAGGCGCCGGTGGCGGCGTCATAGGTGTAGTCCTCCGGCGACGTCCAGACCGTGCCGTTGAAGGTGACGCCGGTGATGTTCAGGATGGGGTCGAAGGTGTCGGTAATCACGGCCCCCTCCTGGCCGGTCAGGGCGGTGTTGCCGGTGTTGCGGATGGTAAAGGTATAGGTCAGGGGTCCGTTGCCGGTGACCACCGCGGGAGACAGGGCCTTGCTGATGGTCAGCTCCGGCTCCAGCCGGGCCGCCGTGGTGGCCGTGGCCGTCAGCGGCGTGGCCAGACCGCCGCCGCTGGCGGTGACGGTGTTCCGGATCTCGCCCTCTACCCCCGGCGCGGCAAACTCCGTGACCCGGGCCTGATACACCAGGGTGGCGTTGCCCCCGGCGGGCACCGTAACGCCGGTGACGGTCATAGGCGGCCCCGCCGTCACCGTAGGGGCGGGCTGGGCCGTGCCGCCGTTATAATAGAGGACGCTGCCCGGCACATAGGCCAGGGGATACACGGTCCCGGCAGCCACGGTACTGCCGCCCAGATCGTCGGTCAGGGTCAGCCCCGTCAGAGCCGCCGTGCCGGTGTTGCTGAGGGTCACCACATAGGTCACCGTGTCGCCGGGCCGGTAGCCGCCGGACACCGCCGTCTTGGTGATAGTCAGGGCGTCCCGCAGCTCGCCGGTGACCACGTTGGAATTGATCTGACTGCCGTTGTAGGACAAGGTAGCCATGTTGGTAAAGGAAGCCATAGAACTCCTCCCGGAAAACGGATGGGTTTTCCTGCCCCACAGGCAGGAGCCGTTTCCGCATTCCAGTGTATGCGCCATGGCCTGCCGCCGTCATCCCTGCCTGTCCAGAGACGCCTGCACGAAGCCCACAAACAGCGGATGGGGCCGGTTGGGACGGCTCTTGAACTCCGGGTGGAACTGCACCCCCACAAACCAGGTATTGGCGGGTTCCTCCACGATCTCCACCAGGTGCCCGTCCGGGGACAGCCCCGCCAGCCGCAGTCCGGCGTCCTGCAGCTCCTGTCGGAACTGGTTGTTGAACTCATACCGGTGCCGGTGCCGCTCGGAGATGTCGGCGGCGCCGTAGGCGGCCCGGGCCAGGGTACCCTCCGCCAGCACGCAGGGGTACTTGCCCAGCCGCATGGTGCCGCCCTTGGCGGTAATGCCCACCTGATCCGGCATCAGAGCGATCACCGGATGGGCGGTCAGGCCGGAGAACTCCGCGCTGTGGGCGTCGGCCCACCCGGCCACGTGCCGGGCATATTCGATGACGGCGATCTGCATCCCCAGGCAGATGCCGAAATACGGCACGTCCTTCTCCCGGGCGTATTGCGCCGCCAGGACCATCCCCTCGATGCCCCGGTCGCCGAAGCCGCCGGGCACCAGAATGCCGCTGCAATCCCCCAGCACCTGCTTCACGTTCTCCGCCGTCAGGCCCTCGGAGTCCACCCACTTGATGTTCACCCTGGCGTCGCAGGCTGTTCCCGCGTGGAACAGGGACTCCGCCACGCTGAGATACGCATCATGCAGGCCGGTATACTTGCCCACCAGGGCGATCTGCACGGTTTTATGCACCCCGTTGATCCGCTGCACCAGGGCCGTCCACTCGGCCAGGTCCGGCTCCCGCTGGGGCAGTCCCAGCTTCCGGCAGGCCACCCGGCACAGGCCCTCCCGCTCCAGCAGCAAGGGCACCTCATACAGGGTGGAGGCCGTCAGATTCTGGATAACGCAGTCCTCCTCCATGTTGCAGAACAGAGCGATCTTCCGCCGCAGGTCCTCCGGCAGGGGACTGTCGGTGCGGCACACCAGAATATCCGGCTGAATGCCCACGGACAGCAGCTCCTTCACGGAGTGCTGGGTGGGCTTGCTTTTCAGCTCCCCGGTGCCGGGGATGGACACCACCAGGGGCACATGGATATACAGCACGTTTTCCCGGCCCTTCTCCGCCGCCACCTGGCGGATGGCCTCCAGATAGGGCTGGCTCTCGATGTCGCCCACGGTGCCGCCTACCTCGGTGATGATGATGTCCGTTTCGCCGTCGTCCATGGCGTAAATGCGCCGCTTGATCTCGTCGGTAACATGGGGGATGATCTGCACGGTGCCGCCCAGATAGCCTCCCTGCCGCTCCCGGTTCAGCACGTTCCAGAACACCTTGCCCGAGGACACGGACGCGTTCCCCGTCAGGGACTCGTCCACAAACCGCTCATAGTGCCCCAGGTCCAGGTCCGTCTCCGCGCCGTCATCGGTGACGAACACCTCGCCGTGCTGAAAGGGGCTCATGGTGCCGGGGTCCACATTGAAATAGGGGTCGAACTTCTGGTTCTTCACCCGGAAGCCCCGCTGCTTCAGCAGCCGCCCCAGGGACGCCGCGCAGATGCCCTTTCCCAGCCCGGACACCACGCCGCCGGTAACAAAAATATGCTTCATCGTGACCACTCCTTACCCGCAGAATACCATATTAAAAATACTTTCAAATTCTACTGCCGCCGCCCTCCCCCGTCAAGACGGAATATTTATCAAAATAAAGAATCCCCTCCGGCGCTTCCCTGCACAATCAGCCGAAATTGCGGAATTTGCGAAACTTTTCCTTGCAATCCGCCTACCGGCGTGGTATGGTAGATTTGAACCCGCCCTATCCGGCGGCCTCTCCCCTACCGCAGCCCGGGAATGCGCCTGCGCAGCACCGGGCACAACAGGGCCGTCACGGCGATTTTCGCGGCGTCCCCCGGCAGATAGATCAGCATCCCCGACCAAAGCAGGGCCGGTGCGCTGATGCCCTTGCCCAGATAGCCGTTGAGGATCAGCGCCATATAGGGCCTGTCTCTTCTACACATCTGACGCTGCCGAC
>ENA-OYZW01001179-OYZW01001179.1-human-gut-metagenome-genome-assembly--contig:-NODE-1179-length-10634-cov-5.318272_pt1 | contig 10634 bp, 7 predicted proteins | sample MGYA00244075_ERZ653474 | MGnify/ENA primary metagenome ERZ653474 (study PRJEB26926, sample SAMN06164949) | human gut metagenome | biome: ENVO:00009003; feature: ENVO:2100002; material: ENVO:00002003...
CTATCACAATTTTAAGAAATATTTTTTTCACGCTATCAAAACTCCTTGTCAACTTCCGATTTGTAAATTTCTTTCTCTCATAATACCACACTTTTTTCATCATAGATACAGCTATTTCTGCTTCCGAAATTCTTCTAGTATTTTTTCCTCCCTTTCTCGTTCCTCGCAATATTTCCAGAAATCGTCCAAAAATTCATCGACAGATTTTTCCGGTGCTTCTGTCGGTTCAAGTTCTTCCAGCCTTTTTACAATTTTTATAACTTCCTCGGCATCAAATTCCTCATCGGTTGCTACCAACGTATAATAGTCAAGTTTTTCTTTCAGCATATCTATTTCTTTTTCCTTATTCATGCCAAAGTCCTCCCTTCACTATATACATGACAGTTTTCGACAAAATCTTACAAATTATTTTGGAATTGTTTTCTTCTATTTGTCCTTTTTCGGTGGAAATTCCATCTTAAATTTATACTGTAATCCCTTGATTTCTTTACCGTCCTTCGTGTAAGAAAACTCCTCTATCCTCTCTGGAATCAAATAAGCATCGTAGCTGCCTTTCTTGCCCTTCAGACCTTTTACAAGTATCTTTTTCCCTTGAAGCAGGCTCTTGACCTGTGTATCGGAAAGTGTTACCCCAAGTGCCTTGCCGACATTCATGCCACATTTCCCGGTACAATACGCTCCGAATTTTCCCTTGACTACATCAGCACCACACTTCGGGCATTTGCCTAGCACTTCTTGTCCACCCTTGCCTGTGCCAAACATGGCTTTATGTTCATCACTAACGCTGTGATAGGTCTTTACAAGATCAGTTACCATTGCTTCAATACCTGACATAAACTGTTCTGCAGCAACTTCTCCTTTGGATACAAGAGTAAGCTTATTCTCCCAGTCAGCGGTCAGTTTCGGAGATTTTACTACATCCGGAAGTATCGTGATCAGCTTCATTCCGTCCTCTGTCGGGATCATCTGCTTTTTCTCACGTTTCACAAATCCGTCTTTTACCAACTTTTCTATGATATCGGCTCTGGTGGCAGGTGTGCCAAGTCCTTTTCTCTCCACCTCATCACCCATATCCTCTGCTCCGGCTCGCTCCATTGCCGACAAAAGGGAATCTTCAGTATAATGCTTCGGTGGCTGTGTGAAATGCTCGGAAACCTTTGTCTGCTCCACTGCAATCATCATGCCCTCACGAAGCTCCGGCAGCTTCTTTTCTTCCTCGGCATCCGATTTATCCTCTGTGGTCTTATAGGAATTTTTGAAGAAATCATCAAATTCCTTCCATCCATTTTTCCATACTTCCTTACCGGATACCTTAAACACAATCTCGTTGCAGGTAAGCTCTGCCTTTGTGGAATTATAAATGTGCTTCTCCCCGGTTGCACACAGCAGACGGTTCGCACATAATGAAAGGATCTTCATTTCACTCTCAGGAATCACCTTTAAGTCCTGTTTGATGATCTCCATGGTCGGAATGATTGCATGGTGGTCCGTAACTTTCTTGCTGTTCAAAATTCTTTTAATATCTGGATTGAACATGATATTCTGCTCAAATAACAGAGAATTGAAAATCGCTTCGATCACATTTTTTGCAGTACCTTCCATGTCATCGGAAAGGTACTGGCTGTCTGTTCTCGGATATGTTACTAACTTTTTCTCATAAAGGCTCTGCGTATATTCCAATGTCTGCTTGGCAGTAAAGCCAAACAGACGGTTTGCATCCCTCTGGAGTGTGGTAAGGTCATAGAGCTTCGGCGGTGCCACCCACTTTTCTTCCTTTACCACGGAAGTGACAAGAGCCTGTCCGTTTTCACAGGCTCCTGCAATCCTCTCTGCTTCCGTTTTATCACTGATATGCTCCGATACAGCATCCAGACCATTTTCCATGATATGAGCCATATAATAGGCTTCTTTCTTGAAATTCATGATTTTACTTTCACGGTCTACCAGCATGGCAAGTGTCGGTGTCTGCACTCTGCCGACCTTTAATGCCTTGCCACCATACAATACCGTAAAAAGCCTAGTGCCATTGATACCCACAAGCCAGTCTGCTTCCTGCCTGCATAGTGCTGACTTGTACAGATTGTCATAATCACTGCCTGGACGAAGATTATGGAAGCCGTCACGGATAGCACTCTCCTCCATGGAAGAAATCCATAATCGTTTCATCGGTTTTCTGCACCCTGCCATGTTGTAGGTCAGGCGGAAGATCAACTCTCCCTCCCTTCCGGCATCGGTAGCACACACGACTGCATCCACCCTGTCATCATGCATAAGTTTTTTCAAAATCTGATACTGTGCTTTCGTATCACTTTTCACTTCATGCTGCCATTCCTGTGGGATGATCGGAAGATTGTCATAACTCCATTTCTTCCATGCTTCCTCATAGCTTTCCGGCTGTACCAGTTCTACCAGATGTCCCACACACCATGATACCAGATAGTCATTGCCTTCCAAATAACCGTCCTTACGCTGTGTGGCACCAAGAACTGCCGCAATGCTCTGTGCCACGCTCGGCTTCTCTGCAATTACAAGCTCCATCTCTATTCCTCCCCGTTTTCTTCATCATTATCGTTGTCACTGTTATCTTCACTGTCATTCTCGCCTGTGTCCTCTGATTCTGTATCATCGCCACCATTTAAGAATGCTTCGTCTGAATCCTGCTCGGCTTCGTCCTCGTCCTCATAATCATAGTCCTCGTCAAGCTCGTCCTCATCTTCATCCTCATCAATGAAGTTTTCCTTTTTCTTCTTAGACTTCACAACATATACCACTCCGATCACAGCTACCGCAGCAATGCCTATTAAAATATATGTAAAGCCGGAACCATCTGCTTTTGCGGTATCCTCTTTCGGCTTACTTGTATCCTCCGTGCTTTCTTCGGTACTGCCCTCAACACTTTCCGTTCCCTGTTTTTTCTCTCCTGTGGTATCTGCATTATTATTTGACAATGCACTGTCTTTGGTAGGAATTGCAGATTCCAATGCTGCTGAATTTTTCGGAAGTGTCTCGCTGTTATCCGTTGTGGTATTTAACAGGTCATTTTCACTGACTTCGGTAAGGAAATATACCTTTTCATCTTCCCCGTCACGATCAATCACCAGATAAAATACCTTTTCTGATGCAGTCTGGATTGTATAAAATTCCCTGCCTTTTTCAGAAGTCTGGCTGTCACTGCTCTGGTCGGTATCCTTAGAAGTATCTCCCGTACTCGGGGACTGCTTGGCTGATGTTCCTGTACTGCTTGAAGTTGTTCCACTGCCTGTTTGGGAAACAGTATTTCCATTGCTGTCTGTCTTGGTATGGTCTGTAACCTGTGCGGTTGCAGAGCTAGGCTTGGTTGCTGACGCATCCACCGGGAGCTGCTGTGCCGGATCTTTTTCATTGCTGTCCTTGTTTTCCGGATCGGTGTAATACGGATTGGCTGTTTTATAGATTTCTGAGGTATTTCCTGCATTATCCATGGCTGAAATCGTGAAATACTGATATCCTGCATCAAACTGTTGCAGACGGATATTCAAAGCACCATTCGTATGGTCGGTAAACTCATAGCCATTGACATAGATTGCCTTGATACCGGAATCCGTATCATGTGCCTGAATACTCAATAGACCATCGCTGACTGCCGCATTTAAGGTAGGCTTCGTAAAATCAAAGCACTTGATATAGCGATTTTTCTCATAGGTCTTGCCCTTCTGGTCTGTGACCTGCACATAAATAGTGCTGTTTTCGGAAATCTCTATGTACATATCCTCGGTAATATCTGTCCAGCTTCCATTCTGCCCGACTTTCGCCTTTACTGTCTGAACGGTAAAATTACCGGAAACTATCGTATCTTCTACTTTGACTATTACCTTAGTGGTATCGTTATGCCACCCAGAAGGTGTATTGATTGTGATTTTTACGCTCGGATTGATATAGGTACATTCCTTATAGTTCTTTGCACACACCTCACAATCTTCATCCACCGCATACTGGCTGCACTTTTCTTTGCAGGTGCATTTTGCGGCAGGCTGTGTTTCTTCAGACGAATCTTCTGTTGTGCCTTCTGTGGAATTTTCCGTCTTTCCCTCTCCGGTATCTGTTCCTGAATTTTCTTCCCTGCCATTGCCGGGTGTAACTGTATTTTCTGCGTCACTTGCACTTTCCGTTTTCTGCTCGGCAGTATCCTCCGCATGAACCTCTATCGTATTTGTCCTGTTGGCAAAAAATGCCCCAATCGGCATACAAAAAAGTATTGCCGACAGCATAAGGGACACTACCGCCCTAGCCGATAATTTCCTGTTTTTCATTGATTGAAACCTCCTTTTCCTGTTCCCGTTTCTGTAATAAATTTCTGACTTCATCCTCACTGAGCTTGTTTAACATCTGCAAACGCTCCGATGAGATTTTATATTTTCGTATGATCTTCATGGCTTCGGCATCCTCCGCCATCTGTTTCTGTTCTGCAAGGTCTTTTTCCTTTGCCTGTAGCTGTGCTATCTGTTCTCTGACCTTTTTAAGCTGTGCATTGATTCTTTCTACTGACAACTGATCTTCCTCCCTTCGCTAATTTAATCTTCCAAAACCATAAAAATGGCTCTGCCAGTAAGAGGTATTGATTGAGGTATACTGGATTGGATCACCACAATGCACCATCGTACCGTTTCCACAATAAATACCAACATGTGTGACGGTTCGCCCTGCATTATAAGTTTTTGTAAAAAATATGAGATCTCCTGCCTTTGCTTCCGATGCGGATACCGAAGTACACTGGTCATAAATGCCCTGTGCTGTGGTTCTTGGCAGGTTATGTACGCCACTGTTTGAAAATACCCAGCATACAAAACCGGAACAGTCAAAACTAGCCGGAGCTGTGCCGCCAAAAGTATATGGCATTCCCAGATACCTGTTTGCTTCACGCATAAGCGTCTGTACGGTTACATCATCATAGGATTCCGGCGGTATCACATTGCTGGTTCCTCCTCCGGTGCCGCCCGTTGTTTCTCCATAAATGGTCTGTTCTCCTGCTTCAAAATAAAATAACGGGTTATAATATTCCCCGTTATACAGACATTCGATATGAAGGTGGCTTCCGGTACTGCTTCCTGTATTTCCGCTTTTGCCTATATTGTCACCTTTTTTTACACTCTGCCCTGCGGACACATTTAAGCTGTCCATGTGGGCATATTTTGTGGTATATCCCTTACTGTCCGTAATCACCACATAATTTCCATAATAGGAATCGTAAGTTGCTTCTGTTACCGTTCCATCATGTGCCGCATATACAAACGTTCCTGTCGGCACCGCTATATCCACACCCCTGTGAAGCTCCTCGGCTCCGGTGTTTGGATTTTTCCGGTAGCCATAATAACTGCTGATATAGTAATACCAGTAATAATCAACCGGAGAAGCAAAGACCTGTAAGCCGCCTTTTGTCTCCGTATAGGCTCCAAAAATTTCCGTCTGTTCGCTGTCCATGCGTCCGGCTACAACGCTCTCAAGCGGTGTGACCGTAAGTGTGACACGAAGAATTGTTACGGTATATTCTTCTTCCTCCTCATACTCGTATTCCTCGGTACGGGTAGTCCCGTCCGGATTTGTTACTATTCTGGTTCCGGTCTTTGTGACTGTCCTTGTCCGTGTTTCCTCTACTTCCTCGGTAGTGAGTGAATACATGGCATCAAATAATTCCTGAATCTCACTCTCTATTCCTGCGGCAGTAAATTCCGTATGGACTGCGGAAAGATAACTGATCAGTGTGTACGGATCATGCCCGATTGCACCAAGGTTATAATCGTATTCATCATATCCCGGATAATCAGTTTCAATCCGGTCAATCTTATTTTGCAGCTCCATTTCCTTTTCTGTAAAAGATAAATCTGCTGCATCAATCTCTGCCGGAAGGCTAAGATATGTGCTTGCCATCGTTGTTGTCACAGTTCCGGTAAACATGGAACCGCAGCTTGATAGTGCCGACATGATCATAATGAGCAGAAGTGCAAAAATACCCACTGTGATAATCAGTGTTTTATTTTTCGTGGCAATTTCCTGTAACTTCTTTGCAATCCCGGTTGCAGCATTGGCTGTCTTTGTAAATGTTTCCTTTGCAGTCTTGGCTTCTGCTCTTACCCGCCTTGCCTTGGCATACTCACACTTGATGCGCTGTTTCTGTAGCTGCCTTTGCAACTGCTTCTTTGGACTGTTGCCCTTTAGATGTGGATTTTCACTGATGAATTTCTCATACTCCAGCTTCATATCCGCTGTAACCTGTTTTTTGTGCAATCGCTCTAAGCGGTCACGCTTTCTCTGTGCCTTGCTCTTGCGGTGATACTTCATATAGTGGTAAATATCCTCGGCTCGCTGTTCCGTCTTGTGTGCGCCCTCCACAGCAGAATTATCCTTTTCTGTCTCTGCAATCTTGCGATGCACAAAATACATATTTTCGGTCTGGAGCTTGTGAACCGCAGTTTTTCCCAGTCCATCCGGTTTAAATGGCTTCTCCACATCCACCGGAACCACAACATACTTTGCTTTTCCGGTCTGTTCATCAAAGACACGCTTCATCTCATACTGCCGCTTTGTCGGCATCTTGTCCTTTGCTTTCTGCAACTTTCGGCGGTTCTTTTCCGACTTATCAAATGCCTTCTGTACTTTTTGGTCTGTAAATTCGTCCGCCTGCCCCTGCGAAAATGTGGCGTCCTTTGTCTGAAGATCTCCATAATCGGACTGCTTTGCATTTTCTGACTTTGCACGCTCTCTGTGTGCGTGTTCTCTCTGCACACGCCCTTTGTGATATTTTCCTTTTTCCTCAGACCGTTGATAGGTGTCCCTGACATGAGCCTTGTTTTCTATTGTACTGTCAGAAGAAGTCTCAAAATCAGTCTGCTCGTCCTGCATGAAGCTGTTTTCCTTTAAGAATGCCTTTTCCGCTTCGGCTTCCGACTTCTGGACGCTGTGACCAGAAGTTGCATTTCTTCTATGACTGCCATGGTTCGCATCCCGTGGCAGATTGCTCACAGGCTTCTCACTGGCACTATACTGATTTTCCGCTGAAAAGGTGTTATCCTGCCTGTGTTCTGTATGTTTTGCTCCAGTCACTTCCTTATCTTTGGAAAATGTCTCTTTTTCAAATGCCTTTGCCGCCTGCTTCTTCTGTCTCTTTTCCGCCATTTATACTGCGTCCTCCTTCTGCACCGATTCCTCCGGCTTGGTATTCATAATTCTGTAAGTCTTGGTGTCTGTCGGATATTTGTCTACAAATGGAATTACCACATTGTCAAACAGTATCAGACCACTTCCCGGCTCGGAGTTGGTGACATAGGAAAGCTGCTTATCAGAAAGTCCCAGTTTATCAGCGAGAATTGCCTGATCTTTGGCATTCTGATTTAACAGATACACAAAATCGCTGTTACCCAAAATACCTTCAATCTCCTCAGAACGAAGAAAATCGCCCACGTTCTGCGTCAAACCTGTCGGAATACCGCCCCATTTTCTGAAACGTTTCCAGATTTCCACGGAATAAATAGCTGTCTGCTTCTCCTTCAGAAGAAGGTGGAACTCATCACAGTAATAACGGGTAGCAATCTTTCGCTCCCTGTTCTGCGATACCCTGTTCCAAACCGCATCCTGCACGATTAACATTCCAAGCTCTTTCAACTGATTTCCCAAGTCTCTGATGTCAAAGCACATGATACGATTGCCGCTGTCTACGTTGGTATGGTGGTTGAAGTAATTCTGGGAACCATGCACATACAGCACAAGGCTGTTTGCGATACGCTCCGCCTTTGGATTTTTGTGTGCTAACAGGGCATCATATAAATCTTCCAGCAGCGGCATATTTTCCGGCACCGGATTTTCAAAATACTTATCATAAATATGACGGATACACTCGTCGATGATACCTTTTTCATCGTTCTGCAATCCATCCTTGCCGCCTGCAATCAGGTCACACAGAGTAATAATAAAATCGGATTTCAGCTTTAACGCTTCCTTATCCCTCTTATGGGATAACTGTATATCCATAGGGTTCAGATAGTCTTTGGAATTGGTGGCAAGTTTTACCACCTGTCCATGTAGTGCTGCCACAAGAGCAAAATACTCTCCCTCCGGATCGCAGATGATAATATCGTCCTTTGTGATAAGAAAACAGCTTAAAATCTCACGCTTTGCACTAAAACTCTTACCACTTCCGGGAGTACCTAAGATAACTCCGTTTGGTGTACGGAGCCTTTTGCGGTCTGCCATAATCATGTTGTTGCTGAGTGCATTTAATCCGTAATAGATTGCCGGTGCAGGCATAAACAATTCCTGTGTGCAGAATGGTACTAAGATTGCGGTACTCTTTGTGGAAAGGGTACGCTCAATTCCGGTTTCATTGCACCCAATCGGTGCAGATGCCATAAGGCCCTGCTCCTGTAAATACTGTAAACATCTAAGGTCACAGTTTGCCTGCTGAATGATACCGGACACTCTCTGCATTAAGCTCTCCAGTTCCCGCTTGGTTCTGCCATAACAGGTAATAAGGAATGTCATATTGATCATCTTCTGATTGCTCGTATTCAAATCATCCAGAAATTCCAGCGTATCCTTTTCATAGGTCACAATATCCGTTGGAAGAATATCCATATCGTAGCCGCTCCGGACTGCCTTTTTCTGCTCCTCAATCTTCATTTTCTGGATATTGGAAATAACTGCTTTTAACTTCTTGATTGCCTTTACCGGATCTTCCGTCTGCATGTGCATGGAGATAGTAAGGTTTGCATCAATGTCAAGAAGCTGCTTGATCAGCTCGTCCGTAAACTTCGGTGCGATAATATCCAGATAGGACACACAGCCATACATATTTCCCGACTTGAAGCGGTTCGGATAGCGGAAATCAAATCCCGGCGGTGCAATATAGTCCTTGACCGACTTGCCGGATTCTGCCAAGTCCTTAAATGAAAAACGGAAAGGCTCCATGGTATCCTGGTTAAAATATTCATGCAGGATGCGCAGTCTTTCCTTTCCGTCCAGTCCCCTCGCAAGGGTTCCTATGTTGTTTAAGTTCCGTATGACATCTTTTTCAATGTTGTTAAGGCAGCTCTTGGCTTCCTTGTAGCCATTGCTTTCTACACCAAAAATCAGATATTTTGATTTGATGATACCATTGTTTCCTTTTGCCGCCTGCTTCTTTAACATTTCCGTATATTCTTCACGAATGTCGTTAAAATCATCCTCCTGCCATGGAATGTCAAACTGTTCCGTAAGCATCTGCTCGTTGACCTGCCTGTTGAAAAGCACCAGTTCAAACTTCACAGACGGATCAAAATAATTGATGAGCTTACTGTACTGTGCCAGTATGTCCGCCTGCTCATCCACTTCCAGAAGCGAATAGTTTATATCAAAAAATTCCACCATCTTTGTATAATAATGGTGACTGACCTGACAGATACCGTCCCGGAACATCTTTTCAAAAGTGATCGTCCTTTGTGCGGTAGTCGGCTTTTCTTTCTCATTGCTCTTTCCCGATAAAATGCGCTTCAACTGTATAAGACGCTTCTTTTCTGAAAAGGTAAGACCGCCACTTTTGCTGTTGTTCCTGCTATTGCCTTTATAACTGCTTTTTCTGCGGCTTTCCGCTTCTGCCTTTTGCTTTTTCTTCAAGATAACGAACCTCCCTTCGTAATTTTTCTTTTTCTTCCAACTGCTTGTATAAGTTCTCTGACCGGTATGGTCTTATGCCCGGTGTGAGTATCTTCTGCCGGAGCATAAAATACAAAATCTTCTCCGCCGGAAACCCGTTTTTCTCATACATCGCAAAAAAGAAGAATGGAAGCATTGCTCCCATCATAAGAAGTGATGCGGCTGATGTTCCGATCAGTCCCTTAGTCAGAAAATACAGAGGGATGCCCGTTACTGCCGCACCACTGAAACAGATGATCTGTCTCTTTGTTAAATTCAGTGCCACTTTTGTCTTGATACCGGACAAATCCTTCGGCACCTGTACGGATATTGCCATATCGTTCCTCCCTTAGTGCGCATTCCAGATAGCTTTCGATAATGAACCAGTCTTAAAGAGTGAAAAGCATAAAATAACGGTATATGCTGCCACCGACCAGAGTGCCGTATGCAGGTTGTCGGCTACTGCCACACCTGCCACCAGCACCGCATAGATTGCGACGCACACCATCATAAAAAAGCCCTGAAATGCCAATGCACAAAGTCCCTTAAAATAATTAGTTCCTATCGTTCCCCATTCCCGGTTGGTTACGGTTGCACAGGGAACAGGTGCTACTGATACATAAAGATATATTTCAATCATTCGCCCATAAAGAATGACGGTGATAAGGACTGACATGATTTTCATACATAAACTGACGATCATGGTCTCCATCCCCAGTCCTAACAGCTCGCCTATGCTCATCTCCGAAAACTGCTCATTGAACATCGTCTGCAGCGTACTTGAAACATCAATACTGGTTTCCCCGCTGATTGCTGCCGCTGCGGAATTGACGATGTGGCTTCCCACATCAAATACCGCCATGACAATGTCAAAAGTCTTGCTTAACAGCATGACTGCAATACACGCTTTCATAAAAAAACGGATAAAAATTGCCGTATTGAAGTCATGCAGATTATTCTTGTCAATAACCATGGAAATAAGCTCGTAGACGAGT
>ENA-OYZW01001201-OYZW01001201.1-human-gut-metagenome-genome-assembly--contig:-NODE-1201-length-10500-cov-5.483006_pt1 | contig 10500 bp, 9 predicted proteins | sample MGYA00244075_ERZ653474 | MGnify/ENA primary metagenome ERZ653474 (study PRJEB26926, sample SAMN06164949) | human gut metagenome | biome: ENVO:00009003; feature: ENVO:2100002; material: ENVO:00002003...
GATCTGCGCATGTCTCGTGGGCTCGGAGATGTGTATAAGAGACAGATTATATATAGAGATATTTACCAAGGAGTTACAATGAAAAAGCACAGTTCAAAAAAAACTTTTTTAAAGATTCTGCTTATACTTTCTCTTATCGCTGCATCTGTTACAATATTATCATTCCTTATTGATATGAAAAATTCTTCTCCTGATAATGTAAGTATTAACATAACACAAGTTGGGACTATTTCATCGGATGATTTATCGCGTGGGGAAGTTAATAATTCTGACAATTCACAGGAAGATAATAAAAATAATAATTCAGAGGATTCTTATAAAGATTTTCACAATACAATTCACTCTGAAAATGAACTGAAAGAACTACTGGCATCCGGAAGAAAAGCATATATAGATAATTTTCCGTGTCTGAATCAGTTACCGGAGCTACCTACCGGCTGTGAAGTCACTTCACTCACTATGGTTCTTAACTATCTTGGATATGATGCTGATAAAACTGATATTGCAGCTAATTATCTAGAAAAAGGGGATTATCCTGATGCTAATCCCAACACTACATTTGTAGGAACACCTTTTGATAAAGCTTCTTATGGATGTTTTGCTCCTGTAATCACTGATTGTGCCAATCTGTATGGCGCCCATGCCGTTAATATATCAGGTGCCTCAATTGATCAGTTCTGCCAGTATGTTGAGAACGGGCAGCCTGTTATTGTCTGGGCAACTATGAATATGGAATCCACTGATTATGGTTCTTCTGTATGGATTGCTAAGGATGGTCAGCTTGTTATCTGGCCCGGTATGGAACACTGCCTTGTTATGATTGGATTTGATTCTGCCAAAAATGAAGTATATATGGCGGATCCCCTTAACGAAAATGTAACAACCTATAATTTTTCTGTATTTTATCAAAGATGGCTTGAACTTGGCTGTCAGGGAGTAATTGTTGACAGATAAATAAAAAATCTCCGGACCTTTATTACACACGGTCCGGAGATTTTTATTTTCTTATAATATTAGATTCCAAGAATCTTCTTAACTTCATCACACATCTTATCAGAATCGCATACAGTATCATGAAGAACTGGTGCTGTTCTGATTTCTTCAATTGCGTTAGGAACTTTGACATTGCTTATCTTGCTAAGCTCATCTACAAGTTCGAAGTCTCCCATTGAATCATATTTGGAATCAATAGCATTCATAACGCTTCTTGTAAACTTATATGGGCTTGCTGTTGAAGCAATAACTGTCTTAGTTGTATCGCCAGTTTCTTTTCTGTACTTATCATATACAGTTGCAGCAACTGATGTATGTGTATCAATTACATATCCGCAATCTTCATATATCTTCTTGATTGTAGATGCGTCCTCTGCCTCTGTAGCATAATTGCCATAGAAGTCAGCTAACTGTGCTTTCATATCATCTGTAATCTTGTACTTTCCTTCTGACTTTAATGATGCCATAAGTTCTGCATTCTTAGCTGCATTATTACCGGCAATTCTGTATATAAGTCTCTCAAGATTACTAGAGATAAGGATATCCATAGATGGTGAAGTTGTAAGAACGAATTCTCTGTTTCTGTCATACTCACCTGTTGTGAAGAAATCATATAATACCTTATTCTCATTAGATGCACATATAAACTTATTAATAGGAAGTCCCATATTCTTAGCGTAAAATGCAGCTAAAATATTACCAAAGTTACCTGTAGGAACAACTACATTTATCTTCTCGCCATCCTTAATCTCTCCATTAGCTAATAACTTGGCATACGCATATACATAATAAACAATCTGAGGAACAAGTCTTCCGATATTGATTGAATTAGCTGATGAGAACTGGAATCCGGCATCATTCATAACCTTCTCCAATTCCTTATCAGAGAAAATGTTCTTAACGCCTGTCTGTGCATCATCAAAGTTACCCTTGATTCCGATTACATATGTATTATCACCCTTCTGGGTTACCATCTGCTTCTCCTGAATTGGGCTTACACCATTCTTAGGATAGAATACGATAATCTTAGTCCCAGGAACATTAGCAAATCCAGCTAAAGCTGCCTTTCCTGTATCTCCTGATGTAGCTGTAAGAATGACAATTTCATTCTTAACATTGTTCTTCTTTGCAGAAGTTGTAAGAAGATGTGGAAGTATAGAAAGTGCCATATCCTTGAAAGCTATTGTAGCTCCATGGAAAAGTTCAAGGAAATATTCATTCTCAACTTTAACAAGTGGAGTCATCTCCTCTGTATCAAACTTAGAATCATAAGCTCTGTCTATACAGCTCTTAAGTTCTTCCTCTGTGAAATCATCAAGCATAAGCTTCATAACTTCATAAGCAACTTCCTTATAATTCATCTTAGACAACTCTTCTAAGCTTTTATCTAATGATGGAATACTCTCTGGTACAAAAAGTCCTCCGTCTGCTGCCAGCCCCTTTAATATAGCCTGCGATGCAGTAACCTTAACACTGTCGTCTCTAGTACTTCTGTAGAACATGCTCATCTTTAATACACCTCATAATTAATATAGTGTGCCTGCGAAAATGTCGTAGGCTTTTGATATTATACAACAGACTTCTGTGCAAAAACAATACCCTTATGTACGAAATACATTTTAAAATAATATTACTTTGCAGTTACAGGTACACACATCAGCACATATAACACCTCTTCTTCATCTTCATATGCCTTGCTTATAACAATTCCTGTCACGTCTCCTGCCACTTTAAGGTTATGTTCTTTCATATATGTAATATGCTTTCCAATCATAATCTGACGAACTTCATCATCAGACTTCTCACTCATTATGCTTAATTTTGCCGGAATTCTTGAGATTCCCATAACAGATGGCTTGGCTGTATAATGCCTGGCATAGTCATTGGTCTTGAGACTGTATTTCTCAACATGCCCCTCTTTTACAGCAATTCCACAGCATATAGTAAATCTGCCCTCTTCAATCTCTTCCTTTGGAATCACATATATGTGTTGTAATTCAGGAGAATTATACAGAAATTCTTTCACCTGCAATAACCGTTCCGGCTCCTGAAGCAGTTTTTCTCCATATTTGTACAGAACATATCTTAAGTCAAGGCTGTTCTTTTCATATATGTCCGAATTGACTGCAGCCTTATTCATCAGCACATAATCATCTTTCAGCCTGTGTCTTAGATATGTCATATACGCAATCTGCCTGTCCATCTCATCCATGCGTTCCTTGTATGCCTCAATAGACTGTTCTAATGAAAAATGCTGCATCTTTGCTATCTGTTCATGTGAAAAGCCATACTTGACATGCATTTTAGCATTAAGTACACCGAATATCCCATCATCATCATAATACCTGTATCCACTGTTTTCATCGCGAACAGCCGATATATAACCCATATCCTCATATCGTCTGACAGTATTAGTAGACACATCTAATAATTTTGCCAGATCACTAATTTTATATCTCATGCCTTCTGCCTCTTAATATAATATTTAGTAAGCCGGAACAAATGGCAGCTCTATCGGATCTGTCTTTGTGTTTTCCGTTTTATCGTTTTCTGAACTGGTACTGTCTGTTCCGGAAGTATTGTCAGTTCCTGAAGTATCCTTATCAGCCGCATCGCTACTGGCGGCAGCAGTACTTTCGGGTACGATACTTACTGGCGGCAGCTCAGAATTAATGTTATTATACTGCGCATCAGAAGCATTTTCCTGTACATTCTTCTTTTCGCCGGTCTTCTGTGATTCACCATTTGTCTGTGATTCACCAGCCGGAATCATATGTGCATCCCTGCCATCATCATGTTCCTGACCGCTTTCACTTTGCAGCTTCTGGCTGTTATCAGTTGAAATGTTATTCTTATTCTTTCCACATGCTGATAACGGCAATGTCATAAGTGTAATTATCATAATTATAAATGTTATATTTCTTTTACTCATTCTTTTACCTTTCAATATGTTCTGCCAATGTGTTATCATTTATTATATATAATTATATCTGTATACACAATTAATATATGTTATAATCTTTATATCAATGGTAGTGTCAAATGACACATTAAATCAGAGTATAAGTTTGGGGAAGCCTACTAATATTGCAAAATATGATTAAATAGTGTGTTTAAAGGACAAATTTATAGAACGATTGGGGGATTCTCATGACAGGAGTTTACGAGGCAAGAAAGAAAAGTGGTGAAATATATTACCGTGCGTCATTTACATATAAGAATAAACACATCAGCCTCGGAAGTTCCTCTGACGAGGCTTCCTGTCATGCCATGTACAACGAAGCCTGTGAGATAATAAACAATTCTTCTGACCACTGGATTGATACTGACCACAGAACAACTTCATATAATGAAGCAATGACACTTTCTCTTGGTAAATACATCTCACTTATCAATTTCAGGGATAACAACATTTATATAAAGACACCTATATATATGTGCCATAAATATTTCCTGTATTTTCTCAAAGAACATGAAGTTTTACAGTTTTCTACTGATGACCTTTTTTACTATTCCAACCACACAATTATGAGCCGCGGAGGATATTATTTTGTAAATGATTATGGAATGCAGACAAGCATTCTCTCAAGATTCGGAGTAAGAAGCCACTCTGTAAAAGGCAGGGATTATGTATTTAAAAATGGGGATACGCATGATTACAGATACGAAAACATTCTTGTTGTCAATAAATACAATGGTGTTTCCCAGTTTACTAAGAATGGACGAATTATGTACAGAACCAGGATTCATATTAACGGCGACTATATACTCGGTGAATTCTCATCCGAAGCAGAAGCTGCAATTGCGTATAACAAGGCCGTTGACATGCTTTCAGACCTTGTAAATATAACTTATACCCCTAATTACATAGAAGGCATATCCTCCGTAGAATATGCCTCCCTTTATCACAATATTATATTGTCTAAGAATTTCAGAAATTATGTAAAGTCTGTCTGTTTTTAAGCCTCCACAATCTTTCCAGCAATAGCACTTGCTGCTGCTGTAGCTGGAGACGCAAGGAATATCTTAACCTTGCTTGTTCCCATTCTTCCAAGGAAGTTTCTGTTGTTAGTTGCAACAACTACCTCTCCGTCAGTAAGAATTCCGCCTGTTCGTCCACAGCATAATCCGCATCCTGGATGTGTAACAATTGCTCCGGCTTCAACAAGTGTCTCAAGTGTTCCGTCTGCAAGAGCTTCTTTATATATCTTGCGGCTTGCAGGAGTAACTATTAACTTGACAAATGGTGCAACCTTCTTACCTTTAAGAATAGCTGCTGCACACTGAAGATCCTCTAATCTTCCATTAGTACATGAACCGATGAATACCTGATCTACTGCTGTTCCGGCAAGCTCTGTAACAGGCTTGATGTTATCTACCTGTGAAGGACATGCAAGAACTGGAACTAAATCCTCTGCATTATATGTAATCTCTCTTGCATATACTGCATCCGCATCTCCCTTTAAATCCTTTAATTCATCTGTAAGTTCTACATTACAGTACTCTGCTGTCTTTTCATCTGGTGTAAAAAGAGCACATTTGGCACCAGCTTCAATAGCCATGTTAGACATAGTCATACGGCTTGCAACGCTCATCTCGTCAATTGTTGAACCTGTGAATTCAAGTGCCTGATAAGTTGCGCCATCTGCTCCAAGGTCACCGATAAGTCTTAATATGATATCCTTTGAACGCACATTTTCAGGAAGCTTTCCATTAACTGTTACCTTGATAGTCTGTGGAACTTTAACCCACATTTTGCCTGTTCCTAATACACTTGCCATCTCTGTATATCCGATACCTGATGAAAATGCACCAACACAGCCGTATGTTGTTGTGTGGCTGTCTGTACCAAATGCGATATCTCCCGGCTTTACATAACCTGCCTCTGTCATTAACTGATGGCAGATTCCGTCTGAACGGTGGATATTCTTCATTCCGTATTTTTCCACAAATTCATTACCAATACGGAAATGTCTTGTATCATCAACCTGACTTGCTGGAACAAGATGGTCATATATAAGAACAGCCTTATCAGGGTCCCATATCTTAGTGAATCCCATTTCCTCGAATTTTTCTTTAACAAATGGAATGAAAATATCATGAATCATTACTCTGTCAACATTAACAGTTACGATATCTCCCGGCTTTACTTCCCTGCCAATATTCTTTCCAATAATCTTCTCAATAATTGTATGTCCCATTATTCTTACCTCTCCCTGTCTTAGTCAAGACCGTTAAGCTTTCTCATTGCCTTAACAAGTCCGCCTGCATTAAGTATATCCACAAGATTATCAGGAAGTGAAGCAATAGGATATGCTTTTCCATTGTGTGTAATCTTTGCATTTACTTCAACATCAATAGTATCGCCTTCCGTAACTTCGTCGTGAAGGTCTGCATTCTCTATAAGGAGAAGTCCGTTATTAATAGAATTTCTGAAGAATATTCTTGCATATGATTTGGCAATAACACATTTAATACCTAATGCCTTAATAACCTCAGGTGCCTGCTCTCTTGATGAACCACAACCAAAGTTCTTTCCTGCAACAATGATGTCGCCTGGCTTAATCTGACCTGCAAGTTCTGGTCTTAATGGCGAAAATGCATATGGCTTCATATCTTCTACTGTCTTTAATGCGAGGTACTCTGTAGGAATAATGATATCTGTATCAATGTCATCACCAAGCACCCATACTTTACCGCTAAATTTCTCGTTCATAATTACTCCTTTGAAGTTAAATCCTTATCTTATACCATGTCTGCTGTTGCTATCTCGCCCTTGATTGCTGATGCTGTAACAGTTGCCGCTGAAGCAAGATATACGAAAGAATCTTTATGTCCTGCACGACCCTTGAAGTTTCGTGTACCTGTGCTGATAAGAGTCTCGCCCTCACCGATAACACCCTGACAGCTGCCCCAGCATACAGAGCAGTTAGGATTCATAACAATCGCACCTGCGTCCATGAATATATCAAGGAGTCCCTCTTTCATAGCCTGAAGATATACCGAACGGCTTGCAGGAACTACAAGGAATCTTACCTTAGGAGCAACCTTTTTCCCTTTGATGATTGCTGCGCCAACTCTTAAATCCTCGATTCGTCCATTGTTACATGAACCAAGAAATGCTTCATCAATCTTTACACCAAGTGATTCCTTAGCCGGAACTACATTGTCAACAAAATGTGGCTTTGCAACGATTGGCTGTATTGTTGAAAGGTCAATATCATAAACCTGCTCAAATTCTGCATCATCATCTGATGTAAAGCATGCCTTTGGCTCTCTGCCATGCTCCTTAAGATAATCCATTGCAACATCATCAACTTCCATGAGTGCAGTCTTAGCACCTGCCTCTACGCAAAGGTTACAGATTGATATTCTGTCTGCCATTGAAAGGCTGTGTAAGCCTTCTCCTGCAAATTCCATTGCTTTATAGTTAGCACCGTTAGCGCCAATCTTTCCAATAATAGAGAGTATTAAATCTCTTGCATATACTCCATCGTTAAGCTTTCCCTTAAGGTTGAATCTTAATGTTCCCGGAACCATTACCCATGATGTTCCTGTAACCATTGCATACAAATAATCTGTACAACCAACACCTGTACCAAATGCACCTAACGCACCATATGCACAAGTATGGCTGTCTGCTCCAAATATAAGCTCACCAGGCACCACATGATTTTCCATCATAACCTGATGACACACACCCTCGCCCTCGTAGAACTTAATATCATTAGCCTTAGCAAAGTCTCTCATCTTCTTCTGTGAGGCTGCTGTCTTAGGACTGTCTGATGGAATATTGTGGTCTACAATCCATACAAGCTTATCCTTGTCAGCAATATGAGGATTCTTTAACTTCTCATACATACCAATAGTAAGATGTGTTGTTCCATCATTACTCATAAGTCTGTCAAGAGTAACAGTTGCAATATCACCAGCCTTAACCTGTGAAAGACCTGCTGCCCTTGCAATAATCTTCTCTGCAATAGTCATGCCATGCTTTGCCTCGCCCGCTGTTACAGCTGCACTCTCAGACTCTTCTGCCTCATCATTAAGTGATGCAATAAGTCCGCCCTGATTAAGAATAGCCTGCATCTTGGCTGGAAGCTTTGTACATGTATAAGTCTTTCCATTAACAGTTATAATTCCATCTTCTAATGAAAGCTCACATTCATCCCCGGCATTAACTTCGTCATGGAGTTCTTTACATACAATAACAGGAAGTCCTATATTAATAGCATTACGATAGAATATTCTTGCAAATGATTTGGCAATCACTGCCTTGACACCTAACGCCTTAAGTACGCTTGGTGCCTGCTCTCTTGATGAACCACATCCAAAGTTGTCATCTGCAACAACGAAATCTCCCGGCTTTACAGCAGAAGCAAAATCAGAGTCTAATGATTCAAATGTATGACTCTTCATCTCATCAATTGTCGGAAACAAAAGATACTGCGATGCAATAATCTGATCTGTATCAACATCTTTATCAAACTTAAATATCCTACCCATTGTTTTCTCCTTATCTTATCCCTGATATAACAGGTATTATTAATAGTCATTTTAACATTTTACCCTATTAAAGTGTGTTTTTCAATCGTTAATATTAACAGAAACGGTAATTAAGTGAAAGGTCGTTATCCTTAACCGTAACCTGTGTATATGCCCCACTTACTATCGGCATTGAAGGTGAAAGATGCCCGAAATCACAGTCCATTATAACCGGCACATTATACTTTGCCGCAATACCTGTAACCGCTCTGTACTGGTCAAGCCCCATCATTTCCTGTCCGTAGCACAGCGGTCTTCCTATGAGAAATCCCTTCACATTCTTAAACCATCCGGCATTATCCATCTGCCACATAGCCCTTCTGATTGCAAATACATTCAGATCACAGCTCTCTAAGAACCATATAATTCCGTCAGCTGCGTATCTTTCGTTAAACTCTTTAACCTTGTCAAAACTTGTACCCGTAAGATTAACAAGACAGTCCATGCAGCCGCCGACAAGCCTTCCTTCAAATGCAATCTCCGTATCACATTCATCCCCACCAACATATTTTCTTAAAATCTTCTTCTCAGTAAGATTGTATTGTGGTGCAGGGTTCTCCTCATTCTTTAGAGACTCTCTCTCCCATGTGTCATATCCATGGACCTGTTTTTCCACAACTCCGTTATTGTTCTTGCAGCCTTTTCCACGAAGCACATCAAAAGTATCCACAAGCGCCTGATGCCAGTCCTTCATTGCAAATGCGCCTGCACACGGTCCGTATACACTTGCCGTATCAGCAATCGTGTTCTGTAAAAATGTGAAGTTGGTATTATCAGAATATCCAAGATACCACTTAGGCTTTGCCGCCTTAATCCTGTCAAAATCAACATATGGCAGAATCTCACACATCAGTTCACCACCGCCACATGATATAAGCACATCATTGACATTACTCTCATACATCTGTGTAAGCTCCTTACCGCATTCCTGCGGTGTGTTGCTTATCCCAATTCCCTTGTCCTCATAACAATTAGGACCAAGCTCTACTGTATAACCTTCTTTTTCAAATCTTTTAATTGTCATTCCGAATGCTGTTTTATAAGGCTCCGTCGCACAACCAAAAGATGGTGCAACGAAGCCTATAATTCCGCCTTCGGATAAGAATTCAGGATATCTCATATACTGCCTCCTTACCTCATCATTCAGATTCTGCCTGAATAATTAATCTACATATATTTCTTTACTACATTAATAGCATTGCTGCCTATTACTACACTATAATGCTCCCTTATAAATGCAACACGTTCTTCTTTTGAAGAATCAAACACACTGTACTCCATCAAAAGATTCAGAAGACTTCTGTATTTTTCCTCTGAGCATCTTCCTTTCTCAAGTACAAGATAATATGTATCATCTTCTTTATTCTTATACAGTGCATTAGTTATTCCCCATGTTCTTGAACTTACAGTACACATTTCCTCAAAATCATTAAGGCTTTCCAACCTGAATACGCCGCATCCGGCTTTAATAACATTACTTGCTTTCTTCTTCTTTCCTGTCTTCTTAAGTTCATCTGTCTGTGCATCTGGTAATTCGAACTTATCTAGACTGTCTCCAAATGTTTCAAAAGGTGCATCTTTAAATGTACCTTCACCATTCTTAATCACATTACTCTTCTCTGGTTTTGAAAATGCCTTAGATATACTTTCCCCTGCTTTTCTTAACATATTACCCAGATCTTCTTTACCAGATGAAACTGTAAGAAGTATTGAATGGTCTGGCTGTGGTGCAAGCTGTAGTGACATAACCTCCCCACTTAAAGTAACACCTATATTTTTTTCAGCCTCCTCCATAATAACTTCAAGAAGGCTGTGTATCTTGTCTGTATCATTCTTAAAGAAATCATCTAAGGAAATATTATTATCTTCCAGGTCTTCCTCATCGAGTCTGCACTGGAATCTTCTATCATTGATTTTCTTAAATTCCATATATCCTCTTTCCAAACTTTAATAATATATATC
>ENA-OYZW01001206-OYZW01001206.1-human-gut-metagenome-genome-assembly--contig:-NODE-1206-length-10475-cov-4.402495_pt1 | contig 10475 bp, 10 predicted proteins | sample MGYA00244075_ERZ653474 | MGnify/ENA primary metagenome ERZ653474 (study PRJEB26926, sample SAMN06164949) | human gut metagenome | biome: ENVO:00009003; feature: ENVO:2100002; material: ENVO:00002003...
ACGAGATCTGCGCATGTCTCGTGGGCTCGGAGATGTGTATAAGAGACAGAGACGGAACTGCTGGAGACGGCCATCGCCCATATTGCCCGCCATGACCTGCTGAACGTTCACGGCATGATGATCGCGGAGCATCCGGCGGACAAGGTCCTGCCGGCCCTGTCCGCACCCTACCGCATGGGCCGGACCTACCGGTACGGCAAAATCGCTGTCACCATCTACCACCGGGACGGAGACGAGGGGGCGCAGGTATGAGGATCGCAGTCTGTTCCGGCAGCTTTGACCCCATCACGCTGGGACACATGGATATTATTCGCCGTACGGCGGCCTGCTTCGATCAGGTGTATGTCTGCGTCAGCCCCAATGCAGAAAAGCGGGGCCAGATGTTCACCCCGGAGCAAAAGCTGAAGCTTGTGGAGGCGGCGGTTTTAGAGCTGCCCAACGTAACGGCGGAGCTGTACGGCGGCCTGCTGGCCGATTTCGCCGCGGAGCGGAAGGCTACCGCCATTGTCCGGGGCATCCGGACCCAGAGCGATTTCGACACGGAGTATCAGCAGGCCATGGTGAACCGGGGCCTGCATCCGGGGCTGGAAACGCTGCTGCTGCCCGCGGACCCGGCGTACATCTATTTGAGCTCCACCGTGGCAAGGGAGATGATCCATTATCATCAGCCCCTTGATAAGTACCTGCCCAAGGCGATCCTGCCCCTGATCCGGGACTGGACGGAACAACGATAAGGAGAATGCGTTATGGCTGAAAACGATGTAAACCGTTTAATTGATATGCTGTATGAACGGGTCGAGGACGCCAAGTCCCCCGCCCTGAAGCCCAACCTCAGCATGGTGGACCGGGACGAGGTGCTGGATCTGCTGGACGAGCTGCGGAACCAGCTTCCTGTGGAGCTGAAGCGGGCTCAGGAGCTGCTGGCCGCCCGGGAAAAATTTGTGGACGAGGCCAAGCGGGACGTGGAGCGGATGATGCGTCAGGCGGATCTGGAGGCCAAGAGCAAGGTTTCTGATAGCGAGGTGCTCTATGCCGCCAAGGAGAAGGCCCGGAAGATCATTGCCGACGCGGAGGATCGCTCCCGCCAGCTCTGTCAGGTGGCAAATGAGTACGCAGAGGATGCTCTGGCCCGGACGGAGGAGGCTGTACAGGCCGCACTGACCGAGGTGAAGCAGTCCCGGTCCGCATTCCGGGCCGCTTCCGCCGCCAAGCTTCAGGAACAGCGGGAAAAGCTGGAGGCAGAAAGAAAGACTGCGGAAGAGGCAGAGAATTGACGTGCTGTCCGCCGCAATGCAAGCGGACGAAACACATAGGAACAAGTATAGTCGGTGTGGAAAAGATGGTTGACCATAACGGAGACTGTCTGTCGTAAAAAAGGGGATTTGCGGGAAAATTCGTTAAAAATGACGAAAAAGAACCTGCAACTTTTTCAAAAAACTCTATATTTAGCGCAACTTGCGTTCTGAAAAAGAATGACAACACAAGATATTGTGTTGTCATTCTTTTTGATTTTACGTAAACCAATCGGCAACGATGGAACAATTGTTTGAAAACGGTGAATTATTCCTGACTTTTGGCAAAAAGTGGCCTGTTTTCAAGGGTTTGCGTCGGAAAAAAATACTTGCAATCCCCCTTGAAATCGCTTATACTCAGGGTGTGTGGTGGGGAAAAGTGGGGAAGATGTGAATAACAGTGCCACATTGGACCACGAAAACCCAAAAAGTAGGAAAGGAGGGCACCGCTATGGCCAGACTCATGGGCAAGTCCAATAACACCATTGACTCCAAGGGCCGGCTGGTGATCCCCTCCAATATGCGGGAAGCACTGGGAGACCGGTTTTATATCACCATCGGCGCCCAGCACTGCCTGACCATTTACCCCGAGGCCAAGTGGAACCAGATGTCCGAGGATATGGACGAGTTGCCCTACACCGAGGCCCGGGCACTGACGCTGCTGTATGCCAACGCTGTGGAGTGCGAGCCTGACGGTCAGGGCCGCGTTCTGATCCCCGCTGCCCTGCGGAACTACGCAAACCTGAAAAAAACTGCCACAATCGTTGGCATGAACGCCTTTGCCGAGATTTGGGATTCCGCCACCTGGACGGAGCGGGAACGCCAGATGCTGGAAGAGGACGATATGGCCGCCGCCATGGACGCCTTGGCGCGGGCCCGTCGGAATCGGAGCTGAGCTATGGAATTTACCCACAAGCCCGTTTTGCTGGCCGAGTGCATCGAAGCGCTGCATATCCGGCCGGAGGGAATTTATGTAGACGGCACACTGGGCCGTGCGGGGCACTCAAGAGAGATCGCCCAAAGGCTCACCACCGGCCGGCTGGTGTGCATTGACCGGGACCAGGCCGCTATCGACGCGGCCCAGGAGCGGCTGGCCCCCTGGATGGACCGGGTGACGCTGGTCCACAGCAATTTCGACCGGGTCAGCGAGATTTTGGCGGAGTTGGACATTCCCGGCGTGGACGGTATGTTATTTGATCTTGGAGTATCCTCTCCTCAGCTGGATGACGCGTCCCGTGGATTTTCCTATATGCATGACGCACCGCTGGACATGCGGATGGACGCCACCGCCCCTCTCACCGCTTATGATGTGGTAAACACCTGGAGCTACGAGGAGCTGCGTCGCATTTTGTTTGAGTACGGCGAGGAGCGCTACGCCCCCGCCATTGCGAAAAGAATCGTACAGGCCCGGGAGACCGCGCCGGTCCAGACTACATTGGAACTGGCGGAGCTAATCCGCTCCGCCATGCCTGCCGCCGCGCTCCGGGAGAAACAGCACCCGGCCAAGCGGAGCTTTCAGGCCATCCGCATTGCCGTCAACGGCGAGCTGGACGCCCTGCCGCCCATGCTCAGCGGAGCCATCGACCACCTGAACCCCGGCGGCCGGCTGGCCGTCATTACCTTCCATTCTCTGGAGGACCGCATTGTGAAGCGGGCCTTTCAGGATGCCGCCAAAGGCTGCACCTGTCCGCCGGAATTTCCGGTGTGCGTGTGCGGGAAAAAGCCCAGAGTGCGGCTGGTGACCCGGAAGCCCATCGTTTCGGGAGCGGCGGAGCTGGAAGAAAACAGCCGGGCCCGCAGCGCCAAGCTGCGGGTGGTAGAAAAATGTGACCCATTTGATATTTGACTTTTAAAAAGGGACAAGCCCTTTATTGTGTGTTGATTTTGTGGAAGGGAGGGACTCTGCAATGGCGTCAGCGGCCAGAGAATACCGTTATGCGCATCGGGAATTCAGCACAAACGGGAGTCTGGCCCGGGATCTGGACTGGGCAGTCCGGGAACGGGAATTGGAACATGCCGGCGAGGTCCCTCGCCACGAGCGGACACAGGCGGCTCCGAAGGTTTATCATAAGGAACAGGTTTTGGTGCGGGAGCGCCAGACGATCCCCGTGCTATCTGTGTTGGGGGTAACGGCTGTGGCCGTGGCCGCGGTGATGCTGCTGCTGAGCTATGTGCAGCTGACCACCTTGGCCGCCGACACCGTGGCTTTGAAAAGCGAACTGACGGTCTTGCAGGCGGAAAATGTCAGCCTGACGGCCCAGCACGAGCAGATGTTTGATATGGCCACCGTCAAGGAGGTGGCGGCTGCTGCCGGAATGGCCAAGCCCACCAGCAGCCAGATCACCTATCTGGATCTGGACAGCGAGGACAGCGCCGTGGTCTACCGGACGGAGACCCCCAGCGTTTTCAGCCGGATCTTAAGCTCCTTGCATCATGGAGTCTACGCCGTGGTGGAATATTTCGACTGAACCTGAAATAAGTATGTTGTGACACAGCGGGGAGTGAGAAGCCGGCGTCTTCTTACTCCCCTTCTTTGCTGAATTGCCCCTGAAAGGAGAACTCTATGGCATCCAATCCCCGGAGAAAAAGCGACGCGGCCCGGCGGGCCAATCAGGTCATCCGCAGCCGGACGGTGCTGGTCATGCTGCTGTTGGGCATCGTGACCTTTGCAGTGCTGTTCTGGAAGCTCTATGACATCCAGATCCGTCAGCACAGCGTATTGCAGGAAAAAGCCATCGAGCAGCAGACCCGCAGCGCCGTGGTCAACGCCTCCCGGGGCACCGTTTATGACCGAAACCTCAACACGCTGGCCATCTCCGCCACGGCGGAGGACGTAAACATCTCTCCGATGCGGATCGCGGAGTTTGTGGAGAGCCAAAAGGAAAAGCAGGAGAAGGCCGCCAAGAAGGCGGCGGATAAGGGAGAGACTTACACAGCCCCTATCCTGCGGGATCAGGCCTACATCGCCAAGGGCCTCAGCCGCATTCTGGGCGTGGAACAGGAGACTCTGGAAACCCGGATGACCAAGACCAACTATGACTACTGGAACATCAAGAAGCGGGCGGATCAGACGGTTTCCGACGAAGTTCGCCGTTTCATCAACGGCGAGATCGACCCTGACGGCAATGAGGTGCCGGAATCGGATCGGGTAAAGCTTCAAGGCGTATGGCTCCAGCCATCCTCCAAGCGGTACTACCTGTACGGATCTCTGGCTTCCGGCGTTCTGGGCTTTGTCAACTCCGACGGCGTGGGCAGTGTGGGTCTGGAGGCCAAGTACGACGATACCCTTACCGGTACTGCCGGGTATACCATCAGTGCCCGAAACGCCGCCGGCACGGAACTGATGTACAACTACGAGCAGATCTTCGATGCGGAAAACGGGCACAGTCTGGTGCTGACGCTGGATGCCAACGTCCAGATGAGTCTGGAAAACGGATTGGAGAGTATGCTGAAAAAATACGGCGCCAAAAACGGCGGCACCGGCATCGTTATGGATGTGAACTCCGGAGCTATCGTGGCTATGGCGTCCTATCCCAACTATGATCTGAATGACTACGGCACGATTTTTGACGATGCCCTGAAGACCAAGCTGGATACGGAGCTTGCCAAGATCGACGCAAAGCGCTCCACCTATGAATCGGAGGAGGCGTATGCCGAGGCCCGGTCTGCGGCCATCAACAGCGCCGTTCAGTCCCAGTGGCGCAACAAGTGCATCGACTCCACCTACGAGCCGGGTTCCACCTATAAGCCCATTACGCTGGCGGCGGCGCTGGAGGAGGGCAAGGTGACGAAAAACTCCACCTTCTACTGCTCCGGCTCCACCCATGTGCAGGGCTGGAACAAGGCCATCTACTGTTCCAACCACAGCGGCCACGGTCAGCAGACCCTCATCGAGGCGGTGGGCCATTCCTGCAACCCTGCCTTTATCAGCATGGGCCTGTCCGTGGGAACAGAGACCTACTACAAGTATCTGAAATCCTTCGGTCTGATGGATAAGACCGGCATCGACATGATCGGTGAGGTGAAGGGCATTTTTCAGGATGAAAAGAGCTTCAACTCTCAGGTGGTGTCGCTGGTGTCCTACTCCTTCGGCCAGACCTTCAACGTGACGCCCATTGAGCTGATCCGGGCTCAGGCGGCCTGCGTCAACGGCGGCTATCTCTATCAGCCCTACATTGTGGAGCAGGTGCTGGACGAGGACGGCAACGTTCTGTCCCAGCATGACTCTACTCCGGTGCGGCAGGTCATCAGCGAGGAGACCTCCGCCATTGTCCGGGAGGCGCTGGAATATGTGGTCTCCTCCGGCAGCGGCAAAAATGGCCGGGTGGCGGGCTACCGCATCGGCTGCAAGACCGGTACCGCCGATAAGACCGGCACCAAGACCAACGACAACCCAAAGGGCGACGTGGTGGTGTCCTTCATGTGCTTCGCCCCGGCAGACGATCCCAAGTACATCATGCTCCTGACTATGGACACCCCTCGCCGTGATACCGGCACCGCCGTGTACGGCGGTACCATGGTGGCTCCCGTGGCCGGTCAGATCATGGGCGAGATCCTGCCCGCACTGGGTATTGAACCGAATTACAGCGCCTCGGAGCTGGCGGGCGCCGATGCCGCCGTGCCCTATGTGGTGGGCAAGAGTGCAGCGGACGCGAAGGCAGCTTTGAAGGCGGCGGGCTTTGCCTGTACCACCGTGGGAAGTGGCGATACCGTGACGGACCAGACCCCGGCGGGCGGCGCCATCGTGCCCAATAATGCCTCCATCGTGCTCTATCTGGGCGTGGAGAAGCCAAATGCCCCCAGCACCGTCCCCAACGTGGTAGGTAAGACCCCGGCGGAGGCCAACAAGGCCCTGACCAATGCGGGCCTCATTATGAAGGTCACCGGCGCCACCAGCACCGGCGGCAGCACCGGCAGCGTCACCGCCATTTCCCAGAGCGCGGAGGCGGGGACGGAATTGGCTGCCGGCAGCGTGGTCACGGTGCGTTTCGGCGCGAAAACCACGGACTGACCGCCCCTTACCGCACTTTTTGCCTGATTTATGACACCATTTTCGGTATGCTTTCCGGAAAAACCTGCTACAATAGCCAAGGAGTGCTTTGTATACAGCCGCCGACTGCCCTGTGAGGGGGGCGGTGGACTTTCGTGAAACAATACCGATCAAATGGAGGAATACGATATGAAACTGCGGGAACTGCTCAACGGCGTCCCTGTCGCGTCCTGCGCGGTGGATCTGGAAATGGAGATCACCGGCGTCAGCTATGATTCCCGAGCCACCCAGCCCGGAGACCTGTTCGTAGCCATGACCGGCTACGCCACAGACGGCCACAAGTATATCGCCACGGCGCTGGAAAAGGGCGCGGCGGCGGTGTTGTGCCAGAATTTGCCGGAGGGGGATGGCCCTTATATCCGGACGGCGGATTCCCGCCGCGCGCTGGCGGTGATCGGGGCCAACTGGTTCGGCCATCCCGCCGAGGAGATGACCATGATCGCCGTCACCGGCACCTGCGGCAAGACCACCACCACCTATTTGCTGAAGGCTATTTTAGAGCAGGCACGGGGGGCCAAGGTAGGCCTTATCGGTACCAATCAGAACATGATCGGGCAGGAGGTCATCCCTACGGACCGCACCACGCCGGAATCCTTTGAGGTCCAGCGGCTCTTCCGGGAGATGGCGGACGCCGGGTGCGCCTATGCGGTGATGGAGACCTCCTCCCACGCCCTGTGTCTGGACCGGGTCTACGGCGTTCACTACGAGGTGGGTATCTTCACCAATCTGACCCAGGACCATCTGGATTTCCATGTAACGATGGAAAACTACTGCGATGCCAAGGCCATTTTGTTCCGGAACTGCGGCGTCGGCGTGGTGAACGGTGACGATCCGTGGACGCCCCGGCTGCTGAAGGATGCCACCTGTCAGGTGCGCACCTACGGCGTCAAGTACGAGGCGGACCTCCGGGCGGAAAACGTGGTGCTGTCTGCTGACGGCATCGCCTTTGACGCGGTGACAAAAACCGAGCGGGTACCCATCCGGGTGAATATCCCCGGCGGCTTTATGGTGTATAATACGTTGGATGTGCTGGGGGCCGCACTGGCGCTGGGCATTTCCCTGAAGGACAGCGCTGCTGTTCTGGCCAAGGTCCCCCATGTGCAGGGCCGGGTGGAGGTAGTCCCCACCCCCGGCAAGGACTATACCATCCTCATTGACTACGCCCACACGCCGGACAGCATGGTGAACGTGCTGCAAACGGTGAAGGAATTTGCCAAGGGCCGCACCGTGGCGGTGTTCGGCTGCGGCGGCGACCGTGACAAGACCAAGCGCCCCCGCATGGGCAAGGCGGCGGCGGACTGGTCCGATTTTGCCGTTGTCACTACCGACAATCCCCGGACCGAAGAACCTGCGGCCATCATCCGGGACATTCTGCCGGGCTTTGACGGCAGCAACACCCCTTACGAAGTGGTGGAGGACCGGGTGGAGGCCATCCGCTGGGCCATGGACCACGCCCAGAAGGACGATGTGATCGTTCTGTGCGGCAAGGGCCACGAGACCTATCAGGAAGTGAACCACCAGAAGTTCCACATGGATGAGCGGGAGATCGTGGCGGAGCACCTGAACAGCGGACGCTGAGGTCCGGCAGACTTTAGGTATTCCCGTTTCATAAATACAGCCGCGCAGCGGCGAAAACACCGGCCGGATGTGTACCGGCCGGTCAGCAAGAGAAAGGCCCTGACGGGGAAAGCTGTCAGGACCGGGATAAGGAGAAAGCATGAGTATCTATGTGGCGTTACTGGCCGGCTGTGTGCTGACCATAATTCTGGGCAAATTCGTACTGGCGGAGCTGCGGAAGCTGAAGGCCGGACAGGAGATCCGGCAGGACGGCCCCACCTGGCACAATTCCAAGGCGGGCACCCCCACCATGGGCGGCATCGCCTTTATTCTGGGCAGCGGCATCGTGACCTTTGCCTGCGGCTGGCAGCAGATGCTGGCGGGGGACTTCGCCCATCTGTATGTGTACCTGTTCGCCCTGATCTTCGGGCTCATCGGTTTTGTGGATGACTACCGCAAGGTCCGCCAGCACCAGAACGAGGGCCTGACCGCCAAGCAGAAGTTTGTCTTACAGCTTCTGGCGGCGGTGGTGTTCCTGTGCCTGATGCGGTATGAGGGCCTCCTGACCAACGATCTCTATATCCCCTTTGTCAACGTGACGCTGACAGTGAACTGGATCGTGTATCTGATCTTCGCCGCCTTCGTCATCGTGGGCTGCGTCAACTCCGTGAACCTCACCGATGGCATCGACGGTCTGGCCTCCAGCGTCACCGCCGTGGTCATGGCATTCTTCATGGGCACAGCCATGATCTGGAAATTCACCACACTGGGCATCTTCTCCGCCGCTCTGTGCGGCAGTCTGCTGGGCTTCTACGCCCTGTATAACCGCCATCCCGCCAAGTGCTTCATGGGGGACACCGGCAGCCTGTTTTTGGGCGGCGCGGTGGCGGCGCTGGCTTTTGCCTTTGATATGCCGCTGGTGCTGATCCCGGTGGGGATCATCTACATTCTGGAAACTTTATCCGATATTATACAGGTTGGATACTTCAAGGCCACCCACGGCAAGCGGTTTTTCAAAATGGCCCCTCTGCATCATCACTTGGAGCGGTGCGGCTGGAGCGAGGTGAAGATCGTAACGGTCTTTGTGTCCATTACGGCAGTGTTCTGCCTGCTGGCGTATTACGGCATCCGGGGCCGCTATCTGTAAACCGGTAAGACCTTGACTTGATTCGGAGAGAAAGGAGGAAACATCCATGACCCAGACACGGCCCCGCCGCCGTCCCCTGACCCATCAGGAGAAGCTGGCCCTTCAGGAGCGCAAGCAGCGCCGCCGGGAAAAAATGGAAGAGAGCCGGGAACTGGCCAAAGGTCCCATCGACCTGACCTTCTGTCTGCTGGTCATGCTGCTGACGGCCATCGGTCTGGTGATCCTCCTGTCCGCCAGCTTTCCCTTCGCCTATTATAAGGAGAATCCGTCCCGGCATAATCCTCTGTACTACTTTGAGCGGCAGGCGGTGTTTGCCGTACTGGGGACGGCGGTGATGCTGCTGGTCAGTAAATTCAACTATCAGCGGCTTCGCGGCGCGGGCAGAGCCTTGATCTATGTGTCCGTGATTTTCCTGATCCTGGTCATCATCCCCCACAACCCCATCGCGGTGACGGCCAAGGGCGCTACCCGCTGGCTGAAGATCGGCGTGCAGTTCCAGCCCTCGGAGATTGCCAAGGTGGCAATCATTACCTACTTTGCCGACAGTATTTCCCGAAAAAAGGACAAAATGCGCAGCTTCCGCTACGGCGTTCTGCCTTACGCATTTATTCTGGTAGTGGTGGCGGGCCTGGTGGCCGTTGAGCCCCACCTCTCCGGCGCGATCCTGATTTTGGGCGCGGGGGCGGCCATGATGCTTGTGGGTGGCATCAACTGGATCTGGGTAGGCACTGCCGCTGGCGCGGCGGTTGGCATGGTGTATGTGGCTTTATTTGTCATCGGCTATAACAAATCCCGCGTTATATACTGGCTGGACCCTTGGGCAGATGCCGCGGATAAGGGCTATCAGCTTTCCCAGAGCCTCATTACCATTGGCTCCGGCGGGTTGTGGGGACTGGGCCTTGGCAAGAGCCGGCAAAAATTCCTGTTTCTGCCGGAGGAGCACAACGATTTCATTTTCTCCATCGCCTGCGAGGAATTGGGTCTGGTGGGAGCCGGGATCATCATGCTGCTGTTTGCGGCGCTGATCCTTCGGGGCTACTGGATCGCCCTCCACACCCGTGACCGGTTCGGCACACTGTTAGTGGTGGGCTTTACCACGCAGCTGGCTGTGCAGGTGTTTTTGAACATCAGCGTGGTGACGGGGCTGCTCCCCACCACCGGCATCTCCCTGCCGTTTTTCAGCTACGGCGGCACCGCCCTGCTTATCCAGCTGGCGGAAATGGGTGTGATCCTGAGCGTATCCAGGCAAATGAAGCCAACAAAGGCAGGGTAAACACCTGCCTCAGCGTGTCGAAAAGTTTTTTCGCCCCGCTGACACATTTTCAGAACTGTTAGTTCTGAAAATATTGGATTTTAATGGCGCAGGACACCCTTCTTGGGCTGTCTCTTATACACATCTGACGCTGCCGACGATCGCATAAGTGTAGAT
>ENA-OYZW01001218-OYZW01001218.1-human-gut-metagenome-genome-assembly--contig:-NODE-1218-length-10414-cov-6.254947_pt1 | contig 10414 bp, 9 predicted proteins | sample MGYA00244075_ERZ653474 | MGnify/ENA primary metagenome ERZ653474 (study PRJEB26926, sample SAMN06164949) | human gut metagenome | biome: ENVO:00009003; feature: ENVO:2100002; material: ENVO:00002003...
CGAAGAAAAGTATTGCAAGGAGGCCATGGAGCATGAATTCAGAATACGGGCAGAGATTGTCTCTGCAAGAACTCAAGCAGCGCAACACCCAGCAGGCAGTACTTCCGACGCTGACAACGCCTCACGAAGCGTGTCCCTCGAAAACGGACTGGGAGCAAATGATGAACGATCTGGATGCACTGTGGTATCATGCGAATCGGCAGACGGATCTGTTGGAGAGCGTCAGCAGGCAGATGTCGCAGCTTCCCACGCGGACGCAGCTGGACGATCTGCTGGAGGCAGTGCGGCATCTGGATCAGATGACCGAACAGGCTGGGAAGCCGAAAGAGAATTCGTTTTCTCTGCGCAGAATCAGACTTCCCAGACTGCATCTGCCACACATCAGTATTCCGACATTGATCTCTCTGCTGATGGCGGCGGCAGTCCCGCTTCTGCTCTGGTGGGGCTTGGGCACCGTCTGGAGCAGCTCCAGCCTGTTGAGCCTGTGATTCCTGCGAGGCACTACACCGACAGAAAGGTATTGCAAAAAGAACGTGAAAAGAAGATCGCCCTCGGTCACAAGGCTGATGACCACGAGGACGAGGTGAGTTATGACTGGCAGCAGACCATGTGAGGTCTGCTATTTTTATTGCCCGAATTGATTTCGGGAGAAAGGAGCGCTATGGGTAGAAAGAGAAAAGAAACCAATATCGCAAGCGTCATGTATTCCTATGTGGGTACGGACGATCAGTTTGACGATTTCCTGAAAATGATGATCCACGACTATCTGTCTGTGGATCATCCATATACAAATCAGCCCGCTGATTTTGTTGCTAAAGTAGAAACAGAAGTCGCCTGATTTGTTTTGATAGCTATTCAAAAAATTGTGTGCTATGGTGTGTCGTGCATGATCGGCACACCATAGCGGAAAGGAACGATTATGAAAGTCTGGCTCTATTACCGGCTGTCCAGAGATGAGGATGAAGAACTGAACTCTCTGAATAACCAGCGGAAAATCATATACAACTTTGCCGTCAGCAATGGCCACGAGGTGGTGGGCGAATCCTTCGATGATAATGTCAGCGGTATGCACTTCAACCGTGAGGGCATCGACAAAATCTATGAGGTGGTCGAAGCGGGCAAGATCGAGGCGATCATCGTTAAAGACCTGTCCCGCCTGGGCCGTCACCGAACGCAGACAGCACTCTTTATTGACTACCTCCGAGAACATGATGTGCGGGTCCTATCCGCAACGGAAAATATCGACACCTTTAACGAGAACGATGATCTCATCATCGGCTTCAAGGGACTGGTCAACGACTTCTATGCCCGTGACGGCAGCCGTCGTGTGCGAACCGGTTACCGGCAGAAGCAAAAGGAGGGCATCGTGACCATCCCGCCCTTCGGCTATTTCAAGGATAAGAACACAAAAAAGGTCGTTGTCGTAGAAGAAGCCGCCGAAACGGTCCGGCTGATCTTCTCCGCCTATGTCGGCGGCAGCGGCATGAAGGCCATCGCCCGCACACTGAATGAGCAGAGAAGAAAAACGCCCGCGCTCATGCAGGTGGAACTGCTGAGCAAGCGCCTTCCCAACACCCAGGATGGCATCCTCAAGAAATATCTGTGGGATGCAACGATGGTGGCCCGAATCTTGAGAGATGAAAGCTACATCGGCACGCTGATCTGCCACAAGAGCGAGCGCAATAAGATCAATAAGACCTTCCGCTTCACAGACCCGGAGGAGCAGTTCCGCCACGAGAATTATCTGCCAGTGATCGTGACCTGTGAGATATGGGAGCAGGCTCAAGCACTCCTTGCAGAGCGCAAAGAGAAAAATGTCCGTGCGGGTACCAACCGGGGCATCCTCCGGTACGGGGGATTACTCCGCTGCAAGGATTGTGGCCGAACCTTTATCGGGAAACGAATCAAGTTGAAAAGCGGGGAACGGGTCGCCTATGTTTGCGACACCTACCATCGGTATGGCAGGGAACACTGCTCCTCTCACATGGTGGACGAGGAAGCGTTAGACAGATTGATCGGTGCGGAGATCCTGCGAACAAAGAAAATGTATGAGGAAAACTGGTCGCGGATGGAATGGCTCATCGAGAAATGGACACCGAAGGCTTCTACGGCCAGTGCCAAAATAGGTAAACTGCAAGAACACATCCTCTTACTGGAGGAAGAAGTAGAGGTGATCCTGATGGAACGCATTCGGGATAAGGCCAACGCGGAACGCTACGACCGCATGATCGCCAAGCGCGAGGAGCAGATCACGGAGGCCAAAAAGCAAATCGAAGAATTGCAGAATATTTCAGAAATGCTCCGCAGCCGACAGGCCAAGCTGAAGCGGGACATCAGCCTGATCGACGACATCCTGCGAGAGGGCAAAATGTCAGAAGCACATCTGAGAATGCTGGTGGAGAAGATCCTCGTTCATGAGGAGGACGGCAGGCTGGATTTGGAGATCCGGCTGAAAGCACCCTTCCGTGACCATCTGGATATCTTCGAAAACGGGGCGCAGACAGATTGCTTCCCCTCCGCAGATTTTGACTATGATAGGCTGGGTGCGGCGATCTACGGCGATTACTATGCTGGGTAGGTGATAACAGGTGCGGGTATGGCTCTATGCGCGGCTATCAAACGATGATGACCAAGAGATGAACTCTTTGCTGAATCAGCAAGAAATCTGCCAGGCATTTGCTGAGCAGCACGGGTACATCATCGTGGGACTATCATTCGATGATAATGTAAGCGGCATGAAATTTAACCGCCGTGGGCTGGACGAGCTCACGGCGGCTGTAGACGCTGATATGATCGACGCTGTCATCGTAAAAGATTTGTCCCGGCTTGGCCGCCATAGGACCCAGACTGCATTGTTTATTGATTACCTGCGGGAACACCAGGTGCGCGTGATCTCTGCCACGGAGGGCGTTGATACATTCCGCGACGAAGATGACTTGATCATCGGTGTCCGCGGCCTGATGAATGATTACTATGCAAAGGATATTGGCAAAAAGATTCGTGCTGGATACCGGCAGAAGCAAAAAGACGGCATCGTCATCACGCCGCCCTTCGGCTACTGGAAAGACAAAAATACGGGGCAGATCAGGATAGACGCAGAGGCGGCAGTCACGGTGCAGCTCATCTATTCTCTGTACTTGCAGGGGTATGGGCAGAAAGAAATTGCCCGGCGGCTCAACGCTGCGGGGCGAAAGACACCGGCGCAGCTCCGAGCCGAGCGGTGTGGCAGAGAAGTACGACAAACGCACAAAACCCGTGACGGTCAGTTCCTATGGACATATGCCAGTGTGAAAAACATCTTGGTGGAAGAAGCATACACCGGCGTGCTGAACAACCACCGCAGAGAATACAACAACGGAAAAGCCAAGCATATAGACAAAACCGACTGGTATCGTCATGAGGGAGTCTTCCCCGTAATCATAGAAAAACAGGAATGGGAGCAGGTACAGGCGTTACTCAAGCGGCAGGCACGACCTGCAAACGGCAATCAGGCCAAGCACCGTTACGCGGGGCTGCTAACCTGCCGAGAATGTGGGAATGCGTTCATTCCTGCGATTCGCTGCTGGAACGGCAAGAGCCGTGTGGAATATGTGTGCCGTGGGTATCATCGGAATGGAAAAACCTACTGCTCCTCCCACCGCATTCATGAGGAGGTGCTGGATGCAGCGGTGCAGGAGTATGCCGAAACTGTGAGGAAGCAGTGCGCTGAGGAACTAAAGAAACTGGTGCAGATGCAAAAAATGTGGGCGTTGAGGAAACCAATCCTCGACGCCCACATTTTGTCGTTGCAGAAAAGAATTCGGGAGCTGGAGCAGGAGATTGACGGCTTAGCATGGGAAAGAATTACTTATTTCCGTTTCTAAAATTGCAGATTTATGCTATATGCTAAAATAGACGAAGTGGACTTTTGACCGTATGTGTGATAAAATATATAAAATTACCTGAGCTGGGAGGTTCCATATGTATAAAGCATTTCTTTCCCATTCTTCATTAGATAAACCGGTCGTTCGGAAGATTAAAGAAAATATTCAACGAATCTGGACTTACTTCGATGAGGACTGTTTTGAGCCTGGAGAAGACTTTCGAAGCGCTATTGTGGAGCGCCTTTCGAACACAAATCTTTTTGTACTGTTTGTTTCGAAAAGCTCTCTTGATTCTGCGTGGGTGAAGTTTGAAATAGACGAAGCGTATTGGCAAACTATAAAACGAAATAATATTTCCGTCTTAGTTCTTACTTTGGAAGATGTTTCTCTTGCGGCAATACCAGCTTGGATGCAAAAAGCGAAGTTTGAGGCCGTGCATTCGCCTAAACAGGCAGCGCAAATAATAAGGAATATGTTATTCGATAGTGTATCTATGTCGGGCGGAGTATACATAGGACGAGAAGCTGATATCCTTAAATTTAACAATGATTTGATCCAGTGCAAAGATAAAGTGCCAAATGTTTTTGCAATTACAGGGTTAAACGGAATTGGCCGCCGCACTTTTATAAAAGACATTTTCGAGAAACGTTTTGCACTGCCATTCATTGCTCAATTTGAACTAAGCGGTACAGAAGGATTAATCGAATTGTACCGAAAACTATTAGATGAAAATATAGAAAATCTTTCCTCGGAAAGAATTAATGAGTTATATAGTTGGTTTTTATCAGCATCTCCACAGAACCAAAGCTCAGAAGTATGTAGAGTCTTGGCGCTACACTCCAGTAATCGAACATGTCCTATTATTGTAGACAATAATGCGTTTCTGAAAGATGATGGATATTATCGACCTGACATACTCCATATGCTGAAAACTTTTTCGCATGATTATCCAGATTGTTACCTGGTACTCGTGCATACTCGTTTGCCGAAATTAGACTACAATGATGAAGGGCTTGCTCATTTGTGTCGTTTGAATGCTCTTGATGAATCAAGCTGTTATGCTCTGTTTGACGCTTTACTTAAAAGACAAGCAGTGGAAACCCCCGATCAGTCACAGGTAAAAGAGATCGCTTCATATTTAGAGGGATATCCACCTTCCATATATAATGCAGTTAAAGCATGCTCTCTTGAGGGTGTTGATTTAGTTTGTAGTGACAAACGTGCTCTGTTAGACTTCCAAGAAAGAATTTTTAAGGATTTTTTAGATAAGCTTCCTTTTTCTGATGCTGAGTGGAATGTGTTAACAGCATTATATAATATGGGGAACATTTCGATTGCACCTTTGGCGGAAGTGCTTGATTCCACTTTAGAAGATGTTGCGCAGCTATTAAAAAAAGTATACGAATATAATGTTGTTGTTTGCACAGAAGGTTTGTATAGCATAGCGCCTCCAATGCGTGTGGCAATTGAAAGAAAGCTCCGACATTATACCCCCAATGATTTTGCTAAAATTTCCAGAAAGTTAATAGCGAGATTTTGGAATCAACACCAGGAAAGCTCTATTTCGTTTAGTCTAATTGATACGATGATTTATGCGGTATTGCGTAGTGGGCAAGATGATGAATTAATGAAGTTCAAAAATTATGTCTTGCCATCGCACCTTTTAGAAGCTGCAGAAAAAGCAAATAGAGATATGCAGTGGGAGCAAGCGGAGCGATATGCGCGGAAGGCGATTGAATTGGATCGGGATTTGTTACCGGCTCACATACTTTTATTTAAGGTGTTGGTCCGCCAGGAAAATGGTCATACACGAGCTGAAAAAAACCGCGAAGAAGATAAGATTCTGGAAATTCTGCAAGCTGCTCATAGCAAAGAAGCGGACTATTTGGAAGGCTTTCGCAACTTAAAGCGACACAGGTACTATGATGCGGTCAAGGCACTGCAACGCGCTATTCTTTCTGGTGACTCTTCCATTCCTACATATAGAGATTTGGCCGAGTGTTATTATCAAGTTAATGAGGTTGAGAAAGCTCAAGAACAGATTGATAATATTATGAGTTCTGGAAACAGGAAAATTAACAATGCTTTTATATTAGATCTTGCCTCCAAAATTGCTATTAGCCAAGGAAAATTTGATAAAGCAACTGAATTGTTGGATAAGCAATCTTTGGTGGATCACCCTGAAAATGTTGAGCATCGAAAAGCAACTTATGAAATTAAAAAAGGAAACTACCCTAAAGCGTTTGAGCATGCGACTAATGCTTGTAACGGAGAAAGAGTTCTTCCTCAGATGCATCTTTTGCGTATGAATATTGCAATACATCTTGAAGATTGGAAAACAGCGGAGGAAGAATATAAAAAAATTGATGAACTATATAAGCATTATCCCTTTGATGTCAGAGAAATATTGCATGCAACCCTGATTTTGCGGACACAAGGGGCCGATGCTGCCGAAGCAGCATTTAAACGCATTCATCATCCAAATACACCATATGCACGTGGAATCCGTTATAAAATAATTGAGGAGCAACTTCGCAGCGGATTTATTAATCCAATAAAGAAACAAGCGCTTATCAGCGAAAAAAGCGAACTGGAAACCCAAAAAATGTTTGATATCCTTAACCAACTCCAGTGTTATGATGGCGATTGAAACATAAGATAATGCCAACATTTTGTGAATTTATAGCAATTATCCTTTAAACAGTACTAAAGAAGGATGCGGTATTACCGCATCCTTCTTGTTTGGTACGGGTAGTGGGACTCGAACCCACACGCCTCACGGCAGAGGAACCTAAATCCTCCGAGTCTACCAATTCCACCATACCCGCATATTAAGTTTTAAGAGCTTGCACTGGCGATAAAATCCTACACTGAGGTGACATCACCTAAATCTCGCATGTCTACCAATTCCATCACAGGCGCATATATGAGCGGCAGGGCTTCCTGTCGCTATTTTATTGCCCTCTGTTTTTGCAAGGCGAGGAACCGAGGCGGAGCGTAACGCTTGACCCGCATCTATAAAAACAGGATGAACCCGCTTTTACCAAAGAGTAAGCACGGCAAATGATGGAGCGGAAAACCTACACTGAGGTGACATCACCTAAATCCATCGCGTATACCAATTTCGCCACGGGCGCATATACAGGCGAGCGGCGGCGCAAGCGTCCGCCGGCCGCCTGATTTTTTACTTCAAAAACGGAGCCGGGTCAAAGGTATAGACGTCGTCCTCTCCGCAATAGCCGCACACGCCCATACGCGGAGAATTTACGATTGGAAGCGCAGAATCGTGCGGATGGCTTTCCATGCAGTCTTCGCAGAAATACGGATACTGATCCTCCCATTCGCATTCACAGCAGATCCAATCGGCTTCCTTTCCGCATTTTCCGCACAGGAATCGGATCGGCTCGTTTCTCCCGAGCAGACGAACAGATTTGCGCTGCTTCGGGCGCAGCAGTGTTCCCACTACCGTGATCGTCAGCTCCGTTGTAGAGCCGAAATCATACTCATAATGGAGCTTGCTCCCATCGCGCAGCATCCCGACTATGGTGTTTTTCGAGAGTTGCTCATAGTTCCCCACAAAAAACGCGCTTTCGTGCCCACAGCATTCCAGCCAGATATCCCGCAGGAACCGATCGAGCGTTTTTAGCGTGGCGCTCATCGGCATATCCAGATACAGCCAATACGCCTTTTCGTCTGTGCCCTCCACCTTCAGCAGCTTGCACGTCTGCGCATCGTCGGCAGCATCATTGTGCTTTTCCAGCAGATGCTTCTTAAACGCTGTTTTGGAAATCGTTCCCCCGCAAAGATAGCAGTTTCCTTTTGATGCCGCTTGCGCCATAAGAGCCTCCCTCCAAGTGCTTGTCAACGGCGGTACACAAATCCCGCGTCAACACACAACAAAAACCCCTCACTGAGGTGACATCACCGAAATCCATCGCGTATACCAATTTCGCCACGGGCGCATAACCAGGGGTATTATACCACATTTCCCACCCACCGGCAAGGGAAACCTTGCAAATCCCGGCGGGATGTGGCATGATAGGAGAAAACCATCAGAGGAGGATGCCCCATGGACACCGAGAAGCTGTATGACCGGGACGCATTTTTGAAGGAGTTCGACGCCGTCGTCACCGACTGCCGGCCCGGCAAGGGGGACACATATCTTGTGACCCTGGACCGCACGGCCTTTTACCCGGAGGGCGGCGGCCAACCGGCAGACCGCGGCGATCTGGGCGGCGCGGCGGTGCTGGACGTCCAGGAGCAGGACGGCCTGGTGCTCCACACCTGCGACCGGCCCCTGACCGTGGGGGCCTCCGTCCACGGTGCCATCGACTGGTCCCGCCGCTTTGACCATATGCAGCAGCACTCCGGCGAGCACATCGTCAGCGGTATGCTGTGCGCTGCCTTTTCCTGCGACAATGTGGGCTTCCACATGGGGGCGGACGTGGTCACCATCGACTATAACGCCCCCATGACCTGGAACCAGGTGCTGGAGGTGGAGGCCCGGGCCAACCGCTACATCTGGGAAAATCACCCCTTCCGGGCCTATTATCCCGCCCCGGAGGAGCTGGCCGCCATCCCCTACCGCAGCAAAAAGGCCCTGGAGGGGCCGGTGCGGATCACGGAGTTCCCCGGGGCCGACTGCTGCGCCTGCTGCGGTACCCATGTAGCCGCCAGCGGCCAGGTGGGACTGGTGAAGTTCCTGTCCTGCCAGAAGCTCCGGGAGGGCGTGCGGCTGGAGCTGCTGTGCGGCGGCCGGGCCATGGGCTACCTGTCCCGGGCCTGGGACCAGAGCCGCCTGATCGGCCAGGCCCTGTCGGTGAAGCCGCTGGCAGCCTTCCCGGCGGTGCAGCGGCTGGAGGGGCAGGTGCGGGAGAGCCGGGAGCGCTGCGCCGCCCTGGAGGAGCAGTCGTTCCGGCAGCTGGCGGAGCGCTATCAGAACGCCGGGAACGTGCTGCTGGTGCAGCCGGACCTGGAGCCGGACAGCGTCCGGCGGCTGTGCGACGCCGTCAGCGGCACCTGCGGCGGCCGGTGCGCCGTTTTCGCCGGCAGCGACGGCAGCTATCGCTGGGCCGTGATCCACCCGGGGCAGGACCTGCGTCCCCTGATCCGGGACATGAACCAGGCCCTCCATAGCCGGGGCGGCGGCCGGGACGGCTTCGCCCAGGGCAGCGCCGCCTGCACCGCGGACGAAATTCAGGCGTTTTTCAGAGAACGGCCCTGAGCATAAAAAACGTCCGGCTGAGCCGGACGTTTTTTACAGCTTGTCAAGAAAGTCTCGCAGAGTTTGCCGCCCGCAGGCGGCAAATCAAGTGCAATCCATTTTTTGCCGGGGCGTGTATCTGGCAAAAAATACTTCTCAGTCTGCAAGTGTGGAATTTGTTTGCTGCCGGCAAACAAATTATGCGCGCGGCAGACTGCAAGCCTTTTGTTCAAAAAGGGCTCCGCCCTTTTTGGACAGTCTCAAAAAACGTCCGGCTCAGCCGGACGTTTTTTTTCAGAAGTCCACGGTGCCCTCCAGCACCCGCAGGTCATAGGGCTCAAAGGTGACGCGGCGGTATTTCTCCACGTCCATCTTCACGCCGGTCCAGTCGGAGTGGATCTCGCCGTTCTGCTTGATGAGAATGTCGTACAGAATGTCATAGGTCACGCCGTCGTCCCCGGTTTCCGCAATGGTGGAATAGGGCAGGGTCTTGTGATAGGTCATGTGCAGGCCCTTATACTCGAAGTGGAAGCCGTTGCGCATGCGGCAGCCGTCCAGCCCCCGATAGGTGAACAGCCGCTTCAGGTCCTGCAGAATGGGGTCATGGTCCTGGTCATACAGGTTCTCCGGCGTGGTCTCGGTATAGTCGTACCGGAACTGGATGGGGATGCCGTAGGGCAGGAACCGCTCCACATACTGGGGGAGCTTCTCCGCCGGGTACTTCTTATACAGCACGCAGTTGATGCGGGTGGGACAGGCGATCTGCCCCAGCACCTGGTCGGGACTCTCCTCCACATATTTCACCAGGTGGCGGGAGATGTTCATGCAGGTGATCTTGTCCCGGTTGCGGCGGGTAAAGTCCAGCATCTCCTCCGCCGTGTAGAAGCCGGTCTGCACCGGGAAGGTGGTGTTGATATACACCTTGTGGGTGGTGGGGATGGCGTCCAGCATTTTCTGCAGGGCCTCCAGATTGGCCAGAGGCTCGCCGCCGGTGAACACAAAGTCGCACCGGGGGGTGATGGCGTCCATGGTGCGGATGCTGTCCAGAATGGCGTCCAGGCTGAAGCCGGTGCAGTCGGCGTATTCCTTTTTGTTGATGCAGAAGGGGCAGTGGTTGTTGCAGTCGTAGGGCACGAACACCGTGACGGTGGCCCCGCCCTCGCGGGTCTTATAGGGGTTGCTCATATATTGATCCAGTCCTCCCAGAAAATCTTCCCGAATATTTTATACCTTTTTCACCAAAAAAGCAAGGAATTTTTGACAAAATTCACATGATTTTTTCTAATGCGACCCGGTATGACCGCCTGCGAATGCATCCCCGGCACGGCGCAGCCGCAAGGGCTTGCGG
>ENA-OYZW01001221-OYZW01001221.1-human-gut-metagenome-genome-assembly--contig:-NODE-1221-length-10398-cov-5.843179_pt1 | contig 10398 bp, 8 predicted proteins | sample MGYA00244075_ERZ653474 | MGnify/ENA primary metagenome ERZ653474 (study PRJEB26926, sample SAMN06164949) | human gut metagenome | biome: ENVO:00009003; feature: ENVO:2100002; material: ENVO:00002003...
CAGCGTCAGATGTGTATAAGAGAAAGTCCGGAAGCAGGGATTGCAGCAGGTCATCTGCACCGACATCGCCCGCGACGGAATGCTCTGCGGCCCCGCGACATCGTTCTACGCCGCCCTCCAAGCGGAATTTCCCGACGTGGAGATCACCGTCAGCGGCGGCATCTCTTCGATGTCGGACATCGAAGAGTTAGACCGGCAGGGCCTGCGGAGCGTCATCGTCGGCAAAGCCCTCTACGAAGGGCGCATCACCCTCAAAGACCTCGCGCGATGCTTGCCAAACGCATAATCCCCTGCCTCGACATCCGCGACGGACAGACCGTCAAGGGCATCAACTTCGTGGGACTGCGCCAGGTCGGCGATCCCGTGGAGCTGGGTGCGAAATACGCCGCCGAAGGGGCCGACGAACTGGTCTACCTCGACATCAGCGCCTCGGAGGAGGGACGCCGCACCTTCACGGAGCTGGTCGCGCGCATCGCCGCGCGCATCGACATCCCGTTCACCGTCGGAGGCGGCATCTCGTCGGTCGACGACGCCTCCAGGCTGCTCGACGCCGGAGCCGACAAGATCACCCTCAACAGCGCCGCCGTGGCCAACCCCGCGCTGATCGACGCCATCGCCGCCAGATACGGCTCGCAGTTCGTCGTCGCGGCCATCGACGCCCGGACCGTCGACGGCCGCTGGGTCGTCACGACCCACGGAGGCCGACGCCCCACCCAGCGCGAACTCTTCGCCTGGGCCGCCGAGGCCGCCGACCGCGGCGCGGGCGAAATCCTCTTCACCTCGATGGACCACGACGGCACGAAGAACGGCTACCCGTGCGACACCTTCGCGCGGCTGGCGGAACTGCCCGTCCCGATCATCGCCTCGGGCGGCGCGGGCACGGCGGACCACATCGCCGACGTGCTGACCCTCGGCCGTGCCGACGCGGCGTTGGCCGCCAGCATCTTCCATTACAACGAGATTCCGATACCCGTATTGAAGCGGGAGTTGAAGAAACGCAACATAAACGTCAGATTATAAAACCACTATGAAAATCGAAGGAAAACCGTTTTCGGCGTTCGACGCCGCAAAACTCCCCGGCGGACTCGTCCCCGCCGTCATTCAGGACGACCGCACCCTCCAGGTCCTCATGCTGGGCTACATGAACCGCGAAGCCTATGAAAAAAGCCTCGCCGAAGGCCGCGTCACGTTTTACAGCCGCTCGCGCCAGCGTCTCTGGACCAAGGGCGAGACCAGCGGCAACTGGCTCGACATCGTGTCGGTGGCCGCCGACTGCGACTGCGACACGCTGCTCATCCGCGTCATCCCCCACGGCCCGACCTGCCACACGGGGTCGAAAACCTGCTTCGGAGAGGCCGTGCCCGAAACCGAAGGTTTCATCCGCTACCTGCAAAGCGTCATCCGGGGACGTCACGCCGAGATGCCCGAAGGCTCCTACACCTCGAAGCTCTTCAACCGCGGCGTGAACAAGATCGCGCAGAAGGTCGGCGAGGAGGCTGTGGAGACCGTCATCGAGGCCGTGGCCCAGAACCGCGAGGCGATGATCTACGAGGCTTCGGACCTCGTCTACCACCTGCTCGTGCTGCTCGAAGCCACCGGATGCTCGATCGCCGACCTCGAAAAAGAGTTGGCGCGCAGGCACTCCTGACCCCTCCCGGAAGCGTTCCGACACCCGGAAAAGCCGCTTCGGGCGAAAGAATGTAACGAATTGTTTGCTTTTTTCGCCCGAAGCGCTTATTTTTGCAATCGAACACCGTCAGCATCAGCGTCAAAGACTGCATGAAAACCGTAATCACATCCGAATACGAAGCCCTGTTCCGCCAACATTTCCGGCTGGCGACACTCTATGCCGAACGCATCGTCGGTTCGGCCCACGAAGCCGAGGACATCGTGCAGGAGGTCTTCATCGCGCTGCTCGACGTCGATTTCAGCCAGATCCGCCAGAAGGAGAGCTATCTCTACCGCTGCGTGCGCAACGCGGCGCTCGACCACCTGCACGCCCGGATGAAGAACCGCTTCTACGACATCAACTCGAAGGAGACGGTGCGCCTGGCCGCCGAAGAGAACGCCCCCGGCGACGAACAGGCTATGATCGAGCAGATTGCGGCCATCTACCGCCGGATCGAGGCGCTGCCCGAACAGGGACGCCGCATCTTCAAGATGATCTGCATCGAGCACAAAAGCTACGTCGAGACGGCCCGCCTGCTTTCGCTCTCGCTCCACACCGTGAAGACCCACATGTCGCGCTCGTTCAAAGCCCTGCGCAAAATATCGATGTTCTTCCTCACGCTTTTTTAGGTCCCGGACAGCCGGAGTCCGCCCCCCCCGAATCCGATTTTAATCCGACCCGATTTCGCCCCACCGCACCGAAAGGACGAAATCCCGATTCCGCTTTTGTGTTACAATCCGTAACCCACCTGCAAATTTTTCACAAAAAAACGCCGGCATTGTATGTCCGGCGTTCGTTTTTTCGGTCTATTCCATAGGAAACGTTGTTTCCGGCCACACCGACCAACCTGAAAACACGGAAAACGACATGAGTTTCGAAAACCAGATCAAAGAAATACTCAAAGCCCGCCTCGAGGGAACCGCCACCGAAGAGGAACTGGCGATCCTCCGGGAGTGGCTCGACCGCTCGCCGCAGAACCGGGAGTTGGCGGAACTGCTGGAGGAGTCGGCGGAGAACCTTCCGCTGCTGGGCCGGATATACGGCTACGACGAACAGCGCGTATGGGGCAACATCCGCAAGGCGGCCCGCAAGCGCCGGATGCGCATGCTGGCTGCCACGGCCCGGAAATACGCGGCGGTCGCCGCCATGGCGGCGCTGCTGGCCGGCGGCGGCTGGTGGACGCTCGGCCGCCGGGCCGAACGGCTCGCACGGCAGGCTTACATCGAGCAGCTGACGCCCGGGGTACGGGGCGCCGTGCTGACCCTTTCGTCGGGCGAGAACGTCGCGCTCGAAGCGGGCGGGCGGCGGATGCTCGTCGAACAGGACGGCACGCGCCTCGAGATCGCCGGCGAGGAGCTGGCCTACCACAAGGTGGAGGCCGAGCAGGAGATTCCGATGACGAACACCGTCACCGTACCGCGCGGCAAGGAGTTCTCGCTCCGCCTCTCGGACGGCACGCAGGTATGGCTCAACTCCGAGTCGAGCCTCGTCTTCCCGGTCCGCTTCGGCGACGGGCCGCGCGAGGTGACCGTGACGGGCGAAGCCTACTTCGACGTGGCGCACGACGCCTCGCGGCGGTTCGTGGTCCACGCCGACACGGTTTCCGTAAGCGTCTACGGCACGGCGTTCAACATCTCGTCCTACGCCGACGAGGGCGCGATCGAGACCACGCTCGTGAGGGGCAGCGTCGAGGTGCGGAGCGGACACCGCCGCGCAATGCTCCAGCCGGGCCAGCAGGCCCGCGTGGGGCGCGAAGGGGCTATCTTCGACGTGCGGCAGGTCGCCGCCGAAGATTACGCCGCCTGGACCCGGGGACTGTTCACCTTCAACGACGAGACGATCGCCTCGATATGCCGCAAACTCTCGCGCTGGTACGGCGTGGAGATCGTCCCGCGGGGCGTCGACGCCGACAAGGTGCGCTACACGGGCGTCGTGAAACGCTACGAAACCTTTGCCGAAATGGCCCGTCTGCTGGCGCGCACCGATCAGATACGCGCCGATGTCGAGGAGGGGAAGATCGTGCTCTGCATCGACCGTGACAACGATTGATGCCGGTTAGTTGGGAAGCCGCCCGACGGGGCGGCATTCGTGTCACTTAAAACACAGCTATTATGAGGAAACTTTACCTATCAGTATCGCACCGAAGGCCATGGCTTGCCGTGTGCATGTGGCTGCTGGCGATTTCCGTCTGGGGCGCGCCCCGGCAGGCGACGGCGAGCGAAGCCTACCAGCAGCGCAGGGAACGCATCTCCGTATCGTTCCGCAACGCGTCGCTGGCCGAAGTTCTCCAACGGATCAAACAGCAGACGGGATATTACATCCTCTATAATAGCGACGCCGTGCGGGGAATCGGCGGCATCTCCTTCAGCAAGGCCGATGCCCCGGTGCGCGAAGTGCTCGACGAAGCGCTGCGCGGCACGCGGCTCGAATACTCGATCGACGACGACACGATCGTGATCCGTGGCCGAAGCGGGGGGGGGGAACGCCTCCGCCCCGCAGAAAGCCCCGGACAAGGTCGTCAGCGGACGTGTGACGGACACGGCCGGCGCGCCGCTCGTGGGCGTGAACATCCTGATCCAGGGGACCGCCACGGGAGTCGTGTCGGGGTCCGACGGCGGATTCTCGATCCGCATGCCCGAGGGCCGCGACAACCTGATCTTCTCCCACATCGGCTACGTCTCGCAAACGCTTCCCTCGGCACAGACCAGACTGGTCAGGCTGGTGCAGGACGAACAGGAGATCGAAAACGTCGTGGTGACCGGCATCTTCACCCGCAAGAAGGAGAGCTACACGGGTTCGGCCACGACCATCACGTCGGGCCAGCTGGCCCGCGTGAGTAACCGCAACGTCTTCGAGAGCCTGAAAAACATCGAGCCATCGCTCTACATCATGGACAACACGCTGATGGGCTCCGACCCCAACACGCTGCCGGACATGCAGCTGCGCGGTATCACCACCTTCCCCTCGGAATCCACGGGCGTCAATATCAAGGGCAACTACCAGAACCGCCCCAACCAGCCGCTGTTCATCCTCGACGGGTTCGAAACCACGGCCGAGAAGGTGATGGACATGGACATGACCCGTATCGAGAGCATCACCATCCTCAAGGACGCCGCGGCCAAGGCGCTCTACGGCTCGAAGGCCGCCAACGGCGTCATCGTCATCGAGACCAAACGCCTGGCCGGCAATCAGGAGCTGGTGACCTACACCGGAAGCATCGAGGTGTCGATGCCCGACCTGACGAGCTACAACCTCTGCAACGCCTGGGAGAAGCTCGAGGCCGAGCGCATCGAGGGCGTCTACACCTCGGCGAATCCCCAGACGCAGGTGGATCTCACCAAACGCTACAACGCACTCAAAGCGCAGGTGCTCGGCGGACTGGACACCTACTGGCTCGCAAAACCCCTGCGCACGGGCGTCGGCCACAAACACACCCTCTCGGTCGAACTGGGCGACAGCCGCAAGCTGCGGGCGATGATCGACTTCTCGTACAACAACGTGGCGGGCGTGATGAAGGGTTCGGAGCGCACGGTGCTCTCGGGCGACGTGAACGTTTCGTACCGCAAGAAAAGCTTCCTGTTCCGCAACATATTGAGCGTCAGCAACACCAGGAGCGACAATTCGCCGTGGGGCGATTTCGGGGACTACGCCCGGATGAATCCCTACTGGAGCGCAGTCGATCCCCAGACGGGCCAGATCGCCCGCTGGGCCTACGACGAAGTGGCCAACCCGATGTACGACGCCACGCTCGGAACGCTCGACCGCGAGACCTACACCAGCGTGACGGACAACTTCTACGCCGAATGGCAGGCCACCGAGGCGCTGAAACTCACCGCCCGCCTCGGCATCGCCGTAAAGCGCAGCGACGCCGACGAATTCTATCCGGCCAAGCATTCGAAATTCGCCACCTCGGCCTACGAAAGCACGAGCATGCAGCTGCGCAAAGGCTCCTACCAGCTCGACAACGGCAAGAGCAGCGACATTTCGGGCGAAATCTACGCCAACTACGCCAAAAACTGGGGCAGGCACTACCTCTACGTCAACGCCGGCGGCCGGATCGCCGAAAACACGTACAGCGCCTACCAGCACTACGCCGAGGGATTCCCCAACAGCCAGACGGCCGACATCACCTTCGCCCGGCAGTACGCCCAGGACAAAAAGCCCGTCGGCATCTCGTCGATCACGCGCGAAATCAGTTTCCTGGGAACCGCGTCGTACAGCTACGACGACCGTTACAACGTCGACCTCACGTTCCGCGAAAGCGCCTCGTCGCTCTACGGCGCCGACAACCGCTGGTCGTCGGCATGGAGCGCCGGCGTGGCGTGGAACCTCCACAACGAACCCTTCCTGCGCGATCAGGACGTTTTGAAACAATTCAAGATCCGCGCCTCGGCCGGACTGACGGGCAACCAGAACTACGACACCAACGAAGTGCTGGCCACCTATCTCTACTACACCGGGGCCACCTACCACGGACAGACGGGCGCCTACCTCTCGAAGATGCCCAACCCCGCCCTCAAATGGGAACAGCGCATGGACTACAACGTGGGCGCCGACATTACGGTCCACCGCGCAACGATCGCCTTCGACTACTACAACTCGGTGACCGAGAACATGCTCACCGACGTGGCGATCCCCACCTCCACGGGTTTCGACACCGTGAAGGACAACCTGGGCAAAGTCCGCAACCGCGGCATCGAGGCCAAATTGAGCTATACGCTCTGGCAGGGCAAACAGGGCTTTTTCAACCTCTTCGGCTCGATCGCCTATAACAAGAACATCATCATCAACCTCTCCGAAAGCCTCAAGGCCTACAACGAAAAGATGATGGCCCAGGCGCAGGACAAGAGCAACTCGACGCCCGTGCTGATCTATCAGGACGGAATGCCGATGAACGCCATCTGGGCCGTGCCGTCGCTGGGCATCGACCCCACGACGGGTCAGGAAATCTACGTCAGGAAGGACGGCACGCTGACCTACGAGTACGACGCGCAGGATCAGGTCGTGGCCGGCATCAGCGCCCCCAAGTACCGCGGCAACTTCGGCTTCGCGGCCGAGTACAAGGGCTTCGGGTTAAGCGCCACCTGCACCTTCCTCGGCGGCGGGCAGCGGTACAACACCACGCTGGTCAACAAGGTCGAGAACGTCGACATCCACTACAACGTCGACCGCCGCGTGCTCTACGGCCGCTGGCAGACTCCGGGCCAGAACGCCATGTTCAAGAAACTCGGCTCCTACACCGACGAAAACGGCAAGCAGCACGACGAAAAGACCCGGGCCACGACGCGCTTCGTGCAGGACAACAACGAGCTGACGTTCTCGTCGCTGAGCCTCTATTACGAGTTCAACCCGCGGCTGATCAGCAAAATCCGCCTCAAGCGGCTCAAGCTGGCCTTTTACATGAACAACATCGCCACGCTCTCGTCGATCCGCATCGAGCGCGGCACGACCTATCCCTTCGCACGGAGCATGTCGTTCCAGCTGACCGGAACCTTCTAACACAAACCACCGAAGCCATGAAAAACAGCATCAAATACCTCCTTCTGTCCGCCGCAGCCCTCGCAGCCGTCTCGTGCGAGAGCTGGCTCGACGTGACGCCCCCGTCGGAAATCCGCGCCGAGGCCCACTACTCCTCGGCCGAAGGCTTCCAGCAGACGCTCATCGGCTGCTACCTCGCCATGGGCGAAACCGACCTCTACGGCGAAAACCTGACGTGGCACATGGTCGAAATACTGGGCCGCCAGTACGACGCCCGCAAGAACACCGCCGCGGACGACTACGACCTCGACCGCTACAACTACAAAACCACGAAATCCACCGAAGTGATCGAAAAGGTCTGGGAGAAATCCTACTCGGTGATCGCCAACGTCAACGACGCCCTCGACCACATCGACCGCCGGAAGGACGAACTCGACTCGGTCAACTACCGCATCATCAAGGGCGAACTGCTCGCCGTGAGGGCCTACATCCACTTCGACCTGATACGCCTGTTCGGGTGCAGCGACCTGGCCGGACGCACCGACCTGGAGAGCCGTCACACGGTCCCCTACCTGACGAGCGTCGACAAGGACGCGGCGCCGCAGCTGACCTACGCCGAGACGCTCCGCCGCATGATCGCCGACCTCACGGAGGCCGCCCGCCTGCTGGAGATCGACCCCATCCGGGCCAGGTATCCCGAAAGCATCTATACCGAAGCCAACGTCGACAAATTCTACGATTACCGCTACATGCACCTGAACTACTTCGCCGTCAAGGCCCTGCTGGCGCGCGTCTGCATGTGGGAAGGCAGCGACGAAAACAAACACACCGCGTTGCTGGCCGCCCTCGAAGTGATCGACGACCCGGCATCGGTCGGAATCGCCGGCGGGCTGACGCTGCGCACGTTCACCGACTCCGCCAAGGCCCCCACGACCGAGATGTGCTTCCCGAGCGAACATATCTTCGCGCTCGGCGTCACGGACATGGCCAAGAAGATCGCAAGCAACCTCAACCGCGAATATTCGGAACAGGACCGCCAGTACCGCACGCTGTGCATCAAGAACTCGGTCGCCGACGATCTTTTCGAAATCAAGGGCGCCGGCATCTCCGACTGCCGCTACAAACAGCTCTACCACAACACCGACTACTGGCCCGAGGGGACCAAGACCCCTTCGAAGCTCTATCAGCAGACCTCGACGGGCGCCGACTACCGCCACAAGGACCTGATGCCGCTGATCCGCCTGCCGGAGATGTACTACATCGCCGCCGAGTGCCGCATCTCCGGCCCGGACAAGGACCTCGGCGAAGCCCGCAGCCTGTTGCAGGAGGTGCGCAAGGCCCGCGCGGTCTACGAAGAACTGGATGCCGACCTCGACGAGGCGGGCCTGATGGCCCAGCTCGAAAAGGAGTACCGCAAGGAGTTCATCTGCGAAGGCGTGGTCTTCTATTTCTACAAGCGGCTGGGCTACGAGAAACTGCCCCGCCAGAGCGATGTGATGAGCGGCAGCAAGGTCATCGACGACGCCGTCTACATGCTGCCCTACCCCGATTTCGAAATACAGTCGGGACGCGTACAGTAAGTCGAACGATTAATTATTGAGAAGCATGAAAAAACTGATCTGCATACTGCTGGCCGCGGCGACGACGGCCGGCTGCGAAAAGGACGACCCGACACGCTACGACATGTCGCAGGGAAGGGTCTGCTTCCCGGGGGCTGCGCCCAACGAAACGGCCGAATATCCCGGATACTCGAATTCCGACAGCACGTTCTACGCCTCGATGACCTTCAAGCAGCAGCCCGAAGGGGTCGCCGAGGCGGTGATCGAGGTCCCGGTGAAACTCATCGGCGGGGCCTCCGGCTCCGACCGGAAAATCGGCGTCCGCGTTCTCGAAGAGGGAACCACGGCGCAGCCCGGGCAGTACGAAATCCTCGGCGCGGAGGTTCCGGCCGGGAAGACCTACGGCGCCATCCGCATCGAGGTCGCCAAATCGGCCGAACTCGACACGCAGCAGCGCGAACTGACGCTCTGCCTGACCGATTCGCCCGACCTCCGGGTGGGACCGGACCTCTACCTGAAAGCCAACGTCTCGTGGCACAACATGCTGCCGCGGCCCGCGACGACCAAGCAGTGGTCCACCTACAACGCCTTCATCGAATCGGAGGCATCTTCGGGCAGCTCGTCGACGGAGGCTTACAGCCAGGCCGGCCACCAGCTGCTGCTGGACATCTTCGGCTGGGAGGTGTTCCCCGACTGGGGACCCGATTACAGCTACTACATCGACGCCTGGCGCGCCAGGGCACAGGCCTGGTACGACGAATGGAAGGCCGCCAACCCCGGGCAAAAACGCATCCACGAATCAGGCTCCATGAAGGGCCGGGAGGTAACGATCCGCACCAAGTAAACGACGAACGACCATGAGAAAACACACCCTATATCTGTTGCTGGCAGGCTGGGGCCTGCTCGCCGCGTCGTGCTACGACGACAAAAGCACGTTGCAGACCACCCATATCCCGCCCGTGGAGATCGAAGTGCCGGAAGCCATCGCCTCGCAGCTGACGGTGGTGCACAACGCACGGCTCGACATCACGGGCATCCGCATCACCAAAGACGGCCGGGAGAATCCCGAGGAGCTTACCTACGAATGGACGGTGAGTCAGACCGACAACGACTCGGAGGCGATTTCGCTCGCCACGACGCGCGAGTTCCACGAAGTGATCGACCTGCCGATCTCCTCGAAAGGCTACCTGTTCCTGCTGACGGTCACCGACACCGCCCACGACCTGAAGTACCAGTACAAGTGGACGCTCATCGTGACGGCCCAATTCAACGAAGGGCTTGTGGTGGCCTACACCCGGGACGGAACCACCTCGGACCTGGGACTGATCATGCACCCGCAGCTGACCGAGACCTACTCGGGCGCGGAGCAGGGAACCGTCGAAAAGGAGCTGATCAGCCGGCGCAACGGCAGTCCGTTCCCCTCGGCGGTCACCCACATGCTCTACACCTACGACAAAACCGACAAGAAAAACATCCTCTGGGTGTCGACCGACGACGACCTGATGCGCGTGGAGACCGATTATTACGAAATCCTGGGCCATAAGGAGGATGCGTTCGTCTACCTGCCCGGAAAGCTCGACATCCGGAGCCTGCTCAACACCTACCAGTGCACGATGATCCTCAACGACGGCGACATTTACGAAACGCTGCTCAGCCGCGGCCGGATCTCGACGCCCGTCAGCGGAACCGAAA